>Ga0255310_10000064_pt1 | contig 17561 bp, 23 predicted proteins | sample EtOH1_T0_E1_meta_FD_201359 | JGI IMG/M metagenome (GOLD analysis project Ga0255310, IMG submission 201359) | Sandy soil microbial communities from University of British Columbia, Vancouver, Canada - EtOH1_T0_E1 | ecosystem: Engineered > Artificial ecosystem > Sand microcosm > Unclassified ...
GAAGTACGCGGCCTGCACTTCCGCGCTCGCGCTCACCTCGGCCGGAGGGCCGTCGGCGATGAGCCGCCCGTCCTTCAGCACCGCGATCGAGTCGGAGAGCGCCATCACCATGTCGATCTTGTGCTCGACGAGCAGGATGGTGCGGTCCCGGCGGGCGCGGATGGCGTCGATGAGCCCGATGATGGCCGGCACCTCCTCGAGCGACATCCCCGCGGTCGGCTCGTCCAGCAGCAGCACCTCGGGCTCGAGCGCGAGCAGGATGCCCAGCTCGAGCTTCCGCTTCTCGCCGTGGGCGAGCGCGCCGGCCGGGGCCGCCCACTTCGTCGGGAGCAGCACCGTCTCGAGCAGCCGGTACGCGGCGTCCTCCAGGTCCGGGAAGCTCCGGTAGTCGCGCCAGGCGGTGAACCCGAGCCCGCGCTGCGCCTGCACCGCGAGCCGCACGTTCTCGAGCACGGTGAGCGTGGGGAAGATGTTGGTGAGCTGGAAGGACCGCCCGATGCCGAGCCGCGTCCGGGCGGCCGCCCCCCGGCTCGTGATGTCGCGGCCCTTGAACAGGATCCGGCCTTCGCTCGGCCGGTACTGCCCGCTCAGCAGGTTGAAGAAGGTGGTCTTGCCCGCGCCGTTGGGACCGATGATGGACTTGAGCGTGAACGGCGCCACGTCGAGGGTGACGTGGTCCACCGCGACGTGGCCTCCGAAGCGGATGGTGAGGTCGCGGGTGGAGACGACCGGGTCCGACGCCGTCGCTATGTCCCCTTGAGGAAGGCCCGGAGGGCGTTCTTCACCCTGGGGTGCTGCCCGAGCAGCACGGTGTAGTGGTTGGTCCCGGGCACCACCACCAGCTTGGCGCGTGGGATGGCGTGGGCCATCGCCTCCGCCTCGTCCTGGGTCATCAGGCAGTCGGTCGGGGTGAGCAGCCCGTCGGGCGCGCGGAAGATCAGGGTGGGCGCCTTGATCTGGTGGTGGTAGACCCAGAGCCGCTCCCGCTCGAGGTTGCCGAGCTCCTCCTCGATGGCGTGGCGCGCCGCCTTGGAGCGGACGGTGCCCGCGGGCAGCTCTTCGACGTCGTAGCGGAAGTAGCGCTCGAGGTAGTCGTTCCAGCGCCCCTCGAACATCGGCAGCATGCGCACGAACCCCAGGAACATGTCGAGCGACGGGAACTCGACCCCGAGCCGGTTGATGGCGGGCCGCAGCGACTCGATCACCTCGTACCGCACGTCGATGCCGCCGTCCACCAGCACGAGCCTGGCCACCCGCTCCGGATGCGTGGCCGCGAAGCGGACCGCGATGTGGGCGCCCAGGGAGTGGCCGACCAGGACCGCCTTCCTGAGGCCGAAGTGATCGAGGAGCCCGAGCAGGTCCTCGTTGTGGTGCAGGAGGCTGTAGCCACGCTCGGGCTTGTCGCTCTCTCCCCGCCCCCGGAGGTCGTAGGCGATCAGGCGGTGGACGGGCGAGAGCACGTCGGCCAAGCTCGCCCAGCAGGTGTGGTTGGCGGTCAGCCCGTGGACGCAGACGACGGCCGGGCCCTTGGCGGGCCCCGGCCACTCCGCGACCGCGAGCGAGACGCCGTTCTTGAGCGTCACGTGGGTGACGCCCGTCATCGCTTGCTCCCGGTCATCGCTTGTTCATGATCGGGGGCGCGGTCTCCTGCAGGCTGAGCTCGCGCACGAGGGTGGGCACGAGCCATGCCACGTCCGGCTTCGACACCATCTTGAACGAGTACATGCTCTGGAGCGCCTGGTGATCCTCTTTCCGGAAGATCATCTTCCCCTTGGGCGTCTGGAACTCGAGGCCTTCCATCGCGGCGATAAGCTTCTCGGTGTCGGTTCCCCCCGCCTTCTGGATCCCCGCCACCACCGCCATCGCGGCGGCGAAGCCGCCGCAGGTGAAGAAGTCGGGCGGCTCGTTGAACCGCTTCATGTGCTCGCGCACCAGCCAATCGTTCACCGGGTTCTTGGGAATCTCGTAGTAGTAGTAGGCCCCGCCCACCATGCCCTCGAGCTTGCCCGCCTTCATCGCCTTCAGGACGTCGATCACGTTGCTGCCGCTGGTGAGCGTGATGCCGTACTTGTCGAGCCGGTTGTCCACGAGCTGTCCGAAGGGGCCCCCTTTGCCCGCCCAGATCACGAACACGTACTTGGGGCCCGGCTTGTCCTTGAGCGCGCCGATGATCTTCTGGATCGGCGCGGTGAAGTCGGTGGCGGTGGTCGGCGTGTACTCCTCGTGCACGACCTGGGCCCCCGCCTTCTCGACGGCGGCCTTGTAGGCGGCGACCCCGTCGCGGCCGAACGCGTAGTCCTGGGCGATGGTGGCGATGGCCACGCCCGGCTTGGCCACCGCCAGCGCGTTGGCGATGGCGTCCTGGCCCGAGTTGCGGCCGGTGCGGAAGACGTAGCGGTTCCAGTGCTCGCCGGTGATGCTGTCCGCGACCGCGGGCTCCACGATCAGGACCTTCTTGAACTCGGCGGCCACCGGCAGGACCGCGAGGGCGGCCGCGCTCGACGTGGTGCCCACCACCAGGTCCACCTTGTCGTCGGCGTAAAGCTTGGTGACCTTCTGCTTGGCCACGTCCGGCTTGAGCTGGTCGTCCTCCTCGAGGACCTCGATCTTGCGGCCGAGCAGCTCCTTCTTGCCCCCGGTGGCGTAGTCGAGGCCCAGCTCGAAGCCGCGCTTGGCCTGCTTGGCGTAGACCTCGAACGGACCGGTGAAGCCCTGCACCAGGCCGATCTTGATCGGGGCCTGGGCGAGCGCGGCCGACGGCGGGCCGGCGGCCACGACGGTCAGGACGAAGGCGATGGCGAGGCGGGTGAGCCATGTATTCATGAATGGTCTCCGTTCCAGGTCGGCCGTGTGGTGGGCATGCGGCGTGGTTACGCTAGCAAGGGGGGGCATGGGGGTCAAGCCATTCGGGCCTACTCCCCGAGGTACCAGCGCCGACGGGCCTGGGGCCCGTAGCTGAGGCCGAAGCGCCGCATCGCCACGCCCGCCACCAGGTCCACCGCTTCCTCCGGGGAATCCGTCACCTGCAGCCGCTGCTCGTCGCCCGGATCGATGGTGCCTTCCACCAGCAGGCGGTTGCGCACGAAGTCGATGAGCGGACGCCAGTACTCGCGCCCCATGAGCACGATGGGGAACTCGCTGACCTTGCCGGTCTGCACGAGCGTGGCGATCTCGAATATCTCGTCGAGCGTCCCGAACCCGCCGGGCAGCGCGATGAAGGCGTAGGAGTACTTCACGAGCATGACCTTGCGGACGTAGAAGTGGCGGAAGGTGACGAAGCGGTCCACGTAGGGATTCGGCTGCTGCTCCTGTGGCAGCTCGATGTTGCAGCCGATCGAGCGCCCGCCCACGTCCTTCGCCCCGCGGTTGGCCGCCTCCATGATGCCGGGCCCGCCGCCCGTCATGACCGTGAATCCCCGGCGCGCGAGCCGGGCGCCCACCTCGCGGCCCAGCTCGTAGTAGGGGTGGTCGGTCTTGAAGCGGGCGGAGCCGAACACGGTGACGCACGGCCCGACGAAGTGCAGCGCGCGGAATCCCCGCAGGAACTCGAAGAAGATCCGGACGGTCCGGGCCAGCTCGGTGGTGCGGGGCTGGGGACCATGCAGGAAGCGGATCTCTTCCGGGGCCGCCGCCCCCTTGCCCCACTGGGATCGGTCCGAGGCCGGCGGGGCTCCCGAGACCGGCTGCTCCGCGCTCAGACGTGCTACTCGGGGCCGTGGGCCGACTGCACGGCGACGACCGAGACGCTGTCGGGAGCCGCATCGTCCCGCGGCCGATGGCTGCACGTGTAGCCGAGCGTCAGCGAGAACTGCCCGGCGCGGGACTCGCCGGTCCGGTGGGCCCCGGACGCGCGGGCCCCCGCCTCGGATTCGGCAAGCGCGTTGAGCTGGGCCAGGAGCGGACCGGGATCCATGCCGTTCTGGCGCGCGAAGTCGCCGACGCTCAACCCCGGGAAGCGCGCGTAGAGCTCGCGCGGCTGATCCACGTAGAGACGCCGACCCTGGCTGAACACCGGTGCGGTGCCGGGATGCTTCGCCAGCACGTCGTTGATCTTCGAGTCGGCGGTGATCGAGGCGGCGGCCACCGTGGTCACCGGCCCCGCACGGTCAGCACCGGACACGGCGCGCTGGCAACCAGCCGCGTCGCCACGCTGCCCAGGAAGAACTTGGCGAGCCCGGTGCGCCCGTGGGTGCCGATCACGAGCAGGTCGGCCTTCCTGGCCCGCGCCGCCCGGGTGACGCGCTCGTGGGGCATGCCCTCCAGCAGGAGCCCGGCGGCGCGCGCGCCCGCTTTCCGCGCCCCCGCCACGATCGCGTTGAGGCGTTTCTGCGCCTCGGCGCGTGCCGAGGCCTCGAGGTCCTCGTAGAGGCTGGGCGAGATGTACCCGTCGCCCGGCAGCGCCAGCGAGGGCGGCGTCATGACGTGTACGACGATGAGCTGGGCCCGATCGGCCTTCGCCATCGTGACCGCGCGCTTGAGGGCCGCGGTGGAGGCGCGTGAGAAATCCGTGGCGTGCATGATCCGTCGCAGGCGTGGCATGGCCGTATCTTACAATGCGCCATGCTCACCGTCGAGACACTCTGCCGGACCCTCGGCCTGGTCCCGCACCCGGTGGAGGGCGGCTACTTCGCCGAGACCTACCGGAGCGCTGACCACATCCCCGCGAGCGGCCTGCCGTCCCGCTACGGCGCCGCCCGCGCCGCCAGCACCGCGATCTACTACCTGCTGACCCCCGACACGTTCTCGGCCATGCACCGCCTCGCCTCCGACGAGATCTTCCACTTCTATCGAGGCGACCCGGTCGAGATGCTCCACCTCCACCCCGACGGCTCCCACCAGGTCGTAGTGCTCGGCCCCGACCTCGAAGCCGGCCAGCGCCCCCAGGTGGTCGTCCCGCGTCACATCTGGCAAGGCGCCCGGCTGATCCCCGGCGGCCGGTACGCGCTCCTCGGGACGACCGTGGCCCCCGGCTTCGACTACGCCGACTACGAAACCGCCCCCCGCCCAACCCTCCTGGCCACCCACCCCGCCGCAAAGGACCTGATACGCGCCCTGACCAGATGACGGATTCAGAGGCCACCGAGCGATCCCGCCGGGCGGGCGGGGACGGCGGGGGGCGGGTCTCTGCCCACGACCGGCCGAGAGCTAGAAGTGGAAGTGCGCCCCCAGCCCGAGGTACTCGACGCGCCGCTTGTAGAATTGCCCGTCGGACGAGTTGCCATTGAAGTACTCGACGAGCAGCTGGAGGTTCCGCTCGAGCACGCGCACGTTCTCGAACTGGATGCCCCCGCGCACCGACAGATCCAGGTTCCACTTGTTCTCGTCCCGAGACTGCAAGTCCACCGCCACCACCGGCCGCACATAGCCGGCCGCGATCGTCCACGGGCTGCGGAACTCCACGCCGCCCTGCGCGGCCCACGGATTGAGGCTCGCGGGCTCCTGGTCGAACAGGTACCCGCCTCCGCCGTAAACCCGGAAGCCCCACGGCAGATCGTAGGAGAGCTTCAGATCCACGCTCTCGTAGGTGAGGTTGATCCGCTCGAGGCGCGTGCGGAGCAGCAGCTCGTCGCCCAGGTGCGAGCTCTGGTGGAAGACGCGCCCGAGCACGGAGACCGGGCCCCGGCGCCAGGTGCCGAACACGGAGGCGAAGTAGTCGGCGTTGAGCAGATCCTTCGACGGCGCGTCCATCTGGAAGAGCGCGAACACACCGGCCTGGATCCCCGCCTCCCACTGGCTGTCCGCGAAGCCGTTGCCCCGGAACAGCGGGATGGTCTCGCCGAAGCTCACCGCGCCCACGTGCCCCAGCTCCGGGTGGCCCAGGTAGTAGCGGTAGGCCGCCGAGAAGTGCGGCCACCGCGGATCCGCCAGCAGAGACTGGAAGAGGTGCCCGGTCGGCAGCAGCCCGGTGGGCAGGGCCGACACCGCGGCCGGCGCCACGTCGGGCACGACCGCGGGCGCGGCGGCGGCCGCCTCGCGCACCTCGACGCGGACCACGCCGGGCAGGTTCGAGAGCGTCGCCAGCAGGGCGACGCGATCGGCGCCCCCCAGCTGCGCGCCGTCGAGCGTGAGGACCCCGTTGTCCACCGTCACCGCGCGGCGGGGGACCTTGAACTCGCGCTCGAGCACCGCGCCCGCGTAGCCCGCCAGGTACGGGTCATCCGGCCCGGGCGCGGCGAGGGCGACCACCGCCGCGCCCCACAGCAACACCCACACGGTGACCGGGCACAGGGCCAGCGCGAACCGCCGACGGGTCGCCATGAGCTCTCTATCCTCCCCCGGCGCCGTACGCCCGCCAGGCAAACGACACGATCGTGACCCGATAGCTCGCCGCCTTCGCGGGAGCCCCGAGCTCGAAATAGGCCCGGTTCGACGGGGGCACGTCGCCCAGGATGTAGCCGGTGCTCGAGCCAACCACCTGGCCCGAGCCGTCGAGCGCGTCCACGAGCAGCCGGACGCTCACCGCGTAGCTGCCCCCCCGCTGGTTGTACACGTAGCCGCTCACCACCGGACGGCCGCGGCGATCCTCCGAGCCGGTCCATTCGACGCGCAGATCGCTGTCAACCGATCGCGTCTGCACCTGCGCGATCGCGGCGCCCGCGCCCACGTAGATCAGCAGCGCGGCCAGGACCGCCGTGCTCGTGCCTCGCGCGCGTCGCCGCATCGTCCCGCCATTGTCACCCCGGACGCAACTCGCCACCATCGAATTCGGGCTCGCGAGGCATTTGCTATCATGCGGCCCATGACGCGCGAGTCCGACCGCGCCCGCCGGGTCTTCCAGGCGCTGATCCTCGTGGTGGCGATGGCGGTGGCCTTCCTGGGCGGGATGCTGGTGGAGCGGCTTCAGTCCCACGCCGAACGGGATGCGATGCTGCGACGTTACGATCAGGCGCTGCGCGAGCACCGGGCCCGCGTGATGGAGGCGGAGAAGCGGGGGGAAGAAATTACCCGGAGGCCTTAACCGGCCACGAGACGGGCCGCCCCGATGCCCACCAGACAGGCCGCGAAGCACAGCGCGGTGGTGAGCCCGACGTAGAGCACCGCCGGCCCCCACGAGCCCACCGCGGCCAGCCGCATCGACTCGTAGGCGAACGCCGAGTAGGTGGTGAAGCCGCCCAGCACCCCGACCGCCAGCACCACCCGCACGTTCTCCGGCACCACCGCCGCGCCGAAGGCCAGCTCCTGGACCAGGCCGATGAGGAACGACCCGATCACGTTGACGAGCAGGGTGCCGTAGGGGAACTCGCCGCCGAGCCAGCGGATGGCGAGACCGCCCAGGAGGTACCGGGCCCCCGTCCCCACCGCACCGCCCAGGCAGACGAGGGCGAAGTGCACGGGGCGATCAGTCGACGGGCGGCCGGCGGTCCGCCCAGGGCTGCGCGGCCTCGAAGGCGGCGGACGCGGCCAGGACGGTGTGATCGGCGTGGCGGCGCCCGACGATCTGCAGCCCCACCGGCAGCCCCGCGCTCGTGAAGCCGACCGGGACGGTGGCCGCGGGCTGGCCGGTGAGGTTGAACGGGAAGCAGAACGGCGTCCAGCCGAGCGGCGAGGACGGCTGCCCGTTGACCTCGTTGAGCCCGGGCTTGCCGACCTCGAACGCGGGCACCGCGACCGTGGGCGTGATCAGGAGATCGAAGCGCGCCAGGAACCGCTGCACCTCCGTCCAGAACTCCCCGCGCCGCCGCATCGCGCGGAGATACTGCGCGGCGGTGACGCCGGCGCCGAAGCGCAGCAGGGCGCGGAGCGAGCGGTCCATCTGCTCGCCGTCGGCCTCGAGCCGGTCGCCCCACGCGCTCCACGTCTCGGCGCCGACGGTGACGCGGAAGGTCTCCTCCGGATCCTCCCAGGAGGGCGACACGACTTCCACGTGTCCGCCGAAGCTCTCGAAGCGCTCGGCCGCCGCCGCGCACAGGTCGGCCACCTCCGGGTCCACGCGCGCGTAGCCGAGATCGGGCGACCAGGCCACGCTGAGTCCCGCGATGCCGCCCTCGCACGCGGCCAGGAACGAGTGCGCGGCGGCGGGCAGCGAGTGGCGATCGCGATCGTCGGGCCCCGCGATCGCATCCAGCACGAGAGCCGCGTCGCGAACGGTCCGGGTCATCGGCCCGGTGTGCGAGAGCGTCTCCCAGGCCGGAAAGCCCGGATTCTGCGGCACGCGGCCGAACGACGGCTTGAGCCCGTAGATCCCGCAGAACGACGCGGGGATCCGGATGGAGCCGCCGCCGTCGGTGCCCACCGCGAGCGGCCCGAGGCCGGCGGCCACCGCCGCCCCCGCGCCGCCGCTCGACCCGCCCGGCGTGAGCGCGGGGTTCCAGGGATTGCGCGTGATCCCGAAGAGGGGGCTGTCCGTCACCGCCTTGTGCCCGAACTCGGGCGTCGTGGTCTTGCCGATGATGATGGCGCCCGCGCCCTTCAGGCGCTCCACGCTGACCGCGTCCTCCTCGGGCACGTGATCGGTGAAGAGCCGCGAGCCGCCCGTGGTCGGCACGCGCCGCGTGAAGAGCAGGTCCTTGATGGACACCGGCACGCCGTGCAGCGGCCCCAGCTCCTCGCCGGTCATCACCGCGACCTCGGCGGCCACCGCCGCGTCGCGCGCTTCCTCGGCGGTGACCGCGGCGAAGCAGTTGAGCGTGGGGTTGAGGCGCTCGACGCGCGCCAGCACCGCGTCCACCACCTCGACGGGCGAGACCTTCTTGGACCGGATGAGCCCCGCCAGCTCGGTGGCCGGGATCCAGCCGAGAGCGGGAGTGGCCATCACGCGGGCGGGTTCACGCGGGCCAGCGTGTAGTCCACGTGGGTGGCGCCCGACCCCTCGATGAGGGTCAGCCGGCAGAGGTCGTCACCCTTGAAGAACTCGACCCAGATCCCGGGAAACTTCTCCGCGTTGACGAAGCGCTCGCTCCGGGCCTCCTGCCAGCCCGCGTTGGCCAGCAGGCGTCGCGCGGTGACCAGAGTCGCCTCGACGCCATCCTTCGTGAAGTAGATGAGCCGGGCCGCCGTGACCTTCTGGGTTCGGATGATGGCCCAGTCGTCGGAGTACGGGATCCACTCGGCGGGCACCGGCACGTCCGGAAACGGCTGGAGCTGGATGGGCACCGCGATCGGCGAGCACGCGCCGAGCAACAGCCCGATCCCCATCACGATCGGTCGGACCTTCACGCGCCGCATTGTATCCGCACGTCCGCGGTCCGGCAACCGCGGCGCGCGACGATGATAGAGTACGGAGCCATATTGGACCGCGCCGCGCTGCCCCGCCTGCGCGCCTGGCTCGCGCGCCCCGAGATCGTCGCGCTCGACCCCGACGGCGTCGCCCGGCTCCTGACCGCGCTCGACGAGCCGGACCCGCCGGTCGCGGCGGGGCGCGCGGGCTCGCTGGTCGTCTACGCGCCGGGCCGCGCCCGGCGCCGGCTGCTCCAGTTCGATCGCCGCGGGCATCTGGTCGCCGCGTGCCGCTGGCGCGACGACGGGGGCCTCGCGTGGGCCAAGTGCCTGCTGCCCGACGGCCGCTGGCTCGGCATCGAGCCGGCCGCGGCCACGCATCCGGCGTGGGGCGGCTCGGACCGGGTCTGGCTGATGGCGCCCGACGCGCCGTGGGCGCCGCGCGAAGCCCTGACGCTCTTCCAGTCCCTCGACTACACGCGACCCGACTTCATCCCGCCGCTCTTCGAGCCGCGCCGGCTCCCGCCGGGCGGCGGCACCACCCTGCTCAACCTGATCGCGGGGCTCATGAAGGACCACGGGGTCGCCACCGTGCGCTATCGCGGGCCCTACCCGACCGAGCAGCTCTTCACCGCCCTGCTCGAGTCCTTTCGCTACGCGGCGGGCGAGGGGCTGCCGCTCGAGCGCTTCCTCGCCGACGGGGCGCTCGACTGGCATCCCGCGCCGTTCGAGGCGCAGCACGTGCGGCCCGGCGTCGTCGTGCAGCTCCGCCACGAGATCGAGAAGGTCACGCTCGACGGTGCCGCGTTCTACCGCCCGGAGTGGCAGGACATCCGGCGTCGCGAGCCGCGGGTGGTCCGGAGCGACGGCGACCGCGTGATCTGCTCGCTCTGGGCCCTGGGCGGGCCGCTGGAGGACCGGCTGGTGCTGGATCGCGCCGGCGAGATCCTCGAGTCGCCCGAGCCGGCGCCGGACGCGACGGCCCCGGCGCCGCTGCCTCCGATCTGGCGCGGCGCGCTCGCGGAGCTGATCGCGCGCGAGAGCGCGCCCGCGCTGGCTCCCGCCATCGCCGCGGTGACGGGCGATCTGGATCTGGAGTGGGGGCCGGTGCCCGGCGATCTCCTCCGCGTGCACGGCCAGCGGGTGCGCCTGAGCCGGCGGCTGCGCGAGGCGGGCGCAGCGGCGCGCGCCGGCGCCGCCTCCCCGCAGGAGCGCGCCGAGCAGGCGCTGCGCTTCGTGCTCGAGGTCGCGCGCCTGCTGGGGCCCGAGGTGCGCCAGCGCGCCCAGGCCCGCCTCGAGGCGCTCGGCGAGGACGAGCAGCGCCGCGTGCTCGAAGAGGCGCCGGACGAGCTACCGGAGGCGCTGGGCGAAGCCGTCGGCCGCCTGATCGCCCTCGTGATCCGGGGCGGCGGCTAGCGCGCCCCGACAGCGCCGGAACGAAAGCCCACGGCTCCGCGACGAGCGTCCGCGGACTGGGGGAGTGCGGGGGCCATTTCTGGGCCCCCGCATACAAAAGAGCCTAAAGATTTAGACGAAGATCAGCAGGAGCCCCCTCGGCACCCCGCGCCCTACGACTTCCCAGCGCTCGAGAGCAGCCACACGTTCAGAAACACAAACCCCGCGATCGACACCAACGACAGCACGAAATACGTGAGGCAGATCGTCTCCTGGCGGCTGAGCGGGGTGGCGGTGCGGATGCGCCGCCAGAGCGACTCGCGCACGAAGCGCACCGAGTCGTGGTTCAGCGTGGGCACACCGACCATCTCCACCAGGATGTGATAGCCGTCCATCTCCAGGAAGCAGAACGGGTAGAGGCTGATGAAGAACGACTGGATCTGGAGGATCGCGGAGGCCGCGACGAAGCCCTGCATCAGGCCGGGCTCGAGCCGGGTGGCGATCCAGAAACAGAGGCCGCCCAGGAAGAGATGGAAGAGCGGCCCCGCCATCGCGTTGACGACACGGGCCCGCCGGCTGGCCATGAAGATATCGGTCACGTCCGCGTAGAAGGTCGGAATGAAGCCGTGCAGGATCGTGAAGCCGAACTCGCGCACCCGCCGTTTGTAGTGGATGCAGGCGAGCGCGTGGATGATCTGGTGGTTGATCACGGTGAGCCAGAACACGAGCTTCACGAGCAGGATGGCGACGATGGGATGGCTCGCCAGCCCGTGCGTCACCTCGCTCAGGTTGTGCCAGATCTTGATCCCGCTGTGGATGCCGAGCCCCACCATGAGCACGAGCGCGGCGATGGCCCACGGAGAGAAGAGCAGGAAGCCGCCGTAGCGATACATGCGCTCGAAGAACTGGTGCGAGCGCCGGCTCGTCACGGTGAGGCGCTCGAGCGCGTGGAGCGTGCCCTCCATCGCCCGGGCCGCCGGGTTGCGCCGGTTGCGGGCCAGCACCGCGCGCAGGCGCGAGACCGGCCGCATCGTCAGCAGGTCGGCCCGCAGCAGCTTGACGATCAGCGTCGGGATGATCTCGAAATCAAAGGAGCCGTAGTTGAGCAGGTACGAGGTCGCGATCTCCTGGAGGGAGGCGCGCCCGTCCATCTGCCCCCACAGGAACTTCTCGGTCTCGGTGATCTGGATGATCTGCTCGGTGCGGCGGTTCTTCAGCGCGTAGGTGACGACGCCCTGGGGCGCGTAGGGCAGCCGCGCCACCTCCCAGTCCGCGTCGGGGATGCGCTGGGGCCGGCTGTGGAGATAGGCGACCGCGCTGGAGACCTCCTGCGTCTCGAAGCCGTCGCCCGCCTGCTCGCGGACCAGCAGCTCGATGCGCGTGCGCTTCGGCCTGCCCTCCACGGTCTTGTCGCTGGCCTCACTCACGATCGAGGTCCCGGCTCGCTACTTGTGCTCGATGTCGAGGCCCGTCGCCTCCAGCCCCCAGCGCGTGACTTCGGCCACCAGATCGGACGCGTCGCGCAGCCGCTTGAAGGCGACCTGCGCCATCTGCTGGAAGAACTTGGCCGCGGCGAGCGGGCTGCCCGTCACGAAGCGGTTGAGGCTGTCGCGGTCGAGGCTGTAGAGCATCGTGTCGATCTCGGCCTGGCAGGTGGCGGAGCGGCGCCGCTCGTCGCCGAAGACGCTCATCTCGCCGAACACCTCGCCGGAGGCGAGCCGCGAGAGCACCTGCTCCACCCGGCCGGTGACCGGCTTGGAGACCACGATGCTGCCCTCCCGGATCAGGAACAGCTCTTCGCCCGGATCCCCCGCGCGGAACAGCACGTCACCCTTCTTGAGTCGACGCTCACGGAAGCTGGGCCAGAGGGCGAGAAGAACCGGCTCCTCGACGTCCTTGAAGTACAGGACCCGGCGCAGGAAACCGATCTCGGGGAGGCTGGCCACTCAGCTCCGTCCGGCGGGCACCCGCATTCAGGTGGCCCAGCGCTTCAGCATGACGTTCTGCAGGGCGCGCGCTCGATCCCGGTCCGAGACGTTGGTGGTGCTGCCCAGGGCGTGCATGATCGCGGCCCGCTCGTCCGGGGTCAGATCGAAGGTGGCCAGCACCCGCGCCGGCTCGCGCACGAGCTCGGCAAGGAACTCCTTATCGATCATCACCTGCCCGACTAGGTCTTGAATGCCCTTGCCCGCCACGCCCCGACCTCGACTTTTCCGGCCACGCGCATCATGACCAGGAGGTCAATTTAGCATACACGGCGCGGTTTTAATACCTCTGTTCCGTCACTCGGACCGGAGCGGGTCGATGGGGTCGACCCGGGCGGCCTTCCGGACCGGGTAGAGGCCGAAAAAGACGCCGCCGGGGGCCGAGAACACCAGGGCTGCCACGACCGGGTCAACGGATCGGCGATTTCGTTCGTCAGGACTGATGAGAGGGGAGGGAACGCCCGTCAGAGGGACGTGGAGCCCGCACCCCGGCAGGATCTGGTGGTGACCGCCCACTACGGGCGGCTGCAACGCCTGTGTCGCCTCCTCCTGGGCGACCCGCAGGAGGCCGATGACGTGGTGCAGGATGTCTTTCTGAAGGCGCACGAGGCCGAGCGACTCGGGCAGGTCCCGGCCAGCTGGGGCGCCTGGCTCACCCGGGTCGCGGTCAACGGCTGTCGCGACCGGCGCCGGGCCGGCGGCTGGATACGCTTCCGTCTGCGCGGCGCCCGCCTCGACGAGGTGCCCCTGGTCGCGCTGACCCCCGCGCCCAGCGACGTCGTCATCAGCGAGGACACGCGGCGGCGCATCTGGATCGCCTTTCGCGCGCTGCCGCGACGTCAGCAGGAGGTCTTCGCGCTCCGCCACATCGAGGAGCAGCCCACGCTCACGGTCGCAGCGGTTCTCGGGCTCAGCCCGGGCAGCGTCAAGCGCCATCTCTTCCGTGCGGTGCGCGCGCTGCGCCGGAGCCTGGAGGACGCCCGATGAGCCGCTGCCTCTCCGACGACGCGCTGGAGCGCGTCGAGGCGGAGCTCGCCGCGGTGGCCGAGCGGGCGCATCTGGCCGGCTGCGCGGCGTGCGCGGCCCGCCACCGGCGGATCCGCGGTGACCTGGCCCTGATCGCCGGCGTGCTGCGCGATACGCCCGAGCCCCGGACGCGCCCGGCCCCCGCCCGGCGGCGACGCTGGATGCCCGCCACCGTCGGGCTCGCGGCCGTCGCGGCCGCCCTGCTGATCTGGGTCGAGGTCGCGGTGTGGCGCGCGGTGACGCCGGTGCCGCCGACCATGCAGCCGCACGAGGTGGCCGCGATCCTGGCCGATGTCTCGGCCGCGCTGTTCTCGGTCAGCGGCGACCCGCCCGCCGCGCCGACGGAGGATCCGGCCGTGAGTCTCGAGGTGATGGCGCAGGAGCTCGACCAGGTGCTCACCAGAGGTGAACCATGACGAACACGCCGACGATTCGAACGATCCTCGCCGCCACGCTCCTGGTCGTCTCGACCGCGACCGCGGCCTTCGCCCAGTCTCCCCCGCCCGGCTTCGGCGCCCCGCTCGGGGGTATGCGCGGGTCCATGGGCAGCACGGACGGCGAGCTGTGGCTGATGGTCCGCGCGGCCTCTCTCACGCCCGAGCAGCAGGCGAAGGTGCGCGGGATCCTGTCCACCCACCGCGCCACCACGCGCCCGCTCATCGAGCAGCTCCGTCAGGCCCAGCAGGAGCTGGGCGCCAAGCTGCTGGCGCCCGGGCCCCTCCAGCCCGCCGACCTGCAGCCGCAGCTCGGGCGCATCGGCCAGCTCCGCGACCAGCTCGCGCAGGACGGCGCGCAGGCCGCGCTCGAGGTCCGCGCCGTGCTCACGCCGGAGCAGCTCGCGCGGGCCGCCCAGACCAAGGAGCGGCTGACCCAGCTCCGCGAGGAGATGCGCCAGCTCATGCAGCCGCCGCGCCCCTAGCATGAAGCGCCTGCTCGTCGCCCTGCTGCTGCTCGCGCCCGTCGCGCTGCCCGGCCTCGCCTTCGCGAGCCCGCCGGATCCCACCTGGATCCAGGGCATCTACGACGACGCCGACGGCGACGACGTCGTCACGCTGATCGCCTCCGGGACCGGCCACACGCCGCCGGCCCCGCCGGTTCTCCGGTTCGTCGCCCACCTGATCGTCCGCCTGGCCCCGACGCCCGAGCGGCAGCCGCTCGCGCTCTGGGCCTCCGCGGCCCTGCCCCGCGCTCCACCCGCTCCGTAGTCCCCCGCTCCGACCCGTCGTCTCGGACAACCCAACAATCGAACGGAGGAGGACTGTCCATGTTCCCTATCTTCAAGGTGATGCTGGCGAGCTTCGCGGTGGCCGCGCTCGGCGTGGCCGGACTCGACGCGCACGTGGCGCGCGCCGACTGGAGGGACCCCGGGCTGGACTGGGACGAGTCGGCGGTCGTGGTCAAGGCCTTCGACCCGGATGACGCGAGCGCCCTCGCCGATCATTTCTTCCACGTCGAGTGGGCGGTCGGCCCGGGGGCGCCGGGCCGGGCCCGGATCACCGGCTACGTCTACAACGACGGCGGCGACTCCGCGGTCAACGTCGCGCTGCGCGTCCATGAGATCGACGCGAGCGGCCAGGACCTGGCGAGCGTGGTCGCCCCGGTGGGCGACGCGGTGCCGGCCCACGGGCGCGCCTACTTCGACGTGGGCGTCCCGGACAGCCGCTTCTACCGGGTCGACGTCACGTCGTTCGACTTCGTGGAGCTCTCCAACTAACCCGCGTATCGAGCGCGCCGGGGGCGGCCCGTCTCGGGCGGCCGCCGGCGCGCGAGGAGGTCCCGCCATGCTCGATTCGAGAAGCGATCTCTGGGCCATCGTCCTTGCCGGAGGAGAAGGCGTCCGCCTGCGATCCCTCGCCCGCGAGCTGTACGGCGAGGCGCGGCCAAAGCAGTACTGCGCGCTCGCCGGCTCGAAGTCCCTGCTGCGCACCACGCTCGACCGGGTGGCGCGACTGATCCCGCCTTCGCAGACCGTCGTCGTGACCCAGGCGAGCCACGCGGGCTACGTCGCCGACGAGCTCGGCGACCACCCCGCGGTGACCGTGCTCGCCCAGCCCTGCGACCGGGGCACCGCGGCGGCGGTGCTGCTCGCCGCGCACTGGGTCCGGACCCGCGATCCCGGCGGCGTCGTCGCGGTCTTCCCCACCGATCACTTCATCGCGGAGGAGTCGCTGTTCATGAGCCACGTCGCCGCCGCGGGCGGCTACGTGCGGAACCACCCCGCGTGGCTCCTGCTGCTGGGTGTGCGCCCGATCGAGCCCGAGCCCGACTACGGCTGGATCGAGCCCGGCGAGTGGGTGGGCCGCACGGCCGCCGGCGCGGTGCGGCGCGTCCGCGCGTTCCACGAGAAGCCGTCGGCGGATGTCGCGCGCCGCCTGCAGGGCGCCGGCGGCCTGTGGAACACCTTCGTGTTCGCGGCCACCGCGGCCGCGCTCGTCGAGGCCGGCCTCGCGTGCCTGCCGCTGCTCCACGACCGGCTCACCCGGCTCGACCTGTTCACGGGCACGCGGTACGAGACGCTGGCCCTCCGGCAAGCCTACCTCTTCGCGCCCACCGCGGATTTCTCGCGCGCCGTCCTCGCGTCGTCCGAGATCCCGCTGGCCGTCGCGGAGATCCCGGCGGTGACCTGGCGCGACCTGGGCACGCCCGAGCGCGTGGCCCAGAGCCTCGGGGCGCGAGGCCGCCGCGAATGATCCGCCCTGGCCGCTCGTCGAAATATGCTACAAGCAAGGCGACCAAGGGAGGAGCGCGGCATGGCGGGAAGGGCCCGGCGATTCTGGGTGATCTGCGCCATCCTGTCGGTCCTCATCGCCGCCGGCGCCTACTACGCGGTGGCCCGACCCAAGCGGCTCCAGCCGGCGGCCCCCGCAGCCGGTCCCCGGCCGGTGCCGGTCGTGACCGTCACCGCCCGCAGCGGCGATCTCGGCGTCTACCTCAACGGGCTCGGCTCGGTCACCCCCCTCAGCATCGTCACGGTCCGCAGCCGGGTGGACGGCCAGCTCATGCGGACGCTGTTCCAGGAGGGCCAGATCGTGCGGGCGGGCGATCTGCTGGCCGAGATCGATCCCCGCCCCTTCCAGACCCAGCTCACCCAGGCGGAAGCGCAGCTCGCCAAGGACGCGGCCGCGCTGTCCAACGCGCGCATGGATCTCGAGCGCTACCGCACCCTGGTCAAGGGCGGCTTCATCCCGCAGCAGCAGATGGACACCCAGGCCTCCGCGGTCGCCCAGCTCGCGGCGTCCATCCAGGCCGACCAGGGGCAGATCGACAGCATTCGCCTCCAGCTCACCTACACGCGCATCCACGCCCCGATCACCGGCCGCGCCGGGCTCCGCCTCGTGGATCCCGGCAACATGATTCACGCCAACGATCCGGGCGGGCTCGTCGTGCTCGCCCAGGTGGAGCCGATCGCGGTGGTGTTCACGATCCCCCAGGACAACCTGCCGCCCGTGCTCGCCCGCCAGCGCGCGGGCGGGCCCATCCCGGTGGACGCCTACGATCGCGAGGGCCGCACCAAGCTGGCGACCGGCATCCTGGTCGCGGTGGACAACCAGATCGACCCGACGACCGGCACCGTCAAGCTCAAGGCCTCCTTCACCAATAGCGACGGCTCGCTGTTTCCGAACCAGTTCGTCAACGCGCGCATCCTGGTGGACTCGCTCCGCGGCGCGGTGCTGGTGCCGAACGAGGCGATCCAGCGCGGGGCCCAGGGGCCCTTCGTCTACCTGGTGAAGCCGGACAAGACGGTCGAGCTGCGAAAGGTCACGCCCGGGCCCAGCGAGGCGGGCGTCACCGCGGTACGCGAAGGCGTGGCCGCGGGCGACGCCCTCATCGTGGACGGGGCCGACCGCGTGCAGGAGCGCTCGCGCGTGGAGGCCACGAGCCGCGAGCGGCCCGCCGCGCGCGCGGCTCCATGAACCCGTCGCGCGTCTTCATCCTCCGGCCGGTCGCCACCTCGCTCCTCACCGTCGCCATCGTCCTCGCCGGGATCGTCGGCTACCG
>Ga0255310_10000066_pt1 | contig 17366 bp, 13 predicted proteins | sample EtOH1_T0_E1_meta_FD_201359 | JGI IMG/M metagenome (GOLD analysis project Ga0255310, IMG submission 201359) | Sandy soil microbial communities from University of British Columbia, Vancouver, Canada - EtOH1_T0_E1 | ecosystem: Engineered > Artificial ecosystem > Sand microcosm > Unclassified ...
CATGGCGCCTCTCGGAGACAGCCCTTCCGGCCGTCGGCTTGTGTTTCGTCCACTCCCTGGGTGTGTCGCTTTGGGGGATCGGGAGAAAGAGGAGGGCTTTTTATCACGGCGGCTCGAATGGCACAAGTTTTTGTGCTGCAAAATCGCCGCAGAATCCCTCTTGACAGCCTTCCGGCCGTTGTAGCAGACTCGTTTAAGGCGAATAAAAAGCGAATATTTGAGGGACGGGTAACCTTTTCCCATCCCGTCCAGCTCCTCTTTTTACAAGCCTTTCCGAGGGATATCCCATATGCCGGCGGCAGAGCTTCGCACCCTCATCGAAACCCGGGTGGAGGAGCGCCTGGGAGGGCGCTGCCCTGCTGCTCTGGGCTGGCGGCCGAGGCCTGCGGCGCAGACGGCCGCCACCGGCATCCCGGAGGTGGACGCCCTCACCGGTGGCCTGCCGCGAGGCGCGCTCACCGAGGTCTGCGGGCCAGGGTCGTCGGGACGCACCGCGCTGCTGCTCTCCCTGTTGGCCGAGTTCACTCGACGCCAGGAACTCTGCGCCCTGGTGGATGCAGGCGACAGTTTCGATCCGGCGTCGGCGGCGGCTGTGGGAGTGGAGTTGGGGCACTTGCTGTGGGTGAGGTGCGGGAAGGTGGAACAAGCGCTGCGGGCCGCCGACCTGGTGCTGCAGGCAGGAGGCTTCGGCCTGGTGGCGCTGGACCTGGGTGATGTTCCCTCGGCCACGGCGCGGCGCGTCCCGCTGACCTCCTGGTTCCGCTTCCGCCACGCGCTGGAAGAGACCCCGGCGGCGCTGCTGCTGCTGACACAGGAAGCTCTCACCGGGACCTGTGCCGCACTCACGCTTCAGCTCGCAGCCACGGCGCCCAAAGAGTCGCTGGGGTTGCCGGCACACGCGCGGCGGCTGGGCGGATTCTCCGTTGCGGTGGAGGTGGCGCGCTCCGCGTTTGCGCGGCGGCCGGGGAGCGGGATGAGAACAGCCTTCCTTGCCGACCTATGACTCGGTTTCTCGCATGTTCTTTGCCGCCATCTACGTTCCCGACTTCGTGGTGGAAGCGGTGGTGCGCGCCGAGCCGCGGCTGTACGGAGCCAGGGTCGCGGTCGTGGATGGGACTCCACCGCTGGTGAAGGTGGTCGCCGCCAACTCGAAGTCGCGCGCCGCCGGGATCGAAGCTGGGATGTCGAAGCCCGAAGCCGAGACAATGCCCGGCCTCGTACTGCGACCGCGCTCGCCGGCGCTCGAGGCCGCGGCGCATAGGGCGCTGCTCGAGTGCGCGCAGGCCTTCTCCCCGCGCGTGGAAGAAACAGCCGCGGACACACTGCTGCTCGACCTGGCCGGGCTGGAGCCGCTCTTCGGACCCCCGCCCACGATGGCGCAGGAACTGGCGCGGCGCGCGCGCGAGTTGGGGCTGGAGGCGCGCGTCGCGGTGGCCGCGAATCCCGACGCCGCCGTGCACGCCGCCCGCGGCTTCGCCGGCGTCACCTTCATTCCCGCCGGCCGCGAAGCCGAGGTTCTCGGCTCGCTGCCGCTGGAGGTCCTCTTTCCTGATCCGCATGCGGAGTCGGCGCAGCAGCTTCTCGAAACCTTGGACCGCTGGGGCGTGCGCACTTTTCGCGCTCTGGCCGCGCTGCCTTCCGTCGCGCTTTCGGAACGCCTGGGAGCGGAGGGATTGCGCCTGCAGACGCTGACGCGGGGCGTAGCCTCGCGTCCCCTGCTCCCGGTGGAAGAACCGCTGGACTTTGAAGAGAACGTGGAGCTGGAGCATCCCGTGGCGCTGCTGGAGCCGCTGGCCTTCCTTCTGAACCGGATGCTGGAGCGGCTCTGCGCGCGGCTGGCAGCGCGCGCCCTGGCCCTGAACGAGCTGACGCTCACTTGCATGCTGGAGCAATCGATTGCAGATTTCAGATTGCAGAATGCAGAATTGGCCGGCCGCGATCCGCAGGATTCTGCAATCTCCAACCTGCAATCTGCAATCCACCGGCGCACCCTGCGCTTCCCTCTTCCCACCCGGGATGCCAGGACGCTACTGAAGCTCCTGCAACTCGACTTGGAGAGTCATCCGCCGGGCGCGCCAGTGGCGAGGATCACGCTGGCCGCCGCGCCCGCCAAGCCGCGTCCGCCGCAGGGCGGATTGTTCGCCCCGCTTTCGCCCCCGGCGGAAAAGCTGGAGCTTACGCTGGCGCGCCTGGCAGGCGTGGTGGGAGAGGGACAGGTGGGCTCGGCGGAGCTCGAGGACACGCACCGTCCCGATGCTTTTCGTATGGAGAAGTTCGGGGACGCAATTCAAAATGCAAAATTAAAAATGCAAAATGCAAAAAAGCTGGCCTTGCGCCGCTTCCGTCCGCCGCGCCGCGCGCAGGTGAGCGTGCGCAGCGGGCGCCCGATCGAGGTCCGCTTCGGCCCGATCCGCGCCCGGGTGGTGGAGCTGGCCGGGCCCTGGCGCACCTCCGGCGAGTGGTGGACGGGCGAGGGCTGGGCGCGTGACGAGTGGGACGTGGCCCTGGAAGAAAAGGGCGGTGTCGCTCTCTATCGGATCTATCGCAATCTGGAGAGTGGGGAGTGGTTTGTGGAAGGGAGCTATGACTGATTGCAGATTGAAGATTGCAGATTGATGAATTGACAACTTGATCCTGCAATCTCCAGTCTGCAATCTGCGATGTATATCGAGTTCCACGCCCGCTCTGCATTCAGCTTCCTGGAGGGCGCTGCCCTGCCGGAAGAGCTGATCGACGCCTGCGCCGCCGCCGGCATGCCGGCCCTGGCGCTGCTTGACCGCGACGGCGTCTATGGCGCGCCGCGCTTCCATCTGGCGGCCAAGAAGGCGGGAGTGCGGGCGCACATCGGCAGCGAAGTGACCATCCACGGCCTTTCTTCACCGCGGAGACGCGGAGGCGCAGAGGAAATGCAAAGTGCAAAATGCAAAATGCAAAATCAGGGGCCAGTTCACCTGCCTCTTCTGGTGGCTACGCGGGAGGGCTACCAGAACCTGTGCCGGCTGATCACGCGCATGAAATTGCGCGTTCCCAAGCACGGCGAGTGCGCGGCCACGGCGGAAGAACTGGCGGAGCACGCGCGCGGGCTCATCTGCCTGAGTGGCGGCGGCGACGGTCTGCTGGCGGCGGCCCTCGAACGCGGAGGCCTGGAAGAGGGCCGCCGCTCGCTGCAGGAGCTGGAGGAGATCTTCGGGCGCGGCAACCTGTACGTCGAACTGCAGCGCCACTTCGACCGCGAGGAAGCGGCGCGCAATTCCGCCGCAACGCAACTGGCGCGCTCGCTCGACTTGCCGCTCGTGGCCGCGAACGGCGTGGAGTACGCGGCCAAAGACCAGCGCCCGCTGCTCGATGTCTTCACTGCCATCCGCCATCACCGGACGCTCGAGACCGCGGGGCGCCTGCTGGCGCGCAACTCCGAGCGCCACCTGAAGACGCCGAAGGAAATGGCGCGCCTCTTCGCCGACCTCCCGGAAGCTTTCGCCAATACCGCCGAACTCTCCGCCCGGCTCCAGTTCACGCTGGCCGACCTGGGCTACCAGTTTCCCAGGTATCCCGTCCCTGAGGGCGACACCATGATGTCGTTCCTTCGCCAGCGCACGGAGGAGGGCGCGCGGGCACGCTACCGTCCCTACTCCGGGCGGGCGCGGCGGCAGATCGAGCGCGAGCTGGCGCTGATCGAGAAACTCGACCTGGCCGGATACTTCCTCATCGTGTGGGACCTCATCTGTTTCTGCCTCCGGCAGGGCATCCTGGTGCAGGGACGCGGCTCGGCGGCCAACAGCGCCGTCTGCTACTCGCTGGGCATCACCGCCGTGGATCCCATCGCCATGGAGCTGCTCTTCGAACGCTTCCTTTCCGAGGAGCGCGGCGAGTGGCCGGACATCGACCTGGATTTGCCCTCGGGAGAACAACGCGAGCGCGTGATCCAGTACGTCTACCAGCGCTACGGCGAACGCGGCGCGGCCATGACCGCCAACGTCATCACCTATCGTGGACGCTCGGCGGCGCGCGAGGTGGGCAAGACGCTGGGCTTCGATCCGGAGACGCTGGCCCGGCTCTCGCGCCTGGCCGGCGCCTGGGAGTTCCGCGATCCCGCCGACACCGCCGAGCGCCGCTTCCGCGACGCCGGGCTCGACCTGGCACATCCCCGCATCCGCCGCTTTTTCGAGCTCTACCGCGCGGTGCAGGACCGCCCGCGGCACCTGGGCCAGCACTCCGGCGGCATGGTCATCTGCCAGGGCGCGCTCGACTCGGTGGTGCCGCTTGAGCCTGCCGCCATGCCCAGCCGCGTAGTGGTGCAGTGGGACAAAGAAGATTGTGCCGACCTGGGCATCATCAAGGTGGACCTGCTCGGCCTCGGCATGATGGCGGCGCTCGAAGAGTCGCTCGCGCTCATCCGCCGGGATTACGGCGAGGAGGTGGACCTGGCCCATCTGCCGCCCGACGATCCTGAGGTCTATGCCGCACTCGACCGGGCGGACACCGTGGGCATGTTCCAGATCGAGAGCCGGGCGCAGATGTCGTCGCTGCCGCGGCTGCGTCCCAAAAAGTTCTACGACCTGGTGGTACAGGTGGCCATCATCCGCCCCGGGCCCATCGTGGGGCGCATGGTGCATCCTTATATAAGGAGACGGCAGGGACGCGAGCCGGTGGTGTATCCCCATGCGTCGCTGGAGCCGGTGCTGGCGCGGACGCTGGGAGTGCCGCTCTTCCAGGAGCAGCTGCTGCGCATGGCCATGATCGCCGCAGGCTTCAGCGGCGGCGAGGCGGAGGAACTGCGCCGCGCGCTGGGCTTCAAGCGCTCGCAGGCGCGCATGCGCGAGATCGAGGCCAAGCTGCGCCGCGGCATGGAGCGCAACGGCATCCCGGCGGCGGCGCAGGAGCTGATCGTGCAGTCCATCTCCTCCTTCGCCCTCTACGGCTTCCCGGAATCGCACGCCGCCAGCTTTGCCCTGCTGGCCTACGCCAGCGCCTATTTGAAGATCCACTACCCTGCCGCCTTCACCGCCGCCCTGCTCAACCATCAGCCCATGGGCTTCTACCATCCGGCCACGCTGGTCAAGGACGCGCAGCGGCACGGCTTGCGCGTTCTTCCCGTGGATGGGACGCGGTCGGAATGGAAGTGCACGCTGGAACCAGACGGCACAATTCAAAATGCAAAATGCAAAATGCAAAAACCGAGCCTCGCCGTCCGCCTGGGCCTCTGTTACGTGAAAGGCCTGCGGGAGGAGGCGGGGGAGGCGCTGGTGCGCGCGCGGGACACGGCGCCTTTCTCGTCCATCGACGATCTGGCGCGACACGTCCCCGAGCTGCGCCAGGATGAGTTGGAGGCGCTGGCGGAGATCGGAGCGCTGAATTCAATCGCGAGCCGCGACTCGCGAGCCGCGAGGAACGAGAAACGAGAAACCAAGAATCAGCTTCATCGCCGCAACGCTCTGTGGCAGGTAGCACGCGCCGTGCGTCCGGCGGGCCCGCTGCTGGAAGAACCGTCCAAAACGAGCTTCTCGGGCCTCTGGCCTCAGGACTCGGAGCTTGCTTCTCCCCTCGCGCCCATGAGCGCCGAGGAGCGCCTGGTGGCCGACTTCCGAGGCACGGGGCTGACGGTGGGGCCGCACCCCATGGCCTACGGCCGGGAGCGGTTGAACGCGCTGGGAGTGCGTCGCGCCTGCGAACTGGCGCATCTCCCGGGAGGCAAGCAGGTGCGGGTGGCGGGATGCGTGATCGCGCGCCAGCGCCCGGGAACAGCACGGGGCTTCGTCTTCCTGAGCCTGGAGGACGAGACCGGCATCGCCAACGCCATCGTCACCCCGGACGTCTTCGACCGCAACCGCTGGCTGCTTTCGAGCGCGCCCTTCCTGCTGGTGGAGGGGCGGTTGCAGCGCCAGGACCACGTGATCTCGGTGAAGGCGGAGCGCATCCAGGCGCTGGAGGTCACGCGCGCCCAGACCCGCTCCCACGACTTTCACTGACCGGAAAGGGAACGCGCGCGAAAAAAGTTTGCATTTCTCCGCTGAATCCGCCGGAGCGAAGCGTTAAAATCTTCTGTACCCAGGAGTGATAGCCATGCCTCGTACTCGAACCGTGCACAGCGATCCCACGCAGCCCCCGGCCAAGCGGCCCATGCCAGCCAAGACATCTTCCGGGAGTCTGGAAGAGGAAATCCGCCGGCGGGCCTACGAACTCTACGAGCTCCGCGGGCGGGAAGACGGCTTCGCCGAAGAAGACTGGACCCGCGCCGAGCGCGAAGTGCGCGACCGCCGCGGCCTGCGCTCCGCCTGAGCGCGGCGCCCGGAAGGCCCGTTTCCGCCCGCCCCACCCGGGGATTCCTATGCCGGCGTCATCCCTTCGGCTTTGCCGTCGCCATCCTTGCTGGCCTGGCGGCGCTCCTCGATCATCTGCAGAAACTCCTCGCGGCTCATGGTCGGCTTGCTGCGAAAGAACTCGGTAACCGACTGCACCAGCAGCGCCGCGGACTCCTTGTCCAACGTGCGCGCCGGGTTCTCGCCGCTGCGGCGGCCGACGGGCGCCGCGACCTTGGGCGCCAGGGCGGTGATCCAGCTCTCCAGCATCTGCCGGTCGGCGGGACTGAGTTCGATGAACTGGATGCCCATGCCGAAGTGAGGGTGGGAGACCACCACTTGGCCCTTGGCCTGCAATCGCTGCTCCTGCAGCGTCAGGGCCAAGCTGATGTAGGTAAGAACGGGCAGGGGCGACATGATCTCCAGGTAGCACCCGCCCAGGCTGATGTCGGTGAGGCGGGCCCAGATGCGGGCGTCCACTCCCTGCTGCCGGACCTCGGCTCCGCCTTCGTTGACGGGATAGCGGGGATGTTTGCGGCGATCGATGCGGCGGCGCTCCCCTACCTGGGGTGCCGTGGCGGATTGTAGGCTCGGGCCGACCTCGCTCAAGGGTTTCTCTTTGCCTCCCGTCTCAAAGCCGGATCCGTTCTTCTTTTTCTGCCGGGTTCGGTCGCGGCGCATCCAGCGGCCCGCTCGGCGGCCCCGAAGGCGGCGCCGTTCAGCACCTGGCGCACCTTGCGGGCCAGCGAGTCACTGCTGAAAGGCTTTTCCAGGAAAGCGGAGCCGGGCTCGAGCTCCCCGCTCTCCACGATGCTGCCGTCGGTGTAGCCGGAGACGTAGAGGACCTTCAACTGCGGACGCAAAGTGCAAAGCTCCTCCGCCAGTTCCCGGCCGCGCATGCCGGGCATGATCATGTCGGTGACCAGCAGATGGATAGTGCCAGCGTGAGCGGCTGCGATTTCGAGGGCCTCGGCGCCGTTCCGGGCTTCTAGTACGCGGTAGCCGCGCTGTTCCAGAAACATGCGGGTCAGTTGGCGAACGCCCTCTTCGTCCTCCACCACCAGGACGGTCTCGGTGGCGGGGGCCTGCTCCTCGAAGCGGGGCGGCGATGGGGCGGCGACGGCCTTTTCTTTCACACGGGGCAGATAGAGCTTGAACGTGGTCCCGATGCCGGGCTCGCTGTACACCCAGATGTGCCCGCCGCTCTGCTTGACGATGCCATAAACGGTGGCCAGGCCGAGGCCCGTGCCTTTGTCCTTGGGCTTGGTAGTGAAGAAGGGCTCGAAGATGTGGGCCTGGGTCTCCAAGTCCATGCCGCAACCGTTGTCGCTCACCGCCAGCATCACGTAGGAACCGGGCAGGGCGCCGGGATGCAGGGCGCAATAGTCCCGGTTGCACTCGACGTTGGAGGTCTCCAGAATCAGCTTGCCGCCGCGGGGCATGGCGTCGCGGGCGTTAATGACCAGGTTTATCAATACCTGCTCGAGCTGGCCGGGATCGGCCTTCACCCGTCCCAGCTTGGGGCCCGGCATCACAATCACCAGGACGTCTTCTCCGATCAGGGGCGGCAGCATCTTCTTGGTCTCGGCCATGACGGCGTTCAAATCCAGAACTTGCGGCCACAGCACCTGCTTGCGGCTGAAGGCCAGCAACTGGCGGGTGAGGGCGGCGGTGCGGTCGCTGGCCTTGATGATGTTTTTGGCATGATGGTGCGCCTTTTCCCGGTCGGGCTCCTCCAGTATGAGCTCAGCGTAGCCACGGATCACGGTCAGCAGGTTGTTGAAGTCGTGGGCGATGCCCCCCGCCAGGCGGCCGACGGCTTCCATCTTCTGCGCTTGGCGGAGCTGCTGCTCCAGCTCACGGCGCTCCGTGATGTCGTCACAGATCGCGATGAAGTTCGCCAGCTTCCCGGCATGGTCGCGCACCGGCGTTATGGTGGTCCGCTGGGTGTAGAGGCTCTTGTCTTTCTTCCGGTTGATGATTTCGCCGCGCCAGATCTCGCCTGCCAGGATAGTGTCCCACAAGTGCTTGTAAAAGACCTGGTTGTGCTTGCCAGACTTGAGGAACCGCAAGTTGCGCCCCAGAGCTTCCTCGCGGCCGTATCCGGTGATGGCCGTAAAAGCTGGATTGACGAACTCGATCTCACCTTTCAGGTTGGCAATGAGCACGATCTCGTTGGATTGCTCGATGGCCGCGACCAGGCGGGCGCGCTCGGCCTCGCTGCGCTTGCGCTCGCTGATGTCGCGCGCCACCACCTGCAGGGAGGCCCGTCCCTTCCACTGGAAGGGAATGGCACTGACTTCCACGTCCACGAAGGTGCCGTCCAGGCGGCGGAACCGTTGTTCCTCGGCCGACACCGGGGAGTCGGTACCCTCGTGCTGCTCGATCCGCTGGTAAACGATTTGCTGAAAATCGCGATGGACGAGATCGGCCACCGTCTTGCCCACCAGCTCGCTCTCGTGCTGAGCGCCGAAGAGCTTCACACCGGCGGGATTGATGAAGACCACCTCTCCCCGGCAGCCCACAAAGATGGCCTCCGGGGAGATCTCGACCAGGCGCCGGAAGCGGTCTTCGCTTTCCCGAAGCGCAGCCTCCGCAGCGAGCCGCTGCTCCCGCAGATTCTTCTCCTCCAAAGCGCGGGTGATGGCGTGGGGCAGGCGGTTCAGGCGGTCCTTCAGCACGACATCCGCGGCGCCCAGTTTGATGCACTCGGCGGTTTTCTCGTCGCCCAGGCTGCCGGTGACCAGGATGAAGGGCTGGGGTGCGGCCTGTTCCTGCAGCACTTTTAGAACGTCCATCCCGTTCCATCCCACCAGGTTGTAGTCGGAGAGCACCACGTCGTGGCTGCTGCCGCGCAGAGCCGCCAGCAGTCCTTCGCGGGTGGTCACCACGTCCAGGCGGACCTCGCGCCCCAGGCGCTTCAGCTCGTGCATCAGCAGGTGCGCGTCGCTGGGGTTATCCTCCACCATCAGGACGCAGAGGGGCTTCGCCGCTTCATTGTTCGCGGGTTTCACGGCTTGGCTCCCGCTCCGCCGCCAGCCGGCGGTGGAGGCTGGTTGATGAGCAGCCAGTAGAGTCCCAGTTGCTTCACGACGCCGCGGAACTGGTCAAAGTCCACCGGTTTCTGCAGGTAGCTGTTGACGCCCAGGTCGTAGCTGCGCACCAGGTCGGACTCTTCGCGCGAGGAAGTCATGACCACCACCGGGATGCGCCGGGTTCGAGGGTCGCTCTTGACCTTCTTGAGGACCTCCATGCCGTCCACCTTGGGCAGCTTCAGGTCGAGCAAGACCAGCTTCAGATGCGCGTGGTCGGGCTTCCGGGGATCGAAGAGGAAGGCCAGGGCCTCTTCGCCGTCGCGAACGACGTGGATCTGGTTGGCCATGTGGTCGCGGCGCAGGGCATGCAGGGTCAGCTCCACGTCGTCGAGGTTGTCTTCCACCAGAAGGATCTCGACTTCCTTATCTGCCATCACGCACCTCCGAAGGAGCGCCGGTTGGCTGGGGCGCGGCCTCGGCGGCGCCCAGGGTGAAGAAAAAGGTGGCGCCGTGGTCGAGCGCCGCCTCCGCCCAGATGCGCCCGCCGTGTTTCTGAACGATCTTCTGCACCAGGGCCAGGCCCACGCCGGTGCCTTCGAAGTCCTCAGGGCGGTGCAGGCGCTGGAAGACGCCAAAGAGCTTGCTGGCGTACTTCATGTCGAAGCCCACGCCGTTGTCGCGCACGAAGAGCACGGTCTGGCCCTGGCTCAGGAACTGTCCCACTTCAATGACCGCCTGCTCGCGCGGGCGCGTGTACTTGACCGCGTTGCTCAGCAGGTTGGAGAAGACCTGCTTCATCATCGCCGGGTCGCAATCGGCGTAAGGCAGGCGGCTGACACGCCACTCGATGGCCCGGCCGTCCGCGTCGTGGCGCAAGCCGGTGCGCGCTTCCTCCACCAGGGAGTTCAGGCCGGTGATCTGGCGCTGAAGATCGCGGCGTCCCAGCCGGGAGAAGTTCAGCAACTCGTCAATGAGCGCGCCCATGTGCTGCGCGCCGTCGCGGACGCGCTCCAGCAACCGCCGCGCCTCTTCCTTCATCTCCCCGCCGTAATCCTCCAGCAGGATCTTGGAGAAGCCGTCCACGTGGCGCAGGGGGGCGCGCAGATCGTGGGCGACGGAGTAGCTGAAGCCTTCCAGTTCCTGGTTGACCGCGGCCAGCTCTTCCAGTTTGTGGCCCAACTCGCGGTTCAAGTCGTGGATCTGCTGCTCCGCCTGTTTGCGCTCGGTGACATCGCGGGCCGCCGCGTAGATCACCCCCTGCTCCAAAAAGGGCGTGGCGGTCCAGTGCAGCCAGCGGTAAGAACCGTCGCGGCAGCGATAGCGGTTCTCGAAAGAGATGAGGTCGTGGCCGGCCGCCAGTTTGGCGGCTTCGTCCTGCGTCGCCTCGCGGTCTTCGGGGTGAATGAACTCGAGGTAGGGCCGGCTGAGCAGTTCCTGCCGGCTGTAACCGAGAACCTTCTCCCAGCTTGGGTTCACAACCTTGAAGTAGCCGTCCGTGCCTGCGATGCAGAGCTTGTCCATGGAGATGGAAAAGAAGCGCTTCAGTTCGTCTTCGGCCTGCTGGCGCCCGCTCTCGAGCCGGTCGAGGGCGAGGGCGCTGCGGTAGATGAGCCCGGCCAGGATCAGGATCGTGACCAGGGCAAAAGCTCCCGTGCCGAAGCCGGTGTCGTAAAACCCTGCCCGTTGTCCCAGCAAGCGCAGCCAGCCAAAGACAAAAGGTACCGCCACCGAGGCGGGCAACAGCCACCGAGCCAGGTCGCCCCCGGGTCCCTGGCGGGTCAGGATGCGCACCGCTCCGCGCTCCGGACGCGACAACAGGATGCCCAGGCACAGCAACATCAGCAGCACTCCGGTATGCACAGCGATCGGGGTCAAGGAACCCATCTGGTAAAGGGAAGCGCCGAAGGTGTACCCGATCAAACTGCTGAGGCCGATGGCTCCGGCCATGCAACTCACGTGTTGCGCGGGCCATCCCCCATTCCTGGTCCGAACGTCTAGCGACAGCAGGGCCATGCCGAGAAGCATGAAAGCCACTGCCGTTTGAGGCGCCATCCTGCCCGGGTCCCCCACGGTTCCGATATCGCGGAGGAACATTTCATCGATGCCCAGGTCCCAACCAGTCAGGTACTGGCTGAGGGTCAGGGCGGCAAGGACCACGGCCAGCAGGGCCAGTCCCTGGCCGAGGCGCCCAGCCCGGTCCTTCCGCACCAGGTCTGTGTCCTCTCTTTGCAGGAGCCAGAGAGAAACCGCCAGGACGATAAACGTCAGAGCGGTGTTGACCCGCATCGAGACCAGCCCGGGAAGCACGCTCTTCAACAGAGCGATGTCGCGCCACCAGCCGAACAGAACGGCGACGCCCACACCCGTCACTGCCACGGCCGCAATCTGGGAAAGCTGGCGGAAGCGTGCCGGCGGGATTTCGCCCCTGGCGGTCATACTGTCAGCATAGGGTGGCGAGAAGCGCGCGGGTCTTGAAAAGCGCGGATTCGCTGGGGCGCAATGCCGTTTTTGGGATTCGTTCCAAAGCGGAACACGATCCCACGACCCGGTTCGGGCTACCCAGGCCCTGTGATGTGGCTCACATGCCCTGGCCCGCCGGCTGCGCTATGTTTGCCAGTGGCCGTCATTGTTTGAAAGAATGGCAGTTCCACTCAGGACCTTCATGCCCCAGTTTGGAAGCTTCGCCCTGCTTCTCGCCTTAGCCTTCGGGGTCTATGCCTTGGGGGCGGGGATTTTCGCGCTGTTGCGGCCGGGCCCGGCAGCCGACCGGCTGGGCGAGAGCGCGCGGCGCGCTGGCATCGCCGTGTTCGTGGCGGTGACCGCCGCCTCCGTGGCCCTGGTAGTGGCCGCCTTCCAGGACGACTTCTCCGTCGCCTACATCTTCCATCACAGCAACCGCGACCTGCCGCTGCCCTACAAGTTCTCCGCGCTGTGGTCGGGGCAGGAAGGGTCGCTTTTGTTCTGGGCCTGGCTGCTCTCCGCCTACGGATTCGTGCTGCTGCTGCGGCACAAGGTGGACCCGCGCCTGGTGGCGCACGCTGCCGTGGTGCTCTCTGCCGTCCAGGTCTTCTTCCTGATGCTGGTGAACTTCGCGGCGCACCCCTTCGCCATGATGTCGGGCCCAGCGCCCGCCGACGGCAACGGACTGAATCCGCTGCTGCAGTATCCGGAGATGGTCATCCATCCGCCCATGCTCTACCTGGGCTACGTGGGCATGACCGTGCCCTTCGCCTTCGCCCTGGGCGCGCTCATCATGAAGTATCCCGGTGAGAAGTGGATCCACATCACCCGCCGCTGGACCATGGTGACCTGGCTGTTCCTCACCTGCGGCATCTTCCTGGGCGGGCACTGGGCCTATTCCGTGCTGGGCTGGGGCGGCTATTGGGGCTGGGACCCGGTGGAAAACGCCTCCCTCCTGCCCTGGCTCACCGGCACCGCTTTTCTGCATTCCGTGATGATGCAGGAGAAGCGCGGCATGCTGAAGATGTGGAACATGTGGCTGATCTTCGCCACCTTCCTGCTGTGCATCTTCGGGACGTTCCTCACGCGCTCGGGTGTGGTCAGCTCGGTGCACGCCTTTGCGCAGTCCTCGATCGGGACGTGGTTCGTCAGTTTCCTGGCGCTGACCTTCGCCGTTTGCGTCTTTTTCTTTCTGAGGAACCGCGTCTATCTGAAGAGCGAGAACCGGCTGGAATCGCTAATATCGCGCGAGTCCAGCTTCCTGTTCAACAACCTCCTTTTCCTGGTCGCTTGCTTCGCGGTGCTGTGGGGGACGCTCTTCCCCGTGCTCTCGGAGTGGGTGCAGGGCACCAAGGCCACGGTGGGCGCGCCCTTCTTCAACCGCGTCATGATCCCCATCGGCCTGCTTCTCCTGCTCTTGACCGGAGTGGCTCCGCTGCTGGCCTGGCGGAAGACCTCGCTGGAAAGCCTGAAGCGCAATTTCACCATCCCGGCGCTAGCCGCGGTGGCGACCGCGGTGGCGCTGATGGTCGGCGGCATGCGTCCCTGGCAGGACGTCTCCTACTTCTATGCGCTGATGGCCATCGCGCTGGCCGTCTTTGTAGCAGTGACGGTGGGCGCGGAGTTCCTGCGCGGGGGGCGCGTCATCCGCTCCCATACCGGGATGAACCTGGCCGCCGCCATGGTGCAGCTCACCCGCCGCAATACCCGGCGCTACGGCGGATACATCGTGCACTTCGGCGTGGTGGTTCTCTTCATCGGCTTCGCCGGCTACGCCTTCAATCAGGACCAGGAGCAGGAGTTGGGCCTGGGCGACAAGATGAACATCGGCCGCTACACCCTGGTGAGCCGTTCCTACACCCGCGACTTCCAGCCCAACTACGAGAGCGACTACGCCATCCTTGACGTCTATCGCAACGGGACTTTCCTCGAGACCATGTATCCCGAGCGGCGCTTTTACACCGCCAGCCAGCAGGACGCGACCATCGTCGCCAACCGCTCCACCTGGCGCGAGGACCTTTATGTGGTGTACGCCGGGCGCAACCCGGAGACCGACCGCCCCATCATCCGCGCCCACCTGAACCCGCTGGTGGTGTGGGTCTGGGCCGGGGTGTACATCGTGGTGTTCGGGACGCTGGTGGCGCTGGTGCCCAACCTGCAAGTGGCAGCGGTAAAAGCACGGGCCACCGCGGCAGAGCTGGCGACCGTTGCGGCGGGCTCGCGCGAAGGAGGCGACTGATGAAGCGTTCCGCCCTCCGGCGCAGCCTCCAGTTGATTGCAGTCAGTCTCACGGCGCTGCTGCTGATGGGCGCGGGCGACGATGCGCGCTTCAACAAGCTGGGCCACAACCTGATGTGCGCCTGCGGCTGCCGCCAGGTCCTGCTGGAGTGCAACCACGTGGGCTGCTCCTACTCCGACCGCATGCGCGATGAGCTCTCCACCGCGCTCACCCGCGGCGACTCCGACGACCTGGTGTTGCAGGCCTTCGTGCAGAAGTATGGCCCCACGGTGCTGGCCGCACCTCCCGCCACCGGCTTCAACCTGGTGGCCTGGGTGATGCCCTTTGCCGTCCTCTTCTCCGCCCTGGGATTCGCCGTGCTGGTGGTGCTGCGCTGGAAGCAGCGCGCTCCGGCCGCGGCTCCCGCCGCCGATTCTCCTGAGCTGGAAGCCATGCGCCTGCGCGCTCGCCGGGAGACTGAGCTATGATCCTGACCGCCTGCCTGTTCCTGACCGCCGCACTGCTCTACTACGTCTTCTACATGGGCGGGCCGGTGGAGCACTCTGCCGCCAAGACCCGCCTGATGTACCTGCGCGAGCGCAAGGAAGTGATCTACGAGAACCTGCGCGACCTGAACTTCGAGTACAAGGCGGGAAAATTCTCCGAAGCCGACTACCTGGAGATGCGCTCCGGGCTCGAGGATGAAGCGGCGGCGGCGCTGGCCGAGATCCAGCAGCTGGAAGCTTTGGAACCGGAGGCAGCTTGAAGGTGACCCTGAAAAATCTATTTTGCGGCGCGCTTCTGCTGACCGCACTCTCCACCCCCGCTTTGGCCGCGGAGATCACGGGCACGGTGCGCAACGGCACCACCGGCAAGCCAGCCGCCGGAGACGACGTGGTCCTGCTCTCCATGGCGGGCGGCATGGACGAGGTGGGCCGCACCCGGACCGATTCCCAGGGCCGCTTCAAGCTTTCCGTGGACGACGCTACGGCCCCGTACCTGGTCCGCGTCATCCATCAGAAGGTGACCTATCACAAGGCCGCGCCCCCGGGAGCGCCGTCGCTTGAGATCGAGGTGTACGACGCGGCCGCGAAGGTGGAGGGCGTGCGCGCCATCGTGGACGTGCTGCGCTTCGAGGCTGATGCCTCCACGCTCCAGGTCACCGAGCTCTACGGCATCAGCAACAGCTCGCAGCCGCCGCGAACGCAGATGAGCGAGCGCAGCTTCGAGATCTTCCTGCCGCCGGGCGCGGTGATCCAGTCTTCGACCGCGATGAGCGGGACGGGCATGCCGGTGAACTCCGCTCCCGTGCCCACGGGCGAGAAGAACCGCTACGCCTTCATTTTCCCGCTGCGTCCGGGCGAGACGCGCTTCCAGGTCTCCTATCGCCTGCCCTACTCCGGCGAAGCCGACTTCCAGCCGCGGCTGGCCCTGCCCACCGAGCATCTGGTGGTGATGGTGCCGCCCTCCATGCAATTCCGCTCCAACGCCGGCGAGAACGCCTTTCAGGCCATGCCGGAGGAGACCGGCGCCAACGTGCAGGTGGCCACCAGCGCGAAGCCCGGCGCCGAGCCCGGCTTCCATATCTCCGGCGTGGGGGTGATGCCGCGCGAAGCCCAGGCCCAGGGGACAGGAGGCGCCAGGCCGCTGGCCCAGGGCGCTGGCGCGCAGGCGGGTAGCGGCGGCGAAGAGACCGGCGGGGGGCCGGGCGGCGGCTTGGGCCGGCCCATCGATACTCCCGACCCGCTGTACCAATATCGCTGGCAATTCCTCGGCGGGTTGGCGCTGCTGCTGGGCATGGGGGCGTTCTTCGTGTGGAACCGTGGAGCAGCTCCCGCGGCTCTGGGTGCCGGCTTCTCGGTGACTCCCGGCGCGGCGATTCCGCCTTATCCCCCCGCGACGCGCGACCGCTCCGCACTTTTTCTGGAAGCCTTGAAGGACGAACTCTTCCAATTGGAGACGGAGCGCCACCAGGGAAAGATCTCCCAAGCGGAGTACGACAAAGCCAAGGCCGCGCTCGACCAGACCATCCAGCGCGCGGTCACCCGCGCTGGGCGCAAGGGCTAGCGATTCCTGGCGACCCCGGAGCGGCTAGAATCATCTAATCGGCCATGGGAAACACCTTTAAGACGGCTTTCCTGCTGACCGGGCTCACCCTGCTGCTGCTCTTTTTCGGCCGGGCCTACGGCGGGCAGCGCGGGATGGTGCTGGCGCTGCTGGTGGCCGGGGCGCTGAACTTCGTCTCCTATTTCTTCTCCGACAAGATCGCGCTGGCCATGTACCGCGCGCGGCCGGTGACGCGCGAGGATCTGCCCCGGCTGTACCAGGTGGTGGAGCGCCTCACGCAGCGCGCGAGCCTGCCCATGCCCGCGCTCTACGTCATCCCCACGGCCTCGCCCAACGCCTTCGCCACCGGACGCAACCCGGCGCACGCCTCCGTCGCCGTCACTCAGGGCATCCTGGAGCTGCTCAACGACGACGAGTTGGAAGGTGTGCTGGCGCACGAACTGGGCCACGTGAAGAACCGCGACATCCTCATCAGCTCGGTGGCGGCCATGCTGGCCGGGGCCATCACGCTGCTGGCCGATGTGGCGCGCTGGGGCCTGATCTTCGGCGGCTACTCCCGTGACGATCGCGACCGCGGCGGCGGCCTGGGAGCGCTGTTCATGCTGATCCTGGCGCCCATCGCGGCCGTGCTGATCCAGCTCGCCGTCTCCCGCTCGCGCGAGTATGCCGCGGACTCGACCGGCGCCGAATTCACCGGGAATCCGCACAGCTTGGCGCGCGCGCTGGCCAAGCTCGACGCCTATTCCAAACGCCTGCCCCTTCCCGCCACCGCCTCCACCGCGCACCTGTTCATCGTGCAGCCGCTGGTGAGCGGCACATTTCTGGCCAGCCTGTTCTCGACCCATCCGCCCATCGCCAAGCGCATTGAGCGGCTGGTGGGGGATTCTGCCGCCGGGTTCTACGCCGGGGACACTGGGGCCTGAGCGCAGGGCCTTGGGCGCGCAGCCGGAAATAGTACAATCCCAGAACCCCATGGCTCCGCAATCCATGCCGGCGACCGCGCAACGCGCGGGCAAGCTCGAAGCCGCGTTGCGCACCGTCATCCGCGGCAAGGACGACGTCATCCGCCTGGCGCTGGTAGGCGTCTTGGCGCGCGGGCACCTGCTGATCGAAGACGTCCCCGGGGTGGGCAAGACCACGCTCGGCCACGCGCTGGCGCGCGCCCTGGACTGCAAGTTCCAGCGCATCCAGTTCACCAGCGACATGTTGCCCTCGGACGTGCTGGGCATCTCCATCTACTCGCCGCTGGAGCAGAAGTTCGAGTTCAAGCCCGGACCGGTCTTCGCCAAC
>Ga0255310_10000068_pt1 | contig 17203 bp, 30 predicted proteins | sample EtOH1_T0_E1_meta_FD_201359 | JGI IMG/M metagenome (GOLD analysis project Ga0255310, IMG submission 201359) | Sandy soil microbial communities from University of British Columbia, Vancouver, Canada - EtOH1_T0_E1 | ecosystem: Engineered > Artificial ecosystem > Sand microcosm > Unclassified ...
ACCTTTACCAATCAGCCGTGCTAAATAGATAAACTGCTGTCCGTAACCAGTTCCATTCCAAAACCCTACTTTTTCCAGCATTGTCCACGAAGGGTCATAACTTGCGGTAACTCCATCAACGCCTTTAGCCGTTAGCAATACAATTGGTTTTCCACCGCTTTTTGTTAGTAGCGCATTAAACGCAAGGAAATGCGCTACAAATAGCCCTATTCCTTGCGTTAATGTGTCTTGCCATAAATCAGGTTGAAGTCTAGCCATCGCAGTGCTTAGCCATGAATTTACCAATGCCGATGGATAAGCAACAGGATCAAATTCAGGATAAGCGGCGCGAAAGTCTTGCTCGGTCATGGTCTTGAATTACCTATTGAAAATTCATCAAAATACATTTTTTCTGCTTTTTGCCTAGCTGTTATAGCTTCTTCTTTAGTTTTAAATTGACCCAAACATATCGTCTTTTTATTTAACGTTATTCTTGAATCCCATGTATCCCTTCTAATTTGATATGAAACTCCTCTGTGACCTAATTTATTATCTGATCTTGGTATTGCATTCATATTATTTTGCGTCCTTGTTACTAATCTTAAATTACATAATCGGTTATCATGCCTTACACCGTTAATGTGATCTATTTCAAAACCTTTTTCAGGAAATTCACCGTTTACAAATAACCATGCTAAACGGTGCGCCCTATAAAGTTTTTTCTCTATTCCAATAGTTATATATCCCTGATTTGGCCTTATGTCTTTTGTTCCTGCTAAACAACCAATTTTTACTTTACCACCGTATGAATTTCTGTTTACTTTCCAAGTAAATATTCCGGTTTCTAAATCATAATTTACAAATGTTTTTAATCTTTCTATGTCTTTCATAATAAGCACCTAATGTTAGTTAAGTGCTTATTATATATTACATTTATTTAATGTATACATCTTACCGTTATATCAGACGGCGTCCATATAAGCTAGCGTGTTACTGTAAACAAACTCAACACCTGAAGGCAATTGTCCAACATATGGGATATTGTAGTTAGTACCTTGATATTGGATTTGAAGTGCAAATGGATTGGTTGTTTTCATACGCACAAATCGACGCTCATTGGTGTAGAGAACTGCTCGGCTATTTACGCCGGCACTACCCTGATCTGAACCGGTAGCATTAAAAGGTACAGTAACTCCGGCTGATGTGCCCGAAGTAGTACCAAGTAAATAACGATTGGAACGAATCTTCAACGGACTTCCGTTTTTTGCCATGCATAAACTATTTCTTGCAAGATACTCAAGAATTGATGTACCGGCCGGCGTGCCTGAAATAGTCAAAGGTGCAGTTAACGCTACAAAACTGACAGGATCAAGCAACAAGTCAGCAGCAACAATGTTGTAACCGGATGCTGCCCAAGCCGATTGTTCCATTGCGCGAATATCTGTAAGAATTTCTTGTGGTGTCGCATTAAGAGCACCTGAAATAACCCAACGTGTACCTGTAGCGGCTTTAGTTGCCGGCGTTAATGGCGTAACAATTCCAGAAGGTTGATTCAGCAAACCATAGCCCCCGTATGCAAATGACCCTAAATGAGCAATAATGTTTGAATCAATTTCCCACTGAATTCCTATGTTTTCCAACACGGTCATTTCCAGGGCAATGCCGTTCATTTGTGCACGGGCAATTTCAAATACATCAAATGAAGCGCCACGTGCCCAACCAGCTACCGAAACCAGCGTTTTAGCAAATTCAGCGCTTACTCTTGGCATAGCTGTTTCTTGTGATGATGCCCAGGCAATACCTTGTTTATCTTTGCTCGTGGAGCCGAACATTTGAGCATTAACATAACTTGTTGCTTCAGTTCCGAAAGGGACTTGTTCAACAGTAATATTTTGCGTGTATTCCGACATCCACAAAGGTTTGTTGATCAATGGATCAAAAACTTCAGTAAAATATACCGCAAAGTTTCCGCCTGAGTCAGCGCCGCGAATAGGGCGAAGAGCATCACCGACAGAATTGCGCTTGACTGACATCGGATTACCAATTTTTAATTGGCCTTTTGATACCATCTCATCAAGTGCTAAACTTTTGGCATTAACAATGCTTCTTTGTAAATATTGGCCGGTTTGAGCTTCGCTTATCTCAAGGCCAGTTCGTGGATCAATAATCATAATAGTTCCTTAAGCTAAACGCATTTCCACGATATTGTTTGCATCGCGGGTGCCGGTAAATGTTGCATTAGGCCAAACAACACAATCAGGTTGGACAGTGATGTTAAACTGATCACCAACGACGGTTGTTGCGCCTGCGGTTGTTATGGTAAAAGTTACTTGCGTAGTAAATGGCGTACCATTTGTTGCCCGGCCAAGTAATACACCGTTTGGATCAAAAACGTTATAGGTGGTAGCCGAAACCGCCCTTGCTGTATAAACGCCTGGTTGCGCGCTGGTTGAAGTAGTGGATGACAATGTACCGATAGTGTCACCACCGACTTTGCCCGTAGCGCCTGCGCCGGTAACTGTTAATGTTCCAGGCGAAGCTTCTACAGTACCGACTGCACGAGAAGTGCTGCCATTGTCAGCTGTGCGTGTATAAACTTGACCAAATGCAGCAGGTGCAGTTGTTCCAAGACAGGATACAAAACCGTTGCCTTTTCGTAACAGACCATGGGCACGTACAGGGTTAGGTGTAGTAGAGCCCAATGCCTGATTTAAAACACTCGACAAATCGTCAATCGTTGGAAATGTCAACATTCCCAAAATGACGGCGCTTAAATCATTTGTCGCCAATTTGGTATATTTGCCGGATGTGTTTTTTACCGGAACACCGTACAAAATTGGTGGATTCGTCGAATCAAGAAAACCTTGCTCGACAATATCAGACAATGCAGGGCTTGACCGTTGTCCGGCTATGCCTTGTCCAGTTTGAAATAAAATACTTGTTCCAGTCATGGCTTATCTACCTACAATTTCAAAGCCGCCATTGTCTAGGCCGCTAAAAGTTAATGACATACCAGCATCGCCGGCGTGTTGTTTTGCATTGTTTATTACTTTTTGAGATTCGACCGCTGAAGCGAAAAGAATCTGAATTGACTTTGGATCAAGCGAGTCGCCAACAAATCGTTTAACAATGGCTGTTTCGGTTTGTTTTAAAATCTGAGCCATCGCATCGCCAATTTTCCCTTTCTTTTCGATAGTCAAAGAAGGAGACAGAATCGCTGCACCAGCAATGACTTCTTGCCATTCAGCATCCCCTGCCATGTTAGTATCATCATCATCATTAGTGTCATCATCACCGGCTTTTGAAGCAACTAGTGCATGAATGGTTTCCATACACTTATCCAGTTTTTCTTCAAGAGCGGCCATGCGAGTTGCCATTTCATCGCCTTCGTCGCCTGTTTTTACTTCCTTTTCGTCTTTATTATCCTCGTCCATTTTTTCTTCAATATCTTTTTGCGCTTCTTCGTCACCAGCTTTTACAGCATGAGCAAAGAGGCGCAATAATGGGTTTTTTATCTTCATGATATTACCTGTATCACCAATTTTTAACTGATTGCCCCCGCGTGCTCTCTCAACGAGTGCAACGTGATTGCCCCTTATTTCATACTGTTCGCCGCGCCCAGGGGACACTTGACGAGCCATGTATTCGTAGCCGCAAGATAATTCCCGCAAGCCTTGATTCACGCGGTCGATTGCATTTGAATCATTAATAATTAAATCTGCCTTTAAAAATTCGCCATCTGCCCGAACTCCTTGTATATGACCAACAGCATGTTTATCCCAGGTGTCCGAATCAACGCCGTTCGTATGTACATCCTCGGTAGGGATAATTATTGGTTTACCCTCAAAACTGGCTATTGTCTCAAGTGAAAACAATTCATCAGCTGTACGTGACATTTTGATCATTCCAGTGTCATCGGCTTCAATGCCATCAACTTCATGATCGTGATAGTCCATGCTCCCTATGCGAGCAATAGGTACATTCTCAACAACCAAAAAACCTTCTGGAGTCAACTTCCTTGTTTCGCCTAATGCTGATTCGGTATAAAATTTCATTTGTTTGCCATCACCTGTAAATCCATTAGCATGAGCGGCCTCGGCCTGACGTTCTGCCTCTTTTCTATCGGCAAAGCATTTCCCGTGAGAACCCCACTGGTATCCATTTTCTCCATTCGGCAATTTACAAGTATGTATTGGCATAAATACAACATACACTATGTTTATGCGGTTTTGTTAAAGTGCTGGACAAATAGTCATATTTAATGTACAAATAGTCATATTTAATAATCAACTGGGATTTATGACTAAAAACCAATTTATAAAAATGGGTCAAAAAATTGTAGGTGTGACTCATGGCTATCAAGCGCCTTTAGCTCAAAAGCTAGGCGTATGTCTTCGGTCTGTACAACATTATGCAAATGGCTCAAGACCAATAACAGAAACAATTGAATTGTTAATGAGAGAACTTAATAGGGAGGGGAAATGATTAACATTAGAATTGATTATAAAAGTATTGAATCAGTTAGTAAGGCTATAATAACGATTAAATCGGACGATTTATCAAAAGATGATTTAAAAGAACTTATAGAGAAAATTGATTTGTTTCTAAACAAATTTATGAGAAATGAAAAGGAATTACAATGAAAAAAATATTCAAAATCGCCATATTGTTAATGGTAGCAACTGTCCAAGCTAAAAACATATATTGGGCGGCAATTACAGACAAAAACGGGGAGGCCACAACTTTACACTTTACCGATGAAAAAAGTAATATTTGTCCTGTAGGCCCATGGCACTTAGCCATGATTGAGGGATGGAATGATAAGCTTTTATGCTGGATATTAGCAGGAGGCGACGCTTTAGCCGTATTAAATACCTCAACCGGTACAATTACTTATGTCCGGCAATTCGGAATGGCTGAAGATGCTGATCATGATGTGGGGCGGCTAAATATGGAATGGGTCGAAGCTATGAAACAACGCAATCAAAAAATGATTGAAATTTATAAACAGAATGGAATGAAATGAAATGAACTGGAAACCAATAGAAACAATACCAAAAAATCAGTCTTTCAGACTGCTATTTTTCCGGTGGCAAAAATTAAGAGAAGCCTTCGAGACCGATACATCAGATTATAATGATGATACTGATTATATATGCGATGGAGTAATTGTAGCTTGGATAAAAGTTCCTGATTTATGATTCATAAATCATATTTTTCGTATCTTTAACTTTTGCACCTTCTTTGTATTGTCGATCTATTCCGGGTATTATTATCTCAGGAATGCATCGGCAATTTTTGCTAATTATTCTTGCGGATGTTACACTAAAGTTTCCAGTATTTGATTCTAAGGTGTAAACATGGCCATTAAAAAATTCACGACTGATTTTCTTAATAACGCAATTTTTTTGCTCGATTCTGGTTTGATGGTTAAAGATGTTGCCACTCTGACTGGAGTTAGCAAAGGGAATCTCAGTACCCATCTCAATAAAATCGGTTATCTTGTCAAGCGCCCTCGAACCCGGATGAATACCAGGAATGAATTCATTGATTCCATCATTCAAGATATTATTGACGCTTATATTGGTGGAGAAAGCATTATCTCTATTAGTAACCGTATTGGATTCAGTAGGGAAGGGATCAAAACCAGGCTCATTGAAAATGGCATCACTATCAGAGGACAATCCGACGCTAATATTATAAGCATGGCTGCCATGCCGAAACAAAAGCTCATTGATAGAATTGCTAAGGCCAGAGATGCAAGGCTTTCCAATCTCAGGCATACTGCTTTTATTGGAAGTGATAACTCTGCTATCGGTATAGGCGAAATTGAAACTTTCACTATTTTCCGATCCTCTGGTTATGAAGTCAATCAACAAGTCTTCTGTGATCCGTATTATATCGACTCGGTTAGCGGGAATATCGCCGTGGAAATTAAAAGCACTTTTAGCGCTCGTTTTAATGTAGGAACAGGACGCGAAAGAGAGCGCACTAAAAAGCTGATCGAAAGTGGTTTCAAAGTTTGTTTTATTATTACCAATCATGGTGATGCAATTACTCTTGCTGCAAAGCAAATTATCGCTCTCTTCGAGACAATCCGCGCGACGCCATCCGTTAGCTGTGAGTACTGGATGATTAGGTGTACAATTGAAAATTTCGCCGCTATCGACCGTAATAGAGAGAATATCCCCTTCATACCAATACCTGAACAAGTTCTTACATCCATCATCAAGAAAAATCTTAGTTGATCCAACAAAACAATTATAAATTTGCCCTGCGTGATAAAATTTTCCTGGTTCAACTTGTGGAGGGATAGTTAAACTACATACTATCCCTTCCATATGTTGGTGACTTAATCTAACAGCACGATCTTTGCTGGTTCTCCAAATATAATTATACGCATCAATACTTATTCCACGAGCAATAGTTAAAGCACTGGATTGTTTTGACGTTTCTGTTCTCGCTATCCGGCGTGCTTGCCCGATAGTTAAATCACCCAACGCTTGGATCATGGCTATTTTAGATTCATGACGGGCACTGCCCAACAAATTTTGCTGTGCGTATTCTTGAGCTTTTAACCCGGCATTCGTCGGCAAAGTTTTGATCAGGTCAACTTGATCAAAAATAAATTGCCGCTGCATTTCCCCGGTTGGCGTTTTGAAAATAGCTTCCTTTAGTCCTTTGCTGATCTGTTTAGCTTGTCGCCTCCATAGCATCAAATCTTGATTATTGAGCGCATCGAAAATATTCTTAGCTTGAAGTATTGCCCAAGGTTCTAGCTGTACAGAATATCTTTGTAAAGCTTCCTGAGCACGATTTGCGCCTTGAATTGTACTTATATCATAAGTCGATGCAATTCGATTTACTTCTTGCACAATAAGGCGCAACTGGCGAGCGTATTTCGCCTCAAGCCAGTCAGACTTTCTCCATGGATCATTATTGTCTGTCATTTATATCTAGCCCAAGTTTCCCATAATTTACATTGTTCAATCAAATCATTATTACACGCTGGGTTAATATCCTGTTTAATTACGCCATTAGAATAAATCCTTAATCTCTTAACCTGCTGACCAAATACTATCCCATTAATAAAAAAAACAGTGGTTGATTTAGACCTTTTTGTTATCTTCTCAAACATTATTTTTTGACCAGTTGGCAAATCTACGTTAATTGTTTTCCATTCCAATATCAGCAAACATCCATTGGCTTCTACCATACCATCAGCATCAGAAACTTTTATTTTACCGCTAAATGTATCATCAAGAAAAGACCAGTCTGGAGTATGCTTTTTTATAAAACATCCACTAACTGTACAATTATGCCGAAAACTAATATTTTTTTAAAATAAGCCCGTATTGATTAAATTCCTGTGCAAATAATTCCTGGTTATTTCCATAATAAAAAAATGCCTGACCTTGTCTGGGAGACATTGAATTATTGTTTGGTGAAAAAAATTTTATACGCGTATCAGGAAAGCAAAGACAATCGCAACTATTTAAAAGTGCTTGGAACCAGTTTGTTTCCGTTGCGTTATTTGTAAGAACAATCCATGAATCCAGGTTTTCAAATAGAAGTTTATCAACAAACTGCTTTATTTCAGGGTATGAATAAGGCGGATTCATAAACACATTACCAGACCATGTCTGTGATAAAGCACAATTATCTTTTGTAAAAAACTTTTCTGCTTTAATGGTTTTCTGTGCAAATTCATTAGATGCGGGGTCTAGATTAATAACACCTAAAACAATCCGTATTGATTCTATATACTGACTGGGAGTGTACCATTCATTCTCACCGGTTGAAATATGAAAATTACCTGATGATTTTTTAGCATCAAAAGGCACAATATCATCAAATTCCATTTCTTCGACTGCTTCACCTGATGCCAAAAACTCATCAACTTTTTCCTGCACAAGATTAGCGGTTATTTTTTTGCCGTCTGATTGGACATTTTGCCATACTTTTACGCGCTCGGAATCTGTTTTTAGGCTATCCAAAAGAGGCCGAATTTGACTCTCAGCTGTAGGTAAAAAGTCGCCAATTGGTGACTTTTCAGTGTCTTTTCCCGTTAGAGTTTTATGCTCTAGTTTTTGGTAAATTTCAGCTGAATTGATTAATCTGTGCCCGTGTTGTTTGCTATAACCCCACCTTTCCTTCAGATAATTCTCAAACGTCCCATATTTTTTCTTATACTCCCCCTCATCCCTGATTTTACGCATTATTAACCCTGCGCGATACCAAGCGTTAATTTCTTTCTGGAATAGATTTTCGAGTTTTTTTAAGTTATTCATGGCGCACCTGTATCACACCAAAGAGGGATGTGGCAAGCGGAGGTGCGATCCGTTATTCAGCCGCTAAGCCTAGCCACAAGTCGATTATATCACTGCTCTGTAATTTTCTCCAATTTCTTTTGATATTGAGTTATCTTGTTTTGTCAAACTATTTGATGTTTTGTTCTCAACTGTTCAATGAGTTGAATAATATTTACCATTCAATGCGCCACCAGCCCCCCCAATAACTTTACCATTCTTCCCAATCAATACATGCTGACCGTCTTCTAACGTTATCCAAGACGCCCCCGATGGTATGCTTGAAGCATCGCCAGTAGTTTCAGGATTGACAGTCTCATCCATTAATATAGGCGGTTTATCATCTGCGCCCTCAATATCTTCGTCGGTAATATTCGAGAAATAACCGGTCTCCTCGGTTAATGCCTTAAGTTCTTTCATTGCCACTTGTTGAGTCAATAACTGCGATTCAAACGCTTTTATGATGGTATCGGTTCCCTGACTTGCGACCTGTGCTTTTTCTACCGCACTAAGCTTATTTAAAGGATAAAATGTTATCTTCAAATCTTTTGAATCTGTCAATATGCCAAGAGATAAGGATGTAATAAGCGCAAACGGTTCAATGATGGATTTTATCTGATTTTCTTGCTTGGCATTAACATCTTCGTAATAAGCCGCAAGTAAATCATTATCACCACCGTTCAATCCTCCTGATGATTTACCAAGTAATCTGCATAAGGGAATCCCTGTAGCTCCAGCCACTTGCTCACCCATACGATCAATAATATCTGCAACGCCGGTCATCGCCGTACTGAAGCGTTCAAGCTTTTCATCGGTGGGTAATACAGTTAAACCCTGGTTAGTTCTGAATTGCGCTATCTGTTGAAATTTTGCATTTAGTCGTTGATAAAGTCCTGCGTTCTGTCCGGCTATCTCTGGCAATGAATCAGTATAAAGCACATCATTACGCGCTGCCTCTATTAACGCCACAGCCGCCATAGTTGACTGATCAAACGCTTTTACGCGATCAAGGATGGCCTCGACAACAGATGCACTAAAGAAGTTTTCTGTATATCTATCCCACCATGGAAGAGGCGTGGCATCAATACGGAATAATCTTGAATGATGTATTTTTAATTGAGGGATACCCATCCCATTGCTAATGGTCATATAAGTAACTGGATAGCCATTATCCCTGCCCAGATTTAATATGCGCCCATCTTGCCATGATGGTATTAATTGCCATCTATCAAATACCTGAAATCCTGTTAATTGACCTTTGCCGATTGCATCAATCTTAAGAGGCTTCTCCACATCATGACCATCCAGAACAGGCATGATAAACGCTGTCCCGAATAACATCGACCATCTGATTGTATCAGCCAGTTGTTGCCACATCATTTTATTGTGTAATTCGGATTGAATATCCATTATTTTATCAGGATGCAAATCTGAATCAATACGAACCCCAGCTTTAGTCATATCTTCAGCACGCGAATCGCATACCCGGCGAACTATAAAAGATGTGCGATACATCGTCCTCAATATTTGCGGTTCACGGGTTACATAATTATTTAGATACTGTCCTTGACTTGCGGCATTGATGCCTGTATTGCCGATATTGGCCAATAGATTCAGGTATCCATCTCCAATTGTCTGCTTTGATGGGTTGATTGTATCAATAAATTTTCGTGCTATTTGTATCAGTTTCATCGGTAATCATCCCAGCTGGAAGTTTTTTGTTTGCTAAATAATATCATAACTACATCTGCATGGTTAGGTGATCTCATCCCGTCCGGGGTTTTATTAACTAAAATCTTACCGGCTCCATTTTTTTCATACGTGGGTTGTGAGAGTTGGGATACTAATTTTAATCGTTCTGGTAGATCAGAAGGGATTGATATAATATCATCCTGATTATACTCCATTCCTTCTATTACGGCTCTAAACGTATTTTGGAAACGTATTCTTAACCGCCAATAGTTTTGAGCTTTAGCATTGACAAAAAAATCTTTATTCTTACGCTTGGCCACCATTTCTTTCTCCGGTTCTGTCACCTCCCCTGACCCCCTGAATGGTATTACTGCAATAGTTTTTAATCCATTTATATGACGATTTTCATTTATGACTCTTGAATCTCCACGGACACCGGCTCCCAATCCGTCTGCATCGTACAGAAAACCATCATAACCTTGATCTTCGCAAATACTTAACGCACGCTGTACAGTACCATAAATATCAGACCCTTTACCACTCCATGATTCCAAATATTCCAGCATAAAACCATATCGGCCAGCAAAAGCATTTAAGTCTATTCCTTCGTCGGCTACATCAAGTGCACCCTTTCTATTGCCTGATGGTTCAATGCCAAGTTTTTTATGAGCATCAATTGAGGCTTGAACCCATTCTGACGGAATCAAAATACCTTCAACAGAAGCCGAATAATTAAGATCAATTTCCTGTGCCACAACAACAGCCGGTAATTCTTCGCATTGCTTTTTATACCAGGCATCATCCTTGCGAGGATCGTCGCGCCAATGAAACGTAAATACTTTAAGTTTTCCGCTATGCCGCTTTTCAGCAAATGGATTATTAAGTCCATTAACTGAACTTAAATCTTGACGGCAATTTGTTGTAGCCGATAGCGAAGCTTCTACAAGTTGTGGACGATCAAGAAAGGCTGCCTCATCAACAAAATATATAGATGCTCTATCGCCTCTGCCAATGCCATCGCCTGATTCCCCTGACATACAAGAGCCAGTATTGGGGAAATTAATACGCATATGCGGGCAATCACGGCGAACATTCCATGATCCTTTGAATTCAACGGGGAGCGCGTCTATAAATTTACGAGCTTTAAAAAATAACGATTTGGGCGCACCAATTTTATCTACATATTCCTCTTTGCGGCTACCAAAACCAATAACCAAACCTTCTCTGAATAAGCATAATGTTGCAGCAACTGAAACAGTTAGCCAGCTCATACCCAAATCTCTGGATTTTTCCGTAATACCTGGCTCTTGATTTTGCCAACGCTCCATTAACCAATTGATATAATCTTCTTGGCGTGGAAATAAGATGAATGGAATATATGAGGGAAGACCGCGCTCGATGTTTCTGGGATCGAATGTTATACCCCAATCAATTATAAATTGTCCTGGGTTATCTCGATAAAATTGCTTAAGTAGTGAAATAGAATAAAGACCATTTCTGATCTTCAATAGCCGTTCTTTTCTCCATTCAAAAACCAACCTATAATCAGGTTTTTTAAAATCAAAAGGAAATGGAACAGGCATTATTTGCCATCAACATAACGTTGATATTCTTTTGCAGCTTCAAACGGATCGATACTAAAATTTATTGGATTTGGATTAGTTTGTTGTGCATTGGTGTTATTTATTGTTGTTGAGTTTGGATAAAACGGTACAAGACCTTCGACTATCATGCCTTCTTTAAGGGTCGCCATTGCAGTTTTAGCACCTATAATTGATGGTTCTGATTTTAATATTTTGACGGCAACTTTAGCTACTTTACGAGCTTCAGTTTCATAAAACTGTAAACCTTCCAGCTGTTTATTTACCTCTGTGGTAACTACATCTCGCTGTGTGGTAGAAAGTGTGGTAAAGTCTCGTGTAACTCTTACAGTATCTTTTATCAAGGCTGGTAAAAAATCTTTTTGCCAATCTTCTTTTTTTGCCTTCTTTGCAATATTTGAAGCATCAATAAAGGTTTCCTTTTCTATCTCCCTATACGATTTTCCTGCCTCAAATAAAGCACGGGCTTTTTCCCAATCTGGTTTTTTTCTAGCCATAACTAATTCATGTATATAGTGTAAATCTTAATTTTGTTCAGCTTTCCGAGCATCGCCCGGTTATCTCTGCGCATTTTATTTTCTCCTTCATCATTTTTATAAATTTTAATTAGATTGACGTTGAATTTCTAATACATAATTTACTACCCTAAAATTAACTGGAGCATTAGTTTCTATCCAGTTGCCTATAACCATCTCCAATTCTGCACATTTGTTTTTATTATCTATCAGTTTATCCAGCCATTCTTCGACATTTTCGCCACATTCCTCCATGGCCTCATCCCTGAGATGCTCAAAAAAATGTCGAGCACTTACAAAATCATGAGCTGTAAAATTTATATTTTCACCTATGAAAATAAAATCAAAATCCGGATTGTTATCAAATCCATTTTTTATGGCATCCATTTTATTATAATTACCATACCAATTTATTTTATCTGTCGAATAGCTAAAGGTCGTCATAATTTTATCTCTGTAATCAATCGTTCGATAAACTCATAATTATTTATATCATCAAAAAAATCAATTTCTTTTTGTACCGCCTCTTTAAAGCTCTCTGCCTCAAATGTTTTTATTTGTTCGATTTCGCCATCCTTTTTCCACGTTATTTTTATCGTAAACATTATATTCCTAAAGTTAAAGTATATTTTGTGATGGTGGTGGGGGTGCTATTGACACACCATTTTCCTCTGCCGAGGTGCTCTACATTGAGCTACCCACATCTTCGCCTTTTTGCGTTGCGAGCTCCAGCGCTCTTCACACCATCACAAAATATTTAGATTATTGTGGAAATTTGCTCACGGACTATTTTGGATTTATATCCTACTTTATTGCACAAAACGCGAGCTTTTTTTATGGCTTGAATAGAATTTTCTGCGGCCACCGGACAATTAACAGATTGCCTATTTATACCACCAAAAATACCTGTTTTTTGAAAAGTCAAAGTTATATCGTAATCAATCATTTTGTTTACCTAAAGTTCTATTCTATTATTCAAATCTTGCAATATATCATTAAGACACGAAAGTTTGGTTGTTAATATATCTAATGTTTTTGCCAAAGGAACACTTAATTTTGATTCGCAATCTTTTTCGCACATTGGCATCACTGGTATTGTTACCATAAATAGCCTATCCGTAATAAGGTGAACTAAATCATCGTAGTGATTTATAGCAGATTCTAACCTATCAATTACTTGTAATATTTGCGATTTATCAAGATCACATTTTTTAAAAGAAGCATTTGTAATTTCATATTTATTTAATTCATCTTTGGTCATTTTACTTTAAAACCTCAACATCTTTGTTTTCATAAAAAATATCAAATTCCCCCTGCCCTGCACATTCTAGGAAAATCCCATTATTTACCCGTTCTGATTCTGTCATTCCATGCCAAATAAAATGCCATGGATAATATTTTTTTATCTCACCTTCTTTGAACTGAGTATTATATATACCTAATACATTTCGTAAAAATTTTAATTCCATAAATTTAAATCACTTTTTATAAACATGAGATAATAGCAATTCGCCGTGTTTTACGCGGCAATACGTGCCTCGAACATCTGAATTCCAGAGTATATGATAACCTGGTATTTTTTTTCGGAGTCTCAAATCACCTTTATCATACAAAATTTTCCTCTTTAAAAATTCTGCAATGGTTTCGTTGTCTTTTCTCTTCATAAATTAAAAATACGGATTAATTTGTTGATCATCCCAGTCACAAGATTCCTTGCTAAAAGCGGAGCAATCGTGTAGTTTTGCACTTATTTCGCGCATGCAAAATACAAACGCTATGACCGATAAAATTACTAACGCCAAACATTTTAAATTATCCATTACATCTTCCCGTACATAAGTAAGTCATCATCACAACAATTAATTTCTGCAGCTGCCAATTCATAAGATACAAATTTTCCTACCTTTTTATTGTCACTTATAATGTACCAATAATCATTAATTTTTAAAATTTCCACACATTACCTCAATAGTTTTAATTGTTTATATAAAGATAACATCTCATGTTGGCACTGATCTCCAACGTATCACCGTATGATAAACTTTAAGTTTAATCCGTATGATGTGCATCACTCAGTCAGTCCTGAGATTATGAGATGTTATCTTTGTAGCCCCTGGATATACCGCCAAGGGCTTCGGTTGCGTGATGTGTTAGACTGTCATATGGTGCGCTTTATTGCAAATTATCTTATAATCAAGATAATGTACACTATTGGTTCCGATCATTAAATGACAATTGCCCCTATTTTTAGCCCATTTAATAGCCTCTTCTTTTGTATCAACATTTATTGTGTCAAACACAATGCCTTGTTTATTTGTTAAAGCTGCGTTCATTTTGATTCCTTAATTGCCTTTATCAACAATTTTATTTTTTTGATGTACAGTTATATGCATCCACTATTAATTTGAAATTTTTATTAATCTCAAACAATGTTTCCGTGTCCTCATAGTCATCAGCTAAACCATTATCTATGCTAAATTGCAGTGCCGTAGAAATTGCTATTATTTCATTTTTTGTTAAATCTTTGTTATTCATAATTTTTCCCATTTAATCTATATTATCAATGCGGCCCCTATTGCGAATGCCGCACTTGCACGATATTAGTTGTGCGATTTTTTTAGTCAGCAGTTAAAGTTCTTAACCACATAATGTAAGCTCTATAATCCCACACTTTCCATAATGCGCATTCTTCGCCTCGTTGCGCGATTTCCTGTTCCCGCCATTGTTGTAAAGTTGGTTCTTTCATTTCATTCTCCTATAGCCAGTTTTGGTTTCCCCTTATTTCGATTCTATTATTTCATAAATTATATTATTTGTCAAATTACTTTTAAACTATTTTACTATCTATGCGTAAATGCCAACATTGCCGCATCTCTGGTATGCGGATTAGATTTACCAGTCCATCCAGTTATTTCTTTAAACTGCGTGGCTGTTTTTTTACCTTGTGGATTTTTTGATTGGACAATATAGCCGTACTTATTCAAATAATCAATAATCAATTCGGCTTCCCTGGTGCATTTTCCGACATTAAATCCAGTTTTCATAATTGCTGATTTATTAACTGCTTCTCTATGCCAAACATGACTCGTTGTGGATAATTCTACTACGTACACGGCAAAAGGAAATTTTTGTATCTCAGCGATAGCCTCCCAAAAAGAAAATGTCTCCAGACGCATTATTTTGCCATTTTCGACAAATGCCATGCCAGTTGATAGACCAGGATCAATACCAACAATAATTGTCATATTTTTATCTTCATATTGTGCAAAATTCGTGAATTTCACGCTTTTTTATTAAATATTCATTATGCGCTTCTTCTGCCGTATTGAAATAACCTATATGTTTTGTTTTATAATTTAACATAATTTGAGCTTCATATTTACCTGATTTTTCTATATAATAAACGCCAAGATAACCTGTTTTGTTATTTTTGGATGGTTTTATTTGGTTTTGTTTATTTTGTGATTTAGTTGCAAGTCTTAAATTTATAATCCTATTATCTTTTTTATTACCATTTATATGATCAATATCTTTATCCGGCCAGATTTTATAAGTTAAAAACCAGGCAATACGATGGGATAAAAAATGTTTCCCTTTAAATTTAATACACATATATCCAGTATGAGATAAACTTCCTGCATTGTCACCAATTTTAATACGTTTGTTTGGCTTTAATATCCAAATAAATATTCCTGTTTCAGGATTATATTCTAAATATTCTTTCAACATTAATTCAAAAGTCTCATTGATCTTAAAGAGTGTTTGTTTTTGCATAATCGGCCAAATATAAGGGATATCCGGTAATTGTCTTAATGCAATTTCACATTCCTGAAATACTAATTCGCCCAATGCCACCATCGGCGTTATACCAAATCCTACAGGTGATTCTTGTACGTTAATAAAGTCATTATTAACTGCACACCATAAATCACCGTCTCTAAAAACCTCATATTTTTTCATTATGCAAACCTCAATGATTACTATATTTTGGACTTTTCTTAAAAGCATATTTCCACCGGATCATCCCTCGATTATGATTATTTTCAGCATCATATCCGATCACGTTGGACTGACATTTTGGACAATTTATTTGATCATTACAAATGGCAATATTGCAACATTCGGTAAACATTGTGCTATTTGTTGAAGAACATAGAAAAACTCCAATTATTCCACTTATATAATTTTTCATTATGCAAACCTAAATAAGTTAACTATCAGGATCAAACTTGTAATAATATTCAGTTTCAAATTCCAATTTAAAACATAAAAATTTTATTATTGTCTGACCGAAAAACCAATCAAATACAGGTATAAAACTCCAATCGAATAAATTTATAACGATAATAATTCTAAATCCTTGTATATACCTGCCATTATATTTACCTTTAAACCATTTCATAATTTATGCAAACCTCAATAATTCTTCGACTACATCATCCAAATCTTGCCGGTTATATTGCGTAAGGATTTTCTCCAAAACTACCGTTATTACCGCCTGGTAAAGTTTTTCAAAATTTTCTTCAGACATATTTCCAAATGCAATTGACTTTGATTCATAGCGTATATCTCCCTGGATATTAATTACCATTTCACCAAATCCAGCCAATATCTGTATATCTTTTCTAAACCGTTCTTTATTTTTTTGTACTACTCGGCCTTTATACATTTTTTCTTCCGGTTCCCATGCATCAAAAGCAAAATTCAATAACGCAAAATATTTTCTCAAAAACTTACTATTTCGTTCAGACAAAATCTTGCATTTAAGCAATGATCCTACTTTAACCCTTGCAAGGGCATTGCTTGAGTCTAAATCATTAACCACCAGCCCGTTTTCGGCCTTAATTATCATTATTTCTCTCATTTCTTACTTCTTCAATTCAGTAAATTTATTATGCCTGTTTTTTTTTGAAATTCATTTCGTCTTTTTATGATCTTGAAACTGTCAATCCTTGCCTTATTTTCATCGATGCCATAACAAACCAGCATAGCCACACGTTCAGCAAAAAAATCTAAATCATTCTCACTTGGTGGATTATTTATTCCAAGTGCGATGGCTAACCAAGCTTCATCTTCTTCCCATTTTTCTAATTTATTCATGATTATC
>Ga0255310_10000069_pt1 | contig 17093 bp, 25 predicted proteins | sample EtOH1_T0_E1_meta_FD_201359 | JGI IMG/M metagenome (GOLD analysis project Ga0255310, IMG submission 201359) | Sandy soil microbial communities from University of British Columbia, Vancouver, Canada - EtOH1_T0_E1 | ecosystem: Engineered > Artificial ecosystem > Sand microcosm > Unclassified ...
ATGGTTTCAGGCTTCCCCGTTTTGGCAGCGAATCAAAGGAGCCGGCGATGCTGACGCAGCCGGCGGATTCGCGACCCTTTATGTGGGGATAAGGCGGCTTGCAACCTGGCGAGTGGTGCCAGGGGGGAGTTGGAGGGATTAGTGGATGAGCAGCGCGGCCGTCATTCCGCAGGCGAGGCCGCTAAGCGCGACCAGCCACTGGCGAAGCGGAATTGCCGCGATGTTCATGACCCAGGACCTCCGGAAGCGCGATGGGGCTTCCGTTGCCGACGAGGCGAAGGATTTCGCCGTCGGCGCCGAGAGTCCCGATGCAGGCGATGCTGGTCGCGGAAGGTAAAGAAAGCCTTAACGGGTCGAGGTCCGTGGGCAGCGCGGCGAGCAACGCATAATCGTCGCCGCCGGTCGCCGCGAACAAGCGCGCGTCCAGCGTGGCGCCGAGTGTCGCGACGAAAGCTTCGGACAGCGGCAATGCATCGAGGTCGATTGTGGCAGTGCAGCCGCTCGCCGCGGCCAGCCGCCTGGCGTCGAGCAGCAGCCCGTCCGAAACGTCCATCATCGCGCTCGCATGCGGCGCCAGCGTTTGCCCGGCGACAAGTTGCGGGATTGGCCGGCGGAAGCTGTCGACCAGAAGCCCTGCGGCCTTTCGATTCGCCAGTAGCTGGACAAGGCCCGCCGCCGAGTCTCCGACTGTCCCCACCAGCCACAGCCGGTCCCCGGGCTTGGCGCCGCCGCGCGACGGCGTGCGCGGCCCGGCGCGGCCAATCGCCGTCAGGCCGAATACCCGCGGCGCTCCGACGGGCAAAGCGATGGTGTCGCCGCCGATCAGCGGCAGACCATAACTGGTGCAGGCCGCTTCGACTCCGGTGAGAAAAGCTTCGTCCCAGATGCTGTCGCTGCTGATGGTCAGCGACAGCACCGCGGCGGCGGGGGTCGCGCCTTTGCCGGCGAGGTCTGACAGGTTCACTGCAACCAGCTTCCAGCCAACGCTGCCGGCCGGGTCCTCGGGTAGGAAATGCACGCCCTCGGCGATGCTGTCATGGGTGATGACCAGCCCTTCGAACAGCGCCGCGTCGTCCGCCAGGCCCCGCGCCGCGGGGTCGGTCGCGAACTTGCGAAGCCGCTCGAGCGCTTCCGCTTCGGTCATCAGCCGGCGGGGGCGGCCCGCGCTTCCTTGGCGATGGCGTCGAGCAGGCCGTTGACGAAGCCGCTCTCGCGCTTGTCGTAGAAGGCGTGGGCGACGTCGACATATTCGGAGATCACCGACCCGACCGGCACGTCGCCGCGCGCGAGCAGCTCGTAGGCGCCGGCGCGGAGGATGGCGCGCATCGGCCGGTCGAGCCGCTCGAGGCTCCAGCCCTTGGCCAGCCGCGCGGTGATCGCCTGGTCGATCTCTTCGCGGCGACCGTCGACACCGGTAACGACGTCGTCGAAGAACTCGCGCTCGGCGTCGACGTACTGGGCGTCCTCGATCAGCGCGCCGAGGCGATGGTCGTGGAATTCCTTGATCAGGCGGGCGAGCGGCGTGCCCTCCATCTCCTGCTGGTAGAGCGCCTGGACCGCGGCGAGGCGGGCGGCGCTGCGCGAGCGGGATCGGGCGGTCTTGCTCATCAGGCGGTGGCTGTAGCCGCGCGTTCCCCGGCGAGGAAGGGCCCAAGCGCCTGAGCCACGGCCTCGGGCGCTTCCCACGGCGCGAAATGGCCCGCGTCCGGCAGCCGCACGATGGCCAGATCCTCGACCAGCCGGTCGAGCCCGTCGAGCTGGAGCGGCAGCAGCGCCGGGTCGCGCATCCCCCACACGACCAGCGTCGGGATGCGCACTTTGGGAAACGCGCCGAGCACCCAGTCGGGGACCGGCACGGTCGCCCCGGTCGGCGGGACGATGAGCGGCGAGGCACGATACCAGTTGAGCATCGCCGTCAGCGCCCCGGGCTGCGACCATTCGGTTAGGTAGCGGACCTGCTCGGCCGCGGGGATCCGCGCCAGATCGACGTGCGGCGCGAACGTCTTGGCGAAGAAGATCTCGAAGCCCATCGCCTCGACCGCTTGCTCGAACCCGGGCGCGCGGAAGGCGGTGATGTACTGCGAAGCGGCGCGTTGGCCGGCGTCCTCGACCAGGCTCTTCTGGAAGATCACCGGGTGCGGCGAATTGATGATGGCGAGGCGTGTCAGGCGCGGGTCGCCGCGGATCGCCGCCGCCCACGCCGCCGCGCCGCCCCAGTCGTGCCCGACCAGCGCGAAGTTCTCGATTCCCAGCGCGTCGGCGAGCGCGAACAGGTCGCCGACGACCTTGTCCGTCCGATAGGCCTCGATCCCCTCCGGCCGGTCCGAACTGGCGAAACCGCGCTGGTCGGGCATGACCAGCCGGAAGCGGTCCTCGAGCAGCGGCGCGACGCCGCGCCACGTACGATGCGATTCGGGAAAGCCGTGGAGCAGGATCACCGGCGGCGCGGCGGGATCGCCGGCCAGCGCGACGTTGAGCGTGACGCCGGTCGCGAGCGGGACGCAGCGAGTTTCGGTCATGGGTAGCTGACGGTGGTCGGCACTTCGGGCAGCGGGATGAACTCCTGGTCGTCGCCGGGGATCAGCGGGAAGCGCATCGCCTTCCAGTCGTCCTTGGCCTGGTTGATGCGGTCGCGCGACGACGAGACGAAATTCCAGAATACGTGGCGCGGGGTCGCGAACGCGCCGCCGCCCATCAGCATCAGGCGCGCGTCCGTCGCACTGGCCACCCGCGCCGCATGGCCGGGCGCGAGCACATAAAGCGCGAACGGCTCGAGGCGTTGGCCGTCGATCTCGGCCTCGCCGCCGACCAGCATCAGCGCGCGCTCGTCGGCGTCGGCATCGATCGGAATGCTGCTGCCGACCGTCAGGACGATGTCGGCATAGATGGTCGGCGAATGGCACGGCGTTGCCGCGGTCGCGCCCCACAGCGTCCCCATCAGCACGCGGGCCGAAGCGCCGCCCGCCTCGACCAATGGCAGGCAGTCGCCGGGGACATGGTCGAACGCCGGGGCGACCTCTTCCTGGCCGTCGGGCAACGCGAGCCAGGTCTGCATGCCGTAGAAGCTCGGGCCGGCGGCGCGGCTGTCGGGCGGCGAGCGTTCCGAATGGACGATGCCGCTGCCCGCGGTCATCAGGTTGATCGCGCCGGGCTCGATCACCTTGCGCGAGCCGATCGAATCGCGGTGCTCGATGGCGCCGTCGAACAAGTAAGTGACGGTGGCGAGGTTGATGTGCGGGTGCGGCCGGACGTCCATGCCCTGGCCGGGCGGCAGCCGCGCCGGGCCGAACTCGTCGACGAAGATGAACGGCCCGACCATGGTCCGCTCCCGCGTCGGCAGCGCGCGGCGAACCTTGAAGTCGCCGAGGTCGTGTGTGACCGGCGTGATCGTCTGGATAATCGTATCTTCGGTCATGGTTCCCCCGGTGCTGTGGCGCGGATCGACAGGGCGTGGATGCGCTCCCGCATCAAATCGCCAAGGGCCGAATAGACCAAGCGCTGGCGCTCGACCCGCGACTTGCCGATGAACGCCGGGCTCTCGATCCGCAGCGTGAAATGGCTTTCGCCGGCGGGGTTGTGGCCGCCGTGGCCGCGGTGCGCCTCGCTGTCGTCGGTGAGCTCGATGTCGGTCGGGGCAAGCGTTGCGAGCCGCCGCAGCATTTCACTCGCCACCGGGCCTGTAGAAGGAGCGTTCATCGCGGCCTATATAGGCCGGCTGAGGAAGTGAGGAAGCCGAGACAGTCAGTGGCGTCGCGTAATCCAAGAATGCACGGCCGCGTCGAAGGCGCGAGGGATCGCTGCGCGGTCCCCGGCTGCGGCCAGCCCGGCGAGTATAAGGCGCCGCTCGAGCCGGCCAATTTCAATGGCCCGGGCAGCTGGCGCTTCCTGTGCCTCGACCATGTCCGCGAGCATAATGCCCGGTACAATTATTTCGACGGCATGAGCGCGGACGAAATCTCGGCGGCGCAGACGATTTATGGCGGCTGGGACCGCTCGGTGCGCGCCTTCTCGCCGACCGCCGGCGTAACTCCGGCGTGGAGTGATTTCGCCGATCCGCTCGACGCGATTTCCGCCCGCTACCGCCATGTCCGCGAGGCGGCGCCGCCGCGTTTCTCGCAGCCCGAGCGACGCGCGCTGGCGGTGCTTGGATTGGGCGAGGATGCGGACCGCCACGGCTTACGCAGCCGCTATTCGAAGCTGGTCCGGCGCTATCACCCCGACAAGAACGGCGGCGACCGCAGCCACGAGACCCGCCTGCGCGAGGTCATCGAGGCCTACCAGTCGCTCCGGCGCTCGCCCGTCTTCGCTTAGTCGCGATCCGGCGCGCCGAGCGGGAAATAGGGGCGGTACGGGCGGCCCTCGTCGACCGCGCGGGCGACGGTCGGATGGGCGAGCAGCCGCGCGCGGTAGGCCGCAAGCTTGGGGCGCGCCGGACCGATCTCCTCGATCCAGTCGGCGTAGAACAATGACGGCGCGGCGGCGCAGTCCGCGAGCGAAAAGGCGTCGCCCGCCGCCCACGGGCCGTCGCCAAGATTGGCTTCGAGCCAGTCGTACGCCACGTGCAGATTGTCGCGCGCAGCTTGCGCCCCGTACGGGTCGCGCGAACCTTCGGGGCGGAGGATGTCGAGCCCGGCTTTGGTCATGTTCTCCATCACGTAGATGTCGAAGAAGCGGTCGAGGAAGCGGACTCGCAGGCCAAGGTCGCCGTCGGGGATCCAGCGGTTGGGCCCCGGATGATGCGCCTGCAGATAGTCGATGATCGGGGTGGTCTCGATCACCGTCACGCCGTCGTCGACCAGCAGCGGGAACTTGGCGAACGGCCAGCGGCGCTTCAATTCGGCGAAATTCTCCGGATGGTCCTCGTCGAGCATCCGGTGCTCGAACTCGGTGCCGTCGGCCCACAGCGCGATCAGCACTTTCTGGCAGTAGGACGAGAACGGATGCGCGTAGAGCTGAAGGCTCACCAGGCCCCTTCCTTGATCCGCTCGCGAAGCTCGAGCTCAGCCTGGCTAGGCTCCTTGGTCGCGAAGGTGCCGGTCTCGACGTCGCCGTCCGGCTCGTAGATCGTGAATACGACGCCCTTATCGGACACATAATGGTCGGTAAGCTTCATCCGGGTTGGCCGTTGGCTGACATCGAAGATGGACTTGCCCTTACCCAGCAATACGGGGAAGGTCATCAGGAGAAGGCGGTCGATCAGGGCGGCGGAAAGCAGCGGCGGATAGAGTGTGCTGCTGCCCTGGATGAGTAGGTCCCGGCCTTCGCTTTGCTTTAGTTCGGCTATTGCGGCAGCCGTGTCTCCGCTGATTTTGCTGCTGTTGTCCCAGTCCAGCGGCTCGTCCGAATGAGTCAGCACATATTTGTTGATGCGCTGGAATCTCTCGCCGATCGGGTGGTCACGGTTGTTAGGCCAGTAGGCGGCAAAGATCTCATAGGTGCGCCGGCCCAACAGCAGGTCGTACTCGCTGGAGATCACCCCCTCGAACGGGCCCATATCGCCGGTGAAGAAAGGATGCGTCCAACCGCCGAGCGTGAAGCCGCTCGTGGGGTCCTCGTCGGGACCCCCCGGAGCCTGCATGATCCCGTCGAGCGAAATGAAGACGGCGCCTGTCAGCCTACGCATTGACGGCCTCGCCCTTGAGCGCCGCTTCGATGGTCGCGATGTCAATCTTGCGCATCGTCATCATCGCCTCGAACGCGCGCCTGGCCGCGGCCTTGTCCGGATTATTGTTGGCCTCGAGCAGCACACGGGGCGTAATCTGCCAGGAGAAGCCCCACTTGTCCTTGCACCAGCCACAGGCGCTCTCCTCCCCGTCATTCTGCGTGATCGCATTCCAGTAGCGGTCGGTTTCCTCCTGGTTTTCGGTAATGACCATGAAGCTCACGGCTTCGTTCGGCGTGAAGTTCGGGCCGCCGTTCAAGCCGACGAAGTCGCGGCCGAGGAGGGTGAAGTCGACGGTGAGCTCATTGCCCTGCTCTCCGCCGGGGAAGTCCGACGGAGCGCTCATTGACGTGCCAACGCGGCTGTCAGGGAACGTGGACGCGTAGAATTCGGCCGCCTTGCGCGCTTCGCCTTTGTCGAACCACAGGCACGTCACTAGCTTGTCGTTGGCCATTGCTTCCTCCTTATTGCCCGCCGACGAGCGCGAACTCGGCGCCCTGCGGGTCGATCCCGATGATGATCCAGTCGCCGGTCGGGACCTCGTGCGGGCCCATGGCGATGGTCCCGCCGCGCTCTTCCGCCGCCTGCTTGGCCGCGGCGATAGAGGGCACCCGGAAATAATAGCGCCACTTGGGCTGCTGGCCCTGCATCACGCCGCACAGTGCGCCGATGCGCACGCCATGGTGGTCAAGGAAACGGTATTGACCCATCTCGCCCATATCCATGAATTCGTCGCTGACCCAGCCGAACTGATCGCCGTAGAATTGGCGTGCCGCAACCGGGTCGCTGGTTGATAGCTCGTTCCACGAAACGCGTTGTGGCTGGTCGGGCGAGAAGACGTCGCTCACCTTGTCCTCGTTGCCCTCGGGCGGCGTCGCTCGCATCACATAGATTGGCGCGCCCTGCGGGTCGGCGACCAGGCCGATCCGGCCGATGCCGGGAATGTCGAAGGCGGGCATCAGGGCCTTGCCGCCGCCCGTCTCGGTCAAGCCGACGGTAGCATCAACGTCGTCGACCGCGACGTAGCCGAGCCAGGTCGGCCGCGCACCGTGTCCGCGCATTTCGTCGGTCAGGCGCATGACGCCGCCGGCGTTGCCGCCGTCGCTGCGGCGGATCATCCGGTAATCCATCTCGCCGGCCGGCTCGGGCTCGATGTCCCAGCCGACGACCGCGTCGTAGAACGCCTTGGCGCCCTTGGGATCGGGGGTTAGCAGCTCGTACCAGATGAAGCTGCCGTGGGCGGATGTCTTCGAATCCGCGTTCGCGGCACGCGCGGGCGCGTCAGTCACATCGGACATGGCTTGGTTCCTTCCTTGAAAAAGCTGCGGCGCGGGTCAGGCGGGGACCCGTTCCTTGACCTCGACGATCGGGTCGAAGCCGCCCCAGAACATGCGCTTGCCGTCGAACGGCATCGGCTCGGCGCCGGGCTGCATCTCGGGGTCGGCCATGATCTTTTCCCAGGCCGCATCGCGCACCGTCTTCGACGGCCACACCACGAACGAGAATACGACATTCTCGCCGTCCTCGGCTTTGACCGCCATGAAGAAGTCGGTCGTCTTGCCGCGCGGCAAATCGTCGCCCCAGCCTTCGAGCACCGCCACCGCGCCCTGCTCGGTGAGCTTGCCGGCCATTTTCTCGGCCATGGCACGATATTGGTCTTTCGACCCTTCCGGTACGGGGACCAGGAATCCATCGAGATAGCTCATGCTGTCACTCCTTCGGGTTGGTGTTGTTTGAACACGGCGAGCTGGTCGGCGAGCGCGCGCTGGAATGCCGGGCGCTGCTCTGCCCGGGCAACATAGGCCGCGAGGTTGGGCTGTTCAGCCACCAAATCGGTGTGGCGTGGGATTCTGAGGACAGTCGTCATGATCAGGTCGCCGATGGTGAAATGGTCCTCGAGCCATTCCTTGTCGCCAAGCCGGTCGGCGACCCGCTTCAATTTCAGCCGCGCGAATTCCTCGGCACCGGGGCGGCGCAGCTTGGCCCATTCCTCGTTGGTGTAGAACAGGTCGATCGCGGTCAAATTCTGGATCGCCGGCTCGACGCTGTTCAATGCGGCGTAGGTCCATTGGATCGCGTGAATCCGCGCCACCGAATCGCGCGGCAGCAGCTTTTCGCTCTTTTCGCCGATGTGCTGGACGATCGCGCCGGTTTCGAAAATCGTCAGCGGGCCCTCGCGATAGCAGGGCACCTGGCCGAACGGCTGGTCGAGATAATATTCGGGCGGCCGTTCGCCCTCGAGCAGCTGGACACGATAGGGCAGGCCGACCTCCTCCAGCGCCCAGCGCGGGCGGAGGTCGCGAACCAGCCCCTCGGCGAACGGCGGCACCCAGGTGAATGCGGAAATTTCTATGTCGGCGTTGGGATTGACGGGCATCGCTCAGGCCTCCGTTTTCTCGCACTCGTCGAACGAGGAGGCACCTTGTTCGGCGGCCTTGGCGTCCATCCACATCGGCTCCCAATGGTGGCCGTCGGGATCCTCGAAGCTGCGGCCGTACATCAGCCGTCCCATGTCCTGCTTCGGTCCCGGGTCGGCCTTGCCGCCCGCGGAGACCGCGGCATCGACCATCGCGTCGACCTCGCCTGGACTGTCCGCCGACAACGCCAGCAACACCTCGCTGGTCTGATGCGCGTCGGCGATCGCCTTGCCTGTGAAGCCCTTATAGAAGTCGTGCGTCAGAAGCATGACGGAAATGGTGTCGGACAGGACCATCATCGCCGCCGCGTCGTTGGAGAATTTGGGCTCCTTGCGCGCCCCGATCGCCTCATAGAAGCGAATCGACCGGTCGAGGTCGGTGACCGGCAGGTTGACGAAGATCATCCGGGACATCGCTTTTCCCCTCCTTGAGCGACTCGATTCGCTTGCCTTTTGGCGTCGTTGCTCCTAAATTGCAACTGTGCAGTTAGATAAAGTAACCGAAGAGCGGCCAACCGAGGCAAAACGCAGCTACGACGACGCCTGCGGGACCGCCCACGCGCTCGAATTGATCGGCGAGCGCTGGTCGCTGCTGGTGCTGCGCGAGCTGATGCTCGGCCCGCGCCGCTTTTCCGAGCTCCGGGCCGACTTGCCGGGGATCAGCGCCAACGTGCTCTCGCAGCGGCTGGATGAGCTTGAGGCGAGGGGCCTGGCGCGGAAATTGCGCCTGCCGCCGCCGGCCTCGGTCCAGGTCTATGAAGCGACGGCTTGGGGGCTGGAGGCCGAGCCGATCGTCCAGGCGCTCGGCCGCTGGGCGGCGCGCAGCCCACGCCATGACCCGACGTTGCCGATCAGTGGCGTGTCGATCCTGCTGTCGTTCCGCACCATGATCGACCGCGACCAGGCCCGCGACCTCGACGCCCGCATCGGCTTCCGCTTCGGCGAGGTCGGCTATGTCGCGCGTCTCCGCGGCGGCTCGATCGACGTCGAGCGCGGCGATCCCCACGGCTGCGACGTGGTGTTCACCACCGCCCCGACCATGCTCGCCGCGGTGGTCTACGGCGGCGCGCCCCTTGACTCGATCGGGGTCGAGGGCGACATCGCGCTTGCGAAACGTTTCACGACGCTCTTCCCGCTCCCGCCCAAGGTGGCGTGATCCCCATGTTCGGCGCCGCTTGTTGAGGCGCCTTATTGAGGCGGAACCGCCCTTGCCGTAAGGCCCCCGATCATGACCGACCTCTCCAACGTGAACCCCGAAAGCCGCAGCGACACCGTGATGGCGTCGCCCGACAAGATCGCCAAGGTGCGCGACCTGTTCGGCATCGACAGCGACATGGAGGTGCCGGCGTTCAGCGAAGCCGACGAGCGCGTCCCCGACCTCGACCCGGCCTATGTGTTCGATCCCGACACGACGCTGGCGATCTGCGCCGGCTTCGCCCGCAACCGCCGGGTGATGATCCAGGGCTATCACGGCACCGGCAAGTCGACCCACATCGAGCAGGTGTCGGCGCGATTGAACTGGCCGACGGTGCGCATCAATCTGGACGCGCACATCAGCCGCATCGACCTCGTCGGCCGCGACGCGATCGTCCTTAAGGATGGCCAGCAGGTCACCGAATTCCGTGAAGGGCTGCTGCCGTGGGCGCTGCAGCACCCGGTCGCTTTGGTGTTCGACGAATATGACGCCGGCCGCCCGGACGTGATGTTCGTCATCCAGCGGGTGCTCGAGGTCGAGGGCAAGTTGACCCTGCTCGACCAGAACCGCGTGATCCGCCCCAACCCGTGGTTCCGGTTGTTCTCGACCACCAACACCATCGGCCTGGGCGACACCACCGGCCTCTATCACGGCACCCAGGCGATCAACCAAGGGCAGATGGACCGCTGGAACATCGTCACCACGCTGAATTACCTGCCGGCCGCCGTCGAGGCGCAGATCGTGCTCGCCAAGTCGGGCGAATATGACCATCCCGACGGCAAGACCGAGGTCGAGAAGATGATCAAGGTCGCCGAGCTGTCGCGCCAGGGCTTCATGAACGGCGACATCTCGACCGTGATGAGCCCGCGCACCGTGATCACCTGGGCGCAGAACGCGCTCATCTTCGGCGACCTCGGCTTCGCGTTCCGGGTCTCGTTCCTCAACAAATGCGACGAGGCCGAGCGGCCGCTGATCGCCGAATATTACCAGCGGGTATTCGGCAAGGACTTGCCCGAAAGCGTGGTCGGGAAGGCGAGCTAGAGCCGTGAGCCAGCCGGCTCTCCTCGACCAGTTCCGGCGCGCGCTGGCGGGGGCGGCGCGGGCGATCGCCAAGGATCCCGAAGTCGAGGTGGTGTTCGCGTCCGAAGTCGCGCCGGCCTCCGGCAAGACGGCTCGCGTCGTGCTGCCCGGCGCGGCGTTCGAGCCGCGGCTGGTGGCCGAGGCGCGGGGCGCCGCCGACGCGCTGGCGCTCAGGCTCCGCCATCACGACGCCAAGCTCCACACCTCCCACGTGCCGATGGACCTCGACGCGCGCGCCGTGTTCGACGCGCTCGAGACGGCGCGGGTCGAGGCGCTCGGTGCGCGGGCGATGGGCGGCGTGCGGGCGAACCTGTCGGAGCTGACCGAAGCCCGGGTGCGCGGCGATGCGATCACCCGAGCGCGCACCGCCGAAGAAGTGCCGCTGGCGACCGCGGTCGGCCTGATCGCGCGCGAGCGGTTGAGCGGGGAGGCCCCGCCCAAGGCCGCGCTCGCCGGGCTGAAATTGCTCGCCCCGTGGATCGAGGAGAAGGCTGGCGCCGAACTGGACGCGCTGGCGCTGACGCTCGACGACCAGGCGGCGTTCGCCAAGCTGGCGCGGCGGCTGCTCGAGGACCTCGATCTCGCCGCCGCCGAGGACCCGTCGGAGCCGGAGCCGGACGCCGGCGGCGACGACGACCAGGGCGACGATGCCGGTTCCGACGAGGCTGACGAAGGCGATGAAGGCTCCCCGGCCGGCGGCGACATGGAGCGGCGCGGCGAGGAATCCGAGGACGGCTCGGACGAAGAGCATGCCGCCGACGAGATGGACCTCGGCGATGAGCAGTCGTCCCCCGACGACGACGCCAGCGACAGCACGCAGGCCGCCGCCGGGCGCCGCAATTGGGAGCTGTCGCCGGCCACCGATTACAAGGCGTTCACCACCCGGTTCGACGAGATCGTCGAGGCCGAGGATTTGTGCGACGTCGAGGAATTGGGGCGGCTGCGCGCCTATCTCGACCAGCAGATGGCCAGCTCGCAGAGCGTCGTCACGCGGCTCGCCAACCGGTTGCAGCGGCGGCTGATGGCGCAACAGGCGCGGAGCTGGGAATTCGACCAGGAGGAAGGGATGCTCGACGCCGCGCGGCTGGCCCGGGTGATCGTCAACCCGGCCCATTCGCTGAGCTACAAGGTCGAGCGCGACACCGAGTTTCGCGACACCATCGTCAGCGTGCTGATCGACAATTCGGGCTCGATGCGCGGCCGGCCGATCGCCATCGCCGCGATCTGCGCCGACATTTTGACGCGGACGCTCGAGCGCTGCGGGGTGGCGACCGAGGTGCTCGGCTTCACGACGCGAGCATGGAAGGGCGGACAGAGCCGCGAGGCGTGGCTCGCCGACGGCCGGCCGCCGCACCCGGGACGGCTCAACGACCTCCGCCACATCCTCTACAAGCGCGCCGACGAGCCCTACCGCCACGCCCGCCGCAACCTCGGCCTGATGATGCGCGAGGGCCTGTTGAAGGAAAATATCGACGGCGAGGCTTTGCTGTGGGCCCACCACCGGCTGATCGCGCGGCCCGAGGAGCGGCGCATCCTGATGGTCATCTCCGACGGCGCGCCGGTCGACGATTCGACCGCGTCGGCCAACGGCGGCACCTATCTCGAGCGTCACCTGCGCGAGGTGATCGAATGGATCGAGCGGCGCTCGCCGGTCGAGCTGATCGCCATCGGCATCGGCCACGACGTCACCCGCTACTACGACCGCGCGGTGACGATCATGGACGCCGACCAGCTCGCCGGGGCGATGATCGAGCAATTGGCGGGATTGTTCGAGGCGGGGTGAGCGGGCAAAAAAATGGGCCCGGCACGATTGCTCGCACCGGGCCCCCCTCGTTACGCGACGCGAGGGAATCAAAATCAGGACGGGGAAAGGGGAAAACCCCGTGCCTTGAAGACGTTATGCGCGATTCGCACCCAACGGACCCTGAACGGGAAGTGCAGCCGCAGTTCAGCATTCGCGTCGCCGCGGCTGGCCGCGTTTCAGTCTACGAAATTGGAGCGCCGGATTGCCCGCCGGCGAGCGGGTGCCGAGCCGTCAGGCGGCGGCTTCGGCTTTGGCCTTCTTGGCGATCTCGCGCTTCAGTTTGCGCGCCTTGGTCGACAGCTTGTCCGCGCTGGTCTTGGCCAGCCAGTTGTCGAGGCCGCCGACATGCTCGACCGAGCGCAGGCCGTGGGTCGACACGCGCAGCTTAACGCCCTGTCCCAAGGCATCGGAAAGCAGCGTCACGTTCTGCAGATTGGGCAGAAAAGTGCGCTTGGTCTTGTTGTTGGCGTGGGAAACATTGTTGCCCACCTGCCGGCCCTTGCCGGTCAGCTCGCATACCCGCGACATGGTGTTTCGATCCTGATTTGCCTGATTTGACCGAACGCGCGAAGGCGACCGGAAAGGCGGCCCGTTACCCGCTTGCGCATGGAGCGTCAACTTGCGAGGGGGAAACTCGCCAGCAGTTCTGCGTTATTTAATATCCCAGCACCATCAGGAGCAATCGCATGCGGGCCGTCCTTCTTGTCCTCATCCTGGCCGTCGTCGCCATCATCGCCCTGGTCGGGACCGGCCTGATCGATATCCGGCAGGTGCGCGGGGCCAAGGCTCCCGAACTCAGCGCGAACAGCGCCGGCGTGACCGCATCGAACGGGCAAACGCCGGCGTTCGACATCGAGACCGGCTCGGTCTCGGTCGGCACCCGCGACGCCAAGGTCAAGGTCCCGGCGCTGAAGGTCAATCCGGCGGGTAATGAGGCTGCGCCGGTGCAGAACCAGGCGACGCCCCCCAAGCCGCTATAGGCTGACAGAACGATCCTGCTGACAGAACCGGCGGCCTGGGCTAGCCGCCGGTTGCATGAGCTTCCCGTTGCCGCCACCGATGCGCCGTGCGCTCGACCTCGCCGCCGAGGCCGCGGCAGCCGGCGAGGTGCCGGTCGGCGCAGTCGTGACCCAAGGCGACGCCATCGTCGCCGAGGCCGGCAATGCGATGCGCGGATCGCTCGATCCCACCGCCCACGCGGAGATGGTCGCCATCCGGGGTGCGGCCGCGAAGCTCGGCGTTGCGCGGCTCGACGAGTGCATCTTGTGGGTGACGCTGGAGCCGTGCGCGATGTGCGCGGCGGCGATCGCGATTTCGCGGATCTCCGGGCTGCGCTTCGGCGCCGAGGATCCCAAGGGCGGCGGGGTGGTCCACGGTGCGCGCATCTTCACCCAGCCGACCTGCCACCACCGGCCCGACGTGCTCGGCGGCATCGGCGAAGCGGAATCGGCCGCGCTGCTGCAGGAATTCTTTGCCGACCGCCGCTAGCCGGGCCCCAAATGCAATCAGCGTATCGGGACCAGCTTGATCTCGACGCGGCGGTTCAGGGACCGGCCGGCATCGGTCGTATTGTCGGCGATCGGTTCGGTCGCTCCGTAGCCGCGGGTGGCGAGGCGGGCCAAAGCGACGCCGTGCGCCTTGAGGTGGGTTGCGACCGCCTGCGCGCGCCGCTGCGACAGCGCCTGGTTGCCGGCCGCCGTGCCGGTCGAATCGGTGTGGCCGAGGACGTCGACGAACGACTGGTTGAACTGCTTCAGGGTCAGCGCGATCTCGGTCAGGGTCGACAGCGCCTGGACCTTGATATCGGCCCGTCCGACGTCGAAGGTGAAGGTTGCCGGCAGGCGCAGCAGCAGCCGGTCGCCGGTCCGGTACACCTCGACCCCGGTCCCCGCGGTTTCGCGGCGCAGGTCGTGTTCCTCGCGGCTCACATAGTCGACGGCGGCGGGACCGAGCGGCCGGATGCCGGCGGCGCGCGCCTTCTTCAGCCGCGCGGCGTGGCCACCGATGACGTCGGCCATCAGATAGGCCGGAGCGACCTGAACCGGAGCGGTCTGCGGCGGCATCATCACCGGAGCCGGCGCGAAAACGTTGCAGCCCGCGGTCGCCAGCAGCGGTCCGGCGATCACCAGGCTGGCGAAAATGCGAATACGGCTCATGAAGGACTCCCGATGATCAACCCGAACGGTTGCGAAACCGGCGGGCACCATAGCGAGTTCCGCCGGTGAATCGATGCGCCGCTTGTGGTTCGTCCCGGTTGAAGGCTAGATCGCGCTTGCGCCTATGAGCGACCAACTACTTCCATTTCCCTGGCTCGACCTGGTTCTAATCCTCGCGCTGATCGCCCTCAACGGCGTGCTGTCGATGAGCGAGCTGGCGATCGTCTCGTCGCGCGAGGCGCGGTTGAAAGCGATGGTCAAGACCGGCAGCAGCGGCGCCAAGGTCGCGCTCAAGCTGGCCGCCGAGCCCGGCCGCTTCCTGTCGACCGTGCAGACCGGGATCACGCTCATCGGGATTCTCGCCGGCGCGTTTTCCGGGTCGCGGCTCGGCCAGCCGGTCGGGCAGCGGATCGCGCTCACTGGAATCGACCCGGAGACCGCGGCCACGCTGGGTTTCGGGCTGGTGATCGTCGTCACCACCTTCGCTTCGCTGGTCATCGGCGAGATCGTCCCCAAGCAGTTCGCGCTGCGCTCGCCGGAGCCGATCGCGGCGATCGTGGCGCGACCACTCGACTGGCTGTCGAAGATCACCGCGCCTTTCGTGTGGCTGCTCGACAAGACCAGCTCGCTGATCTTCAAGGCATTGGGGCTCGACCGCGAATCGCGCAACGCGGTGACCGCGGAAGAGCTGCATCTGGTGGTCGCCGAAGCGCAGACCGCCGGCGTGCTCGACGAAAGCGAGCGCGAGATCATCTCTGGGATCGTCCGGCTGGCCGACCGCCCGGTGCGCGAGGTGATGACGCCGCGGACCGAGGTCGACTGGATCGACATCCACGCAACCAGCGAGGAAATCCGCGCCGCGCTCAAGGAAATCCCGCACAGCCGGATCCCGGTCGCCGACGGTTCGGTCGACAATATCGTCGGCGTCATCCAGACCCGCGACCTCCTCACCCAGGCGCTCGATTGCCAGCCGCTCGACCTCAAGGCGATGTGCCGCGACGCGCCGGTGATCCCCGACCTGATGGACGCGATGGACGCGCTCGCGGTGCTGCGCGCGGCCGATGTCCCGCTGGCGCTGGTCCATGACGAATACGGCCACCTCGACGGAATCGTCACGCCCGGCAGCCTGCTTGCGGCGCTGGCCGGCGCCTTCGCCCACGATGTCGACGACGACCACGACCCGCCGATCCTCGAGCGCGAGGACGGCAGCTGGCTGCTGTCTGGCGCGGCCAGCGCCGACCTCCTCAGCGATCGGCTCGGCATGCGCTTGCCGGCCGAGCGAGATTTCTCGACCGTCGCCGGGTTCGCGCTGTCGGTCCTCAAGCACCTCCCCGACACCGGCGAGAAGTTCAAGCACGACGGCTGGTCGTTCGAAATCATCGACATGGATGGCCGCAAGATCGACAAGTTGATCGCCTCGCGGGCCAGGGCCCGTCCGCGCGAGGCGCGCGCCGGAAGCGCCGGCTAGGCCTTCCTACAGCTTGCCGAAATGCTGCTCGAAGCCGTCGGTATCGCCGCGCGCCAGATAGGCGGCCTGCTCGACGATCCGGTCGCGGCGGATGCGGCCGCGGAACGGCCCCAGTTGCTGGTCGATCATGTCGATCTCTTCGGGCGTCAGATGCGCCAGCTGGTCGAAGCGCATGAAGCCGCGCCCGTGGAGCATCTCCGCCAGCTTTGGCCCGATGCCCTTCAACAGCAGGAAGTCGTCGGGCGCTCCGACGGCATTGGACAAATATTTGTGGACGGGGGCGCCGATCAACTCGCCGGTGACGTCGCTCGCCGCCGCCGCGGCCTCGGAGGCGAGGTCGTTAGTTTCCCGCCGCGACTTGCGCGAGTCGCCGGTCATGTGGGGGCGCAGCGGCGTGGCATGGGTCAACCGCACCCGCTGGCGCGGCCGGAACACCAGGAAGCCGACGACCAGCGCGATCAGCACCACGATCAGGATCGCCGGAAGGTAATCGCGCAGCAAATCGATCATCAGATTCTCCACTCGGCGTTCGACCGGCGCCTTAGCTCAACCAGATAAGCGAGGACGAGGCCGACCAGGAAGCCGACCAGCACGACCGCACACGCTTCGACGATCACCGGCATCATTTCCCTCCGCCGGAGGGCCTCGGCGGAGCCCAGCGGACGCCGGCAACGCCGGGAATGTCGTCCAGGATCTGAACCAGCTCGGCCCGCTGGAAATCATCCGCCGGACCCGACAGGACGAGGCGGCGGCGCAGCGGATGGCGCTCGAGCCGGGCGCTGACCCTAGTCATTTCGAGATGGTCGAGCGTGGCCCGGGCATTGGTCTCGATCTTCGAGGACAGGCGGTCACCGCCGCCCAACGGCCCCTGCCACAGCGCCGCCGCAATGAGGGCGGCCGCGGCGCCTCCGGCGAAGGCAATCTTGCGCGTCCGCCGCCATTCGCGGATCAGGGCGGTTTCCCCCGCCGGCCGATTGCGGCGATCCAGGCGTAACTGGCGGTATGCAAGGTGCCCGGTGAGGGCGCCAATGACGACTCCAGCCGAGAAAACTGGCCAGAAGTAATCCCATAAAGGGTTCACGGCGTCCGCTCCAGCTCGCGCCAGCCGATGTCACGGCGATGGAAGCCGTCGGCGAAATCGATCGCGTCGACCGCCCGGTAGGCGCGGGCACGAGCGTTGGCGAACGTCTCGGCGACGGCGGTGACGGCGAGCACGCGCCCGCCTTTGGCGACGAGACCGCCTTCGCCAGTCGCGGTGCCGGCGTGGAACACGGTCACGCCTTCCACTCGCTCCGCGGCCTCGATCGCGCGG
>Ga0255310_10000070_pt1 | contig 16999 bp, 7 predicted proteins | sample EtOH1_T0_E1_meta_FD_201359 | JGI IMG/M metagenome (GOLD analysis project Ga0255310, IMG submission 201359) | Sandy soil microbial communities from University of British Columbia, Vancouver, Canada - EtOH1_T0_E1 | ecosystem: Engineered > Artificial ecosystem > Sand microcosm > Unclassified ...
GATGAGCGCGCGGTCGGGGAGATGTACGTGGTGGAAACCAAGGTCAGCCACCCAGCCCTGCAGGCCTGGAAGTATCCGCTGCCCGGAGACAGCGTCATTCAGATGATCCACCGCGTCGTCATTGACCTCAGCGGGCCGGCGCCCCAGGTCGTGCGGCTCAAGCTCCCCCCCGATCCGCACCGTTCCACCACCTGCGATCACATCCTGTGCGACGGCAAATTCGCCGACGTCGAATGGAGCCCGGATGCCTCCCGGCTGGTGTTCGTCTCGACCTCGCGGGACCACAAGCGCGAGGATGTGCGCATCGCCGATGCGGAGACCGGGACGGTGCGCGATCTCTTCACCGAAACGGTGCCCACCTTTTTCGAATCGGGATTCAACAGCCGCAACTGGCGGGTGCTCTGGTCGGCCAACGAGCTGCTGTGGTACTCGCAGCGGGACGACTGGGGCCACCTCTACCTCTACGACCTCGCGAGCGGCAAGCTCAAGTCGCAGGTGACCAGCGGGAACTGGAACGTGCTGGAAGTCCTCCGGCTCGACGAAAGGAGCCGGACGCTCTTCTTCTCCGGGCTGGGCCGCGAAGCGGGACGCGATCCCTATTTCCGCCATTTCTATCGCAGCGGGCTCGACGGCAAGAACCTCAAGCTGCTCACCCCGGAAGACGCCGACCACGACGTGACCCTCGCGCCGAGCGGCGCCTACTTCACCGACAGCTATTCGCGCCCCGAGGTCCCCCCGACAACCGTGTTACGCGACAGCGAAGGCAGGCTGGTGCTGCCGCTGGAGAAGGCGGATATCTCCCGCCTGGTGGCCACCGGCTGGAGCCCACCGATGCCGTTCACGGTCAAGGCCCGGGACGGCAAGACCGATCTGTACGGTCTGCTGTACCGGCCCACGAATTTCGATTCGACCCGGAAGTACCCGATCGTCAACTACATCTACCCCGGGCCGCAGACCGGCAGCGTCGGGAGCCGCAGCTTCTCGCCGGCGCGGGGCGACCATCGGGCACTGGCGGAGCTCGGGTTCGTCGTAGTGCAGCTCGACGGCATGGGCACGCCGCTGCGCTCGAAGTCGTTCCATGCCGCCTACTACGGCAACATGGGAGACAACACCCTCCCCGATCAAGTCGCGGGCATGCAGCAGCTCGGGCGGCGCTACCCCTGGATCGACCTCGACCGCGCCGGCATCTGGGGCCATTCCGGCGGCGGCTTCGCCTCGCTCGGCGGCATCCTGCGGTACCCGGATTTCTTCAAGGTGGCGGTGTCGGAAGCCGGCAACCACGACCAGCGGCAGTACGAGGACGACTGGGGCGAGAAGTGGCAGGGCTTGCTCGAGCGCGGGCCGAGCGGCGGCGACAACTACGACAGCCACGCCAATCAGAGCCTGGCCAAGAACCTCAAGGGCAAGCTGCTGATCGTGCACGGCACGCTGGATACCAATGTGCCTCCCTACAATACGCTGCTGGTGGTCAACGAACTGGTGAAGGCCAACAAGGACTTCGATCTGTTGCTGCTGCCCAACCGGGGCCACGGCTTCGGCAGCGAGCCCTACATGATTCGCCGGCGCTGGGACTATTTCGTCAAGAACCTGATGGGGGCGGAGCCACCGGTCGGCTACGAGCTGCATCCGCCGAGAGCCGCCGGGCCGCCCCCGATTCCTTAGGTGCGGTGAAAAGTGAAAGATGAAGAGTGAAGAGTGACCGGTGACCGGGTCGCGGCAGTAGGGTGCGGTAAACCCTGTAGCCACTACAGTTAGCGGCGCGGCTCGACGCGGCGCGCAAGTCCGCGTGTGAGCAGGCTTTCCGGGCGACGTCTCCCCTTTTCGAACAGCGGGGAGGCGGCGGAATGGAACGCTCGATTGGCATCGCTCGGTGGCTCGGCGCGCTCAGCATCGCGGCCCTGATCGGCGCGGCACCGCTCGCCTCGCAGGATTCCGCCAAGGTCCGCATCGACATCACCGGGGTCAGCCCGGAAATCTCCCGCAACGTTCGCCTGGTACTCCAGCTGGCGCAGGAAGCCGCTGAGGGCCCGCTCACCCACACCCGCATCGTCCACCTGCATCGTCTCGCCGAAGGCGAGATCGAGACGGCGCTGCGCCCCTTCGGCTACTACGAGCCGCGCATCGCCAAGTCGCTCCAGCCGGGCAGCCCCGAGTGGGTGGCGCTCTACGTGATCGATCCCGGCGCTCCGGTGCGGGTCCGCAGCGTGAGCATCGCGCTGAGGGGAGCGGGCACCGACGCGCCGGCCTTTCGCAACCTGGTCACCAACTTCCCGCTGCAGCAGGGCGACACGCTGCGCGATCAGCGCTACGAGGCGGGCAAGCTCGCGTTCCTCACCGCGGCCAACGACAGCGGGTATCTCGACGCCAACTTCGACACCACCCTGGTGGTGGTGGATCGCGACGCCCACACCGCCGACGTCGTGCTGCGTTTCGCGACCGGCCCGCGCTACAAGTTCGGGCCGGTTCACTTCGAGCAGGATTTCCTCGACGAGGGCCTGCTGCGCAAGCGGATCCCCTTCCAGGAAGGGCAGCCCTATACCCATCGCAAACTGATGGAGCTGCAGACCGCCCTGGCGGAGGACCCCTACTTCGCCCGGGTGGAGGTGCTGCCGCAGCGCAACGAGGCCAAGGACCTCGAGGTCCCGATCCGGGTGCTGCTGGAGCCGCGCAAACTGTGGACCTACGAAGTGGGCGTCGGCTACGGCACCGACACCGGGCCGCGCGGGCGCTCCAACGGGATGTGGCGAAGAATCAACTCGGCGGGTCACTACGCCGAAGCCGGCATCTTGCTGTCGCAGATCGAGCAGACCGGCTGGGGCAAGTACAACATCCCCGGCATCGGACACAAAGCCGGCGTGTTCACGTTGCTCGCCGGCTTCTCGCGTGCGGTGCCGCGCAACAGCTTCGCGACCCGGACCTACCTGGGGGGCGCCCGGATCTCCCGGCACCGGCTGGGCTGGGCCGAGACGATCTCGCTGACCTTCCAGCACGCGGGGTTCGAGATCGGGGTGGACAGCGGCAAGGCCAATCTGCTCATGCCCGGCGTGGGCTGGGAGCGCAGCAAGGCCGACAACAAGATGTTTCCTCGCCGCGGCATCAAAACCACGGTCGAGATCCAGGGCAGCACCTCGGGGCTGATCTCCACGACGTCCTTCCTGCAGCTCAAGGGAACCGCCAAGGTGGTGTACGGCTTCCTGCCCGGCTTCCGGGTGCTGGCGCGCGGGGAGCTGGGCCGCATCTTCACCAGCCAGTTTCACGAGCTGCCCCCGACCCTGCGCTTCTTTACCGGCGGCGACGCGAGCGTTCGCGGCTACGGCTTCGAGACGCTGGCCCCGCGCGACTCCCTCAACAGCGTGCTGGGCGGCCCCGCGCTCATGGTCGGCAGCGCCGAAGTGGACTACCGGTTCCTGTCGCGCTTCGCGCTCGCGGTGTTCGCCGACGCCGGCAACGCGATGAACAAGCTGTCGGTCACCGACCTGGCCTACGGAGTCGGCGGCGGCATCCGGTTCATCTCACCCATCGGCATCATCCGGCTGGATGGCGCCTTTGGGCTCAGCTCGAAGAACCGGCCGTTCCGGATCCACATCACGATGGGGCCGGACCTGTGAAGCGACGCCGCGTGTTACTGGGCCTGCTGCTCGGGCTGGTGGGCCCCGTGGTGCTGGGCACCGTGGTGGTGCTCTTCGCGCTGTCGCGCGAGGACGTCGCCAAGAGGATCGTCGCGATCGCGCTCGGCAAATCGAAGGGCATCGAGATCGCCGAGATCCGCGGGCCGCTCAAGGGGCCGCTCTACCTGTTCGGGCTGTCCTATCGCTCGGGGGCGCTTACCGCGCAGGTCGACACCGTGATGCTGGATCTGCGGCCCTCCCGCCTGCTGCTGGGCCGCATCGACCTGCAGCGGGTCTACGTGTCGGGCGTCCATCTCACGCTGCCCGACTCCGCCCCGCCCGACACGGCGGGCACCGCGAAGGGCCGTCAGCAGCGGCCGCGGACGCCGCTCCCCGTGGTCCTGGGCGACGTGTCGATTCGCGGCATCGAGATCAACGCACCGGGCAACACCACGCTGCGCTCCGGCGCGCTCAAGCTCGACGGTACCCTCGACCACTATCGCTTCGACCTGCACGGAACCGGGTTCGCCCCCGCGGTCGGCACCGTGGAGGCCCACCTCACCGGGACCGGCGGCCTGGAGCAGGTCACCCTGGACAGCTCGACCGCGAGGGTGCTGGGCGGGTCGGCGAGCACGACGGGCCGGGTCGGCTGGTGGCCGCAGGTGGCGTGGGACCTGGTGGTGACGGGCGACAGCATCCAGCCGGCGCCGCTTTTCCCGCACCCGGCCAAGTGGCCCGGGGAGGTGAACGTCGCGCTGCGCACCGCCGGGGTGATCGACAGCAGCGGGCCGGTCGGCAAGGCGATCCTCGACTCGATCGGCGGACGGCTGCGCGGACAGCCGCTGGCGGGACACGCCGAGCTCGGCTTCGGGCCGGAGGTCTACGACCTGGGGAGCTTCGACGTGCGCTGGGGCTCGGCGCGGCTGATCGCGCGGGCGGTGGTGCGCGACACGATCGCGGCGAGCTACGATCTGTCGATCGCGGACCTGCGCACCGCGATGCGGCGCACCCGGGGCAGCCTCCAGCTGGTCGGTACGGCCGACGGGCTCCGGCAGGCGCCGCGCTTCAGGGCGAGGGTGGAGGCGCGCAACCTGATCTCGGGCAACAACCGGCTGCGCCACCTGTCGGGGACGGCCGACGTGAGCCTGGCCGCGCGCGGGCGCAACGACGTCGAGCTGCGGGGCGAGCAGGCCGGGTTAGGCGGCACGCGGTTCGACAGCGTGCGGGTGTCGCTGCGGGGAACCCACCCCGCGCACCTGCTCACCGCCCGGGCGCTGGGTCCCCGCGATTCGGTCCGCTTCACGCTCGCCGGCGGCGTGGCCGGGGCGCGCTGGCGCGGCAGCCTCAACGCGCTGGCCCTGCAGAGCGGGACCTGGGGCGGCTGGCAGCTCGTGCGTCCCGCGCCGCTGGCCCTCACCCGGGTGAGCGGCCGGGTCGATTCCCTCTGCCTGGCCGCCGCCAGCGCCGGGGGGCGGATCTGCGCGACCGGAGACTGGCGCAACGCGCGGACCTGGAACGTGCTCGCGACCATCGAGGGCATTCCCGCCGCGCGGCTTCCGATCGGGAACCCGACCGGGAGCCTCGACCTGCGTGGCGGCCTCGTCGGCACGCTGGGCGCCCGGATCGACGCCCACGCACTGGCGGGGCGGCTGACCGGAACCCTGCGCGCCGCGGCCGACTCGGTGGCCTACGTCTGGCGCACGAACGTCGACCAGGCCGAGCACCGCTATGCGCTCGACTCCGCCGTGGTGAACATCAGGGCTGACCGGCAGACCGGCATCGCGGCCAGCCTGGGGCTCCGGCTGAGCAACGAGGGCCGCAAGGAGCTCGCGGTGCTGTCCGGCAGTCTCAGCATGGCGAACGACGTGATGGGCTCCCACATCCTGCGGCAGCCCATCACCTGGAAGCTCGACGGCAACGCGACCGACCTGAGCTTCCTGGAACCCTTCGTGTTCGGGATCGACAGCCTGCGGGGCAGCGTGCTGCTGGCGGTGGGCGGCGCGGGCGCGCTGGCGGCGCCCCAGCTCAAGGGCAGCGTGCGCCTGCAGAAGTTTGCGGTCGGCTTCCCGGGGCGGCGCGCCGCGAGCGGCGCGCTGGAGCTGGCGGTCGACGGCGGGTTAGGCCCGGACCGCACCCTCGCCGGCCAGGCACACCTGATCTCGCGGGGGTTCGGCTGGGACTACTGGTACTTCGCCCAGCGGCGCCGCCTCAGCGTCGACAGCGGCAGCGTGATCCTCACGGCCGACCCGGCGGGAGTCCACGGCACCCTCGGGTTCGGGGTGACCGACGCCCAGGGAACCGGCGTCGCTTCGCTCGACGGGAAGCTCGAGCTGCCGCAGTACCGCCGGCTCGGCGCCCCGCTCGCGCCCCAGCCGGTGACCCTGTCGCTCGCGGCCCGGATTCCCGACCTCGCGATGCTCCAGCCGCTGGCCCTCTCGGCGGACAGCCTGGCGGGCCGGCTCTCCCTCGACCTGTCGGCCGAGGGGCGGGTCGGCACGCCGGAGCTGCTCGCCACGCTGCGGGTCGACAGCGCGCGCGGCCGCCTGCCCACCGGGGCGATGGCGCGCGGCAGCTTGAACGGCGACCTGGAGCTCGACGTCGCGCGCGACCACAGCATGACCGGATCGCTGCGGATCGAGCCGCGCGACGCGCGGCTCTCCTATCCCGTCGGCGGCAGCATCACCAGCATCCAGCTCGACAGCACCGCGCTCACGCTCACTTCGGCCGGTGACGGCGTGCAGGGCGCCCTGGACCTCCGCTTCGCCGACAGCAACCATGTCGTGCTGGGAACCCTGATCGGCCGCGCCTCCCTGCCCCGGCTGACGCGGATCGACCTTCCGCTGGGCTCCCAACCCGTCGAGGCTTGGCTGGAAGGGCGCGCGGACGACCTGGCGTTCCTCGAAACGCTCACGCCGCAGGTGGACAGCGCGGCGGGACGTCTGCACCTCGGCGTGAAGCTCGACGGCAAGCTGAGCAGTCTGCATACCGTGGGCGACGTCGAGCTGAGCGACATGGCGGCCCGCTTGCCGTTCCTCGGCATCCTGCTCGAGCAGGTGCAGTTCAAGGGCCAGGGCGACCAGACCGGCTCGATCGAGCTGAACGGGACGCTGCACTCCGGCGGCGGTGAGCTCACCCTGACCGGCTCGACCCCGGTGCAGCCCAGCAGCGTCCAGCCGGGCCACGTTCACCTGAGCGCCAAGGATTTCGCGGCGATGGACAATGCGGAGCTGCATGCGGTGCTGAGCGGAACCGCCGACGTGCGCATCGCGGAGGATTCCCTCCAGATCCGGGGCGAGGTGACCGTCCCGCTCGCCCGCCTGGTGCTCAACCAGATCCCCGAAACGGCCATCGCGCCGTCGGACGACGTGGTGCTGCTGGACAGCGTACTGGTCCTGCGCCGTAAGCGCCCGCTCACCGCGCAGGTCAAGATCACCCTGGGCGACAGCGTGAGCTTCTCGGGCTTCAACTTCAACGCGGAGCTGCGCGGGTCGTTGCTGCTGCTCCAGGCCAACGACGAGTTGCCCAGGGCGACCGGGACGATGTACATCGAACAAGGCCGCTACAAGGCGTACGGACAGGATCTCCGCATCCGCAGGGGGGAAGTGCGCTTCCTGGGAGGCCCGATCGACAATCCGGACCTCTCGGTCAGTGCGACGCGCACCGCCTTCAACGGCGCCGACGCGGTCACCGCCGGTATTCGCATCCTGGGGTCCCTCCAGTCTCCGGATGTGAGCCTGTTCTCGGAGCCGCCGATGTCCGAGACCCAGATTCTCTCCTACATCCTCACCGGCGGCCCGGTAGGCGCCGGCGCCGGGGGCAGCCTGCTGGACAAGGCGCTGAATTCCCTCGGTCTCCGCGGCGGCAGCATGCTGGGGCCGGTGCTGGGACAGCAGGTCGGATTGAACCAGGCGAAGTACTCGACCGCACGCGATGTGCGCGGCACTTCCCTGGCCTTCGGGAGATTCCTTACTCCCAGTCTGTACGTGAGCTACGGAATCGGGGTGTTCGATCCGATCAGCACGCTGCGGCTCCGCTACGTCCTGTCGAATCGCTTCACGCTGCTGGCGGAGGCGGGCAAGGTGACCAGCGCGGATGCCTTGATGAAGCTCGAGTCCTCGAAGAAGCCGGACAAGAAATAACGCCAAGGAGGTTCCGTGCAGCGTACCGCCACCGAGGCCGTCAACGGCCACCTCACCGACATGCTGGCGCTGGAAGACCAACTGGAGCGCACCCTGCGCGCCCGCGTGGAGCAGGTGAAGAAGCGGCTGCCCGAAGTCGCCGACCGCCTGCAGCCGATTCACACCCATGCCGAGCGGCACACGCGTGTGCTGCGAGCCCTCAGCGAGGCGCGGGACGGCCGCTATGCGGAGGCCCTGCGGGACTCGGAGCCGCCGGGCCGGCCGGGAGGCGCCGCAGAGGGAGGGATCGACCCGCTGCCCGGCGAGCTGCGGAACGATTTCGCCGCGCTCTGCCGGGCCTCGATCGGGTACGTCATGCTGGCCACCACGGCGCGGGCGCTCGACGAGCCCGCCACGGCCGAGCTGGCCGAAGGGCATCTCGGTGACTACGCCGACGCGGTCAAGGGGTTCCACAGCGTGATCCCCGCGGCCATCGTCCAATGCCTGCAGCTGGAAGGGCTGCCCGCCCGCGCGGACCTGGTGCCGGCGCTCTCGGGGGCTACGGCTGCTTGGGAGGCTGCCCCGCCGCCCCAGCTGCCGCACTGACCGGCTGCGATTTCCCCAGCTGGTCGCGACCCTTGGCCAGGTAGGGAATGCCGCGCACCATCCAATCGGGAGCCGGCGCGCCCTTCAGCTTGTTGTCGAAGAATTGCTGCATCCGCATCGCGATGTCTCTCTGATTGGCGCGCCCCGCCGGATTGTGCACGTCGTTGTTGTAGACGATCAGGTACACCTCCTTCTGCAGGCGCCGCATCGCGATGAAGAACTCGATGCCCTGATACCACGGCACTGCGTCATCGTTGTCGTTGCTCATGATGAACAGGGGGGTGGTGACCTTGTCCAGCCAGAACAACGGCGAGTTCTCGATGTAACGCATCGGCGTTTCCCAGAGCGAGCCGCCGATCCGGCTCTGGCCGCCTTCGTACTGTCCCGCCCGGGAGATCCCGGTGCCCCAGCGGATGCCGCCGTACGCACTCGTCATGTTGACCACCGGAGCGCCGGCCATCGCCGCGGCGAACAGGTTGGTCTGGGTAATCATGTAGGCGGTCTGGTAGCCGCCCCAGGACTGGCCTTGCAGCCCCAGCCGCCTGGAATCGACGTAACCCCGAGCCAGCAGCATCTGCACGCCCGGCACGATCGACTTCATGGCGCTGGGCCCCGGATAGCCCGTCTCGTAGTGAATGTCCGGCTCGAACACCAGGTAGCCGTTCGAGACATAGTGGGTCGGGTTGATGACGTTGCGACCGTTGGGCGGGATGTAGCTGTGCCGGTTCTGCGAGAGGTCCTCGTAGAAGTAGGCGATCAGCGGGTATTTCTTGGTGGAATCGAAATTCTCCGGCTTGTAGAGCAGGCCCTTGAGCGGTACCCCATCGGTACTGATCCAATGCACCAGCTCCACCGTTCCCCAGTTGTACTCCTTCTGCTGCGGGTTCGCGTCGGAAATCTTGTTGAGCTGGGTCAGCGATGGACCCACCCAGAGGTCGGGAAACTCGACGAAGGTCCCCTTGGTCACCAGCCATTGCTCGGCGTTATCCGCCTTGCTCGGCGGGCCGAATGCGGCGTCGGCCATCACTACCTTCTCCGGAGCGGCACTCACGCCCAGCCGATCGCGATAGAACCCGCTGGCCTTGGTTTCGTCATCGACCGCGCGGAGCAACAGCGGCTCGGCAGGATCGATGGGCTCCTGGGCGCCGCCGCCGCCGCCGCCGAACTGGCCGCCCCCCCCGCCTCCCCCTCCCCCACCGCCACCGCCACCGGCGCCAACCCGGCCCCGTCGAGGCTGCAGGATGCGCAGCACGAGGTGCTGGGCCCTGCCGAGCGAGTCCGTGACCATCACCGCGGGTCGGGTGCCCGCGGGATCGAGCTCCCACACGTCCCAGCGGTCGTACAGCAGGAGCGCCTTGTCCCCCTTGGTCCAGCCGGCGATGCCCCAGGCCGCCGGGATGGACGGGGTGTCCCAGGTTTCCTGAGCAAAGCTCACTCCCGCCAGCGGGGCGGTGAGATCCACCGTCTTCCCGGTAAGGGTGTTGTAGCTGAACCAGTGTCCCTTGTCGAAGAAGGCGATGAACCTGGCATCGGGAGACAGTTGCGCCGGTCCGCTGATCCGCTCGCGCACCAGCTTCTGCGCACCGGTCAACGGATTGACCGCGTAGACGTCCGTGGCCCCGTCGCCCCACATCGATTCGATGCGATAGCGCTCGCGCGACGCCGCGAGGCCGACCCGGGCGTCGTCCGCCACGTCGACACTGGGCGTCGAATCGTTGGCGAGCTGCACCACCTTTCTGGTGGCCGGGAAATAGATGGCCTGGAAGGAGCGGTTGCGATCGCGCACCGCATTGAGGCGCTGAGTGGGCTGCAGGGCGGGATCCTTCCAGTGCCACAAGTCGAAGACCGCCTTGCCGATCAGCGAATCGGCCGGGACCGAGTCCAAGATGGGCGGCGCCGTGCCGAAGAGAATCGCGTTGCCGCTCCGGGTGAACGACAGGGCGGCGTTATCCGCGAGTCGAAGCTCCGCCGCCAGGGCACCCGGGGTCACCGCGGGGAGGGCGACCCCGGTCTTTGCCGGGGCGTAATACAGCGTGAAGCGGGGCTTGTCCTTGGCGAACTCGTCGTGATCCGAAAGAAAGGCAACCTGGGCGGCGGCGCGATCGAGCACCAGCGCCTTGTAGTTGCCGCGGCCACTCGCCAGCGTTGCCGTGGTGCTCGAGGCCAGGGTGCGGAGGTAGGCCCCGTCCTTGGTCGAATCGCGGGAGACTACCGTGTATCCGAGCACTTTTGCGCTGTCATCGAACACGAAGCCCAGCACGTCGGCCAGGCGCTCCTCGGCGCCGGTCGCCAGATTCCGCAGTACCAGTGGAGAGCCATAGCTACGGCGTGAGCCGCCCCGCGCGGGGCCCCTTCCCGCCGAGTCGGCCGCGGCGGAATCCGGCTCGGGCAGGTACGCCAGCCAGGTCCCGTTGTCGCGGGGGAGCCGGAACGAACGGACCCCCGGGATCGTGGTGATCCTGCCATCCGCCAGGCTCAGGATGGCCAACCCGGTGCGATTGGTGTTGGGAGCCCGGGCCCCGCGGGCGGGACGCGTGGCCTGCAATCGCTCCACCTCAGCCTGGGGAAGCTGGGTGGACACGACCACGAACCGGCTGTCAGCGGAGAACTGCGCGGGTGATGCGTTGGGACCGACCGGCTCCGCCTCCCCGGTTCCGCCGGCCGGGCCGCGCAATCCTCCCGGAACGTTATTGGGCCGGCCGAGAAAGCCGCGGGGCACCGTGTACTGGGTGCTCCCCTGGGTGGAGCGGACGATCAGCTCGCCGTCCCCCACCTGGGGAATCAAGGTGTAGGCCGCCCACTTTCCATCGCCGGAGAGCGTCGCCCCTGAAATACTGCGCCAATGATCCCAGTCCGCCTGGGTGAGGACGCGTTTCGGGCCGCTTTGGGCGGCCAACGGAAGCGCGACGACGCACAGGACCAGGGTCAACCGGCGGACAGCTCGCATGGGAAACCGACCTGTTGAGGGAGCGCGGGAACTTCCAAAGATACGCCGGGAGGTAGGGCCATGTTGGCCCCCCGGAGCTACCTTTGAGAGTTGGCGGCGCCCGGAACGCAACGAATCGCGGCCCGGGCGCGTCTTACATAGTTGCACCCTGACACATTAGCGGCTTCGCCCAGAGGTCCCCGATGCAGATCATTCGCGCCCGCTGGTTCCCGTTTGCCGTGGCCGCCGTCGTCCTGGGCGTGCCCGGCGCCTGGCTGCTGGCCCGCAGCCCGTCCAAGGGCGATGCCCGCGTGGTGGCCCGCGTCAAGCGCGGCGAGTTCAAGGTGATCGTGACGACCTCGGGCGAGCTTCGCGCGCTCAAATTCGTGCAGATCAACGCCCCGCAGAACGCGCAGCAGGCCAACCAGTACCAGATGAAGATCACCAGCATCGTGCCCGAGGGCACCGTCGTCAAAGCGGGGGACGTGGTGGCGGAGCTGGACCGCTCGGGGATCGCCGCACGCATGTCCGACGTCACACTCGCCCTGCAGAAGGCGCAGGCGGTCTACGAGCAGGCCATGCTGGATTCCACGCTCAACCTCTCCAAGGCGCGCGAAGACATGCGCACCATGGAGCTCACGCTGGAAGAGAAGCGGCTCGCCAAGGAGCAGTCCGTGTTCGAGGCGCCCACGGTGAGGCGCCAGGCCGAAATCGACCTGGAGAAGGCCACCCGCGCGCTGGCGCAGGCCAAGCTCGACTACAAGACGCGCACCGAGCAGGCCGAAGCCAAGATGCGGGAGGTCGGCGCGGACCGCGACCGCCAGAAGAACATGCTCGGGATCGTGCAGGACGTCATGCAGAACTTCACCATCAAGGCCCCCGCGCCCGGCATGGTGACCTACGTGAAAGAGTGGAACGGCAAGAAGAAGACGACCGGATCGCAGGTCAACGCCTGGGAGCCCGCGGTGGCGACGCTCCCCGACCTCACCCAGATGGAATCGATCACCTATGTCAACGAGATCGACGTCCGGAAGATCGTAGTCGGCCAGCCGGCCGTGCTCACCCTCGACTCCGATCCCAGCAAGCGGCTGCGGGGGAAGGTCACCACCGTCGCCAACATGGGCGAGCAGCGGCCCAACCAGGACGCCAAGGTGTACGAGGTCAGGATCGTGATCCAGGACGCCGATACGACGCTGCGACCCGGCATGACGACCGGAAACGGCATCGAAACCACCAGCATCAAGGACATGCTCTACATCCCGCTCGAGGCGGTCAGCAGCGAGGGAGGCATTCCCTACGTGTACAAGGTGGACGGCGGCAAGGTCACCAAGCAGGAGGTTCAGACCGGCGCGATGAACGACGACGAGGTCGTCATCGTCAAGGGTCTGGCGGAGACCGACCAGGTGCTGCTGTCACCCCCGGAAGACAAGGATCGCTTGACCCTGGCGCGGCTTCCGGGATCGGGAACCCCGGCCGCCCCCACCGCCGGCGGCGACACCGCCATCGGTCCCCGAACCATCCCGCCTGCTGCCGCCCCGGGGCCGGAGGGCGCCGTCGCGCCGCCGCGCACCCAGCCCAAGGCTCCGGCCGAAAAGGCCGTGCTGCGCCCGAAGAAAACCGGCTGAGCGGTGCGCCTCACACGTGAAAAGCTCGCGGAGCTCCGCGGGCAAATCATGGCGCACGCGGTCTTCAGCCTCCGCACCGCAGTGGAGGCGGTCGAGCACAACAAGCTGCGGGCCTCGCTCACCTCGCTGGGCATCCTGTTCGGGGTCGCCTCGGTGATCGCCATGCTGGCCATCGGCAAGGGCGCCGAGGCCGAAATCCTGGCGCAAATGCGGCTGCTGGGATCCAACAACGTGATGATCGCGCCGCTAGTGGAGCAGAAGGAGGGCCCCGCCAAGGAGCAGGACAACAAGGAGGTCAAGAAGTACTCCCCCGGGCTCACCTACGCCGACGCCCAGGCCATCGCGCGGGTCATCCCGTCGGTCGAGACCACCAGCGCGGAGATCGTGCTCAACAGCAGCATCACCCGGGAAGGACACCGCCGCTCGGGCAAGCTGGTCGGCGTGGACACCAGTTATTTCCGGCTGACCAATCTGGAGCTCGGCAGCGGCTCCTGGTTCACTCCGCTCCAGGTCGAGCATGGCCTGCCGGTCGCCATCATCGGGCAGGGAGTGCGCAGCCGCTTCTTCACTACCGAGGACCCAGTCGGCAAGCCGATCAAGGTGGGCGAAACCTGGCTGTCGGTGGTGGGCGTGCTGGCCGACCGGCGGGTGAGCAACGAGACCGCCCAGCGGCTGGGCATCCGCGACGCCAACATGGATGTCTACGTCCCGGTCCACACCGTCCTGCTGCGCTACCGCAACCGGGCCCAGCTGACCCAGCGCGACATCGAGCTGGCGGCGCGCCCGGGCCAGTTCGTCACGGCCGACTCCAGCGAATCGGAAGAGCAGCGCCAGGAGCGCACCAACCGCAACCAGCTCGACCGCATCATCGTGCGGGTGGCCGATTCGAAGCTGGTGCCGCAGGTGGCCGAGGTGACCCAGCGCCTGCTGGCCCGGCGGCACAACTCGGTGATCGACTTCGAGATCAGTGTGCCGGAGCTGCTGCTCAGACAGGAGCAGCGGACCAAGACGATCTTCAACGTCGTGCTGGGGGCCATCGCCAGCATATCCCTGATCGTCGGCGGCATCGGAATCATGAACATCATGCTCGCCTCGGTGCTGGAGCGCATCCGCGAAATCGGGGTGCGCCGGGCGATGGGGGCCACCCAGAAAGACGTGCTGTTCCAGTTTCTGGCCGAAGCGGTGCTCATCAGCGTCGCCGGCGGGGTGGCGGGGATTCTGGTGGGCACCGGGTTGAGCGCCGGCATCGAGAAGCTCGCGGGGATCAAGACCATCGTCTCGTTCGTGTCCATCGTGGTCGCGTTCGGGGTGTCCTTTTCCGTCGGCTTGGGGTTCGGCATCGTGCCGGCATATCGGGCGGCGCGGCAGGACCCGGTGGAGTGCTTGCGCTATGAGTAGGACTATCGGCTTTCGGCGGTCGGCGATCGGCGTGTTCCTGGCTGCCGTCCCGGCGCTCGCGGCGCAGCAGCCCATCACGCTGCAGCAGGCCATCGCGATGGCCCAGCAGCAGGGCCTGGCGGCCCGCGCTGCCACGGCCACCCGCGACGCCGCGCGCTACCGCGACCGGGCCTTTTACTCCCGGCTGTTGCCGCAAATCTCCATCGGCGGAACGGTGCCGTCGTACAACCGCTCGATCATTTCGGTGCTGCAGCCCGACGGGAGCACCCTGTTCAAGCCGCAGAACCAGACCAACGCCACGCTCAACGCCACGATGACCCAGAAGCTCCCGATCATCGGCGGCGATTTCTTCGTGTCGTCGTCGCTGGCCCGGCTTGCGGTGACCGGGCAGAACTCGTTTCACTCCTGGTCGAGCACCCCGGTCAGCTTCGGACTGCGGCAGGACCTGTTGCGGCCCAACGCGTCGGCATGGGACAAGCGCGAACAGCCGTTGCGCTCCGAGCTGGCCGAACGCACCTACCTCGAGGCGCGGGAGGACCTCGCACTGGCGACCAGCAATCTGTTCTTCGACCTGTACTCGGCACGGGTCGCGCTCGCCAACCAGATCAAGAACTCGGCGGTCAATGACACCCTCTACACCCTCAACAAGGGGCGCTTCGAGGTCGGCCGCATCGGCGAGAACGACCTGCTGCAGAGCGAGCTGGCGCTGTTGCGCGCCCGCACTTCCCTCGACGGGGCCCGGCTCGAATACGACCGCGCCGCCGCGGCGCTCCGGCTCGCCCTGAACCTGCCGGTCGGGGCCCCGCTCGAAATCGAAGTGACCGCGACGGTCCCGGAGTTCGAGCCGGACACCGCGCGCGCCGTCACCGAGGCGCTGCGCAATCGGGCGAGCGTGAGCGACGTGCTCCTGCAGGACGTGCAGTCCCGGCGGCGGGTGACCGAGGCCCGGCTGAGCAACTGGCTCGGGGCGAGCGTGTCGGCGAGCTACGGCTTCAATGCCACCGCCCCCAACGCCAGCGAGGTGTATTCCAACCTGCTTAACGCGCAGCAATTCGCCGTCTCGGTCTCGCTGCCGCTCTGGCAATGGGGGGCCCACCACGAGAACGTGGAAGCAGCCAAGGCGGATCGCGACCGCACCACGAGCCTGGCGCAGGTCACGGTCCAGCAAACCGCCCAGGACGCCCACTTCGCCGCCCTCCAGCTCTCCCAGGCCCGTCGCAACCTGGCTCTCTCCGCGAAGGCCGACACGGTGGCCGGCAAGCGCTTCGAGGTGGCCCTCAACCGCTACGTGATCGGCCGCATCGCCATCGACAACCTCTACGTCGCCCAGGCCGAGAAGGACCAGGCGCTGACCCAGTATGTCCAATCGTTACGGGGGTACTGGCAGGCGTACTACCGATTGCGCCGGGTGACCCTCTTTGATTTTGCGACCGGGGAAGTGATTCGCTAGCTCCCCGGTGCAACGAATCTTCCCCAGTGGCGATCTACGTAATTATGGGATGGAACCCCGAGTGAGGCCCCTAGCTGAGCGCCTGCAGGAGGCGCTCGGGACCGGCTATGAGATCGGGGAGGAGCTTCCGGGCGGCGGCATGTCCCGGCTGTTCCTGGCCGTGGACCGGTCGCTGGGCCGGACCGTGGTCGTCAAGGTCCTGCCCGAAGACCGGCTGCTCGGACTCTCGCCCGACCGCTTCCAGCGCGAGATCCGGCTCACGGCTTCTCTCTCCCACGCCAACATCGTCGGGATCCTGGGCACCGGCGTGATGGACGGGGTGCCCTTCTACATCATGCCGTACGTCGAGGGCCGCTCGCTGCGCGCGCTGCTCGATGACAGCGGGCCGCTCTCGGTGCGGGAGACGGTCTCCATCCTGCGCGACGTGGCGCGCGCCTGTGCGTTCGCGCACGCCAAGGGGATCATCCACCGCGACATCAAGCCGGGCAACGTGCTCCTCGCGGGCGGCGCCGCGGTGATGACGGACTTCGGCGTGGCCAAGGCCATCGCCTCATCGGCCGAACCCGAAACCGCCACGAGCGACTCCACGCTGACCCGCGCGGGATTCACCATCGGCACGCCCGCCTACATGGCACCGGAGCAAGCCGCCGGGGAGCGGGACCTCGATCAGCGCGCCGACATCTACTCGCTGGGGGTCATGGCCTTCGAGATGGTTTCGGGCCGGGTGCCGTTCGAGGGCCGCACTCCCCGCGAGCTGCTCACCGCCCAGCTGACGCTGCGCCCGCCGGAGCTGGCGGCCTTGCGCCCCGACGTTCCGCCCGCCCTGGCGGCCCTGATCGCTTCCTGCCTGGCCAAGGACCCCGCGAATCGTCCCGCCTCAGCCGAACAATTCCTCACCGCGCTCGATGAGCTGCCGGTGACCGGGGGGAGTCATCCTTCCCTGGCCGCAGTGCGGCGGAACCGCTGGATCAAGCGGATCGTCACCGCGGGGGGCGTCCTGGTGGTGCTGGCCGCCGCCGTTCGGCTGGTCAGCGCACCCCGGACCGGCGCTGGAGTCGAGCCGGTGACGACGCTTGCCGTCCTGCCCTTCGTGAGCCGCAGCCTCGATTCGGCTGACGCGTACCTCGCGGAGGGGTTGACCGACGCGCTGTCCGCAGCGCTGGCGCGCGATCCGACGGTACGGGTGGCCTCCCGGCTCGCGACGGCCGAGTACGCCGAGCGGACCGCTCCCCCGGCGGAAATCGGCCGAACCCTCAAGGTGGGTGCCC
>Ga0255310_10000071_pt1 | contig 16842 bp, 9 predicted proteins | sample EtOH1_T0_E1_meta_FD_201359 | JGI IMG/M metagenome (GOLD analysis project Ga0255310, IMG submission 201359) | Sandy soil microbial communities from University of British Columbia, Vancouver, Canada - EtOH1_T0_E1 | ecosystem: Engineered > Artificial ecosystem > Sand microcosm > Unclassified ...
GAGAGTGACTTTCATTTCAGGATCTCAATGAGCTTGCTTGCCGCCGAGACAACCAAACAGCCTCCTCTCGCGGACGAGAGTAGCGCGCAGACGCCGGCGCGCGCCCTATCGTACGAATTGCCCGAGAAGCCGGTGGTCACGATCGAGGCCCGCAAGGCCTTGGTTCCACTCAGCCTTCCCGATCTATGGGCTTGCCGCGAACTACTGTATTTTTTGATGTGGCGCGACATCAAGGTGCGCTACAAACAGACGGCATTGGGCGCCGCCTGGGCGGTTATCCAGCCGCTGGTAACGATGATCGTTTTTACTTACTTCTTTGGCAAGCTTGCCAAGGTACCGACGGATGGTGTGCCGTATCCGATATTCTTTTACACGGGGTTGTTGCTTTGGACGTTCTTTTCGAACGCCGTGACCAGCGGCGCGAACAGCTTGATCGGCAATAGCAACCTGATTGCCAAGGTATACTTCCCCAGACTGATCATCCCATCTGCCGCGGTAGGGGCCGGCTTGCTGGATTTCGCGATTGCTTCTGTGCTGCTAATCGGAATGCTGGTCTACTACGACTTTCCCGTGACCTGGGGCTATTTGATGCTGCTTCCGATGGTCGCGCTCACTACTCTGCTGGCGCTTGGTGTGGGCATTTGGTTTTCGGCTTTGAACGTGAAGTACCGCGACGTGCGATATGCGCTGCCGTTTCTGATCCAGATGTGGTTGTTCGTTTCGCCGATCATATATCCGCTAAGCCTCGTGCCGGAAGAATGGCGGTGGGCTATGTGGTTGAACCCGGTTACCGGCATTGTCGAAGCGTTTCGGGCCGCATTGTTTGGCCGGCCCTTCCTCTGGCCGGCATTAGCCTATTCCGCCGGATTCAGTCTCGTGATGATCGCGTACGCCTCACACGCGTTCCGGCGGATGGAGCGCACCTTCGCGGAGTTGATCTAAAGGAAGACGGCATAGACTCTCTTTGTGCAGGTCTAAAGGGCTGTGTAAGTCGCATGAGACCGATAATCAAAGCTGAAGGGGTTAGCAAGCGATTTCGCATTCAGCCGCGCGAAGCGCCCTCCGTCCGGTATGCCACGCTGCGAGAATCGCTGGTCAAGGCAGCTCGCTCGCCATTCACCCGCACGCGACATAACGGGACGCGCGATGACACAGTGTGGGCGCTAACGGATGTCAGCTTCGACGTGGTGCCCGGGGAAGTGATGGGCATAATTGGCCCCAACGGGGCCGGCAAGTCTACGCTGTTGAAAGTGCTCTCCCGAATTATCGAACCGACGAACGGGCGGGTCGAGCTCTACGGCCGGGTCGCCAGCCTGCTCGAGGTTGGCACCGGCTTTCATCCCGACCTGAGCGGACGAGAGAACGTTTACTTGAACGGTGCGATTCTCGGGATGAAGCGCCGCGAGATAGACGCAAAGTTTGACGAGATAGTCGCATTCGCCGAAGTGGAGAGGTTCATCGACACGGCCGTCAAGCATTACTCGAGCGGTATGTATCAACGACTGGCATTCGCGGTCTCTGCTCACCTGGATCCGGAGGTATTGATAGTCGACGAAGTGCTTGCGGTCGGCGACGCCAACTTTCAAAAGAAGTGCCTTAGTAAGATGGACGACGTGACTCGAAACGGCAGGACAGTATTGCTGGTGACCCATAGCCTGGACATGGTCACTCAGCACTGCCAGCGTGCGCTTCTACTCAACGGAGGCCGGATCGTCAGAAGCGGTCGCGCTCAGGATGTGGTGGATAAGTACGACGCGATGTGTCTGTTGGCGCAGACACAAGCTGCGGAAGGCTGCACTGTCCCTGGCGGCACTTCACCAGTGTCAAAGATCCCGGAGAACACTGATATCTAAAGAAGGTTCTTCGCGGCGGTTAACTCTCCCGTGTAGATGCCGCGCTGCTCGATCAATCCGGATTGTCCGCTTAACACAAGACTATCGAACACAAACGATGAGAGTATTGACAACGTCATGGTGTTATGTTTGAATCCTCCTACCGAAGCTCGCTAAAGCCCCTCACAGATGATCTTCGTACATTGGCCAGGAACCATTGGTTCAAACCTCACTGAACCGGCGGAGCGGTAGTCGAAGAGCTGCGACTCCAGCGTACCTGGCGGATTTCGGGCGAGCCCCCTTGTCGATGTAATACCCAATATGCGAGATCAAGCAGTGACTGTCTGTGACGAGAGGCGATGCTGGCGAGTTGGCTCCCTTCTAAGAATTCAATAATCGAGCCACGCTTTGCGTGTGGGAACGCGTCGAGTCCTGTAGCAGTGTCCAAGCTTGTAAGTGAAGGCAAGCAACCGCTGGCCTTCGAGTGGAGGCAAGTATGGAACGCGTTCTGAAACACTCCCGTGTGAAGTCATTATTGCTCGTCATCACCCTGCTCATCGTTACGCACTCTGCGCTGGCGACGACCGCCATCATACCCGCCGACGACGACATGGTGATTGGAGCCCGAGCAATCGTGCGAGGTAAAGTCGTCGCTATCGAAAGCAGCTTCGACGAAAACACCAGCCGCATTTATACATACATCACCGTCAAGGTGCGAGAGGTACTGAAAGGGCAGATCGCCGAGCGCAGGATCGTGCTCAAAGAGTTGGGAGGCCAGGTCGGAGATAGGATCAGTGTGGTCTACGGCAATCCCCAGTTCAAAAAGGGCGAGAAAGTACTTCTTTACCTGGATACCTGGTCCGATGGAAGCCTACGCACTTATCAGATGTTCCTCGGGAAGTTCAACATAGTGACGGACCCTATCACTGGTGAGGAAATATCCCTTCGCAGTTCGCCCGACGAGAATACCACCGTCCTTCAGAATAAGTTGCATGGGCACGGCGCGCCCGGCCGATCTACTGAACGCCTGGAGTTGTCACAATACATTCGCATGGTGAGAACTCGTCTTGCGGCGAACTGGGAGCGCTCTGTTAAGTTTGAAGCAGAAGCCTACGGCAACAGGCCGATGCTGGCCGAGCCAACCGAGTACGCATCGATCGCCGGAAACGGAGCCATTACTCCAAAGTTTTCGTTTTTGGGGCCTTTCCGCTTTTTCGAGCCGGATAGCGGACAGCCAGTCTCGCTGAGGCTCAACCCGGATCCGTCATCTGAGCAGGGCGTTCCGCAGGTCACCATCAATGCGGCTGATGTCGCAGCGGCGGGCGGCGCCTGGACGAACGTCTCGGGTTGTTCTCTGCAGGTGTTATACAGTGGAACGCTCGATCAATGTTATCTCAGCACCGGCACACCAGGCATACACGTGATATCCAACAATTGTGACGGACGAAACAGCCCCACCTCAGGTTGCGCAGGCATCCTCGCATGGGGCGGCGTCAGCCAGACGGGGGCTCAGACCAGGACAATCAATGGTACAACGTTCAGGCAGACCACCCAGGGCTTTGTATCGATGAACCCATGGGCGGCGTGCTCTTTCACCGTAAACTGCAATGTCCAGGAGATACTTACGCACGAAATAGGTCACGCCCTTGGGTTGGGCCACTCGCAATTCAGTGACGCTACGATGGCCGCTTTCGCCCATTTCGACGGGCGCTGCGCTTCGATACGCACAGATGACGTAAACGGTATTGTCGCAATCTATCCTGGAACAGGCGGGGGTCCGGGCCCACTGACGATCAACACTACAGCGCTCGCGGGAGGAACAGTCGGGACAGGATACAACCAGTCGCTTAGCGCTTCGGGAGGCACACCGCCTTACGGTTGGAGCCTTGTCCAAGGCCTGGGCACATTGCCGCCGGGCTTGAGCTTGAGCGCCAGCGGGGTCATAACTGGGTCACCCACTACAGCAGGAACGTACAACTTCACCGTGCGGGTGACCGACAGTGTTCCCGCCACGGCGCAAAAGGCTTTGGGAATCGTCGTTAGCCCGCCCGGTGGTGGAGGCGCGCTGAATTCGCAGTTCGTGTCGCAGACCGTTCCTACAAGCGTTCAACCCGGTCAGGTGTTCGCCTCGACCTTGAGATTTATGAACACGGGCACTCAAGAGTGGAGCGGATCTGCTTTCTTCTTTGCTTCGCAGAACCCGCCATTGAACCAAACGTGGGGCGGCAACGGGGTCTCTCTTGCCGGCTTTGCCGCGGGTCCCGGGCAGGTGCTTGATGTTACTTTCTCTGCCACGGCGCCGACGACGCCGGGGACCTACAACTTTCAATGGCAGATGTATGAAAACGGCGGCATTGGCTTTTTTGGACAGATGTCCACGAACGTCGCGATCCAGGTAGGAAGTGCGCCTCCGCCCACGGATGGAGCCGCATTCGTTTCACAGAACGTGCCTTCAGCCATGACCGTTGGTCAGACCTACAGTGTCTCGGTCACGATGAGCAATACGGGTAATACTACCTGGACCGCCGGGAACTACTACCTTGGCTCGCAGAACCCGCAGGGGAACACGACTTGGGGATTAAACCGCGTGAACCTTTCAACAACCGTGGCTCCAAGCGCACAAACGACGTTTTCTATCAACATTACTGCTCCATCGACTCCAGGCACTTACAACTTTCAGTGGCAGGTCGGAAAGGATGGCTTGGGTAACTTTGGAGCAATGTCACAAAACCGCTCCATTCCAGTCTACTCCAACACATCAGACACCGATGGCGATGGCATACCTGACATGGTGGAGCTAACGGAAGGCACCAATCCTCTTGTTAAAGACAACGACATCTTCAACAACTCTCGCTTGTTTGCGATGCAGCAGTATCGTGATTACCTGGGACGCGAGGGTGACGCTGCAGGAATCGTCTACTGGACGAATCAGATAACCTCCGGTCAACAGACTCGTGCGCAGGTAATCGATGGTTTCTTCAACTCGCCTGAGTTTCAGGCGGTTACGCCAATAGCAAGACTGTACTTTGCGTATTTCCTTCGTATACCGGATTACGGAGGGTTGCTGTATTGGGTGAATCAAAACAGGAACGGGCTAAGTCTGGATAGCATTTCAGAATCATTTGCCCAGTCGCCGGAGTTCATTTTCCGGTACGGGAGTCTCAACAACGCAGACTTTGTGACGCTGGTGTATCAGAACGTGTTGGGGCGGGCACCGGATCCAGCTGGGTTCGCGTATTGGACGGGACTGCTGAACAGCGGGGCCTACACGCGAGGTCAGGTAATGCTGGGGTTCTCAGAGTCGCCCGAGTACACGGCGAGCAGCTTCAACAAGGTATACGTGACCCAAATGTACGTAGGGATGTTGAGAAGGTCACCCGAGCAGGAAGGGTTTGACTACTGGGTACATCAGATGGAGTTGGGGCAATCGGGTCTCAATCTGATAAATGGGTTTCTGGTAGCGCCTGAGTACCACGGCAGATTCTTGCCGTAGGATTACGGCACTGGTGTTGAGAGGGCCTGCCCGTAGGAAGTTCCTGCCGGCAGGCCTCTCTTGTTAGCGCCTGCTCCGATCAGCAGCTTCGTGTTGTTTTCGACGCATTGTCTTTTGATGTAACATCGCTCTAGTGGATACAGTCTTCAATGCGGAATTAGATGCCAGCCTGAGCAACGATTACTCGATCCCCGGGGACGCCTTCCGATTTGACGTGCGAATCAAGAATATCTCACCGTTGACGTGGCGTATTGATGGCGCGAATCCGGTGAGACTTTCATATCACTTGTTGGGCGCGGACAACAGGATCGTTCGTTTTGAGGGCGAGAGAATACCACTACCCAGTGACATGAATCCGGGACAAGAGATCATTTTGAAGTGTTTTATTCCGATTCCGGAAAAGCAGGGATCGTACACGCTGGAGTTCGATCTTGTTCAGGAGTTTGTCGCATGGTTTAAGGATAAAGGATCGTCAACTGCGACAGTTTCTCTCTTCGTCAACGACGAGATATCTGCATTTCAGGATTACCACAAGGTCTGGGAAAGCGCGAAGCTGTCCAAGAATTATTGGAGCATAGTCGGACCCGGATCCAAAGAAGAATTCGATTTGCTGGGTAAAGCAGGGTTGCGTTATCTGGTCGATCTTGGAGCCTCGAGCGAAAGTAAGATCCTGGACGTAGGTTGCGGAACAGGGTCGCTGGCTCAAGCGGCATCTCGGTTCCTGGGCTCGGGCGGCGTCTATTACGGAACGGATCTGGGAAAAGAGGCGATAGAATTTTGCAAATCGAGATTTCGCCGACCTAACTTCAAGTTCTTGCAGAACGAGATGACCCGGATTCCAATTGAGGGTATTCAATTCGATTTCATTGTTTTCTATAGTGTGTTTACTCATACGTTTCCTGAGGAAACAAAAGCGCTCTTGAAAGAGGCTGGGCGGCTGCTAGCTGAAGGTGGAACCATTGTTGCCGACGTCTTTCTAGCTTCGGGCATCAGTGAATACTCAAGAGGCCACGCAATCGTCGCTCTAAACGAACAAATATTTGACGCAATGGTGCGGGATGCGGGTCTTGACGCAACAATCATCTCACAATCAATCTGGAGATTTGGAGACCATACTTTCCGGCGAATACTGCACAGATTCAGATAGAGGCAAGAGAGGAGATGATCTTGTAAGCTCCTAAGTGAAGACCGAGCGTTATAACTACAATTTGCGTACAACGCGGCGCGGCGGGCGAGCACCATTGAGGTTCCCTGTGTGGCGCAGGCGGCCTTCGATTTGGCGACCAGATCGGAAACTATTGCAGTCTCTTTACCGACCGCAAGGTTCAGGGTTGAATTCAAGATTTCACAAGAGCAGCTTGTCAACTACATTTCCCCAGGAAATTCCTAGCGCTTCATAGCTCCCTCTCGCGTTCTTACCCATCCACTCAGTTTCTATGCGGCTGTCCCAGAAGCTGTCCATTGCTTCCGCCAAGGGCTGTGGAGTTGGATCGACAACCAGACCTGTTTCTTTGTCACTTATGAACTCGAGCGGGCCCCCTGAATCGGTACAGGTAATGACGGACTTGCCCGCCAGCATTGCTTCAAGCGTGACGTAGCCATAGTCTTCATCAAGCGGCGGGAATATTACGCCAAGCGCTTCCGCGTACAGCTTGATTTTCTCGGACTCGCTGACCTCACCTAACCATTTGATCCTGCGATCAACATTTATCTTGAAAGCCAACGATTTCAGCTCCTCAAAGTAGGAGCGGTGATCGGCCGCGCCGGCAAACCATACCTGAACAGGCCTAGTGGTAAGCGCAAGCGCCCTAAGCACAAGCTCCTGACGTTTAACCGAGTTGATTCTGCTGGGAAAGAACAAATAGTCCTTACCCTCCGAACAGTAGAATTGGTCGGCGTGCGGCGGCGGGTTATATAAAGGTGTTGAGCTGATACCGTTGAATCTCTTGAGACGCCTGGAGACATTTGCTGAGATAGTGAAAACTGCTTTTGCTTCGGGCATCATCTCTTGATCCGCTTGGCGAATTACATCGCGAACATAAAGACCATTAGTAAAATGAACCAAATCGCAAACCGGATTATCCCACAGGTCGTAGGCCGTTCGGTGCTGGTGGAGAATCCAAAGTACTTTGTTGGGGTGTGGAATTAAGTAGGCCGGAAACTTCAGTCCTATGACTCTATCAATGCGAGATCCCATACTTTCGGTGATATCTATTAACCGGCAAGCAAGCATATGGTCGAGGATTTGTTCCGGTGGATACCACTTGAAAGGTATGGCAACCAGACTGGCCTCGTGGCCTTTGGAGCGAAGCGCTTCCACCAGTCCTTCCGCGAGAACCTCCGCACCTCCCCGAATAAATGGTACTTGAACTGTCGTAACCAGGATTCTCATAGAATGAGATCTTGTCCGAGACTACAACTTAGGTCTTAGGTTTAACGGCTATTACACTGTAGTCGCTATAGTGGGAAACTTCCGGAGGCAAATCCGGTATCAAGACGTCAATACTCTTGCTTGTATTTTCCCCGGAAGCCGGAGAACTAAATCGCAAGGCGTCTATTTCAAACCCAGCTTGCTCGCATAAGAACCGCAGCAAGTCTGCGGGCAGCGGGCGGATATGGCTTGGGTCAATATAAAAATGGCTTAGCGCCACAGGGCAATAGATATTTACCGTTTCGGCTATGAAAACTCCACCATGTTTCAACTTGTTTCTGGATAGCTCCAGGAGCTTCAATAACTGCTCAAGAGGTAAATGCTCTACTACCTGAAAGGCAGTAATCCCATCAATGCTCTCGTCAGTCAACGATGTCAAATAGTCGAAGAGGTCCGCGCGAACAACTCGAAGACCCTGACTACGGCAGAACTGGATCACGACCTCATTGCTGTCAACTCCGACACCGTCGATCCCATTCTCATAAAGCAACTCGACAAATTCGCCGCGCCCACAACCAAGATCCACGACCTTTTTTCGATTCACAAAAAACTCTAGATAGACCGCCTGCCGCTGTCTGATTAATTCTCTGTTTCCCCGGAATCTGTCTTCGAAAGCAAGATAATCGAAAGAGTCTCTGCTAAGAGTTTCGCTTGCGGTGGCTGCTTGAGTTTTGATCTCTTCAAGCGATTTGCCCAATTGATCAATCTCCCGGCTTACTTGCTGTTGAAGATCGCGGGTCGAGCATTCAGCTTGCGACAGCCTCGATTCCTTGCTTTGCGCCTGATCTTCCAGCGTCGAAATTCTACTTTGAATACCTTGAAGGGATTGAGCCACGAGGTTGAGCGAGCGAACTGTTGATTGATTGAAGTCGGCCTGCGCTTTGGTGTTCCAATGCACCAGATGTTTCAAGAACTTCTTTACGCGAGCCTCCATTCCGCGCTTCCAGCCTTTGGATCTAATGGGTATCTCATTTATTAAGTTTGCAACGGCCGCGCCGCTGCCGATCTGTCGAAGCAGTTCTTCGGTGTCGGGAAACTCTGGCTGTTGCGCCGCATCTGAACGCGCGGAGCGTCCAGGAATCACAGCGCTTCGCCATTGTGTTGCATCTCGAATGCGAGCCACTATCTGATCGACATCGAGGTTCTGATCGTTTCTCATTCCAAGGTCGCTGTCCTTCTCTGTGGCTGGAGGATGTGCAGATAACGAGCAGACTCTCATCAGTCGTTGTTTGATCATCGCGCCAACGGCTTTCGGATGAAGCAGGCTCGATACATCCTGCTGAGCCCGATGGCCAACTTCCCTGGCCTGGTCCCGGTTCTCAAACACGAACCGCATCATATCGGCGGCATGGTTCAGATCAGGTTCGGCCCAGGTGTAACCCGCCTTGTACGGACCATAATCTGAATCAATTTGAGTCAGGCCGTACTTAACCGGAAAGCTGTTTCCGGGCGTCATGAAGTCTACGTTTCCGGAATAGTCAGTCGCAATCACAGGCTTGCCGATACTCATCGCTTCGGCGATAGTCAGGCCAAACCCTTCGGATCTGTGCAGGGAGACGTAACAGTCCGACACTTGCAGCAGACCGTCTATCTCATCCCTGCTCAAGACTCCATCAATGATCCTTACGTTCGCATCGCCAATCGCGTCGTGAAGTTGCTTCAAATCGTCAGGCGACGAGTGCGAGCACTTCAACAACAGAGTCGCTTCATTCCCGCTCGGGAAGACTCTCTTAAATGCCTCTATCAGCCCTGTCGGGTTTTTCCTGGCCAGGAAGCTATGAAAGTCAAACATAAAGAGAAAGACGAACGTCTCACCGGGGAGATCGAAGTGCGACCTATTTACAATCCTGATCACAGGCCTTTCCAACATTGAGAATGGAATTCTTATGACCGGAATCGGGGATACGCGCGAGACTGAATCCAGGACGAAGGTGCTCGCCACCCATATTTCATCAAAGTAGTCGAAACTCGACAGCCATTCGGCCGGAAACTCAGACAACTCCCAGTTCCAGTAGCCAATGTTATATCTGTCGGAAAAATAGTCTTGACCCCGCACCTGATGAAAAAACGGAACCTGATCAGCGTTTACCTGCACGACGTTGATGGCATACGGATTATCGTTGGAAAAGTCCGTATAACTGAAGTCCTGATTTAGCGACCCGCTGTCTCTGAAGTCGTTCAGGACATAAGGAATGCCGACCGCTTCAAGATTCCTTGCCTGCGATCTCAGCGCTTCTCCTACTCCTTTTTCCGATGCTACGTATCCGGCGAGGTTCACTCCGAAGGGCCGGCGACCGGCGCTCACCCGACTCGGTCTCGGTTCGGAAGATCTCACGACGGTCGCAGTCGCATCCAAAAGGCCTCGATCCGTGTTTGGAAGATTCACGCCAGGGTCGGAAATCGGAAGCGCGTCGGGATGACCCTTGAGTCGCCTGTGAGAAGCGACAATCCGCCCGAACAGCTTTTCGTTTCGACCAATGGTCTTCTTCACAAAGCGCTTGACCCCAGGCTCCAAAGGCCGGGTCCACTCGCGATACATCCGCGTCAGGGATCCGCGTTTGGGGGTTCCATTCAAGCCATTGTATTGTGGTTGCGCCGGAATGAAATGCTCATCCACGTCATATTCGCTGATCCCGCTGGTGAGCATCCACTCGACAAATCCCGGCCGGTCCGCTCCCTTCAAATCAGGGTACGCCTTCTGAAGGTCGGGTCTCTGCTTGTATACCTCGCTCCAGAACCGGGGGATTATGAAAGCGCTATTCGACGCACTCGCGACATTCTCGCTTAACCAGTCATAAAAGCTGTGTGGAGCATTAGTGCTGAACGGATTGCCAAAACGGCGTGCTTCGTCGCCGAGACGGAGGTACATCCTCCTCGCGAGGTCATGAATTCTGACGCCGTTATCAAACCTGCCGAAAGTATAAGGCCAGTTCTTGGTCTCTTCGTAGCCGTGAGCCATCAATAGGCGTTTGTATCTTTTGAAGAGAGCTTGCTCCTGTCCGATCTTGTCGATAGTGAAGCGGTTTTGATACTTCGACACGGGCGTCATGTTTTTGGGATCGAAGCCGCTGAAGTGGAAGAAAAAGGCTTGTTCGCCGTTCACTAGAACCTTCGAATCGTTCACCTCCAGCCTTCGGCTGTTCAAGTTCCAGTAGGCGATGTTGTATCCTGGCGCTCGGAGAACGTGCACCCCTTCAAAAAGACCAGGGACCAGATCAATCCACTTCTGATCGACAAACAAACCCTCCTCAAAAGCAACGATGCACTTGCTGTATACCCGATTTTGCCACCAGGAGAGAAACTCATGTGTCGTCGTCGTGTTCGTAAGGGCGATGAAGCCCAAGTTGTAGGCGCCGGCTCGCAAGATATCAGTCTCGGTGGGCCTGAGCCCATCCTCCTCGATAGGGGATACCAGATGAGGAGTTATGACAATACAATAACGCTGCAAGAGAGCGAACAATGACGACAGATTGTTGAGTATCAATATGTCGGGATCGAAGTACACCAACCTATTCACCCCATGTTTTTCGAGGAGTCGAGCCAGGAAATAGGGTTTAGCGGCCGTGTTCAACTCAAGAATCGAGTACTGGAATGAAAACCGATGGAGATCGGGGATATCCAGTTCTTCAAGCGTGACCAGCGTGAACGCCTCTCTTCGGTGATCGAAGTACCCATCGATCCGGTCTGTGAGCAACACATACAAAGGTAGGTTTGGATGATGCTCGGCCAGGGAGTCAGCCAGGACACGAGCATAAGGCAGGTAGTTCTTAGAAATGATTGTGCACGCGGCCACTGCATTAGCATCTACCTCAGCGGCGGCGCTCAATTGCAGTTTATCCATACAGCGTTCGCGACTGATCTCCAAATGAAGCTATCTCTAGCGGGAATTGGCTGCGGGCGGCACTTGTGGGCCGGAGCTCTAATTGACTACCTCACAAGCCTCCTTCGGCCGCTCCAGGCAGTCACGGACATCAGAAACTTTGCTCGTGCGTGAAACGCTCGCAGGTTTCACATCATCCTGCAATGCCGCGGCTCCCAACCCGTTTCAGCGCTGCTTTCCGGGACCCGGAAACCGCACGCGAACCCAGGAACCTAGCTCACCTTGACTGGCACGATCAACGTCTTTGCTCCCTGTTGTTCAAACCAGACCACACCTTCGTGCACGAGTGTGATCTGCAACCGAAACGATCCCGAACGTGGCGCAGTTACAACTACGTTGTTCACAGTCACAGTCTGACCAGGCCCGAGATCTTGTGGCAATGGGGTCCTCTGTCCCTCAAAGAACGTAGGTTTATCGCCCTGCGCCGGCAGCCAATGATACGCCACAAAGACCTTATTCAAGAGCCCTCCGTCAGGTCCCTTCGTCTGCCAGGTCGCACCACCAGCGTTCTTTAGCGTCACCGCCAGATTGTAGTCTCGGGTCGCTTGCATCTCCGGTGGGATCTGATGACTGACCCATTCCACTTTGTAGTCCGAAGACTCGAAAGGCTTCGGAGTCACAACCTGATTGGATGAGGCTGGCGTTACAGAGGGCGGCGAAGGCGCAGATTGCGGCGGAGTTTGAGAGCCAGAACCGCAGCCCACTGAGGCCAAGCAAATTGCAGAAGCCGCGAGAATGGACACAAGCCGATTCGTCATTGTACGTCGCCTCCTGAGTGCTGCTCTCCGTTAGAGGCCGGAGAAGGATTGCTGGTCGTATGCTTACAGCCCAACTTCGCAGCATTAGCTGACATCGGGGGATCAGACCGCCGTTCCAGGTTCTTGACTAAGTATTGCGGTGGATTACGTTTTAACGGTCCTGTTCGGCTGCCTTTTGGTTAGGAGGCAACCGGAACTGCCAGCGGCGCGTAACAGGATGCGGGCACTGGGACTCAAAGTTCTTGTCGTCCGCACCCCTTAACACAACCGATGATCGCCCTGTGACTGGCTAATGACGACCTCCCCATGAATCAGAGTTGCCGCTGCACTATTGAATCATCCCAGCGTATCAATTGCAACACCAGCCGGCGACTTCGCGTCTAGTCACTCGAGGCCAGCTTGCCGTGCTGGGCGACAATTCACCGACCCGGAAGTCGCGCAATCCCAGTGGTAGGATAATTACGACTTTCCTGATATCATCCGTGGGCAAGCAACATCAAAACGAAAGGGTAGCGGTGTGGACCCGTCGGACTCAAGCATCCGAAAAAAAATAGATTCTGTCCCTTTCTGGTATCACCGCATTGAGATCAGGCCAGGGATATTTACGCCAGGTTGCAGCGATCCCGCGACGACCCTCAGGTTGCTGGATTTTCCGAAAGACTGCGAAGGCCTTCGTGTGCTTGATATAGGAACTCGCGACGGCTTCTTCGCCTTCGAGCTTGAACGACGCGGTGCGGACGTTCTTGCGGTTGACTATTGCGCCGCGGAAGAGACTGGATTCAGCGTCGCGGCCGAATTACTAGATTCTAAGGTCGTCTTTCGACGAGAGAATATCTATCACCTCACGGTCGACAGGTATGGCTCGTTCGACATGGTTCTATGCTTAGGGCTGCTCTATCATCTTCCTGATCCAATGAGGGCGCTTTGCAGCGTGCGTTCACTCTGCCGCAGGCTTTTGTATATCGAAACCCTTGTGATTGATGACGGCGTCTTATTGCCAGACGGGCGCTCGATACCTTTGACAGCACTGTCACCGAAGTTAAGCGAGATTCCTTTGATGCAATTCTACCCCGGGCAAGTCCTGAACAGCGACCCGAGCAACTATTGGGGACCGAATCTAAAGTGCTTGGAGGCAATGCTGGCAGAGAACAGATTTCAGGTGCTGTGGCACAAGATGAATGGGAATCGAACGGTTCTTAAGTGTGAGGCTGTCGAGAATGATAACTTGACCTACCATAGCAATATTGCCTACGGCCTGCAGTACCCGCCAACAAGAAGCCACTAAACATGCAGTTGAGGGGATACTTGCAAAACACCGCCGACGACCCGGCTACTGCTTGGTAGGACGGCGACCAACAGATGAGGGTAGGGGTCTACAACAGGTATTGGAACACGCTTGGCGGCGGAGAACGATACATTGGTGCGTTCGCCCAATACGCCTCCAGGCTTGGGTCGGTCGATCTCATCGCTCATCAGCCCTTTTCAATACCGATGCTGGAGGCGCGACTGAAGCTCCGGTTGGAGCATTGCAGACCTGTGATCCTCGACGGGGACTCGGATGATGTCGCAGAAGATCTCAGCAAAGAATACGATCTATGGGTGAACGGCTCTTTCATGTCTTCGGTCCGGTCGAGGGCCAGACGGTCCATTTTGGTTGTCATGTTCCCGTTTCTCAGAGGCAAGGTCTTGAAGTCTCTGTGGAGGACTTCGCTAATAAAGCCGTCCCCGCAGATTCTATCCCTGTTTTGGAATCGGCATGGTTTTTGGCGCTCCTATGACGCAATAGCCGCCCTCTCCAACTACTCCCAGAAATGGATCAGACACTGGTGGGATGCCGACAGTTTTGTTCTGCACCCTCCTGTGGACTGTGGATATTGCGCGCCTGACCAGGAGAAGGAAAGGATAATTCTCAGTGTCGGCCGTTTCTTCGAAGGGGGGCACAACAAAAAACACGACGTTATGATAGCGGCCTTCAAACAGATGTATGATTCAGGAGTTTGCCAAGGTTTGGAGTTCCACCTTTGTGGCGGTACTCACCCCGAATCAAAGCATCAAGCGTACCTAAGATACATTAGGGATGCGGCAGCCGGCTATCCAATATCCATTCACTCTGATGTTAGCCGGAAAGAGCTTGAGAGCTTGTACTGCCGAGCGAGCATCTTTTGGCACGCAGCCGGCTTCAATGAAAATGAGAGAAGGTGGCCCGAGCGATTTGAGCATTTTGGTATTTCCACAGTTGAAGCCATGGGTGCGGGTTGCATTCCTGTAGTTATCGCAAAAGCCGGCCAGAACGAAATCATCGACCCTGGCGTAAATGGTTATTCCTGGGAGACCCTGGAGGAGTTGAAACTCAACACGCTGAGAGTGCTTGACGATCCACGGAGTGCTAAGATCCTTAGGGAAGGTGCCGCAAGTACATCGGCCCTGTTTTCGTTTCAGGTTTTCTCAGACAGACTGACGGATCTCTTAAGACAAGTTCTTTAGTCTTGCCTTAGCAATCAACATGGCAGCAAAGCAAATCTGTTCTCGATCGGTTCAAATTTTCGCTTACAATGGTTTTCACAAAGTACAGTTGCTTGCCAAACATTCGGGTGACTTGTACTGGACACCCTCAAGGCTCAAGATTACATTACACACGGCACCGTTGCGGCTAGGACTAGTCTATGAAACGTAAGGCGTTGATTAGCGGGATAACCGGCCAAGATGGTTCGTACCTGGCTGAGTTGCTCTTGGAGAAGGATTACGAGGTGCACGGCGTGGTTCGCCGGGTGGCTATCGAAGACCCCGAACATAGGCTTTGGCGCATCAAGCATATTCTTGGGGATGTCGAATTACACCCGGCCTCGCTAGAAAGCTATCCGAGCGTATTCCGCGTAATGCGAGCAGTTCAGCCGGATGAGGTCTACCACCTCGCAGCGCAGAGCTATGTCAGCTACTCGTTTGAAGACGAGTTCTCCACGCTCAATACGAACATCAACGGAACCCACTATATGCTGGCGTCGCTTCGCGAGGTCGCTCAGGGAGCCCGGTTTTACTTCGCCGGGTCAAGCGAGATGATCGGTGAGGCAAACGTAACTCCTCAGAATGAACTAACGCCGTTCCATCCGCGATCCGCGTACGGCATATCGAAGATCGCAGGCTTCGAACTTACTCGCAACTATCGCGAAGCGTATGGGCTACACGCTTCGAGCGGTATTCTGTTTAACCACGAGAGCCCTCGCAGGGGGTTCGAGTTCGTAACTCGCAAAATCACATCGCACGCCGCCAAAGTTAAACTTGGATTGAGCAACGAACTCAGGCTTGGCAACCTTGATGCGCATAGAGATTGGGGCCACGCCGCGGAATACGTTCGCGCAATGTGGCTGATGCTCCAGCAAGACTCGCCTGATGATTATGTGATCGCAACCGGCGTAACTCACTCGGTGCGCGAATTCCTGGCGATCGCATTCGGCTATGTCGGTTTGAATTATCAAGACTACGTGGTCGGTGATCCTCGGCTCTATCGACCCGCTGAGGTGACGTTGTTGTTGGGCGACTCGACGAAAGCGAGAGAACGGTTGGGGTGGTCGTACAACCGTTCCTTCCTAGATCTCGTGCATGAAATGGTCGATAACGACTTGAAGTACTATCAGAACGTGGCGCGCGGAGCGGAAAGCAGCGTTAAACCCGCATAGGCGCCACCGGCTGGGTATGGCTGTACCCGCCGTCGGGCTCGATACGTCGGCGGATCGGAGGTAGACACGACTTTGGCCGATACAAACTGGGCTGACTGCACTATATATCCAGGTCTATTACAAATATCCACAGGCAGTCCGCTATGCTTGTAGACCCAATCGTCCGAAAGGAGCACTGGGCCTGAGGCCGTGAAACAGAGAATATGCTTGAGGAGATAGTCCGGGCTGCCCGGGAAAGCGACTATGACTTTAGAATAAGTGCCTGCCCAAGCGATCCGCTCGCGCACCGTTTTGATGAATGGATTGATTACTACAAGAACAAATGTGCGATTTCTCGCATCCTGAAACCGAAAAGTATTCTGGAGATTGGTGTCGGTTTTGGATATGCAGCTGCAGCCTTTCTCAATGGGTCTCCTGCTTCTCGGTACGTTGGCGTTGATATAGACGTGGATGCCTACCGGCGCTCCAAGGGAGCCATCAAATGGGCAAAACAAATCACCCGACAATTCAAGGCTGATTTGGTTATTGCCGATCCGCAATTCTTCGATCGCCTGCCTGGCGGGATATACGATCTTGTGCATCTAGATGGCCGGCAGGACGGGGATGGTTCATTTCGTGACCTGGAGGTGTCCATCAAACAAGCGAGATACATACTGTTGGACGGATATTTCTGGACACCCGTCAATTATGCAGCCGCCAATGAATTCATATACCGTTATCGAGATCTGCTCGACTTTTATGGGGTGATTCCTGGTTATGCAGGCGAATTGTTGA
>Ga0255310_10000072_pt1 | contig 16762 bp, 12 predicted proteins | sample EtOH1_T0_E1_meta_FD_201359 | JGI IMG/M metagenome (GOLD analysis project Ga0255310, IMG submission 201359) | Sandy soil microbial communities from University of British Columbia, Vancouver, Canada - EtOH1_T0_E1 | ecosystem: Engineered > Artificial ecosystem > Sand microcosm > Unclassified ...
TTCGTCAACCTGCTGACCGCCTTTGTGGCCGCCGCGGTGGTCGCGCTGTTCACCAACGTGGTGCGCGCGCTGCCGGCGCTCGCGGCCTGGATGACCATCATCTCGGGAATGGGAGGCAACGCGGGCACCCAGACGCTCGCCGTCACGGTCCGGCGGCTGGCCCTCGGGCTGATCGCGCCCGCGGCGTTCGTCGGCGTGGTCGGCAAGGAGGTGATGGTCGGCCTGGCCTGCGGGGTCGCGAACGGGGTGGTGGTAGCTATCGCCGCGCTGCTGTTCCACCAGCCGGTGATGCTCGGCGTGGTGGTCTGCCTCGCGATGGTCGGCAACCTGTTCGTCGCGGGGTTCGCGGGCGCCTTCATCCCGCTGCTGCTGGAGCGCTTCAAGATCGATCCGGCGATCGCCTCGTCGGTGTTCGTCACCACCTTCACCGACGTGTGCGGATTCGCCCTCCTGCTGGGACTCGGCGGCTGGCTGTTGCTGTAGCGCTCTGATACCTTCCTGCCATGGATTCCGAGGCACTGCTCGCCGGTCTCGGCCAGGGGGACACCGCGGGGCTGGCGCGGGTGATTTCCCAGGTCGAAAACCGCCGGCCCGGTTTCGAGCAGGTGCTCGCCACGCTGCACCGGCGGCTTGGCCGCGCGCGCCGCATCGGAATCACCGGGCCTCCGGGCGCGGGCAAGTCCACGCTCACTCAGCAGCTGGTCCAGCACTGGCGTCGCGGCGAGCTGACCGTGGCCGTGGTCGCGGTCGATCCGACCAGCCCCTATTCGGGCGGGGCGCTGCTGGGAGATCGGATCCGGATGGAGTCGGTCGCGCTGGACCGGGGGGTGTACATCCGCTCCATGGCAACCCGCGGCTCACTCGGCGGCCTCGCCACCAGCACGCGGGAAGTATGCGATGTGCTCGACGCCGGAGGATTCGACCGCATCCTGATCGAAACCGTCGGGGTGGGACAATCGGAGCTGGCGGTGACGAGCATGGCCGACAGCACGGTGCTGGTGCTGGTCCCCGAATCGGGAGACGGCATCCAGGCGCTCAAGGCGGGGGTGATGGAGATCGCGGATCTCTATGCGATCAACAAGGCGGATCGTCCCGGTGCCGCGAATCTCGCGCGGGAGATCGAAGCGACCCAGGGCATCCGGCGCGGGAATGCCTTCCGCGGCATGCGGGCGCATCACGGGGTGAGGGTGGGACGGAACAGGGAGGAAGCGCGGGGTGGTACCGACCTACCGGCTTGGGAGCCCCCCGTCCTGCTCACCATTGCCACGACCGGCGCGGGGATCGCCGAGCTCGCGGAGGCGCTGGAGCGGCACCACGCCTGGATGGAGCAGCACGGTGAGCTCGCCGCCCGGCGCCGCAAGCGCTTTGCCGCGCGCACGCGGGAGGTAGTGGATCGCAGCGTGCATGGCTGGGTGTGGGGCGAGACGCGGGCCGAGCACCTGCTGCAGGAACGGATCGACGAAGTGGCCGCCGGTCGGCTCAGCCCCTACGAGCTGGCCGGCGAGATCGTGGCCGGTCTCAAGGAGGGAGCCCGGGTATGAGCGGAAACGACGAGCTCGAACGGTTGCGGGAGGAGGTCGCCGCGTGGCGGGCGCTGTATGGCGCGCTCCCGCTGCGTCCGGAGGTCGAATTCAGCTCCGTCTCGGGGCGCGAGGTCGCGCCGGTCTACTCGCCGCTCGACCTGGCGCATCGCCTGGGTGACGCGGCGGAGCTGCCGGGGCTGTATCCGTACACCCGCGGCATCCATCCCACCATGTACCGCGGCCGGCTCTGGACCATGCGCCAGTTCGCCGGGTTCGGTACCGCCGAGGATACCAATCGCCGCTACAAGTTCCTGCTGGAGCGCGGGCAGACCGGACTTTCGGTCGCCTTCGACTTTCCGACGTTGATGGGCTACGACTCGGACCATCCCCGCTCGGAGGGTGAAGTCGGCAAGTGCGGCGTCGCGATCTCCAGCCTGAAGGACATGGAGGACCTCTTCGCCGGGATTCCGCTCGACCGGGTCTCCACGTCGATGACTATCAACGGTCCGGCCGCGATCCTCTTCTGCTTCTACGTCGCGGCGGCGGAGCGCCAGGGGGTCGACATCGGCCTGCTGCAAGGCACGGTGCAGAACGACATCCTCAAGGAGTACATGGCGCAGCACGCCTGGATCTACCCGCCGGAGCCGGCGCTGAAGATCATCGTCGACATGTTCGAGTGGGCCGCCGAGCACACGCCGCGCTGGAACACCATTTCCATTTCCGGCTATCACATCCGCGAGGCGGGGGCCACCGCAGCGCAGGAGCTCGCGTTCACGCTGGCGGACGGCTTCTGCTACGTGGAGCACGGGATCGCCCGGGGCCTGGCGGTGGATGCGTTCGCGCCGCGGCTTTCCTTCTTTTGGGACGTGCACAACGACTTCTTCGAAGAGATCGCCAAGCTGCGCGCGGCGCGGCGGATCTGGGCGCGCCACCTCAAGGAGCGCTACGGGGCCGGCGACGAGCGGAGCTGGAAGATGCGCTTCCATTCCCAGACGGCCGGGGTAACCCTCACCGCCCAGCAGCCCCAGAACAACATCGTGCGGGTGGCTTACCAGGCGCTGGCCGCGGTGCTGGGCGGCGGCCAGTCGCTGCACACCAACGCCCTGGACGAGACCCTGGCGCTGCCCACCGAGGAGTCGGTCCGAATCGCGCTGCGCACTCAGCAGATTCTCGCGTTCGAGACCGGCGTTCCCAACGTGGCCGATCCGCTGGGGGGCTCCTATTACCTCGAGGCGCTCACCGATCAGATGGAGCGGGAGGCCGAGGGGCTCTTTGCGGAAATCGAGGCCCAGGGCGGGGTCGTCCCGGCGATCGAGAGTGGCTGGTTCCAGCGTCAGATCGCGCAGAGTGCGGCCCGCTTCCAGGCCGAGGTCGAGAGCGGCCGCCGGGTCATCGTGGGAGTCAACGAGTTCGTCGAGGAGGCCGAAGGGCCGGTCGAGATCCTCCAGATCGGCGAGGCGGCCGATCAGGCGCAGCGCGCCCGCCTGGCCCGGCTGCGCGCCGAGCGCGGGACGGCGGGGGTGGAACGCAGCCTGGAGGCCCTGCGGGCCGCGGCCGCGGCCGATCGCAATGTGATGCCCGCGATGCTGGATTGCGCCCGGGCGTACTGTACCCTGTACGAGATTCGCGAGGTGCTGGAGCGCGTGTACGGCGCCTATCGCGAGCCGGTGTTCTTCTAGGAGCCCTATGGCGTCTCGTGCCCTCAGCGACGTGCGCCGCCAGCTGCAGCGACTGGTCAAGCTGCAGAGTGGCAAGCACTGGATCGTGAGCTGCTATCTCAAGGTGGAGCCGAGGGACCGCAGCCGCGGCAAGTACCTCATCAAGCTCAAGAACCGCATTCGCGAGGTCAGCGAGACGCTGCCCGCCGAAGGACTGAGCCGGTCCGAGCTGGAGCAGGTGAACGAGGACCTGCGCCGGCTGCAGACCCTGCTGCAGCGTCCCGACGCGTTGCCCTCCACCCAGGGCCTGGCCGTCTTCATCTGCAAGCCGCTCGGACTGTTCGAATCGATCGCGCTGCCCAGAGTGTACCGCTCCCGGCTGCTGGTCGCCCGCACCCCGCTGGTTCGCGAGCTGGCCGCGCTCGAAGACGAGGTCGGCCGGCTGCTCGCAGCCGTGCTGGACAAGAATGGGGCCGCGATCTACGAGGTGAGCGCGTTCGAAGCCCGCAAGCTCGAAGACGTCGTCGCGGGCCATCCCCGGGGCCATCGCTTTCACGGCGATCGCCACGGCGCACCCGGCCAGGGCGAGCACGGCTTCCACAACCGGCTGCGACACGAACGGGAGCAGTTGTTCGCCGCGGTGGCCCAGCGATTGTTCGACCTCGACCGGCGGGAGCCGGTGCGCGGCCTGGTGCTCGCGTCGGCGGGCAACGAGGCGGAATCGTTGCGGATGTTCCTGCATCCCTATGTGGCGGGCAAGGTGCTGGGAACCACCCGCTTCGTCCGCGGTGGCGGCAGCACGCTCTCGGAGGTGCACCGGATGGTGCTCGACGCGCGCGAGAACTTCGAGCGCAAGCTGGAGCGGCACCTGGTGGCCGAAATGCTGCTGGGGCAGGGCTCCGGCTGGGCCGTCAACGGCATCGCGCCCACGCTGGAGGCGCTGGCCCGCGGCCAGGTGCGCACCCTGCTGGTACGCGCCGACGCGACGGTTCCCGGTTTCCGCTGCGCGGTGACCGGCCGGCTGACCCTGAGCGCCAAGGAATGCCGCGGACTCGGCGCCGCCTCGCCGGTGCCCGACGTGATCGACGACGCGATCGAGGAGGCGCTGCGCCAACGGCTCGATCTCGACGTGGTGTTCGAGCCGGACGCAGCGGATACCATCAATGGGCTGGCCGCGCTGTTGCGATTCCGATGAGGAGGTCGTACCTCCTACCTCCCGATAAGGAGCTATGCCGACACAACGTCCCATTCGTATTCTCGTCGCCAAGCCGGGCCTCGACGGTCACGACCGGGGCGCCAAAGTGGTGGCCGCGGCGCTGCGCGACGCGGGCATGGAGGTCGTGTATACCGGCCTGCACCAGACCCCCGAAATGATCGCCACGGCCGCGGTGCAGGAAGACGTGGACGTGGTCGGCCTGTCGATCCTGAGCGGCGCGCATATGACCCTCTTCCCGAGGGTGCGCCAGCTGCTGGACGAGATGGGCCGCAAGGACGTCCTGCTCACCGGGGGTGGCATCATCCCCCGCGGCGACATCGACGCGCTCCGGCAGCAGGGCATCGGCGACCTGTTCGGGCCCGGCACCCCGACCTCCGACCTCATCGAGTACATCAAGTCCTGGGCGGCCCAGCACCTTGAGCACTGAGGGCCCCGCCGCCAAGCCGTCGCGCCTCCGCGAGCTGACCGCGGAATACCGTGCGCTCGCCGCCAAGCTGCGCGAGGGCGGCGGCGCCGCGCGCGTCGCCAAGCTGCACCAGCAGGGCAAGCTGGCTCCCCGTGAGCGCGTGGCCGGGCTGCTGGACCCCGAGACGCCCTGGGTGGAGATCGGGCTGCTGGTCGCCCACGACCGCTACGACGGCCAGGCCCCCGGGGCCGGGGTAATTACCGGGATCGGCTGCGTGGGCGGCCGCGAGGTCGTGGTCGTGGCCAACGATGCCACGGTCAAGGCCGGGGCGTGGTGGCCGGAGACCATTCCCAAAATGCTGCGCGCCCAGGAAATCGCGATGCGGCAGCGCATCCCGATCGTCTACCTGGTGGACAGCGCGGGGGTCAACCTCCCCTATCAGGGCGGGGTGTTCCCCGGGCAATACGGCGCGGCCCGGCTGTTCTACTACAACGTGATCATGCGGCGTTACCTGCAGGTCCCCCAGATTGCAGCGGTGATGGGAAGCTGCGTCGCCGGCGGCGCCTATCTCCCGGCGTTGTCCGACGTGATCTTCATGGTGGAGGGGACCAGCTTCATGGGGCTGGGCGGGCCCAACCTGGTCGCCGGAGCCACGGGACAGAAGGTGGACGGCGAGACCCTCGGCGGGGCAAAGACCCACACCGCGATCAGCGCCGTCGCGCACTATCGCGCGGCGAATGACAAGGATTGCCTCCTCAAGATTCGGGACTACATCGCCCGACTGCCGCTCGCCCCGGGCGTGAGCCACAACCTGCTTCCCGCCCAGCCGCCCTCGCGCCCGGCCGACAGCCTGTACGACCTGCTGCCCCACGATCATCGCATGTCCTACGACATGCACCAGGTCCTTGCCGCGATCCTCGACGGGGGCCAGCTCGACGAATTCCAGCCCGAGCTCGCCGCCGAGCTGCTCTGCGGCCACGGCCGGATCGAGGGGAGGCCCGTCGCGATCCTCGCCAACCAGCGCGGGCTCATCAAGGCCAAGCCGGGAGAGCGCCCCCGCTTCGGCGGCATCCTCTACACCGAGAGCGCCGAAAAGGCCGCCTACTTCATCGAGACGGCGAACCGGGAGCGGCTGCCCCTCCTCTTCGTGCAGGACGTGAGCGGCTTCATGGTGGGCCCCGAAGCCGAGCATTCCGGGATCATCCGGGCGGGGGCCCGATTCGTCGAAGCCATGGCGGCGGCCCTGGTGCCCAAGCTCGTGCTGACGGTGAATCACGCCTCGGGTGCGGGCTATTACGCGATGGCGGGCCAGGGCTTCGATCCCGATTTCATCCTGAGCTGGCCGAGCGGCCGCATGGGGGTGATGGAAGGGGAGTCCGCCATCGTGGCGGTCCACGGCGCGGAGCTGGAGCGTGCCCGGCTGGAAAAGCGCGAAGTCTCTCCCGAAACCAAGCTGGTGATGGAGCAGATGCGGGTGGACTACGAGCGGGATCTCGACGCCCGCCACGCGGCCGCGCGGGGCCAGGTCGATCTCATCATCCCCCCCGAAGAGACCCGCGCGACGCTGGCCTTCCTGCTGCGGGTTACTTCTCGGTACCCCGGTCCCCACCTGGGCCCCTTCGTGTTGCCGGCGCTCGATGGCCGCTGAGCGCCGATCCAGGACAGCCGCCTTGCGCCATCGGTGAGTTGCGGGGACGGCGGTTCACGCCCTGTCGCGGCAAGGCTGGCGGCGCTCCTGGTTGTCGCCGGTTGCGCTGGCGCGCCGTCCCCGCCCGGGGGGCCGCACCCCCAGCCGGTACGTCCCCCTGTCGTGGTGCCCGCCGAGCCGGCCGACAGCCAGAAGCCGACCGCGAATCTTCCCCCGGTCCCCCGCGAGCCGGCGGCTCCGGCAGCGCTGGCACTGGCCCGCGGCTGGATGCCCCTGGCGTCCACCGGGGTTCCCGCATTCCTCACCGCGCATCCCGCCTGGGACGGCCGCGGCGTGCTCATCGCGATTCTCGACAGCGGGGTTGATCCCGGAGTTCCCGGGCTCGATTCCGCCAGCACCGGCCGGCCCAAGCTGCTCGACGTTCGCGATTTTTCCGGGGAAGGGCGAGTGCCGCTGGTGCCGGTGACTCCGCAGGGTGACCTGGTGGAGGTTGCCGGCCGCCGGCTGGCGGGCTTCGGACGGGTGCGCGCGACGGTTGCCGCGGGGCCCTGGTTCGGGGCCGTGGTGCGCGAGCGTTCGCTGGGGGAGGCCCCCGCCGCGGACCTCAACGACAACGGGCTCGACTCCGATTCGCTTCCGCTGGTGGTGGGACGCGCCGGCGATGGCTGGGTGCTCTTCGCCGACACGGACGGCGACGGCTCGCTCGCCAACGAGCGCCCGGTTCACGATTTCCTGGTCGCCCGGGAGCGCTTCGGCTGGCACCGCCCCGGCTCGGAGCCCCCTCTCAATCTCGCCGTGAACTTCGCCGCAGGGGCCGCAGCGGCCCCGCCGTCGCTGGCGCTGGTCTTCGACACCGACGCGCACGGAACCCACGTCGCCGGTATCGCGGCGGGCCACGGCATCGGCGGACTGAGCGGGCTCGACGGCGTGGCGCCGGGGGCCCAGCTGCTCGCCCTCAAGATCGCCCGCAACGACTTTGGCGGCCTGACCACTACGGGGAGCGTTCTGGCGGCCCTCGACTACGCCATCCGTTTCGCGGGAGGGCGCCGCCTCCCGCTGGTCGTGAACATGAGCTTTGGCGTGGGCAACGAGCGCGAAGGCGCGGCACGGCTCGACGCGCTGCTCGATTCCGTGCTGCTCGCGCATCCCGACGTGGTCTTCGTCACCTCCGCCGGCAACGACGGTCCCGGGCTCTCCACCATGGGCTTTCCGGGCTCGATGCACCGGGGGATTACCGTGGGGGCGACCCAGGCCTCGGTATTCTTCGCTCCGCCGTCACGCGGGCCGCGCAGCGCGGCCGACCCCTTGCTGTTCTTCAGCTCGCGGGGCGGGGAGCTGGCCAAGCCCGACGTGGTCGCGCCGGGGACGGCCTATTCGACCGTCCCGCGCTGGAACCTGGGAGACGAATTCAAGAGCGGGACCAGCATGGCTTCGCCCCACGTGGCGGGGATCGCCGCCCTGCTGCTCTCCGCCGCGGTCGCGCAGCATCGCAGCGTCGGTCCTGAAGACCTGCGCCGCGCGCTGCGGGGGAGCGCCCGGCCGGTGCCGGGGCAGGGCACGCTCGACGCCGGCTCCGGTGCGCCGGAGGTGAGCGCTGCCTGGCGCATCCTGCAGGGAGCCTCACCGCCCGCCGACTACGACGTCGAGGTCGCCGATCGGCCGGGCGCCACCGCCGCCTTTGCCGCCGGCGCGGCCGACAGCGTGGTCCGCTTTCGGCTGCGACGCATCCGGGGCTCCAGCCCGCTCGAGGTCGCGCTCGTGAGCGACATGCCCTGGCTCAGCGCGCCGGCGCGGCTGCGCCTCGACTCCGCCGAACAGCTGGTCCGCCTGGTCCAGCACCCGCCGAGCTCCACGCCCGGTACCTTCACGGGAACGGTCCGGGCCTTCGCCGCCGGGGTGGACGGGCCGCTCTTTCAACTCGTCAGTACGCTGGTGGTGCCCGACGCGTCCGGCGCCACCCCGGTGCGGGTTACGGCCGGACTCGCCGCCGGTGCGGAGCGGCGGGTCTTCTTCGCCGCGGACTCGGGGCGTCCCTTCCGGGTCAGGATGGCGACCACGGTCGCGGTCGACCACCTGATCGCGGCCCTGCACCAGCCCGGCGGCGCACCGATCTTCGGCGACAACGGCATTCCCGGCGGGGCGGATTCCGCCGCGATCTACGACGTGGACGGCAGCGATGCCCGCGCCGGCCTGTATCAGGCCGTGGCCGTCGCGCCTCCCGAGCGCGGCGCGAGCGCGCTCGTGAGCATCGATCACGCCCCCGTGTCGCTGCAGCTCGCTGTGGCGCGGGCCGACTCCCTCACCCTGACCGTGCGCGGCCTGGCGGATTCGGTGCTGGCCGGACGGCTGCGCTCCGGCGCGCTGGGCGGGGAGCGGCAGCTCCGGGTCGGCGGCGCGGGCGGAAGCGACGTCCGGGTTCCGTTGCTGTTGCCGTCCTGGGCGCGTCACCTGGTCGTGGACCTCGAGCTCGATCCGGCGCAATGGCCGCGCTTCACCGACTTCGGCCTCTCCGCTCTCGACGGCGCCGGCAGGATCCTGGGCAAGGGACCGGCCAACTACGCACACTCCCGGCTCAGCGCGGAGCTGCCGCTCCGCGCCACCGCCGACAGCGCAGCGATCGTGCTGGCGCCGGGATTCGCGGAGCCGGGCAGCCTCGAGCGCTGGTCCGCCCGACTTACCATCCGGCTCCAGGCCGACCGGCCCGTGGTACTGGAAACCCGCGAAGGCGACGAGTTCCGGCTCGCCGGCAAGGAGAGCGCGAGCTTCCACGCTGCGTGGGGCGATTTGCCCTGGACTCTGCCCGAGGGCTTCCGCCCCCTGCTCCTCGTGCTCACCGAAAGCGGCGGCATGACCTGGACCTGGGAACTCACGGTGGACCGCGGGGCCGTCCCGCGGCCCTGACGAGCACAATCGGCGCCCTGCCGCGCTGCTCCGGTTACCGCCCCCGCGGATTGCCGCCGATCGTGGGGCATGTCCACCCCCGACCGGCTCGCCCCCGCCCGCGAGCGGCTGCAACTCCATTTTGGCTATGACCAGTTCCGCGCCCTGCAGGCGCGGGTCATCGGTGCACTGCAGGACGGGCACGACGTGCTCGCGGTCCTCCCGACCGGAGGAGGCAAATCGGTCTGCTTCCAGATTCCGGCCCTGCTGCAGCCTGCGCCGACGCTGGTGGTCTCTCCCTTGATTTCGCTCATGCAGGACCAGGTGGCCGCGGCCAATGCGCGGGGAATCACGGCCGCGGCGCTCAACAGCACACTGTCCCCCGCGGCGCAGCGCCAGATCCTCTCCCAGGTCGCCCAGGGCGAGCTCCGCCTCCTCTACACTTCGCCCGAGCGACTGCCTCGGCTCGCTGCCGAGCTCGACGCGCTCGCGGTGCGTCCCGGGCTGCTCGCGGTCGACGAGGCCCACTGTATCAGCGAGTGGGGTCCCGACTTTCGCCCTGCGTACCGTTCGCTGCGCCGGCTGCGGGCGTCACTGGGGTGGCCGCAGGCCATCGCGCTCACCGGCAGCGCCACGGCAGCGGTGCGGCAGGACATCACGCGGGTCCTCGGGCTCGGTGGTGCGCGCGGGGTGCGGCAAGTGCTCGGCTCGTTCGATCGCCGCAACCTGTGGCTGGGAGTGATCCGGGTGCGCGATGAGCGTGAGCGGCTGCGCGCCTTGCTCGCGCTGCTGCGCATGCAGCAGGCGCTGGCGATCGTTTACGCGCCCACCCGTAACCTTGTGGAGGAGCTCGCCCGCGTGGTGGGAGACGCCGGCTTCCGGGCCGCGCCCTACCACGCCGGTCTCGCTCCCGCGGCGCGTCACGCGGTGCTGCGGCAGTTTCTTTCCGACGAGCTCGGCGTGGTGGTCGCCACCTGCGCCTTCGGCATGGGCATCGACAAACCCAATGTGCGGCTGGTGGTCCACTGGACCCTGCCCGCCACCCCTGAGGCGTACTACCAGGAGGCGGGCCGCGCCGGGCGGGACGGGGGCTTCGCGCGCTGTGTGCTGCTGCACAGCAGCGCCGACGCGGCCATGCCGCGCCGCATGCTCGAGGTGACCTTCCCACCGGAGCGGCTGGCCCAGCGCGTCTGGCACGGCGAGGTCCGCCCGGAGCGCATCCCCGCGAACCTGCGCGATTCCATCGAGCGGTTGCGCCGGGAGCTGCACCCCGAGCGGGGCCCGGTGTGCTGGGCGCCGGTGCGGGGGCGTCACCGTGCCGCCCTGGCCCGCCTCGCCGTCATGGAGGGCTACGCCAGCCGGCGGCGCTGCCGCCGCGCCGCACTGCTGGCCTACTTCGGCGAGCGGGTCCCGCGCTGCACCGGGTGCGACGTCTGCTCAGCCCGCCAATTCCCGCGTCCCTGGGTCCGACCTTCCGACCGGCCGACCGCCGCGCGGCTCAGCCGCTTGCGCCTGGCCCTGGGCTCCCGCCACACTCCCTGGGGCGGCTGCCTGCTCGAGCCCCCGGTCCTCCGCCGCCTTGCGGAAGCCCCGCCCAAAACGGAGGCGGAGCTTGCCGGAGTCGAAGGAGTCGGGCCCCTGCTGGCCCACCAGTTCAGCCGCACCATCCTGACCGCCCTCGGCGTGCTGGAGAAGTGAATGCTCCGCGACGAGATCGTCTATCGCCCCGCCGTGCTCGCCGATGCCGCGGAGCTGGCGGCGTTCGGCTCGGAATCCTTCGTGGACGCCTACGCCCACGCGCTCAAGCCGGGGAGCATGGCCCTGCATGTCGCACGGACCTACTCCGAAGACCTGCAGCGCCGCGAGCTTGCGGACCCGGACGCCTGGACCCTCCTCGCCGACCGCGACGGCGACATCGTGGCGGCCGCCTACTTGCGCTGGGCGTCGCCCCCCGCCAAGCTGGCGCCGGAGTTGCGGTGGGTGGAGATCGCCCGGTTCTACCTGGCCAAGCCGTACTGGCGGACCGGCATCTCCTCCGATCTCATGGTGGCGGCGCTGGCCTCCATTCGGGAGCGCCAGGGCGAGGTGGTCTGGCTGCAGGCCTGGGAACAGTCGGAGGTCGCGCTGCGATTCTATCGCAAATGGGGCTTCCGCGAAGTAGGCGAGGCACAGTTCCGGCTGGGGCCGGAGCTGCAGCGCGACCTGATCCTGGCCCGGAGCCTCCGCCCGGATCCCCTGATTGGCTGATTCCTCGATCCCCTTATTTTCCCAGCCATGGATGATTCGCTCTACTTTACCGAGCAGCACCGCCAAGTGCGGGAGATGGTCGCCGAGTTCGCGCGCGACCACGTCGCCCCGGTGGCCCGGGAGCTGGATCGCACCTCGACCTTCCCCTGGGAGAACATCAAGCAGATGGGTGAGCTGGGCCTGCTGGGCGTGCCCTGGCCCGAAGAATACGGCGGGGCGGGGATGGACCAGATCAGCTATTACATCGTCATCCACGAGATGGCGAAGGTCGACGCTTCGCATGGGCTCACCATCAGCGCGCATACCAATCTCGGCACCTCTCCCATCATGGAGTTCGGGACCGACGCACAGCGTCAGGCCTACGTCCCGCTGCTGGCCTCCGGGAAGGTCATGGGGGGATTCGGGCTCACCGAGCCGGGCGCGGGCAGCGACGCCGGCGGGACCGCCACGACCGCCGTCGACAAAGGCGATCACTTCGTCCTCAACGGGGCCAAGAGTCTCATCACCCACGCGGGCGTCGGAGAGATCTTCTCCGTCACCGCGCGCACCGATTCGGGGCCGGGGCATCGCGGCATCACCAGCTTCATCGTGACCAAGGACAGCGTGGATAAGGAGCGGTGTCGCCAGCTCGGGGTAGGCCACGCCGAATCGCTGCCCAAGATCGCGGGGATCTCGGCGGGCAAGAAGGAGGACAAGATGGGCTGGCGGGCCAGCGACACTCGCGCCCTCCACTTCCAGGACGCCGTGATTCCCCGGGAAAACATGCTGGGTGCCCGGGGCGAAGGGTTCGTCAATTTCCTCAAGACCCTCGACGCCGGCCGCATCGGCATCGCCGCGCTGTCCCTCGGCATCGCGGAAGGTGCCTACGAAGCGGCCCGGCAGTACGCGGGTACCCGCAAGCAGTTCGGCCGCTACATCGGGAGCTACCAGGGGATCTCGTTCCAGCTCGCCGACATGGCTACCGAAATCGAGGCCGGCTCCCATCTGCTGTACCACGCGGCGCGGCTCAAGCAGGCCGGCAAGCCCCACAAGAAGGAGGCGGCCATGGCCAAGCTCTTTTGCTCCGAGCTGGCCATGCGCACCACCACCAAGGCGGTGCAGATCTTCGGCGGCTACGGCTATACGGCGGAGTATCCGGTCGAGCGCATGATGCGCGACGCCAAGGTGTGCGAGATCGGGGAGGGTACCAGCGAAATCCAGCGCATCGTGATCGCCCGCCAGATCCTGGGAAGCGTCGTCGACGACTGAGGCTCCCATGAAACGACTTTGCGTCGCGGCGGCGCTTGCGCTGCTCGGCGCGACCCTCATCGCGGCGGTTCGCATTGATGTCAGGTCCTGGAAGCCCATCGGCATTTCGAGTCCGCGCTTCGAGTCACATCCCGCCTTCGATCCCCGGACCGGTGATTTCTATTTCGTGCGGAGCTCACCGCAGTTCACCGGCTGGCGTATCCTGTTCAGCCGCTGCGCCGCCGCGGGATGGTCCACCCCGGAGTCGCCGGTTTTCGCGGGGGACGGGGTGGAAGCGGACCCCTATTTCACTCCAGACGGCCGCAGCCTGTATTTCATCTCCACCCGCTCGGACAGCGGAGTGAAACGCAGGGACCTGGACATCTGGCGGGTGGATCGTGACGCGAGCGGCGGGTGGGGCGCTCCCGGCCACCTGCCAGAGCCGGTGAACTCTCCCGGCGCCGAGTGGTTCCCCCGGCCGGGCGCCGACGGGTGGCTCTACTTCGGCTCCGATCGGCCCGGTGGTTTGGGCGGGACGGATATCTGGCGGGCCCGCTCCGACGCGGCGGGGCGGTGGAGCGTGGAGAACCTGGGCGCGGCGGTGAATACGCCGGCTGACGATTACGAGCCGTTGCCCGCGCCCGACGGATCGCGGATGATCATCATGGCCGACGGGGGCTTCTACCAGACGCTTAAGACCGCGACGGGGTGGGCGCCACGCACCAAGCTGGGTCCCGAAGTCAATCAGAATGGAACGGAGATCGGGGCGCTGTTTTCTCCCAGCGGTCTGTCGCTGCTGTTTGCGCGGGATACCAAGGGGGAGGATTCGGGGGAGTTTTTCGTGTGGTACGAGCACGGCCCCGAGGCGTGGCCCCCTGAATGCCCCGCAGGCTGAGTCGCATCACCGTCGATCGGCTCGCCAGGCCCTGGTCCGTCCCCGGGGCGCCCCTTCAGCGGCGTTTCATGCTGGCTTCAGGTATCGGCAACTAGCGTCGGGCATCCGCCCATCCGAGGCGCTCGATGCGTACCAACCTCACGATCTTCATCCTCTTTTTCGGCATTGCGCTGCTGGACGCTATTCGGGGCGGCCACTGGCTCAGGGTTCTCTTCTGGCTCGCGATCGGTGCGTTCTTTTTCGCGGCCGATCGGCGCCAGTTGGCGAAGCGTGCCCCGTAGGCGGCCGCGACCGTCTTACCTGGCGCGGGCCAGCAGACTGGCGAGATCCACCGTCGCGATCCGCCTGCGCGGCGATGACCGCAGCACCACGACCGCTTTGCTGTCCGGCGTCCACATCGTGCTCCCCTCGGAGGCCGGAGTGTCGGTAAGCCGGCGGGTGCTCCCGTCGGCAAAGTTGAGGACGCCAAGATCGGCGGCGGGATTGCCGAAGTAGTAGAGCAGCTGCTTTCCGTCGGGCGACCAGGGCCCCGCCGATTCGAACTTGTCCAGAATCGGCCGGCTGGCGCCGGTCCGGGCCGAAAGGAGGATGCTGGCAAAACCGCCGCCGGGTTGTTCCACCTGGACCACGAGGGAATCTCCGCTGGGGGAGACCCGCCGGTGGGAGAGTCCCGAGACGTTCGACTTGTCCCAGAGGGTCCGCAGGGAGCCGTCGGGGAGGAGCGCGCTGAGCACGATCTGACCGGCGCGCTTGCCGAGGCCGGTAATGAACACGTTGTTGCCACCGCGGCTTGGCTCCACGTTTTGGATCGCTCCGCTCCGCGTCAGCCGGCGGGGCTCACCGCCCGCTGCCGACACGACCCAGAGATCGGAGAAGGGAACCGCTTCCCGGCCCGAGAGAAAGTAGAGCTGTTTCCCGTCGGCCGACCACTCGGCGTCGCCCTCGTCGGTCGGCCAACTGGTCAGGGTGCGCGGCTCGCCGCCGCTCGCGTCCACCACCCAGAGATCGCCGCTGCCACTGCGATTCGAGAAGAACACGACCTGCTTCCCGTCGGGCGACCAGTAGGGGTCGCCGTTGTCGGTGCCCCCGGTGACGAGGACCCGGGCCGGTCCACCGTTGATGGGCATGACCTGGATTTCGCCCACGCCGCCGCCCCGGTACGCGCCGTAGACGATCTCCTTCCCGTCGGGGGAAATGTCGAAGGTCGTGATGCGAATCGAGTCGGGGGTAATCTGGTGGTCGCTGCCGTCGGCGAGGGACAGGACGGACAGGGTTCCTGTCCCGATGCCGGTGTGAAAGGCGAGGGTCGTTGAGCCGCCCACCCATTGCACATCGCTCTCCCCCGCCTCGTCGTCCGTTACCCGGATCTCCTGACCCCCGGCGGCCGGCATCACCCACACGTCGGTCTGGCGGCCCCGATTGCTGACGAAGGCGATCCAGTTGCCGTCCGGCGACCAGGCCGGGGAGACGTCGTCGCGAACGTCGTGGGTGAGCTGCCTGGGCGCCCCGCCGTCGACCGGGAGCGCCCAGATATCGCCGGTGCCGGTACGGCGGGACACGTAGAGAATCGTAGAGCCGTCGGGGCTCCAGGGTGAGCCGGTCCCCTCGAACCCCTCCAGGCCTTCGCTGGTGAGCTGCTTTGGGTTGGCTCCGCTGCTGTCGGCCAGCCAGATGGTAGACTTGCCCGCGTCGAAGACCACGTAGGCGATCCGGGAGCCGTCGGGGGACCAGACCCCGATCGAGCTCTGCGGATCCTGAAGCATCGGCGTGGTCGTCCCGCGAGCAACATCGACGACGCTGGTGCGGTACACGCCCCCCTGCTCGGTCGCGGCGAAGGCGAGCCGTCCCCCTTTCGGGTGCCACTGATCCGGGAACTCCGAGCCGGCGCCGGTCGTCACCCGTTTTGCCTCGCCGCTGTCGGCCGGGACGACCCAGACATCGGCGAAGCTCGCGGCGTCTGAGGTGAAGGCCACCATCCGGCCGTCGGGAGACCAGAGCAGCGGCCGCTCCCAGCGCAGAGCGGAGGCGAGCACCCGGGACTCGCTCAGGTCGGCGTTCGCCACCCGAAGCTCCCACGCCGCCGGACCCGCGGCCCAATAGGCCACGCGCTTCCCATCCGGTGAGAACTCGCTGGTCGGGTGGTGCGCGCCGACGGGGGTCAGCAGGCGTTCCGTCGGCGGGGTGACTTCGTGGCGCGTGCACCCTGCGACAATCAGGAGCACCCCGAGCGAGGCAAGCCGGGACCGCGTCATTTGCTCTCTCCTGCTTTCGGTTTCGGGAGTTGCAGCTTGAGTGCCCCGGCCACCCCCGCGGCGGTACGTTGGACGATATCGTTCTGCGCGGCGAGCACGTCGCGCACGTCACGCTCGAAGGTCTCGGACCAGAGGCTCCGCGTGGTAACGGGATCGTCGAACTGCACGTTGATGCGCATCACGTTGCCGCTGCGGAAGACGGTGGTCTCGACCACGGCGTCGAGATCCAGCTCCCGCGCGATGTCCCTGGTCGGCTTGGGCGTGCGGCGGTAGGGCAGGATCGCGGACCGTGGCGCCACTCCCACCGCGCCGAGCCGGGAGAGGGCGTTGGTGAGCGCGTCGTGCATCGCATCGACGAAGACGGCGTCCTGCCCCGAAATATCCTCGATCGGGAGCACCCCGATGCGCTGAATGCCCCCCTGGCCCCCGGCGACCAGGCGCCAGGTGGCGAACGCTCCGGTCGCGAGGGCCAGCGTCGCCACGAGCCCGATCCAGAGCCGCCGGCGCGACCGCACCGGCGGGCGTGCCGCGGTCCCGGTGACCGGCCGCGTCGCGGTGGGAGTCATCCCGCCGCTCGGCGTGGTGGCCACCAGCTCGAGCTGCGCCAGCAGCTCGTCGGCACTCTGCCAGCGCGCCGCCGGATCCTTGGCCAGGCAGCGGAGCAGGGCTTCGGCGAGGATCGGCGGAACGTTGGGGCGCCGCTCCCGGATGTCCTTCGGCTGCTCCAGCACGTGCGCCGAGAGCATCCCCTGGGCCGTGGTGGCCTCGAAGGCCGGGTGCCCGGTCAGCATTTCGTAGCCCAGGACCCCG
>Ga0255310_10000073_pt1 | contig 16715 bp, 13 predicted proteins | sample EtOH1_T0_E1_meta_FD_201359 | JGI IMG/M metagenome (GOLD analysis project Ga0255310, IMG submission 201359) | Sandy soil microbial communities from University of British Columbia, Vancouver, Canada - EtOH1_T0_E1 | ecosystem: Engineered > Artificial ecosystem > Sand microcosm > Unclassified ...
TCCAGCAATAGGCCTCCATCCAGGCGAACTTGGAGGGTTCGTGGACGCCCTCGCGCGTCTGCTTCTCGCCGGTCTTCGCTTCGAACGTCTTCGGGTTGTCGACGCCGGCGATCACGCGGCCGGCGAGGCGCTGCATCGCGGCGCGGCTGTCGCCGAGGTCGGCGCCGTTGGCCTTGGCGAACGCGGCGATCATCGCCAGCGGCCCCAGCGAATAGTTGTGGTACGCCAGCGCGCGCGTGTCCCGCTTCAGCTCGTTGGGCAGATAGCCGTCCGGGTCGACCTGCCTGGCGCCGATGCGGTACTGCGCCAGCGCCCAGTCGAAGAGGTCGCGCCGGTTCAGCGCGACCGCGTCGGCCATGACCGCCCACGCCGCCCAGTACTGGTGGTTGTTGATCGCGCCCTGCGGCTGGTTCTTCCAGTCGCTGACCACCGTGTCGCCGAGCTTCCCGAGCCAGGCTTCGATGCGCTGGGCGCGCTGGGGATCCTTTTCCAGCGGCCGGCTGACCGAGAACTTCAGCCGCACGTAGGCGGAGGCCAGGCTCGCCAGCGCCCACTTGCGCACGGATTTGCCGGTGTGGTTCTCGGCCTTGCCGAGCAGCGCGCCGGCCTGCGCCCAGGTGTCGAGCCAGCCCAGCGTGCAGTCGAGCAGTTCCGGGCGGCCGCTGTGCAGGTAGTGCGACACCATCGAGCTGACCTGGCGCTCCATCTCGCGGACGTCGCCGGTCATCGCCTCGTACTCCGCCTCGGCCTTGGGGTTGAGGTCGTCGCGGGCCTTGTCCGAGCCCTCGTACTTGCTCGGAAACTCGAGCTTGCCGGTCAAGGGCTTGGGCGCCTTGGCGCATTCCTCGGGCTCGTCGCTGCTGCGCTTGTCCTGCACCGCCGCGGTGAAGCCCGGCGGCGGCGTCAACGCCGCCACCGCGGACCCGCAAAACAATAGGGGACAGACCACGATTATCCAGGACCAAATAAACGTGGTCTGTCCCCGATTAATTGGCGTCATTTGCGCGAGGCCTGCTGCTGGCGCGGGGCGTCGGCGCGCGCGCACAGCTGCGCATTGATGGTCACGGACTTCTTCATCGACACCGGCTGGTGCAGGTCCAGCGACATGAAAGTGCGGTCGGCCCACTCGGCGTCGTTGCGCAGCTCGAAAACGAAGCGGCCGCGTCCGTCGACATAGGGTGAGTACTTGAGGTCCACGGTCTCCTTGCTGCCGTTGGTGTACCAGACCACGGCTTCGATCTCGCGCACGGTGGGATCGCTGAGCTGCAGGTCGATCAGGTGGTTCTTGCTCGCCAGCGGCAGTACCCGGCCGCCGCCGTTGAACAGCACTTCGCTGCGCTGTCCGCGCAGTTCGACGCGGTTGTTGAGGATGGCGCGCCGGGACAGGCAGCCGTTGCTGACCATGGGCACGACCTGCCGGTAGAACATGCGCTGCGACAGGTTGTGGTTGGTCTCGAACTCCCAGATCAGGATTTTCGGCGGTGTCTTCTGGAATTCCTCGCTCGGCAGGTATTGGAGCAGCGCGCCGTCGTGGCGGCCGCCGGCGATCGAGGCGTTGAGGACGTCGACGCCGAGGCTTTCCGACAGGAAGCCCGCGAAGTTGTAGGCGCTGTCGCTGTTGCTGGTGCCGGCCAGCGTGATCGGCGGCACGGCCGACTCGCCGAACAGGTCGGCGCTGTCGGCGCCCGAGGTTGCGAAGCGGTCGACGTATTGCTCGGCATAGCCCGGCCCGCAGATCAGCATCGCGGCTTTGTACATGGTGCCCTTCTTCATCAGGATGCCGGTGCGCTCGGTCGTGAAGGTGCTGCGCTTCAGGCCCTTGTACGAGGGCAGGGCCTTGATCGCGTCGGCCACGACCTGCGCGGTGCGCCGGGATCCGTACGGAGTCCAGTGGTGGTCGCCGCGGAAGAAGAACTCCTCCTTGTTGTCGCTCAACAGCCGGGTCATGTCCGGCGCCACCATGCCGGCGTTGCGGAAGCGCTGCAGCGTCAGCGAGTAGCTGAATTTGGCGAGGTCGACGCTGTAGGTCTTCTGCAGCGCCTTCGGCAGCTTGTCGCGATGGAGCATGCCGCGCGTCGGCTGGTAGACCGCGACCAGGTCGACCCCGCGGCGTTTCAGCGCCGCGGCGAAGCGCTTGAGCTCGCGGTAGCCGTCGGCGTCCGGGCCGAAGGTCGTGCGCAGATCGTCCGAGCGGAACAGCCAGCCGTCGCGCCCCTGGCTCAACGTCGTGAACGATTCCAGGAACTTGGTGTTGTAGACGGCCGGGTTGGCCGCGCGCGGGCACAGGTCGCAGCACGGCTCGACCACGTAACGCGGCTCCGGCGCCGCCTGCGGCGCGCGCGCAGGCGCACCCGCCAGCGCGGCGAGCAGCAGGCCGGCGAGGAACGGCCGCATCAGTTGACCACCCAGACCGGCACCGGCTGCGCCGGCGTGCCGGCGACGAACAGGCTGAACGCGCGCCCGCGCTCCAGCGTCACCGGCCGCACCTGGGCGACGCGCTGGGCGCCCTTGTACAGGGCGAGCTGCGTGCGCACCGCGTTGACCTCGCGCTGGCCCGAGGCGTTGGGTTTGACGTCCTCGACCACCGCGGTGCGGCCGTCGGCGGTCTTCAGCGACAGCGCGGCGTCGCCGGCCAGGTTGTAGAGCACGACCAGCGCCTTCATGCGGTTGCCGTAACGCTCGTTGTCGAGCAACTGCACCTTGCCGTTCATGATCGCGGCCGTGTAGAAGCGGTCGGCCTGCAGGGTGATTTTCTGCTTCACCGGCCCCGCGACCAGGTCGTAGCCGCCGGGCGGCAGGAAGGTGAACTCGCTCGCGTCGAACGGCGGGATCTCGTTGAGATCCTCGGGACCGATCCTGGCGTCGATGATCGACTGGGGGGTGCCGTTGAAGACGCGGACGAACGCCGAGCCTGGCGGCGCGGCGGGGCCGTACAGGCCCTCGTCGCCGGCGCGCGCGGCATTCGCCGCGAGCAGGGCGGCCGCCATCAGCACGATGGCCAGGGCCGCGGCAAGGAAACGATAAGGTTCGTTGGATGGTTGCATGGGCATCTCCCTCTACAGGGCCTCCTGATCGCCGTCGCGCGGGCACGGAGCCGGCGTTGGCGTGTTGCGCTCGACGCGCAGGTCTTGCGCGATTGGCAGATAGCGTTCCGGAATTTCCCAGACCAGCAGTCGTGGCGCCGCGGGCACGGCGTCGCTGTTCAGCAGGTAGTCCAGCATCGGCTCGAACGGTCCCTTGCCGACCTGCGCGTAATTGACGACGTCGCCTTGCAGCGCTTCCTGCAAGGCGCCCGTCAGGTTCCAGCGCGCATCGGCGCTGTAGCTGGTGCCGACCAGCACGACCTGTGGCGCGGCGGCGTCGCCGAGCAGGCCGTCGACATCCGTCGCCGACGCGAGCTCGGTGCGGCGCACCTCGATCTCCTCGGCCGGCGGCAGCAGCGCGGAGAAATACGGATCGAGCGGCAGGAAGCTGAACAGGTCGCCGCGATGCGGCGCGACGCGTTCCACGCGCGTGCGGTAGGCCGCCGCCCGGCTGTGGCCGTGGCCGGGCAGGGCGGCGACCGGCGTCGCGGCGCGCAGCGCCAGCGCGGCGCACTGGGCGCCGGCCGGGGTCCAGTGCGTGTCGGTGCGCAGGAATACGCCGGGGCCGGAGGCTCGCTCGCGTTTGCAGGCGTCGAGCGCGCGCGCCAGGTCCGGCGCGGCGATGCCGGCGTCCAGCAACGCGCTGCGGGCGCGATCGTACAAGCCGTCGTGCAATGTCGCCGGGCGGCGCGCGCCGATGTGTTCGGGGTAGATGCGCGCCTTCGAGGGCACCAGCGCGACGACCAGCTGCGTGCCGTGGCGCGCCAGCTCGTCGCGCACCCAGGGGATCAGCGCAAGGTGCGTGGCCACCGACGCCTCGGCGTCGGGGTAGGTCTTGAATTCCTCGTCGGTGTAGAGCCAGTCGTCGCGCCCCACCACCACGCCGGGCCGGCCCTCGTCGAACAGCAGGTAGTCGATCGCGGCCCAGATGTTGGTGCCGAGCGTGCGTCCCGGGAAGCGCTCGTCGTAGTGCGATTCGAAGGCTTTGGCCACCTTGCCGTCGAACCAGTCGGCGCCGGCGGGCAGGTGGAACGGCACGATGCGCGACAGCGCCGCCGCCGCCACGCCGAGTACGAACACGGCGAACAGGCTGCCTTGGACGAGGGTCAGTGCGCGCATGGCAGTTCCTCCCTAGAACTGGAAATACAGAAACGGCGAATAGCTCTGCGCCGACAGCTTCAGCACCGACAGCGCGAACAGCGGCAGCAGCGCCGCCATCACGGCCGTGGCGCGCCAACCCGCCAAAAAGGGGTCAGGTACATTTTGCGATGAGGCTGAAGCGGCGGTCGGGGAGCGGCCAAAAATGAACCTGACCCCTTTTTGGCCGAAGCCGCGCCACACGATCACCGCGTACGCCAGCGTCAGCGTCGCGATCTGCAGCGTGGTGATGCTGCCGCCGTAAAGTTCGGACAGGCCGGCGCCGTCGAAGCGGAACATGGCGCCGTACATCACGAAGGCCTGGCCGACGGTCGGCGCGCGGAACACGACCCAGCCGACCACCACCAGCAGGAAGGTGAACAGCCAGCGCTGCGGCCGGAACGCGCTGGCATCCGCCTTGACGCCGAGCGCCCGCTCGATCGCCAGGATCGTGCCGTGCCAGGCGCCCCACAGCACGAAGGTCCAGTTGGCGCCGTGCCACAGGCCGCCGAGCAGCATGGTCAGGATCAGGTTGCGGTAGGTCCTGGCGGTGCCGTGGCGGTTGCCGCCGAGCGCGATGTACAGGTAATCGCGCAACCAGGCGCTCAGCGACATGTGCCAGCGCCGCCAGAACTCGGTGATGCTCTGGCTGATGTAAGGCTGGTTGAAGTTCTCGACGAAGCGGAAGCCCATCATCAGGCCCAGGCCGATGGCCATGTCGCTGTAGCCGGAGAAATCGAAGTACAGCTGCGCGGTGTAGGCCAGCGCCGTGAGCCAGGCGTCGGCGGTGGTCGGGTCGGCCAGCGCGTAGCCCTGCGCGACCAGCGGCGCGATCGAGTCGGCGATGAACACCTTCTTGACGAAGCCCTGCATGAAGCGCGCCGAGCCCTCGGCGAACTTCTCGACCGTGTGGGTGCGGCCGGCGAACTGGTCGGCGAGGTCCTTGTAGCGGAACACCGGCCCGGCGATCAGATGCGGGAACAGCGCGAGGAAGCAGGCGAAGTCGATCAGGTTGCGCGTCGGCTCGCAGTCGCCGCGGTAGAGGTCCGCGATGTAACTGATCGCCTCGAAGATGAAGAACGAGATGCCGATCGGCAGGATGATGGCGCTCCAGGCGAACGGCTCGAAGCCGGCCGCCGTGACCAGCGTGTTGAAGCTGTCGACGCCGAAATTGGCGTACTTGAACCAGCCCAGCACGGCCAGGTTCGCGGTGACGCCGGCGACGAGGAAGCGGCGCGCGGCGGCGGTGCGCACCCCGCGGGCATGGATGGCCCGGCCGATCGCGTAATTCCCGAGTGTCACCGCGATGAACAGCAGCAGGAAGTCGACCCGCCACCAGGCATAGAACAGGTAGCTGCCGCACACGATCAGCAGCGAGCGGCGCTGCTCCGGGCACAGGTAGTAGGCGGCCAGGAACAGCGGCAGGAACAGGAACAGAAACACGTTCGAGGAGAAGACCATGGCTCCCTGATTCCTGCTAGGACCTCTCGGCCGCCGCCGCTTCGGCGGCGGGAGCGTCGCGGCGCTCGACCGGCTCGATGATCACCGCGCTCCGGCGGCGCACCAGAATGTCGAGGATCTCCTGCTGGTACTGGCCGAGCACGCCGGTGAGCTGGATGCCGGCGCGTTTGGTCGGCGCCAGCAGGTCCACCCCATACAGCTCGAGCGACAGCGGCTTGTCGATGGCGAGCGGGGCTGAGCCGTTGAAGATCAGCTGGCCGCCGACCACGACCATCGAGATGTTCTGCACGAACGGATCGATCTTCAGGTTGCGGTCGGTGCCGGACAGGTCCTTGACGTGGCCGTAGACGCCCGACAACTGGTTGGCCACGGCGATGTTGCCGTACAGGCGGATGTCGACGCTGTTGCGCAGGCGGATGCCGTGGCGCTTGTTCGACGAGGCGCGGTTGTTCCACAGCAGGTTGTTGGGGCTCTCGTAAATCGTCACGCCGTCGGCGGCGTTGTCGATCAGGTCGTTGTAGGCGATGAGGTTGCGCACGCTGTTGCGGTCGATGACGATGCCCGACAGCGCGCTCTTCACGACCTTGTTCCACAGCAGCCAGCTGTCGTTGACCGCGCGCGAGATGATGATGCCGTGCTTCTTCTTCGTGCCCTGCACCGTGTTGTGCGCAATGATCAGCCGCTGCGAACGGTCGTGCGGGTCGATGCCATAGACGATGTTGTCGCGGTAGGTGTTGTTCATCACGACGACGTCGTCGGCTTCGTAGCAGTAGAAGCCGTAGTAGAGGTCGTTGAACTCCGAGTTGATGATCCAGCCGGTCGGCCGCTTGCGCTTGAGCCGCGCGTCCATGTTCGGGCTGTACTGCGAAATCGATACGCCGAACGACTTGCTCGCTTCGTAGCCCAGGCTGGTCAGCGTGCTGCGCGCGATGTAGAGCTGCCCGCCGCCCCACGAGATGATGAACGGGCGGAACGCGTCGGCCTCCTTGAAGCTCGCCGGGGCGTTGGCGCCCTCGCGCCAGCCGGTCACCCGCGTGTGGGTGAGGAACATGAGCCCGTCGTTGACCAGGAACGCGCCGCGCTCCTCCGACAGCCGCAACTCCTTCACCGTGCCGTCCACCAGCAGGGTCGCGCCGGGCTGCACCACGATCGGCAGGCGCGCGACGTAGACGCCTTTCGCGGTTTCCTCGAACTGGTCCTTGGTCAGCTTCCGGGCGAGGTCGGCGGGCGTCATCAGCCCGCCCTCGATGAACACCGCGACCGGGTTGCTGCGCTGGCGCGCGGCCCATTCGCCGAGGCGGCCGCGCCCGCCGATGAACTCGTGCAGGGTCGGCGCCTCGACCATGCGCTGCACCGTGGCATGACCGGCCGGCTTGCGCGGAACCTTGGCGTCGACGGCGTCGTCGGTGTACCCGCGCAAGTCGGGCAGTTGCGGCGGCTCCAGCCAAAGGTTCTGGTTGTCGACCTCGCGCACCGCATAGCGGGCCACGGTCGGCACCTGCAGCGAGGCCCGCGTGGCAGTGGGGCCGGCGGCGAACGCGGTCGTGGCCGTGGCCGCGGCCACGACCAGCAACGCCACCGCCAGCGGCGCGGACCTTAGAACCACAGCGTGCCCTCGAGCATCACGCGGATCTGGTCGGCCAGCGACGGATCGTAGGCCTCGCCCGGCCGGAAGCGCGAGGCGCGCAGCCGGAGGTTGCTGCGGGTGTCGTCCTCGGCGGCGAAGCCCTGCCTCAGGACCTGCTTGAAGTACCAGGTCAGCACGACGTCGGTGCCGGTGCCAAGGTCGCGACTGGTGCTGGCGGGATCGGGCCGCGCGTCGATGCCGTCGGTCGCCACCGGGCTCGACGGATCGTCGCGCTCGAAGCGGTGGCCGACGGCGCTGAAGTCGAAGTTCGCCAGCGGCAGCGAAATGAAGGCGCTGACGACGCGCAGGTTGCTGAGGTCGGCCTGCAGCGCCTCGTTGAAGCGGTTGAGATAGGTGCGCGTGCCGGTGAAGCGCGAGCGGTTGCTCTGCAGCCCGGTCTGGCGGAACACGTGCGAGCCGTTGTCGTCGCGGCCGCCCTGACCGTAGGCGTAGGCGCCGCCGAAGGTCAGCGGGAAGGCGTCGGGGAAGCGCACGCGCGCGCCAGCGTCGCCGCCGAGCGCGTTGATGTCCTCGCCGCCGGTGCCGGTGACCACGCCGGTCGACGGGTCGGTCACGACGTAATCGCGCGAGCCGGTCAGGCCGATCAACTCGACGCGGTAGGCCAGGCCGGGGCCGCGTTCCCACTCGTAGTAGCGGTTGTCGAGGAACGCGCCGATCCAGCCGTAGCGGCGCTGCTCCGGCTCGTCCCAGTCGTTGATGGTCGCCCCGGTGGACGGATCGGTGGTCGAGCCCTGCAGCTCCATCTGCGTGCCGTTGGGCGGCAGCTCGTGCTGGTCGCTGGCGTAAGCGGCGCGCACGCCGACGAAATGCCGCGGCAGCCACTGCGTCGACAGCCCGGCGAAACCGTAGGCGCGGTCGCGCTGCGAGCGCGGCAGCTCGACGTCGTCGGTGCGGTAGGTTTTGAAAGCCTTGGCCGCGCCCATTTCGAACTGGAACAGCGTGGTGTCGAAGATCCAGCGTGCGGTCTCGATGTCGCGATCCCACCAGATGCCGTCCGGCGTGCGCAGGCGCTGCAGGCCGAGCCGCACGACCTCGCCGGGGTAGCTGGTGATGCCGCCGTACTCGATCCAGAACTCGCGCAGCGCGGCGAAATTGTCCACCGGCACCGGCTCGTCGTTCTCGTTCTGCGTGACCATCTGGCTCGGCACGAACGCCTGCAACCGGATGAAGTGGGACAAGTCCGGCGAGAATTGCGTGAACAGCTGCGGCTGCAGGTCGAGGAAGCTCGCCCGCGTTTCGCTGTCGGGGTTGCCGCTGAGGTCGCGGGCGTCCTCGGCCAGGCCGCCGGCCTTGAGCTTGATGCTCCAGTCGGCGTCGACCGCGCGGGCGCCCGCCGGCAACAGGATCAGGCTCGCGCCGAGCAACGCGAGGGGAAAACGCGACAGCAGGTTCGAGGCGGTCATGGCGTGGCCTCCTTGGGGGCCGGGGCTTGCAACGAAACCGCGGTGGCTTCGGCCGGCGCCGTGCCGCGCGCGGCAAGTTCCTGGCGCAGGAGGCTTTGGCCTTCCTGCAGCTGCCCCGGCTTGATCAACGCGCGGATCTGCTTGAGCATCAGCGCGCCTTCGGGCGTGTCGTGCTCGGCGGCGATGGTGGCGAACACGAAGGCGTTGGCCAGGTTCGGCCGCACGCCGCGGTTGTCGGAGAACATCTGCGCCAGGGACTGGTCGGCGCGCGCGTAGCCGGCGCGGGCCGCGGTGAGGAAGTGGCGCGCGGCCAGGATCGGATCCGGCCTGCCGAGGTAGCCGCGCTTGTAGATGCGGCCCAGGTAGTAGTGCGCCGCCGGCTGCTGGTCGGCGGCTTGCTCGAAGTACTTCATCGCCTTGGCGGGATCAGCCGGCGCGAGCTTGCCGTCGAGGTAGAGCCGGCCGAGCGCGAGCGATGCTTCCGGGTTGCCGCGGCCGGCGGCCTTCAACAGCAGCTGCTCGGGGTTGCCCTCGGGATCGAGGTGGGGGTATTCGATCAGCAGGCGCGCCAGGCGCACGCGGGCCACGTCCGAGGTTTCGGCGGCGCGCTTCAGCATGGGCCGGGCCGCCTCCGGCAGCGGCGCGCCCGGGATGTCCTCGGACACCAGCGACCAGCCCAGCTTCTCGAGCACCGGCACCGGCAGCGCGCCGGTGGTGGAGCGGCTGCCGGCGGCGTTGACCAGCTCGTTCAACGCCTTGCCGTTGCCAGTGGCGCGGTAATGGCGCGCGAGGTCGACGTAGCAGTCGGGCAGGCGGTCGCGCGCGGCCTCGCAACGCCGGATCAGTTCCCTGGCGAAGCGCTCGTCCGAGGGTGCGTTGCGGCGATACCACTTGACCACCGCCACTTCGGCTTCGGCGGTGCGGATCCGGCCGACCTGCTCGGCCAGCGCCGGCGCGCGTTTCCGCGTATCGCGTTCGGGGTGTTCCGAGTAGAGCTCGAGCAACGCCACCGGCGCGCGCTCGTCCTTGCCGGCTTGCGCCTTGAGCAGCATCTGCTCGGCCTGTTCCAGCGCCGCGGGATTGCTGCTCTCCAGCAGCGTGCGCGCCAGCGGCACCGCGACGCTCGGGTCCTTTTCGAGCAGCTCGCGATAGAGGGCGATGGCCTGCTGCAGCTGCTCGGGATCGCCGCTCTTGGCGTAGACCCGCGCCAGCTGCATCTTGGCGTCCTCGAAGCCGAGCTGCGCCAGCGGCTCGAGGTCGCGCTCGGCGGCCTCGACGTCGCCCGCCTCGAGCTTGGCCTTGCCGCGCTGGAGGTCGGGCGGTGCGCAGGCGGCCAGCCATGCGCTGACGCAGGCCAGCGTGCAGAGCGCGTGCTTCATCGGGCCCCCTCAGGGGTTGCGGTCCTTGGCCACGGCGGACAGGCCGGGAACGACGTCCGGCAACATCGGGAAGCCGCCGACGACGACTTCCGCCGGCCGGCTCAGCAGGTCCGCCGGCAGCGGCTCTTCGGGCTTGATCGTCACCATGACGTCGGTGTCGACCGTGTCGCCCTGGCCATGCGCGCGCACCTGCACGATCTTGCCGGCGCGCGGCTGCGGGTCGCCGCTGACGCGGAAGCTCACGCGGTCGCCCTGCGCGATGTGCGTGAGCTGGTCGTTGCGGAAGCGCGCCACCAGGTACGGCTCGAAGTCGCGCGGCATCAACTCGAACAGCGGCTGCTCGCGCGCGACGTACTGGCCGTTGACCACGAACTGCGTCTGCACCCTGCATTCGCACGGGCTGGTGATGGTGCCCTTGACCGTGACCTTCATCAGCTTCTGCAGCTGATCGGCGGTCATGTTGGCGCCGAGCGTCTGGTTGCGCACCAGGTCGAGCACCGGGGCCTCGAACGAGGCGATCGGCGCTCCTTTCTTGACGATGCCGTCGTCCGGCACCAGGCTGAAGAAGGTGCCCTCGCGCGGCATCACCACGGAGTAAGTCGGGCCGGCGACCTTGGCGGCGGTCGCGGTCGAGGCGAACACCACGCGGTTGACCTGGCGCGCGGTGTAACCGAACGCCACCACCGCGGTGCCGAGGAATATCGCCGTGGTGACCAGGGCGCGCAGGCGGCCGCCGCTGCGCGGCGGCGGCTGGATCGGCCGCGCCGTGACCGATGGCGGACGCGGCGGCGCGTAGCTGGCGGTCGACGCGGTGACTTCGCCGACGGTGAGCGTGTCGCCGGCGAGGCGCGCGTTGATCACGTTGCGCAGCGCGGCGGCCTCGGCCTGGCCCAGATCCTGGAACGCGCAGCCGGCGCGGTGGCCGCGCGCGTCGTGGCTGCGCACCTGGAAAGCGACCGCCAGCGTGACGGCGACGCCGTCGACGGCGACGGCGAGGCTGCCGCGGTAGGCATCGCCCGGGCGCAGCGCCTGGCCGTTCGACTCGAAGCAGAAGCCGCCGAGCGAGACGTCGTGCAGCCGGAAGCGGTGGCCGCCGAATTCGATGTGGCCCGGCAGGCGCGCGCGGGGGTGCGCGCGCTCCGGCTTGGCCGCGGCGCCGGCCGAAACGGTCGGGGCCACCTTGGGAGTTGTGTATGGATGAGTGGTCATGGCATCACACCAAGTGGAAGACGAGGACGAGGAACAGGCTCGCCGCGGAGAACGTCATGACCTCCGACGACGCAGGGTTGAACCAGCGCTCGAACCCGTCGAGCTCGCGCTGGAGTTTTGTCTTCTGCCGCGTCCAGGTCTGCTGGTCGAGGTGGAAGAACACGTAGACCTTGATCAGGGCGCCGACGATCTGGTTGTAATAGAGCAGCACCGGGTAGAGCGGCCCGACGCGGTGGCCCGAGGCCGTGAGGATCAGCGTCATGTACAGGCGCGAGAAGCCGACCCAGACGGCGTAGGACAGCAGCGCCAGCCCGCCGTACTTGAAGCTCGCGATGATCGCGGCCGTCAGCCCGAACAGGCTGGTCCACATCGTCACGCGCTGGTCCCACAGCACGTAGTAGGTGAACCAGCCCAGCGTCGCCGGGCCCAGTTTCACCGCGCGGTAGTTCTGGCGCAGCGAGTTGCCGTACCAGCGGAACATCAGCATGCGGCTCGAGGTGAAGAACGAGCTCGTCGGCGGATGCTCGAGCGTGTCGATCGAGGTGTCCGGCACGTAGTAGGTGTCCCAGCCGTGGCGGACCAGGCTGTACCAGCTGGACTTGTCGTCGCCGGTGAGGAACTTGAAGCGGCCGAGCCGCCAGTGGTCGAGCTCGTCGTGCTGCACGTCCTCGATGAATTCCGGATGGGCCACGACCTGCGCGCGGAACAGCGACATGCGGCCGGTCAGCGTCAGCACGTGCTTGCCGAGCGCCATCGAGCACATGTTGAGGTGGCGCTGCGCGAAGCGCAGGCGGTGCCACTCGCGCATGACCGGCCGGCCCTGGACGTCGCAGAACTCGTTGGTGGTCAGCGCGCCGACCGAGGGCAACACCTTGAAGAACGGCGCGGTCGAGCGGATCAGCCCGGGGCGGATCACGGTGTCGCCGTCGATCACGGCGACCACCGCGTCGGCGGCCGGCTGGTCCGCGGCGATGGCGCGGAAACCATGCGCCAGGCCGTCGCGCTTGCCGGTGCCGGGAATGCGCACGACCTGCAGCCGCACCGATGGCGGCGGCGCCAGCCGCTGCCACAGCGCCCGGATCAGGCGCTCGTCGGCCAGCTCGACGATCGACGCGATCAGCGTCGCCGGGCGGCCGCAGCGCGCGGCCTCTTCGATCACCGAGCGATAGACGTCCGCGGTGGTGTGCGCGTCGATGCGGAACGAGGTGACCAGGAAGTAGGCATGCGAAGGCAGGCCGGCGGCGCCGAGGGCGTCGGCGCGCGCGCGCGCGCGCGGGAACGCCACGTGCAGGAACAGCAGCGCGCGGATGAAGTGCAGGATGCCCAGGCCGTAGCGCCAGATGCCGAGCGTGCCGATCACCAGCAGGAACTGGCGGTGGCCCGGCGTGAACGCCTCGTTCGGCAAGGCGTCGGCCAGGGCCAGCACCACCCACAGGTACAGCAGCCAGCCGGCCGCGGTGACGAGCGCCGGCGGCGGCCCGTGATCGGCCGTCACCGGCCAGGCCTGGCCGGCCGCGACACGGACGGCTCCGCTGCTCACCAGCCGATGCCCTGCGCCGAGCCGTTGGACGTGGTCTGCATGAAGCCGACCAGGTCGACGGCGATCTTGCCTTCCGCCAGGGTGTTGAGCACCTGCTCGAACTGGCGGTCCTTGTTGCCGACGACCATGACCTCGGAGCCGTCGACCACGGCCTGCAGGTCGGAATTCAGCAGCGACGACACGTGCGGGATGCGCGAGTTGATGTAATCGCGATTGGCGCCGTGCACACGCGCGTACTCGACGTTGCGGTCGTAGATCGACAGTTCGTAGCCCTTGCCGATGAGGGTCTCGGCCAGCTCGACCAGCGGGCTCTCGCGCAGGTCGTCGGTATCGGCCTTGAACGACAGGCCGAGCATGCCGACCTTGCGCTTGCCGAGCGAGGCGACGATCTCGACCGCCTTGTCGATCTGCGCCTTGTTGCTGGTCATGATCGAGCGCAGCATCGGCACGTCGATGTCCTTCTGCGTGGCGCCGTAGATCAGCGCGCGCAGGTCCTTGGGCAGGCACGAGCCGCCGAAGGCAAAACCTGGCCGCAGGTAGTACGAGGACAGGTTGAGCTTGCGGTCGAGGCAGACGATCTGCATGACGTCGCGGCCGTCGACGCCGTGCGCCTTGGCAAACGTGCCGATCTCGTTCGCGAACGTGATCTTGGTGGCATGCCAGGCATTGCACGCGTACTTCACCATCTCGGCCGTTTCCAGCGGCGCGCGCGTCAGCGGCGCGGCCAGGCCGCTGTAGAGTTGGGCCAGCACGTCGCCGGAGGCCTGGTCGAACTCGCCGATGACCGTCATCGGCGGGTCGTAATAGTCCTTGATCGCCGTGCTCTCGCGCAGGAACTCCGGGTTCACCGCGACGCCGAAGTCGACGCCGGCCTTCTTGCCGGAGGCCGCTTCGAGGATCGGAATGACCAGGTTGCGCGTGGTGCCCGGCAGCACGGTGCTGCGCACGACCACGGTGTGGCGCTTGGTGGTGTGGCGCAAGGCTTCGCCGATCTGTTGTGCCACCGCCTCGACGAAATGCAGGTCGAGCCCGCCGTTCTTGTGGCTCGGCGTGCCGACGCAGATCATCGAGAGGTCGGAGGCGCTGACGCTGCCGTTGATCTCGGAGGTGGCGCGCATGCGGCCGGCCTCGACCTGGCGCTTGAGCAGCTCCTCGAGGCCCGGCTCCACGATCGGCGACTTGCCGCGGTTGATCTGGTCCACCTTGATGGCGGAGACGTCGATGCCGATGACGTCATGGCCGGACTCAGCCATGCACGCGGCGCACACCGCGCCCACGTAGCCCATTCCAAAAATGCCGATCTGCATGTCGTTTTTACTCCTGGATGAAAGTCGGGCCGGTACGCATGCAGATCTGCGGCTCTTGTTGCTCACTCATGATTTGCTCCGTCGCGTTTCCTGCACGCGGATTTCACAGGCGAACTTCGGCTTGCCCAAAAGGGGCAAGGCCTGTGCCATCGTTGAAAAAAACCCGCAGGCTCAACTGCTTGTGCGCGCCGCGCCGCAACATGGGCGCGGGCGCGAGGGCCCTGGCGGCGGGAAGCTGTCGCCTATTGGCGACGGGCTTGCGGCGGCGCGGAATGCGCGCAGCGAAACCGGCGTCCTATCTGTCGCCGATTGGTGACGCGCAACGCGCGCGGGGGCGCGCAAACGCTTGTCGGCGCTGGAGAAAGCGCGGAAAGCGCTTGTATCGGATTGGAGACAAGCGCGCGCGGCCGCGCCGGCGTGAAATTTTTACCGGCGCGCGTGCCGGAGGATCCGTTCGGCGAAGCGCGGCAGCAGCGCTGGCGGCAGGTCGTGGCCCATGCCTGGCACGACCTCGATCCGCGCGCCGGGGATGTGGTGGGCGAGGTCGTGCGCCGCGGCGACCGGCACCAGCGGATCGTCCGCGCCGTGCAGGATCAGCGTCGGCGCCTCGATGCGCTTGAGCAGCGGCACGCGCGAGCCCGAGGCGATGATCGCCAGCGTCTGCCGGGCCAGGCCGTGGCGGTAGCTCGAGCGGTCGAGCGAGCGCTCGACCTTGGCCCGCAGCGTCGGTTCGTCCGGCGGATACGCCGGGCTGCCGATCAGGCGCCAGGTTTCCATCGAGTGGCGCACCAGCGCTTCGCGATCGTGGCCCACCGGCGGCCGCACCAGGCGCAGGCGCAGTTCGAGCCGCGGGCCGGGCAGGCGCGGATTGCCGCTGGTGGTCATGATCAGCGTCAGCGTGTCGACGCGGCCGGCGTGCTTCGCCGCGACGATCTGCGCGATCATGCCGCCCATCGACACACCGACCAGGTGCGCGCGCGGCAGCGCCAGCGCGTCGAGCAGGCCGACGGTGTCGTGCGCCATGTCGTCGAGCGTGTAGGGCGCCTTCACCGGCAGGCCCACCATCGAGGCCAGCGCGGCGCGCATCAGGCGCGGCCGGCGCGGCTGCTCGAGCTTGCTCGACAGGCCGACGTCGCGATTGTCGAAGCGCACCACGTAATGCCCGCCCGCGGCGAGCGCGTGGCAGAACTCCTCGGGCCACAGCAGCAGCTGGCCGCCGAGGCCCATGATCAGCACGATCGGCGGCGCGCCCTTGTCGCCGAAGGTTTCGTATTCGAGGTTGATGCCGTTGGCGCGGACCTGGGGCATGGCCGTCTCTCAGGATTCGAAGGCCTGGGCGAGCTGCTCGCGCAGCCAGCGGTTGGCGGGCTCATTATCGACGTTGGCGTGCCAGTACAGGTACGCATCGAGCGGTGGCATCTCCACCGGCAGCGCCAGGATCTGGTTGCCGAACTGCCGGTTGGCGATGCGCGCGTAATGCCCCGGCATGGTCAGGATCAAATTGGTCTGGCTGACCACGCGGCAGGCGGCGAAATAGTGCTGGCAGCGCAGGCGGATGCGGCGCGACAGCCCCTGGCGCGACAGCTCGACGTCCTCGAGGCCGGGCCCGGAGCGGCGCGAACTCACCAATATGTGGTGCTGCTTGAGGTAGGTGGCGAGCGTGAGTCCGCGCCGCACCGCCGGGTGGTTCCTGCGCGCCACCACGGCCATGCGGTCGAGCGTGATCTTGCGGTGGCGGATCTGGTCCGACAGCGGCAGCAGCACGTCGAGCGCCGCGTCGAGCGCGCCGCCGGCCAGCTCGGATTCCAGCGCGCGCCGCTCGACCTGCACCGCGGCGATGTCGACCGACGGCGCCGCGCGGCTGACCCGCTGCAGCAGCGGCGGCAGCACCGTGGCCTCGAACACGTCGCGCACCGCCACGGTGAAGCGCTTGCGCGTGGTCGCCGGGTCGAAGGCTTCCAGCTCGTTGAGCGTGACTTCGAGCCCGCGCAGCGCGCGGCGCACCGGCTCGATCAGGTTGCGCGCCAGCGGCGTCGGCACCATGGCGCGGCCCTCGCGCACGAACAACTCGTCGCGGAACAGCTCGCGCAGGCGCCCGAGCGAGTGGCTGATGGCGGGCTGCGTCAGGTGCAGCTTGTCGGCGGCGCGCGTGATGCCGCCCTCGGTGTAGATCGCGTCGAGCACGACCAGCAGGTTCAGGTCGATCCGGCTGATATGCACGGGGCTTATGCAGGGCGATGCAGATTATTCATTTGAATGATTGTACAGCCGGGCGCCTAATGGCGCGGCCATGGGCCAGATCTACCTCGTCCGACATGGCCAGGCCTCGTTCGGCTCGGCCAACTACGACCAGTTGTCCGACACCGGCGTCGAACAGGCGCGCCTGCTCGGCGGCTGGTTCGCGGGCTGCGGTCAGAGTTTCGCGCAGGCCGTCACCGGCAGCCTGCAGCGCCACCGGCAGACTGCCGAGGCCTGCCTTGCCGCGCTGTCGCCGGCGCAGCGCCCCGCGGGCGAACTGCATACCGATCGCGGTTTCGACGAATACGAC
>Ga0255310_10000074_pt1 | contig 16711 bp, 19 predicted proteins | sample EtOH1_T0_E1_meta_FD_201359 | JGI IMG/M metagenome (GOLD analysis project Ga0255310, IMG submission 201359) | Sandy soil microbial communities from University of British Columbia, Vancouver, Canada - EtOH1_T0_E1 | ecosystem: Engineered > Artificial ecosystem > Sand microcosm > Unclassified ...
TTGGCGATCCGTGATGATCTCACTCAGGTATACAACCGGCGCTATCTGATGGAGTTTTTGCATCAGCAAAAAAATGCCGCTGATCGGGGCAGCAAGACCTTTGCCATCAACTTGCTTGATTTGGATTTTTTCAAACAGATCAATGATACCTATGGCCACGCCGCCGGTGATCTTGTGCTTAAACAGTTCGCCAGCATGTTAAAAAACCAGCTCCGTGGCGCGGATATCATTGCTCGTTATGGCGGTGAGGAATTCGTGTTAGTGCTGACAGGAAGCGACCTCAGTAATGCGGTGGAAACAGCGGAACGTTTGCGGCGCAACACGTCCGAACTGGTGTTTCCCGGACTGGAAGGCAAAATAAAGCTCACCATCTCTGTCGGCGTGACTCAATACGTCGTTTCCGAATCGGTGGAGGCATTGCTCAGCCGCGCTGATAATGCCTTGTACCAGTCAAAGCGCGAGGGTAGGGATCGCGTTACGGTTTTTCAGGGACACAATTCAGCAAAATTGCCCGCTTGATTCCGCGCCGTATTTAAAATCGCTACAATCGGCCTTTGCTCACTAAGGATTCGAAACTATGGCCTGGTTCAAGATGTTTCATCTGTTTTTTGTCATCGCCTGGTTTGCGGGAATCTTCTACCTGCCGAGGTTGTTTGTCTATCACACTCAGGTGACTGGCAGCGAAGAAAATAACCGTTTCAAACTCATGGAGCGGCGGCTGTACGGCATGATGAATATCGGAGCGGCGGGGTCGGTGATTGCGGGTGTGGTTATGCTTTACGCTTACGCCTGGGCCAGCTATAAAAGTAGTGGCTGGTTGCACGCTAAACTCAGCCTGGTTGTGCTTTTGATTATCTACCACGGCTACCTTGGCTACTTACTTCGTCAACTTGCCAACGACGCCAATAGTCATGGCGAAAGCTTCTACCGTGTGCTCAACGAACTGCCCGTGATTTTGCTGTTAGGCATACTCATCCTGGTGGTCATCAAACCGTTTTGACCGATCAAGCTTTACTGATAATGGCCCGGCGTGATTGTGCAAAACTCATCACCAGTAACTCCTGATAACTGTGTGACCTTTCGAGAAATCGACGCTGCGCTTAGCCTGCCTAAGGGCAGTGCTTTCCGAGCATTCAAGCGGCTGGTTCTTAAGGAAGGCACGGATTATATTGTCATGGACGCTAATTGCGATCAGTCAATAATCAGCGAACTGCGTGCCCAGGGGCGTATCTATCGCAGCAGTGTCAATGTCGTGCTGTTATCTGCCAGCACGGCGGCCTGCCTAAAGAATGCGCTGCGGCTGACCGCAGAAAAATAATCAAGGCCTGTCTGCGTGGCGCACAGTTATTTTGTCCACGAGGTATTGCGCTTCATGGCCCCCCATGTGAATTCTGAGCCGACTAGCCATCGCCAGGTACCGATGAGTCGCCACCAGGTTATCATCTGGCGATAGCCAAAGTTTTCCAGAACGGCCCACATAAACAAGCTGAGGGTGTTCCGGTAACTGGGATAGACATGAAAGCTGCGTTCTTCCAGCAGTAACGAAGAGGCGGATAACATCAATCCAAATCCGATGGATACCGTTATAAGAAGTAATGCGGCGGTTGGGTGGATATAACCCAGGAAATAAAGCACGAGAGTAAAAATCAACCCAAGAACCTCCATGATGGGCCCCATGGCTTCAACAATGACCATAAAAGGATAAGCCAGCCAGCCCACCGTGCCGGCGTGGGGGTTGAAACAAAGAGATCGATGTTCACTGAGCACTTCAAGCAGACCGCGCTGCCAGCGAACCCGTTGTTTCTTAAGTGTGGCCAGATCTTCAGGTGCATCTGTCCAGCACACAGGGTCGGGTACAAAACTAATGGTGTAAGCTTCTCGTTTTTTGATGTAATGCTTATGCAGCCGCACAATCAAATCCATATCTTCGCCCAGACTTTTAGAATAATAGCCCCCCACGCTAACAACAGCATCACGCCGATACACTCCAAAAGCCCCGCTGATAATGAGCAACGCATGCAATTTAGACCACGCCAAGCGCCCAAAGTGGAAAGCTCGCAAGTACTCTAGAACTTGCAATTTGGCTAGGGTAGTGCGTGGCAAATCAGTTTTGATCAAATTGCCATCGCGTACTTGGCAACCGTTAACAATACGTACTGTTCCGCCTGCAGCAATGGTGTCAGGGTTTTCTAAAAATAAACGCATGACGCGCATCAGGCTGTCACGCTCAAGCACAGAATCGGCGTCAAGACTGGAGAAAAGCGGGTAACGGGCGAGATTAATGCCGGCATTAATAGCATCCGCTTTTGATCGGGCGTTGACTTTATCGATCAGCGTAAGGGTGCTGTATTTTTTAGAGCGATATACCGCCTTGATTTCAGCACAGGGTACTTCATAGCGGAAAGCAACGGGATAGGGCGTCATCTCAAATTCTTTGATCATGATCTCCATGGTGCGATCAGTGCCGCCATCATGGACCACCAGAATCTCAAGCAATGGATAGTTAGTTTGCAGTAAGGATTTAACGGAGGTTGCGATTAAATCTTCTTCGTTATACGCTGTTAATATGACGCTGACGCCCGGCAGATTTTTTTCATAAATGCGTGGCATGTAATAGTCTCGTCCGCCACGGGTGGAGTTTCTGATGGTGGTTAAGGCAATCAGATTTAAGCCCAGATATCCCACAGTAATAATGACTTGATGCGCCAGAAATATAAAAAAAATCAGGGCAATGAGCATGCCTGCTTTGCCCGCGTCTAGAGCATGAGGTGTCAGTGCGTATTCATACATAAGCAGGTAGCTCGATGGGTGTGTTTGCAGCCAACCAATTATGCTCAAACATGATTTCTTGCCAGTGAATTTTCGCTGGGTGTCCGCGCAATTTTTCTAGTACGTCAGAAGCTTGCAACGAAGTCATGCCGGGCAAGCTGCCTAAGGTACGCGCTGCCTGATGACAGGCATTCCAGTCATCGTCACGCATTAACGCGTCAAGTAGAAAATCTCGATGTTGCAGGTTGCCGATACGACTTAAGCAGTTATAGCCTGCCCATCGGACGGCTGGGTTTTGGTGGCTACAAGCGATAAGCGCAAGCGGTAGATTTTCTGGAGACCCACTCAACTGGAGCACGGCAATCATTAGCTTGGAGTCGTGCGGGTTACGTTCTAGTGCTTTGCTGGCGGCGGCATCAAACTCCGATTCCGCCAGCTTATTCATAATGGAGAGCAGAGTCGGTAGATTCTCAATAGGTCCGGATGCCAGCTGCTCACTCATGTATTTATTTAGTAAATCTCTTGGAGCCCGGCTGAGCATCATAATGAGTCGTCCCGGCGGCCAGCTTTTTTTATTCACGCGCTGGAGAATACAGGGGACCGCCTGGTGGGGATCAACCTCTATCATCGTTTTCGCCGCTGCCAGAGATAACAGGGCGTATTTGTTGTCTATACGAGATTTCGCAATGTGATATGCGCGGCTGTCTCGTAGTGTGCCCAGGGTCAAAAGACCAATCAGCTGGTTATCCATATCCCGGCTATTAGCCAGTTTGAGCATGTAGTCTGCCAAATTTAGCCGGTTACCTAACTCCAGCAAAGCGGGTGTGATTTTGGCCTTCTCTTTGATTTGGTCAAGTGTGGTTAACCAAAGCTCGGCAAATATTGCGGCATCACGTTGCGTGAGCTTCGGTAGATTGGTCGGCGCAACATTCAAGATAGCTTCATAAATAATGGGCTGCCAAATTTTTTCTACGGCGTTACGACGGTTTTCTTCCGTGATGCGCCGCGCTCGATAAACCATACAAGCGATCAAGCAGAGGAAGCTGATCAGGAAAAGCGTGATAGCCACTCCTGCAACAATACGAAGCTGAATGTCAAAAGAAGTAACGTAGTCCAAGGTTCCAGCCTACTTGATTGTAAAGTGATTCGTACTTGGTATTATTTGCCTGATATACAAGGTTAAATTTTTTATTTAATTGATATTGTCCGGTTAGATATAAGCTTTGAACGGATGTTTTAAAAATACCGCCAGGCAGGCTTTCTATGTCTTCTCCCCAGCCGTAGCCTATGCCAATGCGACTGCGGTTACTGTAATAATAGTCGGTCTGAATGCGATGGTTGAGGCTGGAACTGGCCTCTTGATGAATCTCAGCAATACTGTAGGCTAGGCGCCAAGCTGAAAAATAATATTCTGTAGTAAAGCTGTACCGCTCAACGATGGTTGAATTATCGTAGCGCTTGCTTTGCAGTCCTGGTTCTATGGTCCAGCCCCGTGGCAGGGTTTGATACCAGCCGGCATACGCAGAGCGTATGGGTCGTAAATCAGCGCTGTTACTTGCGGACAGCTCGCCATGCCATTGCCCTGATGCCGTTATCGGGGCATAGGTTCCCAGCATGGCTTGCTCGTCGGCGCGTCCAAAACGCTCAAAGTTAGATAGCTCCCCGTAGAGAGTCAGGTTATTTTTTGTCTTTGTTGATGCCGCGATATACGTTGTCAGGGCGTCTGATGAGTTATTGTCATTGTATTGTTCTTGATGACCTGCCTCGATCCAGCTGTCCCCTAATGCGGGAAGCGAAACAAAGACCAGCCATGCTATACAGAAATATCTCATATTAATCAAAGCAACAGCCTGTTTAGGCGCGCAATCAATTCTGCTGGATGGAATGGCTTGGAAAGAAAGTCATTAGCACCCAATCCAAGGGCGCCTACAATGTCTTCTTCTTCACTTTTTCCAGTCAACATCAGCACCGGGGTTTTTTCGGTTTTAGGGTCACCGCGTAATTTGCGTAATACGGAGAAGCCATCCTGGTAGGGAATAAGAACATCGAGAATGACGGCGTCGGGTTGAATTTTAAACAGCATTTCGAGACCGGCGTTGCCGTCGGTGGCCCAATGAAACGTGTGACCTTGGCGCAGAACGAGAAACTTAATGAGGTTAGCAGTTACTTGGTCATCTTCAATTAATAAGATCGTGCTCATCTAATTCTGCCCATCGCGTCTATTCAACCGTTACTGATTTAGCCAGATTGCGCGGCTGATCCACGTCCGTACCCTTCAGCACGGCCACATGGTAGGCCAAAAGCTGCAAAGGCAGGGTGAAAATCACCGGCGCCAGAGCATTTTTCTGGCAAGGTATCTGAATAATCCGCACCCCATTTGCGGCTTGAATATTTACATCTTCTCCTGCAAATACAAATAACTGACCGCCTCTGGCGCGAACTTCCTGAAGGTTCGACAAGAGCTTTTCCAGTAGATCATCATGCGCGGCTATTGCGACCACCGGCATATCTTCGTCCACCAGGGCGATGGGGCCGTGTTTTAGCTCACCTGCGGCATAAGCTTCGGCGTGAATATAGGAAATTTCTTTGAGCTTAAGCGCACCCTCCAAAGCAATCGGAAACTGTTCGCCGCGACCCAGGAACAATGCATGGTGCTTGTGGATAAACTGTTCTGCCACATGGGCAATCGTGTCATCCAGGCGCAGTACCTGTTCAACCAGTTCGGGTAAAGCGGCTAAGTCGCGAACCAGCTCGGCCTCAGCGGCGGCGCTTAATCCGTGATGACGGCCTAAACTGATGGTGAGCAGCATCATTGCGACCAGCTGCGTGGTAAAGGCCTTAGTGGAGGCGACGCCAATCTCCGGGCCGGCTCGAGTCATCAGAACCAGATCGGATTCGCGGACCAGAGAGCTTTCTGGCGCGTTACAAATGGCCACGGCGCCTATGTAGGCAAGGGACTTGGCCATACGTAACGCCGCCAAAGTGTCTGCGGTTTCTCCGGATTGTGAGAGCGTCACGAACAGGGTGCCTTCTGGCACCACGGGGCGACGGTATCGATACTCGCTGGCAATCTCTACGCTGCAAGGCAGGCCGGCGCGGGATTCGATCCAGTATCGGGCAACCATGGCAGAGTGATAGCTGGTACCGCAGGCGATGATGTGAACACCTTTGGTTGCGGCAAATAGCTTAGGCGCGGCATTACCAAAAACTTGCTCAAGGACTCGATCTTTGGTGATGCGGCCTTCCAGGGTTTCACGAATGGCTTTGGGCTGCTCGTAAATTTCCTTGAGCATGTAGTGGCGAAAACGCCCCTTTTCAACGGCGTCTGCCGTCAGTTGCGAGAGTGTGATTTCGCGCGCTACGGGTTGTCCATCGGCTCCGAAAATTTGCACCTCACTTTCAGTGATTTCAGCGACATCGCCTTCCTGAAGAAAAATGAATCGCTGAGTCACCGGTAATAAGGCGGCAACGTCCGAAGCCACAAAATGCTCGCCGATGCCGATGCCGATAACCAGCGGGCTGCCTAATCTGGCGACGACCATGCGTTGCGGGTCGTCTTTGCGGATCACAGCAATAGCATAGGCGCCGCGTAGTTGTGGTAAAGCCGTCCGCACAGCAGATAGCAGACTACCTGCCTGATCCAGGTGCCGATCAATCTCGTGAGCGATAGTTTCGGTGTCTGTCTCGGTGTCTATTTGATAACCGGCTGCCGTTTGTTTGGTGCGCAGATCCAGGTAGTTTTCAATGATGCCGTTATGCACCACGGCGACTCGGCCGCGCGAGATGTGGGGATGAGCGTTGTTTTCGCTGGGGCCACCGTGCGTTGCCCAGCGTGTATGAGCAATGCCGATATGACCACCCAGGGGGGATTCTTGCAGTGATTCAGCAAGCTCTTTAACCTTGCCGACGGCGCGCCGCCGTACCAGTTCCCCGTGCTCACCCATGACTACCATGCCGGCCGAGTCATAGCCCCTGTATTCGAGTCGACGTAAGCCTTCCAATAAAATGGCTGCTACATTGCGTTGTGCTACCGCACCGACTATTCCGCACATACTTTCTCCCAACAGATTCTAATTAAAAAACACGGCTATATGATTTGCCGGATTCTCATTGGCTTACTCTATCAGGCCAGCGGCCATAAAGGTTGTTTGGCAACATCAAATTCCTGCCATAGATCGGCAAAAGTGCGCCCTATGGCGGGATGCCGATGTAGCGGCGCCAAATCAGCCAGCGGACGCAGCACAAAGGCGTATCGGATAATGTCTGGTCGAGGCAATATTAATCCGGGCTCAGCCATCACGCGATCACCGTAGAGAATCAGATCCAGATCCAGCGTCCGTGAGGAGAATTTAGCCCCTTCGCGAGTCTTATCGCGGCTGCGACCATAGGTTTCTTCTATCTTATGCAATTCCTTTTGTATTTGTCGCGGGTCTTCTTCTGATGGCCATGTCACCACCAGATTATGAAAATTTGGGCCCACAAACCCTACTGCGGGGCATTCGTAAATTGGCGACTGTCGCAATGGACCAAAACGCGCGCGCAGAGCACTCAACCCAAGATTTACATGGCGCTCAGGGTTTAAGTTACTGCCAAGGCTAATAAAAATGTCTACCATGGTTAGCGTTCCGGGGGCGAAAAATCTTTACTGCCGCGCTCAACAATCACCCCGACGTCACCGGCCCCGCGGACAGCCCCTGTTTTGTTTACACGCAAGCGTATCCATGGAACATTAAATTCTGATAACACGAGCTGAGTCACTTGCTCGGCGAGGGTTTCCACCAGCGCAAAGCGACTGTCCATGACAAATGCCGTTACCCGCTTGGCGACGGCCTTGTAGTCGAGCGCATTATCCAGGCAATCGGTGGTGGCCGCCTTGTTAATATTTACTGCCATATCCAAATCCAGGCTGACCACTTGCCGGGCCCGCCGCTCCCATTCGAAGGCGCCAATAATGGCGTTTATCCGAAGGTCTCGCAAATAAACAATATCCATATTTCCTCCCATGCCGTTGCTTCGCGTTGGCGCCACGACGGGCGGGTAAGTGGTTATGAGGTGATGCGCAAATCGGGCATCTCATTAAGAGGCCAGCGGGCGCGAATACTCATGCGCTGGTCGGTTTGTCCGGCCGATAATCGAAGCATTCCGGCGTAAGCGATCATTGCGCCATTGTCTGTGCAAAACTCAGGCCGGGGATAAAAAACCTCACCGTGCATCTCGCGGATGGCTTGATCGAAGCGCTGACGCAAACGGCGGTTTGCCGCCACTCCGCCGGCCACCACCAATCGGTGTGCGCCCAACTCGCGCATCGCTCGGATGCTTTTGGTGACCAGGGTATCTACCACAGCTTCCTCAAAGGCGCGAGCCATGTCCGCCCGTATCTGCGCGCCAGGCTGTAAGCACTCAGGGTGAGCCCGAACAGCCAGCGAAACAGCCGTTTTCAGGCCGCTAAAACTAAAATCGTAACCCGGCCGGTCCAGCAAAGGTCGCGGAAAGTTAAATCGTCCGGGATGGCCTGTTTCCGCCAGTGCAGCCAAAGCCGGCCCGCCTGGATAGGGTAAACCCATCAGTTTGGCTGTTTTGTCGAAGGCTTCGCCAGCCGCGTCATCCAGGGATTCACCCAATATCTGATAACTTCCGGCTTCGCGCACATCCACCAGCAGGGTGTGCCCGCCGGATACCAGCAGCGCCAGAAAAGGAAAGCGGGGTGGCGATGCTTCCAGCATAGGTGCCAGCAAATGCCCCTCTAGATGGTGGACGCCCAACGACGGTACGCGCCACGCATACGCCAACGCTCTTGCCACCGTGGCGCCAACCAGCAGGGCGCCGACCAATCCCGGCCCGGCGGTATAAGCCACGCCATTAATGTCGCTGGAACGACTGCCGGCTTCCGCCAAAACCTGGCGTATTAATGGCAGCAATTTGCGGACATGATCCCTGGATGCCAGCTCGGGCACGACGCCGCCAAATGATTGATGAATCGTTTGGCTATAAAGCGTGTGGGCTAACAAGCCGTGGCGGCGATCCATCACGGCGACCGCCGTTTCGTCACAAGACGTTTCTATTCCCAAGACGCGCATCAAAGAATGCCCTAAAAATGTGGTTTTGCAATCACCTCTACCCGCCGCTATACTACACAGCCTTCCGACCAAGATGTATCTAAAATTTTGGCGAAATCGGATGTTAAAAATGGATAGAAACTGGCGTTTATCAGCGCCATCCAGTTATTTATGAGGTTATGAATGCCCAGCGTACGCCTTAAAGAGAACGAGTATTTCGATGCCGCTTTGCGGCGCTTCAAACGTGCCTGCGAAAAAGCCGGCGTGTTAACAGAAGTACGCCGTCGCGAATTCTACGAAAAACCCACTCAAGAGCGTAAGCGCAAGAAGGCGGCTGCCGTCAAGCGTCATGCCAAGCGTTCGAATCGTGATTTGTCTCGGCGCAGCCCGCACCATTAAGCTTTTGTTGGTAGTCCTCGAACTGTCGTAATGAGCCTTAAGAACCGTGTGCTAGAAGATATCAAGACGGCCATGCGCGCTCAAGATAAGCTGCGCCTGGCTACGTTGCGCATGGCGTCTGCGGGGATCAAGCAGCAAGAAGTGGATACCCGTGTGGAGCTTGATGATGCCGCCGTTCTCGCCATCCTGGAAAAAATGATCCGCCAGCGCAAGGAAGCGGCTCAGCAGTTTCGTGACGGCGGTCGGACCGACCTGCAAGAAAAAGAAGAAGCAGAAATCGAGATTCTTCGACCTTATCTTCCAGAGCCACTCAGCCCCCAGGCCTTGGATCAGCTGATCAAGCAAGCGATCACAGCGGTTGGCGCGGGTGGTCCAAAAGACATGGGAAAAGTCATCGCTCATTTGAGGCCGCTTGTTCAAGGCCGCGCTGAAATGAGTGAGATCAGCGGTAAGGTTAAGGCTCTGCTAGGGCCTTAAATTCAGAAATAATTGTCTGGCCCCTGGTCCAGCAACACTCGTAATCTTTGTGCAAGGCTTACCCTAAACACGTCCCCATAACTGTTCGCTGCACAGCTATAATTAGTCTTTAGTTCGGGGTTAATCTCCTCTTTAGAATCCGGCGACAACTGCGAATGACAACAAGGATCCCGCAGGAATTTATCGACGAGCTTATCGAGCGTGTTGATATTGTCGAGGTTATCGATAGCCGGGTTTCACTCAAGAAAGCTGGCCGCAATTACTCGGCACGTTGTCCATTCCATAACGAAAACACGCCCTCTTTTACGGTGAGCCAGGATAAGCAGTTTTATCACTGCTTTGGTTGCGGCGCACACGGCACGGTAATTTCTTTTTTGATGCAATACGAGAGTTTGGGGTTTATCGAAGCGGTGGAAGCGTTGGCGCAGCAGGCGGGTCTGACTATGCCCGCCGTGGCACACCAGAATAAACCCGCTTCCCAGGGTGTTTATGAAGTGCTCGCTAAGGCGGTAGATTATTTTTCTGATCGTTTGCGCACCGCGCCGGATGCGCAGGCCTACCTAAAGAAACGCGGTCTGGCAGAGGCTACTGTCGCTCGATTTGGTTTGGGCTATGCGCCGGAATCCTGGGATGGCCTGATGCATCAATTTTCCAGAGACAAGGCCACCGTCGAATTGCTGGATCGTGCTGGGCTGGTAGTGGCCAGTCAGAACAAGCCGGGTAACTACTATGATCGATTTCGCCATCGGATTATGTTTCCTATTCGCGATCCGAGAGGGCGTACGATTGGTTTTGGTGGACGAGTCTTGGGCAACGATACGCCGAAGTACCTCAATTCCCCAGAAACGTCCATCTTCCATAAAGGCCGTGAAGTTTACGGCCTCTACGAGGCTCGGAAAACCACCAGCAATTTAACCAAATTATTGGTAGTAGAAGGCTACATGGACGTTATTGCACTGGCTGAGCACGGCGTCCCTTATGCTGTTGCCACCTTAGGGACCAGTATCACCCCTGAGCATATACGTAAGTTGTTTAAGATCGTGCCCGAGATCATTTTTTGCTTTGATGGCGATCAAGCAGGTCGGCAGGCTGGGTTTCGCGCCTTAGAGCACACGCTGCCCGAGCTGCGTGATGGCCATCACGCCCGATTTCTGTATTTGCCGGAGGGGCAAGATCCAGATTCCATGATACGCGCTGAAGGCAAAGTGGCTTTCGAGGCCCGTGTTGTTGCCGCCGCCCCGTTATCGGAGGTGCTGCTAAACCATTTACGCCAACAGGCCGATATGAATTCTATGGACGGCCGGGCGCGGTTTCTTGAGCTGGCGCGGCCGTATTTGCAACGATTGCCTGAGGGGTCATTTCGGCTGCTGTTTCTTGATCAACTGGCTCAAGCGGCCCAAGTAGAGGTTCGAAAATTAACAGCGTTATTAGATGGGCGAAAATCTGCAACATCGTTAACAGCAGCACCGCATCGGAGTGTTCCGCAGTTACGCATGACGCCAATGCGCAAGCTAATCGCCATGCTGCTGCATAAGCCGGCATTGGCGTCCCGATTGGACGATGTGGGCGAGTTAAGTCAGATCGAAGCAGAAGGCAGCGAGTTATTTCAGGAAATGGTTGAACTTGCGCGGTTACGGCCCAATCTAACCACGGCAAGCTTGATTGAGCACTGGCGGCATAGCGATATTTCTGAGCATTTGTTGCGGTTGGCTGAAGTGGATTTAGGCTTGCCGCCAGAAGCTTATGAGTCAGAGTTTGACGACGGGATTAAGCATTTATGCGCTAAGCTTAATGAGCGCAAGCTTGACCACTTGCTGAATAAGTCGGCACATACGCCGCTGACCGAGCAGGAAAAAAATGAACTGCGTAATTTGTTGGCGGCGCGGCACGGGAAGTGAGTCAGTGATGGGTGTGCGGGGCCATTAATGCATGTAACCTGGAAAAAATCCCAGGTGTCTATTATAATTTCCAGTTTTATTTCTCTATTTTGATGTATAGGGTAGCAAGCAGACGACATGAGCGAAGACCAAAATTCTCAACTCAAGTCTTTAATTTCTAAAGGAAAGGATCAGGGATTCCTGACTTTCTCGGAAGTTAATGACCATATTTCCGATGATGTTGTTGATCCAGAGCAGATCGACGATCTGATCACGATGATGAGCGATATTGGAATAGAGGTGCATGATCACGCCCCCGAGGGCGGCGAAGACATGCTTCTTGCGGATCCCGTCGTCGCCTCTGAGGATGACGAAGAAGATAGCGCGGAGGAGTCATCCAGCTCTGCTAATAGTGTGATAGAAGGCGAAGTTGGCCGAACAACCGATCCGGTGCGTATGTATATGCGCGAGATGGGCACCGTTGAGCTGCTCACCCGTGAAGGCGAGATTCGGATTGCCAAGCGCATCGAAGAAGGTCAGGGCGAAGCACTGCAAGCTTTGGCTACCTATCCGGCCTCTACCAAATTACTGCTTGCTGAATATCGTCGTGTTATCACCGATGCTGGCCGCATAAATGAGGTGGTTGTGGGATTCGTCGATCTGTCAGCGCCCGAAGTGCCTGTCATTGCCGATCCCGAAGCCGGGTTTTTGGTCGAAGCATTGGAAGCCGACGGCGAGGTTGTTGTCGGTGCCATAGAAGTGGAAGGCGAAGATGGCGCGACCGAAGCTGTCGATACCGGACCCGATCCAGAAGAAGTCGCGCGCCGCATGGCAGAGATTGAAGGTCAGTGCGAACTGCTTTTGAAAGCGTTGCAGAAAAACGGCTATCACAACGAAAACACCGAGAAAGAGCGCCAGATGTTGGTGCAGCATCTGGCGGGGCTTAAGCTGGCTCCACGCATGATTGTCCTCATGGGCGAGGCGCTCAAATCGGTGGTTGATCGCATACGCAGCTACGAAAAACAGATTATGGATATCTGCATCAACACAGCGGGCATGTCGCGCCGCGAATTTCTGCAGAATTTTCAAAACCACGAGACTGAAATTGAGTGGCTGGACAAACAGATCCGGGCCAAACGCAAATATTCCGCCGGACTTGCACATCATCGTGACGCGATTGTCGTCATTCAGCAAAAGCTGTTTGCCTTGTCCAAGGATGCCAGTCTGCCTATCGTCGTGATCAAAGAAATCTCCCGCCGTAAGACCATAGGCGAGGCGAAAGCACGTCGTGCTAAGAAAGAAATGGTGGAGGCTAATTTACGTTTGGTTATCTCCATTGCCAAGAAATATACCAACCGTGGATTGCAGTTCCTGGATCTGATTCAGGAAGGTAATATCGGTTTGATGAAGGCGGTCGATAAATTTGAATATCGGCGCGGCTATAAATTCTCGACCTATGCCACCTGGTGGATACGTCAGGCGATTACCCGCTCCATTGCGGACCAGGCCCGCACCATTCGTATCCCGGTGCACATGATAGAGACCATCAACAAACTCAATCGTGTGGCGCGGCAAATGCTTCAAGAAATGGGCAGGGAGCCTACGCCTGAAGAGCTGGCAGTACGTATGGAGATGCCCGAAGACAAAGTGCGTAAGGTGATGAAGATCGCCAAGGAACCCATTTCGATGGAGACGCCGATTGGTGATGATGAAGATTCACACTTGGGCGATTTCATTGAGGACAGCTCGATTGCCTCGCCCATGGATATGGCGACCCGAGAAGGCTTGCGAGAGGCTACTCACGCGATGTTGGCCACGCTGACACCGCGAGAGGCGAAGGTATTGCGGATGCGCTTCGGAATCGAGATGAATACGGATCATACGCTCGAAGAGGTGGGGAAACAGTTTGACGTAACCCGCGAACGGATTCGCCAAATTGAAGCAAAGGCTCTGCGTAAACTCCGCCACCCCAGTCGTTCCGAGGCTATGCGTAGCTTTCTGGAGGAGTAATCGATAAACAGAGCAATTGGTAGGCCGAGTGATTTGTAGTCGCGGTAAGTTTGCGCTCGACATGTTGAAGCAGGCGCTATAATCTACGCACGCATTGCTGGCAGTGGGCCTTTAGCTCAGTTGGTTAGAGCAGTCGACTCATAATCGATCGGTCGCAGGTTCAAGTCCTGCAGGGCCCACCACTTTATAGCTAAGATACCTAAAACCCTTGAATCCTTTGGATTCAAGGGTTTTTTATTGCCTCCGACTTACGTCAGTGCGGTAGCGCACCGACGCTTTGCTCGTTCGTTGTCATTGTGGTCACCCATCACTTTGCAATATTGCGGGGTGTGGAGATGGCTAGGTATCAATGAATACATCAAACGAAAGGAAAAATATATGAATATGCAATCCCGCAAGTTAAGACTCGCGTCGTGTATCGGACTGGCGATGGTAGCGATCAGTGGCGGATCCGTGGCAGATACGTTGTCTCAGGATGTTACTGAGGCACGGCAGGAAACGCAGATTTGGACGACGTATGCACTGAGTCCCTATCTACGCGCCAACGACCTTAAGGTGTCAGTACATGCAGGCAAGGCCACGCTAACCGGAAAAGTGGAAGAAGAAGTCAACAAAGATCTGGCGAAGCAAATTGCTCTGGGCGTCAGCGGTATCAAGGAGGTAGACAATCAAATTTTGGTTCAAGCTGACTACACTCCGCCAAAGCCGACTTCAGATCGCGGTTATGGCGAGATTATTGACGATGCGACGGTTTCCGCTGCCGTCAAGTCAAAATTAATTTGGAGTAAGCACACGGATGGTCTAGTCACGGAAGTGGATACAAATCGCGGTAAGGTAACGCTGAAGGGAACAGCCGAGACTGCAGCTGCCAGGGATCTCGCCTATCGCCTGGCGATAAACACCCGCGGCGTTACTTCGGTGGACAACCAGCTCGTGGTCAAGGGTAAGAAGCCGGGTGTTGCCGATGCCGTCAAGAGTTCAGCTAATGAGACGGGTAAAGATGTTGCCGATGCTTGGATTACCACGAAGATAATGTCGACCTACATGTTATCCAGCAATGTGGATGGCTCCGATATCACCGTAACTACCACCGGCGGGGTCGTCAAGCTGACTGGCAAAGTCGATAGCGGCGCTGAGCGTGCTTTAGCCATTGAGTTAGCGGAGAACGTGCGCGGCGTGAAGAGTGTTCAAGTCAAGGGGCTTACGGTGCAATAAGGTTTTAGATCAATCGCGGCATTGCTAGGCGGTGCCGCAGTTTATCCGACTAACATAGAGATTCTCGTGAAAACAAAATCCACATTGACCGATATCAAAACACTACGTAGCCAGGCACGTAAACACATTGAGCAAGGTGCGGTGACCGCCGGTTATTCGGCAGATCGGGCCGAAGTTTTGAGGTTGCTGAACGAAGCGCTCGCGACGGAAATCGTTTGCATCTTACGTTATCGGCGCCATCACTTTATGGCCAGCGGCATTCACGCAAAAAGCATTGCCGATGAATTTTTGGTTCATTCTAACGAAGAGCAAGGACATGCCGACCAGATTGCGGAACGGATTGTGCAGCTTGGTGGTGAGCCGGATTTTGCACCGGATGGACTCACTAGCCGTAGCCACGCGGAATACGTGGCGGGTAATTCGCTGGTTGAGATGATCAAGGAAGATTTAGTGGCAGAGCGTATTGCTATCGATAGCTATCGAGAAATGATTCAGTATCTCGGCAATCAAGATCCAACAACCAGCCAGATGCTGAAGGCTATTCTGGCGGTGGAAGAAAAACATGCCGACGAGCTCGCGGATCTGTTAGAGGGCTTGCCGGCCAAATGTTAGGCTCGCCGAGGAAGGCCTAATTGTCCGATTTTTTCGGAACGGGTAGCTTCGTTTGTTTGGTGCTTGAGATAGATCGGATGATTCGAGTCAACGTCCACGCTGTGTTCAATGGCCCAAAAAGCCGCGCACTAACCGCTAGCGCGGCACATTCCGCGAGAACTTTAGCCGCCAGGGCTGGGCGCCGGGTCAGAAAACGCATCGTCATGCTGCGTGGATAGCGGTTGGTTATCTTGGGCGCAGGGTCGAGCTGGCGCGCAATCAATAGGCGTTGTTCTAGCAGTTTCTGGCGCAACGCTTGGCGCTGTTCGGTAAGAGATGCTTTGGTAATTGGAGTCATAGTTTGCTCTTTATCATGGCGATATCAGCAGCAAGCTCTTCGCGAGTTACTGCGAAGGTATTGCTGCTGAGCGCCGACAGTATTTGAAAGCGCCAACATGCGATAGCGGTTCCAAATCCATACACAGCGACTAGAGCTATCATCGCTGGGATTTGGTATGCCGTCTGCCAGCTTAATGCTAGCACCAGCACCCCGATAAACAGCATCAGGCACAACAGGCAAGAAAAACCCACAAGCGCAACCACGAGCATCCACAGCAGCCGGTTCTTTTCTTCCGCCCATTCAACCCGAGCCATCTGTCCATGCAGAGAGGCTTGAGCAAACAGGGCTCCACCCGCGTGACGCAATATACGAATGACGTCCATCGGGCCGACGGTGATGGAGTCTAAAGTCGGTTGAGATTTTGGCTGAGACAACGATTCTCTCCATGATTTTTGCATGTGGGTGTCTCTGCGTTATCCGCGACGAGCTAGTAATAATCCGAGTAACAAGCCCGCAGCCGCACCCATACCGATCGCCTGCCATGGTTGTTCGTGTACGTAGTTGTTGGCGTCCGTTGCGACCTGGCGAGCTTGATGAACAATCTCTTCATCCATCGCTTCGACAGATTCTTTTGCCATAGCGATACGTTCGTTCAGTTTGTCCTTAACCCAGGTTAACTCTTCGCCAGTGAACGAGGCTGTTTCTTTGACTAAATCTTCAATATCCGCGAGAAAGTTATGAAACTCGCGTGACACGCTTGATTCGCCTGCATTGGTTGCTACCACTGGTTGGCGCAACTTTCCAGTGCGTGGCGTGTTTGCGACAGACCTGACTGTGTTTGATTCTTTCATGGCTGACTCCTAATGAGTGTTTTTAAGCTCGTCGTCCGGCCAGCGGCTATTTCAACGAGACTACGGTGAATGAGTGTCAACAATATGGGTGATGACTGGCCGTTTCAGTGCGTTAACACACAAAGT
>Ga0255310_10000075_pt1 | contig 16615 bp, 10 predicted proteins | sample EtOH1_T0_E1_meta_FD_201359 | JGI IMG/M metagenome (GOLD analysis project Ga0255310, IMG submission 201359) | Sandy soil microbial communities from University of British Columbia, Vancouver, Canada - EtOH1_T0_E1 | ecosystem: Engineered > Artificial ecosystem > Sand microcosm > Unclassified ...
GAAGGATACGATTGTCGTCTATGACGGCACCGGGCTGTATTCGGCGCCGCGCGTCTGGTGGACGTTCCGTATCTTCGGCGCGCGCAACGTCTATATCCTCGATGGCGGCCTGCCCGCCTGGAAGGCCGAGGGCCGCCCGACCGAGGCAGGTACCGTCAAGCGCCCAAAAAAAACGTTCAACGCCGAGATGGATACCGGCGCCGTGGCCATGCTCAGCGACGTACAGGTGGCGCTCAACGATCAAAGCGCCCAGGTTATCGACGCGCGCTCCGCCGGCCGCTTTGCCGGACGCGAGCCCGAGCCGCGCGCTGGTCTTCGTTCCGGACATATGCCGGGGGCGCTCAACGTGCCCTTTGCCGAGATCGTGGAAAACGGCCGCCTCGCCTCGCCCGAGCGCATTGCACAGGCTTTCAAGAAAGCCGGCGTCGACCCCGACAAGCCTGTGATCACCAGTTGCGGCTCCGGCGTCACCGCCGCGATCCTCACCCTCGGCCTCGAAACGCTCGGCAAAAAGCCGGGACGTATCTACGACGGTTCCTGGTCGGAGTGGGGCGCGCGCCCCGACCTTCCGGTCGCCAAGGATTAGCCGCCCTTCAGCGCAAGATCTGACTCAGAAACAGCTTGGTGCGCTCGTGCTGCGGGTGCGCGAAAAACTCGTCGGGCACGTTCGCCTCGACGATCTGCCCCTCATCCATGAACACGATGCGGTTTGCGACCTGGCGCGCAAAGCCCATTTCATGCGTGACGACCAGCATGGTCATGCCGTCATGCGCCAGTGCAACCATCGTGTCGAGCACCTCCTTGACCATTTCCGGATCGAGTGCGGATGTCGGCTCATCGAACAGCATGATCTTCGGGTTCATGCACAGCGCGCGAGCGATGGCGACGCGCTGCTGCTGGCCGCCGGATAACTGGCCCGGATACTTGTTGGCCTGCTCGGGAATCTTGACGCGCCTGAGGTAGTGCAGCGCCACCTCCTCCGCCTCCTTCTTCGGCATCTTGCGTACCCAGATCGGCGCCAGCGAGCAGTTCTCCAGCACGGTCAGGTGCGGAAACAGATTGAAATGCTGAAACACCATGCCGACTTCGCGGCGAACCTCGTCGATTTTCTTCAGGTCCGCGGTCACCTCGACACCGTCGACAAAAATTTGCCCGCCTTGATGCTCTTCCAAACGATTGATGCAGCGGATCACTGTCGACTTTCCGGATCCCGACGGTCCGCAGATCACGATGCGTTCGCCGCCACGGACCTTCAGATTGATGTCGCGGAGCACGTGGAAATCGCCATACCACTTGTTGAGCTGAATGAGTTCGACGGCCGTTTCCGTCCGGAGCCGGCCAGGCTTGAGGAGTGATCCGGAATTTTCGTCCGCGGTCATGTGCTGCCCCTCACCGCCGCCCACCCTTGGCAAGACGCGCTTCCATCGCACGAGCATAGCGCGACATGCCGTAGCAGAAGACCAGATAGAAAATGGCGGCAACGGCGTAACCCGTCGTGCTCGTGACGGGAGTTGCCCATTTCGGATCAATGCGCGCCACCTCAATCGTGCGCAGCAGATCGAAGATGCCCACGATGAAGACCAGCGTCGTGTCCTTGAACAGCCCTATATAGGTGTTGACGATATTCGGGATCGTCACTGTCAGCGCCTGCGGCAGGACGACGAGGCGCGTCATTTGCACGTAGCTTAGGCCGACCGCCATGGCGCCCTCGTACTGACCTCTCGGAATGGCCTGCAGGCCGGCGCGAACGACCTCCGCCATATAAGCGGAGGCGAAGATCGCAATGCCGACCAGCGCCCGCACCAGCTTGTCGGGCGAATACTGTTCGGGAACGAACAGTGGCAGCATAACACCCGCCATGAACAGCACGGTGATCAGAGGCACGCCGCGCACAAATTCGATGAAGATCACAGAAAGAATCCGTACCGCTGGCATACGGGAGCGGCGGCCAAGCGCAAGAATGATTCCGAGCGGCAGCGAGAACACGATGCCGACCGAAGCGACCACGATCGTTACGAGCACCCCGCCCCACAGCACGGTGTCGACCGGCTGAAGATCGATCGCGGACCATCCCGTCAGCAGGATGTAGGACACGACCGGCAGTACGATGAAAAAATAGATTGCACCAAGGTCGCGGCGCGGAGCTTTCAGCCACAATAGCCAGACCACCCCGACAGCCAGCATGAGGAAGAACACATCGACGCGCCAGCGCTGCGGAATAGGATAAGAGCCGTAGATGAAATACGGCAGCCGTTCCCAGACGAACGGCCAGCACGCGCCGACTTCGCGGCGCTGGACCGACCAGAGGCAGGAATCGCGGTCGTTCCCGCTCCACACCGCGTCGATCACCAGAAATCTGACGGTTTCAGAGGCCGCCCAGGCCAGCAGCAGCACAATCAGGATCGTGAGCGCGATGTTGAATGGCGTGGACAGCAGATTTGCGCGCAACCAGGCGATCGCCCCTCTCATCTCCGCCGGCGGCAGCCGCGGCGCAATCGTCGTGCGGCGCACGAAGGCCACTTCAGCAACGGCGAGATCGCCTTCCGCCATGGTCATGATCGCGGCCTCACCGTTCCACCAGCGCCATGCGGCGGTTGTAGAGGTTCATGATCAGCGACGTCGCCAGACTGATGACGAGATAGACAAGCATCGTGATGGCCACGACCTCGACTGCCTGCCCTGTCTGATTGAGCACGGTACCCGTGAAGACCTGCACCAGGTCCGGGTAACCGATTGCAACGGCCAATGACGAGTTCTTGGTAAGATTGAGATATTGGCTCGTGAGCGGCGGGATGATCACCCGCATCGCCTGCGGCACGACGATCATCCGCAATGTCGGGCCCGGCTTCAGGCCCAGGGAATAGGCTGCCTCGCTCTGCCCGCGCGACACCGCCAATATGCCGGCGCGCACCACTTCGGCGATGAAGGCTGCCGTGTAGATCGACAGGCCGAACAGCAGCGCGACAAATTCCGGCAGAACCTCAATGCCGCCGGCGATATTGAAACGTCCCGCCTGCGGAAACTCGAAGCCAATGGGACGGCCGACCGCAGTGAAAACCGCAAGCGGCAGTCCAATCACCAGCAGTAGTGTCACGACCAAAACCGGCGCGCGCTGCCCCGTCCGCTCCTGCCGCTTGCGGGCCCAGACATAAAACGCGATCGCGGCGACGATCCCGGCAAGCAGAGACAATTCAACGAATCCAAGACCGCCCTTGAGGATCGGCAGCGGCAGAAAAAAGCCACGGTTGTTGAGAATGACGCCGCCGGGAATGACGATGCTGTCGCGGATGTCAGGCAGCGCCTTGAGCACGGCGTTGTACCAGAACAGCAACTGCAGCAGCAGCGGCAAGTTGCGGATGATCTCCACATAACCGCCCGCCGCCTTCGCAAGCAGCCAGTTGGTCGAGAGGCGCGAAATGCCGACGATGAAGCCGATGATCGTCGCGAACACGATGCCGAGCCCGGCGACCAAAAGCGTGTTCAACAGCCCGACCCAGAACGCGCGGCCATAGGTCGAGCCGCGCGACGAATATTCGATCAACGTCTGGCTGATGTCGAAGCCGGCGGTCTGGTTCCAGAATCCGAAGCCGGATGCGATCTGCGCCCGCGCCAGGTTGTCGATTGCGTTGCGGGCGGCGCCGTAGACGAGCAGCGCGACCACGGTGCAGAGAACAAGCTGATAGGCAATGCTGCGGACTTTCGGGTCGTTGTAGAACACGACACGCGCGGGGCGCGGCTGCGCCGGCAGGTCACTCGGCATTTCCCCCTCGTCGGACGCGCCAAGCGGTGGCGGCACTCCTTTGATGAAAGGGCCGCGGGAGCGCGCCCGCGGCTAAACTGTCCGTTCAGCGGATCGGCGGCGCGTACTGGATGCCGCCCTTGGTCCACAACTTGTTCAGGCCCCGCTCGATCTTGAGCGGCGAGCCCATGCCGACGTTGCGCTCAAACGACTCACCGTAGTTGCCGACCTGCTTGATGATACGGACGGCCCAATCCTTGGTCAGCCCGAGTTGCTCTCCGTAATTGCCTTCGGCCCCGACGAAGCGCTTGATCTCCGGGTTCGGCGACTTCATCGCCTCGTCGAGAGTCTTCGAGGAAATGCTCAGTTCCTCGGCATCAATCATGGCAAAGAGCGTCCACTTCACAATATCGTACCACTGATCGTCCCCGTGACGGACCACCGGGCCAAGCGGCTCCTTCGATATGATCTCCGGCAAGATCACGTGGTCGTCGGGATTGGTGACACGAAGCCGCTCGGCGTAGAGGGCAGATGCATCGGTCGTATAGGCATCGCAACGTCCCGCATCATAAGCCTTCACCGCTTCGTTGGAGGTGGCAAAGGTGACGCTCTTGAGCTGCATTTTGTTTGCACCGAAAAAGTCGGCGAGATTGAGCTCGGTCGTCGTGCCTTGTTGCACGCACACGGACGCACCATTGAGCTCCAGCGCGGAGTTCACCTTGAGCGACTTGCGCACCATAAAGCCCTGGCCGTCATAATAGTTGACGCCGACGAAGTTGAGGCCGAGCGAAGTGTCACGCGACGACGTCCAAGTCGTGTTGCGCGCCAGCACGTCGACCTCGCCCGACTGCAAGGCCGTGAAGCGATCTTTCGCCGAAAGCGGTACATATTTGACCTTGTTGGCGTCGTTGAGCACCGCGGCTGCGATCGCCCGGCAGAAATCGACATCGAGACCAGCCCATTTTCCCTGCGCGTCAGGCAGACCGAACCCCGCGAGCGAGCCGTTGGCGCCGCAGTTGAGCATGCCGCGATCCTTCACCGCCTTGAGCGTCTGAGCTGATACGCCTTGCGCGGTAACGGCGAGGACGAGTGCAACAAGTGTGGCAAGTCGCTTCATGTGGCGGTTCCTTCAAAATCTGTTCGTTGCAAAGATCTTGCGCAATTCCCAAACTCATCCGCCACCGGAGGCTCCTCCGGCGGTAACGGGCGCTCCTGTGACCCTTCTCTTAAGCGATAGCCCCTTCTTGCGCGGCATCACAGAACGATCAGCTTGCCGGGTCAAGGGGTTGACGCTCGCGCGCCGCGCGGACGTATATGTCTTTGCGGCGGGAGCGCGCGCGGCTAGCCTTCAAATCACTCTTCGAATTACGTCCCAATCATATGGCAAAGAAACCAAAATCCCCCATCAAGCCCGATACGCGGCTGGTCACGGCTGGACGCGATCCCCAGGCCAATCACGGCTTTGTCAATCCGCCCGTATATCACGCCTCGACCGTTCTCTATCCTACGGCTGACGATCAGGTCGCCCACCGGGCGCGCTACAGCTACGGCCGGCGCGGGACACCGACCTCGGATGCGCTCGAGGATGCGCTACGCGAGCTCGACGGTGACGGTTGCGCCGGTGTCGCACTCCTGCCATCGGGCCTAGCGGCAATTTCGGCGGCACTGCTCTCCGTCGCGCGCGCCGGCGACCACGTTCTTGTCACCGACAGCGTTTATCGTCCGACGCGCAACTTTTGCAACGGCGTGTTCGCACGTTTGGGGATCGAGACCACATACTACGACCCGCTGATCGGCGGCGGTGTTGCAAAGCTGTTCAAGCCGAATACGCGCGCTGTGTTTGTCGAAGCACCTGGATCGCAAAGCTTCGAGATGCAGGACGTTCCGGCCATCGCCAAAGTCGCGCATGAGAAGGGCGCGATCGTGCTGATGGACAATACCTGGGCGACGCCACTTTATTTCCGCGCCTTCGAGAAAGGAGTCGATTTGGAAATCCAGGCCGGCACCAAATATATCGGCGGCCATTCCGACATCATGTTCGGTTGCGTGTCGGCAAATGCGGCGACATTGCCGGCACTGAAGGACACCGTCTATTCGATGGGAATTTGCGTCGGCCCAGACGATATGTATCTTGCGCTACGCGGCCTGCGCACGCTCGGCGTGCGGCTCGCGCGCCATTATCAATCCGGCCTGCGCATCGCGCGATGGCTCGCGCAGAGGCCGGAAGTCCTGCGCATCATGCATCCGGCGCTCGAAAGCGATCCCGGGCATGCAATCTGGAAACGCGATTTCACCGGCGCCAGCGGTCTCTTCAGCATCGTTCTCAAGCCGGCCAGCGAGAAGGCTGTGCATGCCTTTCTCAACGAGCTCACATTATTCGGGCTCGGCTATTCGTGGGGCGGCTTTGAAAGCCTGGCGATCCTTTTTGACTGCACGGAATATCGGACCGCAACCAAGTGGGCGCCGGGCGGCCCGAGCATCCGCTTCCATATCGGCCTTGAAGATCCCGACGACCTGATTGCCGACCTGGAGCGAGGCTTCGCGACGTTCGCGAAGGCCGGATGAATTAATACTGACTACGCCGGTGAGGCCGTCCCGCCGCTGCGCAACACGAATTGCAGGTTGCGCAAGTAGACGAAAACGCCGAATGCCTGTCCGATGATGAAGACAGGATCCTTCCGGTACAGCGCGTAGCCGAGCAGCATCACTCCGCCGCCGATCGAGAAAATCCAGAACGCCATCGGTACAACGCTGCGGCCGGCACGCTCGGACGCAATCCATTGGACAACGAAGCGCATCGCAAACAACATCTGCGCGATGTAGCCGATCAGGATTCCCCAGTCGGCATTGCTGATGAATACGTCGTGTAGATAGCCGCCGACGGCTTGCGCGATATCAATGAGCATCTAGTCCTCCGAGATTTCCGGAACCTTCTTTCTGCGGCGGATCAGCCACCACACGCCGGCGAGGTCGAGAATGCCGATCCAGAGCCGGTCCCACATTCCATAATTTGAAACACCGTGTGCGCGCGGCCGGTCGATCACGTCGACATAAGCGATGTCGTATCCTTCCCGCCGCACCAACGCCGGCAGAAAACGATGCAGGCCGTCGAAATATGGCAGGCGTAGGAAAACGTCGCGCCGGAACGCCTTGAGGCCGCAACCAGTGTCGCGAGTCCCGTCGCGCAACACGACGCCGCGTACGGCATTCGCAACGCGCGACTGGAATTTCTTGAAGCCACTCGCCTTGCGCCCGACCCGCTGCCCGGCAACGAGACCGGTGCGCGGTGCACCCGCTTCCAGAGCCCGGATGAGCGCCGGAATGAACGCCGGATCGTTCTGCCCGTCCCCGTCGAGCGTCGCCACCAGCGGCGCGCGCGCTGCCGTGACGCCGCTGCGTACCGCCGCCGACTGCCCGCAGGATTTTTTGTGGCGCACCCGGCGCAGCCAGGGATAGCGCGCCATCAGGCTGCGGAGCTCATCGTCCGTCGTGTCGTGGGATCCGTCATTGACGTAGACGACCTCGAAAGGCCACTGGCCATCGACCGCCGCCGCGATTTCCTCGACGAGAGGCGCAACATTGCCCGCTTCGTTGCGGACCGGCACCACGATGGATACCGCCGGGTCGGTTGTCGTCATGACGCGATGTCTTATGGGGCAAGTAGCTCGCGGGCAACCGCTTTAATGCGCCGAAGCGACGGTCCGGGAAGCTGGTGGATTTCGCCAGCCGGCCCGATCGAAAAGCTGAGCCGGCGCAGCGCGAAATAGCGCCGCACCATCATTGCACCGACGGCGCCTACCAGCGCACCGGCCAACACATCGGTTGGATAATGCGCGGTGACGACCACCCGGCTGATCGCGATCAACACGGCATAAATCAGCAGGGCCGTGCGGGCGCGCGGCCAAAGCGTCCCGAAGGCGACAAGCACGGCGAAGGCTGTCGTGGCGTGTCCCGATGGCATGCCGGCATAGGCCGCCTCCCATTTGAACGGACTGAACAGGAATGGATCGAGGCTGCCGCCGACATTCGGCCGCGCGCGGCCGATGATGCGCTTGACGATGGTGACGAACAGGCCCGGCACCGCGATCGCGGCGAACAGAAATCCGATCCGCACCATGACGGCTGCCAGCACGCGTTGCGAGACCGGGGTCAGTGCCCGCGGCAACGCGGCAAGCGCCAGAAACAACAAGCCGAGTGGCCACAGGAACCATCCCGACTTGCCGAAATCGGTAATATCGTCGAACGCCGAGATGATCCAACGTGGCAGGTGCCCAGCGCCACGACTGGCCGCAGCATCAATTGCCCAGGCCAGAAACAGAAAAACAGCAATGGCGACGCCCGTCGCAATCGCCAGCATCGGCAACGAGTACGCATCGGAGCGCGGCAGCTGGACCCGACGCGGACGCGCCAGAAAATTGAGCGCCGTTACGACGTTGATGGCGCAGCGGCGGAGCGAACTCTCACCGTCCATGCGATTGAATCCGCGGGCCAGGCTCATTGGTTCACCTGCGAACGGAAGACGGTCAGCGAGACCGGCTTGCCGATACTGATATTGTACCCCTCAAACCGCCGGCTGAGTGAATAGCGCAATCCGGTCGATTCTGCGCGTTGCGCGAAGGCGCGCTCGCTGCGCGAGTCCACTACGGCAAAACGGCATGGCCCGCCCCGCAGGAAGTCTGCCGCCCCGGGACCATCGGTGAAGCGGGTATCAGTCCCCAAGAGAAACACGAGGCTCGGCTCCTGATAGGCAAATGTCGAGGCAACGTGCGGCGGACGGCATTCGGTGAAGCCGATCTCTTCGGCGATCATCTCGCTTGGAAAGAGCGAGGGCAGCAAACGCAATGTCACCGCATAGACGGTGACCGCAACCAGTATGGACGCAATCATTCCACGCAACAATGCGCGCTCGGCGCCGTCGGCATCATAGAGCCACCAGGCGAAGAGACCGAATATCACGGCGGCCGCGGAAAACGGCCATGCGATCAGCCCGAGATCGCCGCCGAACATGATGAAGGCAACCACCACGGCAATCGCGATGGCGCCTGGAAACAGGAACCATCCGATGGTGCCGCGCACCAGCCAACGTGACTTGGACAGGTTGCCGGAATTGAGAATGCCCGCGATCAAAATCGCAATTGCCGGATAGAGCGGCAGCACGTAGTGCGGCAACTTCGTCATCACCGCCTCAAACACAAGCCAGGACGGCACAAGCCAGGCAAGGAGAAACTGTGCGCCGGCCTCGCGGCGCGATCGCCAGACCATCGGCGCTGCCAATCCCGCGAGCACCGAACCAGGCCAGAACGTGACCCAGAACAGCACAAAATAGTATCCGGGCGGCGCACCATGCGCTTCCTGCCCGCTCGCCACCTTGCCGAGCATGTCGTGGCCGACCGCCTGTACGAAGAAATCGCCGCCCGATTTCGCAATGATGGCGACGAACCACGGCAGGACCAGCAGCACCATCCAGGCGAAACCGGCGACAGGACGCAGCGACCACACCCAACGCGCGGAGCGGTCGGCAACCGATAACGTAATCGCTGCAAGGGTGACAAACATAAGCACCAGCGGCCCCTTAATAAGGGCGCCGGCGGCCAGCGCCGTCCAGAGAATGGCCGGCTGTCTCCAACCGACCGGAGTTTCGGGTGTGCGCCGGCAAGCGAGATAGATCCGCGCCATGGCGCCCATCGCCGCGACCGAGGTCAGCAGAAGCATGGCGTCTGTTTTGGCGAGCCGCGCCTCGACGCCAAGCAGAACCGAGCTTGCCATCATCAATGCTGCAATCAGCGCGCCGCGTCTTGAAACGAAGGCGAGCGCGGCCCAGTAGGTGAGCAGCACGGCGCCGATCGCACCGAAGAGTGACGGCAAACGGTATAGCCAGATCGTCGTCCGCGACCTCGGCACGCCGAGCGCTTCTCCGGTTTTCACCGCGGCAGCCTGCAGCCAGTAGATACCGACCGGCTTCTTGTAGCGGACCTCGTTCTGGAACCGGATGTCGACATACTCGCCGGTTTCCAGCATTTGCTTCGTCGCTTGCGCAAAGCGGGCCTCGTCGCGATCGACCGGCGGGATCTGGAAAAAACCCGGCAGGAAGGCCAGCAGTGAGAACAACAGAAGCAGCATGACGGCGCGTCTATGCGAAGCCACCGCATAGTCGAGCACTGCGCCAAGGCCGCGGCCCGGAACAAGCGATGGGCCGGCCTTATTCGTCGTGATGCTCACTCTCGAAGCCCCTTAGACCCCGCCAATGTGGGCCGGACAATAAAGCCAAGCCCGCGCGCTGTCATTGGCAGCGCTATTGCATTCTCACCGATACGCTGTCGGTGGCGCCGGTCGCATCCATCACCGTCAGGCGGACAAATCCGGGACCGTCCGGACGGAAGAACAATGTGCGCCGGCCGCTCTCGGCAGCAAGCGGCACGCCGTTCACCATGACAGTCAGCGGCACACGGCCACCAGCGATCTTGAGCGCGACCGGGTCGGGCTGGTCGCCGCCAGCCAATTCGAGCCGCGCGCCGTCCGGCGGGAACATGATGCGCGGGCGCTCGGTCGCTTCACGCAAGCCCGCGCCGGCGTTGAAACGCTGCAACGGCGGCGGAAGCTTGCCGTTCGCCGCGAAGATCGTGCCTTTCGGCGCCTGCGGTAACGGCACGGGAGTAAAGCCGGAACGGGCAAAGGCATCGAACAAAATCGGCGCCGCAGACGCGCGGCCGTAAAGGCCGGGCACTGGCGCGCCGTCGGGCCGCCCGACCCAGACACCGATCGTCATGCGACCGTCAAAACCGACCGCCCAGGCGTCGCGGTAGCCGTAGGATGTGCCGGTCTTGAAGGCGATGCGCCCATGCGGCGCATTGTCCGGCGGCGGCGCGCCCATAAGAATGTTGCCGACATACCACGCCGCAACAGGGTCGAGCAGTCGTCGTGGATTTGATGGCACAGCATCCGCACGTTCGCTCAACGCGATAGCCGAGCCCTGTCGGGCCAGTGCCGCATAAAGCATCACCAGATCCGTTAGCCTGACACCGACACCGCCCAATCCCATCGCAAGACCAGGCGCCTCGTTCTTCGGCAGGACGAGGGCGGCGCCGGTTTGGGTGAGCCGCGCGCTCAGACGGCTGACGCCGACCTTGCCGAGCACGGCAATCGCCGGAACGTTGAGCGACAATTGCAGCGCGCGGCGGATGGTGACGGTGCCCTGGAACGTCAGATCGAAATTTTCCGGCGCGTAGTCGCCGTACCGCGAGGGCTTGTCGTCGATCAGCGTCTCGGGGTGAATGAGACCGTCTTCAAACCCGAGTCCGTAGATGAAAGGCTTGAGCGTCGAGCCGGGCGACCGTAGTGCCTGCGTCATGTCGACCTGGCCGGAGCGGCGCGTATCGGAATAGTCCGCCGAGGCGACGCGCGCCCTCACCTCGCCGCTTGCGTTGTCGACTGCAACCATGGCGACCGAAATATCCGGGCCGAGCGCCCGCGCGCGTTCGAAGGCGAGATCCTGCAAACTTTTCTGCAAGGGAAGATCGATCGTCAGGCGGTGCACACGCTTGTCGGGTTCAAGCAACACCACCTGGTCGGCCGCATGCGGTGCGAGCATCGGCAGTTGTTTGCGCTCGTGCGGCACGCTCTGGGCTTTGGCGCGAACGATTTCATCGCGTGGCGCCACGCCTGCCGCCGCGATCCGGTCCAGCACGCGGTCGCGTGCGGCCCGCGCGGTCTCCGGGAAACGGTCCGGCCGGCGCAGCTCGGGCGACTGCGGCAGCGCGACAAGCAAGGCCGCCTCCGCAAGCGACAATTTTCGCGGCTCCTTGCCGAAATAGGAGAGCGACGCCGCGCGAACACCTTCAAGATTGCCGCCGTATGGCGCGAGCGTCAGGTAAAGCGCAAGAATGTCGTCCTTGCCGAGCGCGTGTTCGATCTCGAGCGCCCGCACGATCTGGCGCAGCTTGGCGCCCAAGGTGCGATGCTCGCGCGGCTCCAGCAGCCGCGCCAGTTGCATCGTGATGGTGGAACCGCCCGAAACGACGTGACCACTTGTAACGAACTGATAAGCGGCCCGTACCATCGACAGCGGGTCGACGCCGTTGTGTTCGTAGAAGCGCTTATCCTCATACACAAACAGCAGGCGCAAAAACCGCGGATCGACATCTTTTGCCGCTACCGGCAACCGCCATCGTCCCTCCCGCGTCGCATAGGCGCGCAGCAGACGCCCTTCGCGGTCGAGCACGACATGCGAGTACTCAAGATTCTTGCCGAGAGGTGCGGGTCCCAGCGCATAGACCCCACCCGCGCACGCAGCCAGTACAACGGCCGCCGTTGCGCCGGTTATTGCAAGCATGCGCTGCCAGCGTTTCATCTCGCCGTGATCTCGATCGCGCCGGTTGCGGTTCGGCCAAAACGGTCGGGCCGGTACATGTCCTCGACTTTCGCCTGCGGCAGCACGTACCGCCCTGGCGACACTGCGCGCACAACATAGGCAACCGCAAAGACAGGCGAGGAATCCGCCGACCGGTCGAAGGCCGCAGTGAAGCGGTCGTCGCGGAATTCGCTGTTCACCGGTTCGGCACCGTTCGCAATCCAGTCGAGCGCACTGGTCTCGCCGGAGGAAACCAGGCGCGGATTGTCGATTTCAAAGCCGGCCGGTAGGTAGTCGGCGACGATGACGCGGCCGAATTGTGGTTGCGGCTCGGTCACCTTCACCACCACGACAAAACGCTGGTTTTGCCTCGCCTTGCTCGGGTCAGCCGCTTCCCCGGCAAGCGTGTGGTAACTGCGCTCGATCTTGAAGCCGCTCTCGGCCGCAGGCTCCGGTGCGAGTGGCGATCCGCTGACGCTGACGACCGCCTGCACGTTGCCGTCACCGTTGTTTTGAACCGCATAGGAAGATGCAAGATCGTCCGGCCGCAAATTGCGGTAGAGCGTGCCCTGCCGCGTTTCACCGTTGACGTTGAGCGAGATGGAGTTGAGCTGCTTGGCAAGGGCGCGCGCGGCGAGCACCAGCCAGGCATTCTCCTGAGTTGATGTCGACGCCGCCAGGGTGCGCGCCGCGTCGATGCGCAGAACAGCGTCATCGATCGTCTTCTGCGGCGCGCGACCTTCCGAGGCGAGCGTCACCAGAGCCGCCGCATCGCGCAATGCCGACCCAAAATCGGCGCGTCCAAGATCGAGCTTCGGCTGCGGCGCAATCGCATCGAGCGCCGCAAGATAAACGTTATCGGCGCGCGCCTTGTCCCCGACCATCGCCAGCGCTGCCGCAATCTGGGCTTTTGCGATTGGCGTTGCGACGTCGGAAAGCTTGACGTCGGCGATGTAGCGCAAATCGCCGATCGGCGCGGCGCCGTTACGCGCCAGCACATAGAGCGCGTAGGCGAGCTCGCGCCCGCCGTGCTTGGATGGCTCCGGCGCCACCGCGACGTAATTCCGGAGGCGATCGATTGCCAGTGTGTAAGCCGTCTGCGGCACGTCGAAACCGCGCGCCCTCGCCCGCGTCAGGAAATCGGTGACATAGGCGTCGAGCCAGGGATCGTCGCCGCCGACCGACCAAAGGCCGAACGAGCCGTTCGAGCCCTGCCGCGCCAGCAAGCGCGAAATTGCATCCCTGATGCGTTGATCAACGTCACCATCGGGCGCCAGCTGCGCCTGCGCGGCAAGTTCGTTGACGTAGAGCATCGCCATGGCGCGGCTCGCGATCTGCTCCGAGCAGCCGAAGGGATAGCGGTCGAGCGCGTTAAGGAGAGTCGCCGCGTCGAGCGAGGTCGAAACGGCGACCGACAGGCCGACGCGGCCGGTGCCCGGCACGAAATCGGCGAACAGATCCCTCGACAATGTGAGCGTTTCGCCTTTGGCGAGCGCGCGCACGGTGCGGCGCGTCAGAATTTGCGTCGCCGGCCGCACGTCAAGCGCGTAACTGCGCTCAAGCGTAAAATTATTGGGTCCGTTCACTTTGACGGTCACGGTGCTCGGTCCGGCACCGGAGGCTGCAATCGGGATCGACACACGATCGCGCTGCTTGGCCGCAAGGTTGAGGGCCGGCGGCTGATTTCCTTCCAGTTTCGCAGCTCCGTCAGTGGATAGAGCGAGGTTGTAGTCACCCGCCGCGCCTTCCACGTTGTCGAGCTCAAGCTGCACTGCGCCGCGATCGCCGGTGCGCAGGAAGCGCGGCAGTGTCGCGGCCAGAACGACCGGATCGCGCACGACGACCTCGCCAAACGCCTTGCCGACTTTTTCCTTGGTCCAGGCCACCGCCATTACGCGAACGTTGCCGGCGAAGGCCGGGATATCAAACTGCACTTGCGCAGCGCCGTCGCGGCCGACAGTGACGATGCCCGAATAAAGAGCGAGCGGCGCCTGTGTCGGCGGCGAGCCGGAGAGCTCGGCGGCGGAATCGCCACCCGATCGGATCTGCCCTTTCACGCCCTGCATGCCGTCTATCAGCTGCCCGTAGAGATCGCGGATCTCGGCGGTCAGCCGGCGCTGGCCGAGGTAATAGTCGTCGGGCGCCGGCGGCTTATAATTCGTGAGGTTGAGGATGCCGACATCGACCGCGGCAACGACGACGCGCGCCTCCTCGCCTGCCGTCAGGCCGGCGAGCTTGATCGGCACGCTCAGCGTCGTGCCAGGCCGCATCGTCGCAGGCAACTTCATGTCGACGGCGAGCGTGTGCGCCACCTTGTCGATCGAAAACCATTGCACACCGATGGCACGGCCCGGCATGCGCTGCGCGGGGGCGTCGAGCGGACGCCGCAAAGTCGCGACCATGTAGGCGCCCGTTCCCCAGTCGCGGCCCACGCTGAGGCTCACGCGCGCGGCACCCGGCTTGACGTCCTGCGACTGGCTGGCAACCAGCCGGTCGGTAAAGACATTCACGGTCAGCCGGCCTGCGGTCCGTGCGGTCACCGAAACGTTCATCGTTTCGCCCGGCTTGTAGTCCGGCTTGTCGAGGGCGACCTCGAGCAGATCGGGCGTGTCCGCCGCCGCGTCCGCATAGAAGCCCGCGTCGAATCCGACCGACGTGATGGCGCCGTTCGGCTCGCCGGTTGAAATTTCGAGACGATAGCGGCCCCATTTCACTGGCAGCGACAACCGCGCCGGCTTGTCGGCGGCCGCGTCAATGGCGCCGTTCGCAACGCGTTCGGTGCGCTTGACCGGCTCGTATTCCCACTGGCCGTTCTGCCGGTACCACTGATAGCTAGTTTCGACCCTCAGCAGATCGTAGCGCAGCCCCGGCTTCGCGAGCGTTTTGCCATCCGGCGCTGCCATCACGACGTCGAACTCCGCATTGGCGCCGTCGGCGAGCGAGCGCCCGGAGAACATCGGTTTGATGCCGATCATTGGCGCGTCGGGCGTGACCGGCAACGTCAGCCTGCGCTCGACCGCGCGGCCGCCGGACTCCGCCATTCTGACCGTGATCTGCGCTTCCAGCGGACGCGTGCTGGTGGGGAGCTCGTCGAGCTTTACGGGAAAAGCCGCCTTGCCCGATGCGTCGGTGGCTGGCAGGTCGTCCAGCTCTTGCCGAACCGCAGTGACTTCGTCGTCGGACAGGCCGAAGGCATAGCCGGGGAATCCGGCACGCTCCTTTGCAAGGCCGACGGTGACCTCGCCGGAGAGATCGAGCCTGGAGGCTGGCGCGCCGTAAAGGAAATGACCGTCCACGCCGAGTTGCGCCGGCGCGTTGCGTGAAATTCCCTTGGCCGTCGATGTGAGCGAAAACTCGATGCGGTCGGGGACATAGTCCTCGACCATGAAGGTGGCTTCACCGACCGGCGATCGCTTCGGATCGGTGTAGACCGCCACCCGCCACGTGCCGGTTGAGGCCGAGGTGACGATCGGCACAGTGAGCGAGCGTCCGCCGAGGCCACCGTCGGCCACAACAGCGCGTTTGTATTCGACGCCATCGGGGCGCTCGACCACTACCGTCAAAGGCACATTCAGCGCTGCCGCGCCGAGCGCATCGCGCAGGAGCGCGGTTATGGCGACGCTCTCGCCGGTGCGATAAACGCCGCGTTCGGTGTAGACGAAAGCATCGAGCCCGGCCGGGATTGCACGGCCGGCGACGCCACGATCGGACAAATCAAAGGCAGGCGATTTCAGACTCAGGAAAGCGTAATCATTCTTCTCGGCCGTGACGATCGCCGCGGGCGCGAGCCCGCCCTCACCCCGCGCCAGTCCCGCCTCGAAATGGATGAAGCCGTTGCGATCGGTCTGCCGGACAGCGAGCTGCTCGTTGTTGCGCGCCATCAGGCGTACCTCGACGCTGCCGCGCGGATCGGCCGTCGCGAGTGAATGGACAAAGACGTCGATGCCGTCGTGCGTCGTATAGGCCGTGAGCCCGATGTCCGAAACGACAAACCACTGTGTCGCCTGCTGGCGATAGTCGTTCGAGACGGCATCCTTCGGCTCCGCGGTCATGGCGTAGACGCCGGGACTGAGATCCTTGACCGCCTGGTCGAGCGGGAAAGCGGTCGTCACTTCGGCATTGAGCTTCGACTCGACGGTAAACTCGCCGCTCCACACTTTGGCGCCGCGCTCATTGCCCAGTCGCTCCGCTTGGTAACGGCTCAAGTTGCGCTGGAAATCGTAGCCGAGAAGCGTATCGATCAGGTTGCGATCGCCGATGCGGTAGATCGAAAGCGTCACCGCCTGGGTGTTGACGCTCAGCACCGGGATGCCGCGCTGGCCGGTGCGCGGCAGCACATAGGCCTTGCCGGAAAATCGTACGAAGGGCTTGCGGTCGCGCACGAAGATCGTGAACTCGGCCGATTTCGCCAGCGTTTCCTTAACGACGGAAGGCAGCCCCGCACGCAGCGTCACCGCGTAACGTTCGCCGTGCCTGAGGCCTTCAACGCAAAGCTGTTTCTCGCTTGCGGCGATCGCAGGCCTTTCGAT
>Ga0255310_10000076_pt1 | contig 16514 bp, 15 predicted proteins | sample EtOH1_T0_E1_meta_FD_201359 | JGI IMG/M metagenome (GOLD analysis project Ga0255310, IMG submission 201359) | Sandy soil microbial communities from University of British Columbia, Vancouver, Canada - EtOH1_T0_E1 | ecosystem: Engineered > Artificial ecosystem > Sand microcosm > Unclassified ...
CGGCGGACCGCGGCCCGGACCTGGTCATAGACCTTGTGCGAGGTGTTCGACGCCAGCAGCAAGCCGTCGGCGCCCGACGCCTTCAATTTCTTGGCGGCGTCGATCAGCACGGCGGCGACGCCGTCCCATTGATCCGACAGCTCCATTTCGGCGATCGGCGCGAGGTCCAGGCTCTCGATCGCCAGCCGGGCGCTGTGCAGCGACCCGAGCCGCTGCGCGACGCCGCGGTTGATATGCTCGTAGTACAGCGCGGTGGAGGACCAGCTGGTGCCTCCGACGATCCCAAGCTTGCGCAACGTCCAGTCCCCTCTTTTCGCCGCGCCCCAACCGGCGACCGGCTGGGGGCTTTAACCCAGGTGCAAAAGGCGAAGCGCCCGAACCTAGCCGAGCTGCTTCACAATCTCCTCGACCATCTTCTTGGCGTCGGCCAGGAGCATCATCGTGTTGTCGCGATAGAATAGCTCGTTGTCGACGCCTGCGTAACCCACTCCGCCCATGGATCTTTTGACGAACAGGACGGTCCGCGCCTTTTCCACGTCGAGTACCGGCATGCCGTAGATCGGCGAGCTCTTGTCGGTCTTGGCGGCGGGGTTGGTGACGTCATTGGCGCCGATCACGAAAGCGACGTCGGTCTGCGCGAACTCGCTGTTGATGTCCTCCAGTTCGAACACCTCGTCGTACGGCACGTTGGCCTCGGCGAGCAGCACGTTCATGTGCCCGGGCATGCGGCCGGCGACCGGGTGGATCGCATATTTGATCCGCACTCCCTCTTTCTTGAGGAGGTCGGCCATCTCGCGGAGCGCATGCTGGGCCTGGGCGACCGCCATGCCGTAGCCGGGGATGATGATCACCTGCTCGGCCTGCTTGAGCAAAAACGCCGCATCCTCGGCCGAGCCGCGCTTGTAGGGCCGGTCGATCGCCGCCGCGTCGCCGCTCGACGCCACCGCGCCGAATCCGCCGGCGATGACCGAGATGAAGCTGCGGTTCATCGCCCGGCACATGATGTAGGACAGGATCGCGCCCGAGCTGCCGACCAAAGCGCCGGTGATGATCATCGCGCTATTGTGGAGCGTGAAGCCCATCGCCGCCGCGGCCCAGCCCGAATAGCTGTTGAGCATCGAGATCACGACCGGCATGTCGGCGCCGCCGATCGGGATGATCAGCAGGAAGCCGATCGCGAACGCAAGCCCAGCGAGCGTCCAGAAGATCCACGGGCTCTGGTCCTGGGTGAAATAGGCGATCAGGCCGAGGATCGCGACGAGCGTCGCAAGGTTGAGGACGTGGCGGCCGGGCAGTAGGATCGGCGCGCCCGACATGTTGCCGTTCAGCTTGAGGAACGCGATCACCGAGCCTGAGAAGGTGATCGCGCCGATCGCCACGCCGAGGCCCATCTCGACCCGGCTGACCGGCAGGATCGCTCCGGCCGCGCCGGTGATCCCGAACGCCTCCGGGTTGAGAAACGCCGCGGCGCCGACCAGCACCGCGGCCATGCCGACCAGGCTGTGAAAGGCGGCGACGAGCTGCGGCATGGCGGTCATCTGGATGCGCCGGGCGGTGACCAAGCCGATGCCGCCGCCGATGGCGATCGCACCGGCGATCTCGGTGATCGAAGCGATCGCGTGGATGGAAAGCGTGGTGACGACGGCGATCGCCATCCCGACCATGCCGGTGTAATTGCCGCGGCGGCTGCTATCGGGGCCGGACAGGCCGCGCAGCGCGAGGATGAAGCAGACGCCGGCGATCAGATAAGCAAGCAGCACCCAGGCGGGCTGCGCCACCGCCTCATGCATCCTTGCGCTCTTTCTTCTTGTACATGCCCAGCATCCGCGCGGTGACCGCGAAGCCGCCGAAAATATTCACCGAGGCCAGCCCGACCGCGACCAGGCCCAACCATTTCGAGGTCGGGCTGCCGCCCGCCGCGGCCGCGATCAGCGCGCCGACCACGATCACCGACGAGATGGCGTTGGTCACTGACATCAGCGGCGTGTGCAGGGCCGGGGTCACCGACCAGACGACAAAATAGCCGACGAAGCAGGCGAGGACGAAAATCGACAGGATCGCAACGAAGTCCATGGGCGCCTTCCGCGAAGAGTGTGCGGGGCTTTGTGGCGGCTCCGACAAGACCTGTCGAGGGGTCAGCGGCGGAGGCGGCAACCGAGCAATTAACGGAATTCGGTTTCCTATTTCTTAACCTTTTCTCGGCACCCGTGGACATGGGAATGTGGGAAGGAATCGGCTCTCCGTGTTTTGGCGGAAGAAACAGCGGTCCGAGCCTTCGCCATCCAGGCTGTTGCTGTGGGTCGCGATCGCCGGGCTGATTTTCGGACTCATCGGCTTCGGTGAGCTGCCGGAAGACCTCCTGCGCGCCAGCCGCAACAGCCTGCATCCGACCCGCGCGAGCGGCGATATCGTCTTCGTCAGCATCGACGATCGCTCGCTTGGCGAGGTCGGCAGGTGGCCGTGGCCGAGGCGCTATCATGCCCAGCTGACCGACAAGCTTACCAAGGCCGGAGCCAAGCGGATTTTCTTCGATGTGATATTCGAGAACCGCAGCAGCCCGGCCGACGACGCAGTCTTCGCAAAAGCGATCGAGCGGTCTGGCAGGGTAACCCTGCCGGTCAGGCTCCGGTCCGGTCCGGACACTGAACCAAAGACTGGTTCAACGACGCCAGATTCGAAGCCGCTCGAACTGTTCACCCGCCATGCCAGGCTGGGCACGATCAGCGTCCGCTACAACTACCAGAACGCGGTCTGGCATCTGCCCTATTCGGTCAGGGTCAATGACCAGCTGATTCCGTCCTATGCGGCCAGCCTGGCTGGTCGCCGAATGCTTACGGAGACGGAGTTCACGCCGGACTATTCGATCGACCCGGGCTCGGTCCCGACAATCCCTGCGGCCACCGTTCTCAAAGGGGATTTTCCGGAAAGCCTGGTGCGCGGCAAAGACGTCGTGATCGGGACCGATTCCGAAGCGGTGGGCGACCAGTATTTTATCCCTGGCGTCGGCAAAATGGGCGGAGCCTACGTCCAGATTCTGGGTGCGGAGACGCTCAAGGCAGGGACTCCCGTCAGCCTGGGATGGATTCCGGCTTTCCTGCTCGCCCTCGGCATCGCGACGTTCGCCGCCGTTCGCAAGAATCCCGTCCAGCAGGGTTTGATCTTCGGCGGCGGAGCGGCGGCGCTCCTCATCGCGCCGGCGATTTTCGAGTCCCGACTGATTTTCCTCGACGTTACTCCAGGGCTGTTTGTGATGATCACCGTCGGCGCGGTGCTGGCGTGGCGGCGTTATCGGGTGCGCGGCCTCGTCAATGCGGTATCGGGCCTTGCCAATTTGAGCGCGCTGCGCGCCAACCGCAGCGGGCGCGACCAGGCGCTGATCGTCGCCCGCATCCTCAATTATGCCGAGATCGTCGCCACCCTGCCCGCCAACAGCGAGCGGCAGCTCGTCGACCAGATCGTCGGCCGGCTGTCGGTCGGCTCGACCGAACGCACCTTCTACCAGGGCGATGGCGGCATCTTCGCCTGGTTCGAAGAGCGGCGGGTGCCGTTCGGCAACCACATCGAGGCGCTTTACTCCCTGTTCCGCAACCCGATCCGGGTCGGCGGCCTGCCGATCGACGCGGCAGTCAGCTTCGGTGTCGAGATCGGCAGCAGCCGGTCGCTCTCGAACCGGCTCGGAAGCGCGCTGGTCGCCGCCGAGGAAGCCGCGCACGACGGCCTCAAGTGGAAATTCCACGATCCCGACAGCCTCCAGGACGCGTCGTGGAAGCTGTCGATGCTGAGCCAACTCGACACCGCCATCGACAAGGGCGAGGTGTGGGTCGCCTACCAGCCCAAGCTCGACCTCGCTTCGAAGCAGATCATCGGCGCCGAAGCGCTGGCGCGGTGGACCCATCCCGAAAAGGGCCCGATCGCCGCGACCGAGTTCGTCGCCGCGGCCGAGCAACATGACCGAATTGGCAAGTTGACCGACTTCGTGCTCGACAAGGCGGTCGCCGCCGCGGCCCAGATCAACAAGCGCGGCGGCGACTTCAACATCGCCGTCAATCTTTCCGCCCGGCTGCTGACCGACCGCAACTTCACTCTGCGGCTGTCGGCGCTGCTCGCGCGGCACGGCGTCGCGCCGCGCTACCTGACGCTCGAGTTGACCGAGACCGCGGCGCTGGCCGGCAGCGGCCAGGCAGTCGACATGCTGCTCCGGCTGCGCGAGATCGGCGTCAACATCTCGATCGACGATTACGGCACCGGCCTGTCGACGCTCGAATATCTCAAGAAGGTTCCGGCCGGCGAAATCAAGATCGACCAGAGCTTCGTCAAGGGCATGTGTGACAACCGCAGCGACCGGCTGATGGTGCAATCGACCATCGGCCTCGCCCACGCGCTCGGCCGGACCGTCGTCGCCGAGGGGGTCGAGCAGGCCGACATCCTCGAAGCCCTGGTCGAGATGAAGTGCGACGTCGCCCAAGGCTACATCATCGGCCGGCCGATGAGCCTGGAAAGTCTGGTCAAGAGGATTACAGTCGAGCGCAAGCGTAACGTCGCCTAATAGTTAATCGATTGCTAACCAAATCGATTAGGGTTAACGTCCCCAGAACTGCACAAGCGCAGTTGGACCCACAGGGGACGTGTGATGACCAAGAAAACGCAAGCCACGCGCGGCTTCTGGAGCTGGCTACTCGGAAGCGGCTGGAGCAACACCGGCAGCGGCGGCTGAACCAAGCGGGCCGAACTCGGTCGGCCGGTTTTTAGCTTTTAGTTCAATAGCGTAACAAAGCGCCTGCCTTTTCCGCGGGTGCTTTTGCGTGTCTGCGTTTGCGGGGGTTTTCAGGCGGTTGGCGCAGGCTCCTCGCAGCGCGCGGAAATCCGCCCTGGCCGCAGCACTAATCGCGCGCGAATCGGCGCGAATCACCCGCTCTGGAATTTACCGATTCGCGGGAGGCACCCTGCATGAGCCTTGAATCCGTCCGCGCCTGGCTCGCCGACCATGCGCCCGACCTCGCGCTGATCGAGGTCGAGCAAAGCACCGCTACGGTCGAGGCCGCAGCGCGGGCGTTGGGCGTCGCGCCGGCCCGGATCGCCAAGACTCTCGCGGTGCGGACGGGGGACGAGGTATTCCTCCTCGTCGCGCGCGGCGACGCCCGCCTCGACAATGCGAAATGCAAAGCCGAATTCGGCGCTCGGCCCCGGATGCTCGAGCCGGATGAGACGCTCATCCTGACCGGCCACCCGATCGGCGGGGTGTGCCCGTTCGGTCTCGCCACGCCCCTGCCCGTCTATCTCGACGTCAGCCTCAAGCCGTTCGCCACGGTCTATCCCGCGGCGGGCTCGCTCAACACGTCGGTGCGGGTCGCTCCCGAGCGCCTGTTCGAGCTGGTAGCCAGCCGCTGGGTCGATCTCTGCCGGCTACCCGAGGAAGCGATCTAGCTAAGCCGCTCGTGGACGATCTTGCCGCCGTGGGTCAGGCGGGTGCCCTTGACCAGCTCGTCGTCGTCGGGAAGCACCGGCTGGCCCGCGTCCTTGTCCCAGAAGGCGCTGAGGAAATTGTAGACGTTGCGCGCGAACAGCGCCGAGGCGTCCGCGGCGAGGCTCCGGGCCAAATTGCCGGCGCCGATGATCGTGACGTCATGACGCCGCACCCGCTCGCCGGCGACGCAGCCCTCGACATTGCCGCCGGCCTCGGCCGCGAGGTCGACGACGACGCTGCCGGCGCGCATCGTCGCCAGCTGCGCGTCGCTGATCAGCCGCGGCGCCGGCTTGCCGGGGATCAAAGCGGTGGTGACGACGATGTCCTGCTTGGCGATGTGGCTCGATACCAGCTCAGCTTGCGCTTTTTGGTATTCCGGCGACATTTCCGTCGCATAGCCGCCAGCGCCCTCGCCCTCGATGCCGGCGACGTTCTCGACGAAAATGGGCTTGGCGCCGAGTGACAGGATCTGTTCCCGGGTCGCCGAACGGACGTCGGTCGCACTAACCTGGGCGCCCAGCCGCCTCGCGGTCGCGATCGCCTGCAATCCGGCGACTCCGACCCCCATCACGAACACCTTGGCGGCGCTGACCGTGCCGGCCGCGGTCATCATCATCGGCATCGCCCGGCCATAGGTGTCGGCGGCCTCGATCACCGCCTTGTAGCCGGCGAGGTTCGACTGCGACGACAGCACGTCCATCGACTGGGCGCGCGAGATGCGCGGCATCCACTCCATCGCCAGCGCTTCGAGGCCAGCAGCAGCATAAGCCTGGATCGCGTCGCGCCGGCCCAGCGGATCCAGCGCCCCGATAAGCAGCGCTCCTTTTTCCGCCCCCGCCAGCGACGCCGGATCGGGGCCCATCACGCAGAGGATCGCCCCGGCGCCTTTCAGCACCTCGGTTCGCGACCCGACGACCGCCCCCGCCGCTTCGAAATCCGCATCGGCGACCAGGGCGTGCTCGCCGGCGCCGCGCTCGACCGCGACCTTGGCGCCCAGCGCGACGAATTTCTTCACCGTCTCCGCAATCGCCGCGCAGCGCGTCTCGCCGGGCGCGGTCTCCTTGAGGATCGCGATCTTCATTTTCGCGTTCGGGCGCGCCGCTAGAGGATCAAGAGGACGAAGAAGCCGACCACGAAGGCCGTGATCGCGCCGTATTTGATCAGCCGGGTGAACTCCAAATAGTCATGCTCATGCGCCTTAAAATCTTTCGGAAGCGCTTCGTCGGTGGCGGGCTCGATGGCCATGCTTTTCCCCTGATTTCGGCGGTGATTGGGTCCGCCCTGCTCCATAACAAGCGGTTGAGCCGCGCCCAAGTCCTTAAGCGCCCATTTACTCCTTTCAAGCTAGACCGGTCCCATGAAGGCGGAACGGATCATCGAGAGCCGCACCCGGTCGCTGTTGCTGCTGGATGCGGATCCGGGTGAACGGCGGCTGGTGTCGGCGATTGCCGGCCGCGCCGGCTGGAGCGTCGTCGGCGCCGCCGACGGCGAAACCGCGATCGGCCTGCTGCAGGGCCCGCATGGGCGCGAAGTGCAGGCCGCGCTGCTCGGCAGCTGGAACGGAGAGACCGGGCCCGAACTGATCGCACTGCTCCACGCGTGCCGCGAAAAGCTGCCGATCATCGTCATCGCCGACGGCGAATCGGTCCCGGTGGCGGTCGAGGCGATGCGCGCCGGCGCAAGCGATTTCCTCAGCCGCCCCGTCGTCCAGGAGCGGCTGCTGGAAGCCTTGGCGACCAATTCCGACCGCCGCCGCGCGGCCGGCGAGCTGGCCCCGGTGACCGAGAAGCTGGCGCCCGAACTGTCGCTCGAGCAACTAGTCGGCGCGGCGCCCGATTTCCGCGCCACGCTGGCGGTCGCGGCAAAGGCGGCGCGCAACCGCCTGCCGATCCTGATCGTCGGCGAGCCCGGCACCGGCAAGGAGACGTTCGCGCACGCGATTCACGCCGCCAGCCTGCGTGCCCGCGGCCCGCTGGTCACAGTCGACTGCAAGGCGATTCCAGCGAACATCATCGACAGCGAGCTGTTCGGCCACGAAAAAGGGGCCTTCCCGGGCGCTTTCGCGGCCAAGACGGGCAAGGTGTTTGAAGCCAACACGGGCACGCTGCTCCTCGACGAAATCTCCGCCTTGCCGATGGAGACCCAGCAATCCCTCGACCGCGTTCTCGCCACCGGCGAAGTCCGCCCGGTCGGCTGCAACGGCAGCAATTCGGTCGACGTGCGCGTCATCGCCACCGCCAGCCGGCCGCTGCCGGAGGATTTCGATCCCGGCCTCGCCCAGCGGATCGGCACCACGGTCGTCAATCTGACGCCGCTTCGCGACCGCAGCGGGGATATCCCGGCGCTCGCCCGCCACCTGCTGGCGCGTTTTGCCGAGCAGACCAAGATGCGCCAGCTGTCGATCGGCAACGACGCGCTCGCGGTGCTGATGCGCTACGGCTGGCCGGGCAACGTCCGCCAGCTTGCCGGCGTCCTGTTCCGGGCGGGCCTCCAGTCCGAGGGCAGCTCGCTAACCGCCGAGGATTTCCCGCACATCGCGATCCAGTCGCGCTTCAGCGGCCGGCGCAACGATTTCTCGCCCGAGATCAGCCAGTCCAAGAGCGACGAGGCGATCACGGGCGCGCCGGCCGTGACCTTGTACACCAACGACGGGCACCTGCGCCCGTTGGAAGAGATCGAGGCCGACATCATCCGCCTCGCCATCGGCCATTATCGCGGCCGCATGACCGAGGTCGCGCGGCGATTGGGCATCGGCCGCTCGACCCTCTACCGCAAATTGGGCGAGCTCGGCATCGACACCGCCGCCTGACGCGTTAGCTTCGCGCCATGCGAAGCGCGCTGCTGCCGTTCCTGTTGATGCTCGTCGCTTGCGGCGATGCCGACTCCAAGGCTCCTTCGGCTGTCGCGGCGGCGACGCCCTGCACTCAACAGTCGTTCGACAGCAGCCGCTTCACGGTCTGCAATGCCGGAAACGGCCGAATCGAGTTGGTCGCGGCCTCGCGCGGCGAAACGCCGGTCCGCCGCCTCGCCGGCCTCGAGGCGAGTCTTGGAGGGCGGGCACGAAACGTCGCCTTCGCGATGAACGCCGGCATGTTCGACGAGGACGGGCGCCCGATCGGGCTGGCGATCGTCGCCGGCAAGCCGGTCCACGCCATCAACTTGAAGAAAGGCGGCGGCAATTTCCATTTGCTGCCCAACGGCGTGTTCCTGGTCCGCCGCAATGGCCGGGCCGAGGTCGTGTCCAGCGCCGATTACAAGCCGTCGAAGGACATCGCCTTCGCCACCCAGTCGGGTCCGATGCTGGTGATCGACGGCAAGCTACACCCGGCGTTCGATCCCGACGGTCAGTCGCGCCACGTCCGCAACGGCGTCGGCATCGCCCCCGACGGCAAGCCGCGGTTCGTCATCAGCGCGGATCCGGTCTCGCTCGGCAAGTTCGCGCGCTTCTTTCGCGATGCGCTCAAGAGCCGCAACGCCCTGTTCTTCGACGGCGCGGTCAGCGCTTTGTGGGACCCGGCGAACAGCCGCCGCGACATGACCGTCCCGCTCGGCCCGATGGTGGTCGTGTTCAAACCCGCGGTGTCAGCGCCTGATCGCGCAGGCCGCGCCACACCTTGAGCGCCTGCACGGTCGCGAACACGTCGTGGGCGCGGACGATCTGCGCGCCCTGCTCGGCGGCTTTCAATGCGAACGCGATGCTGCCGCCGAGGCGCTGGTCGGCGGGCGCCTCGCCCGACAGCGCGCCGATGGTGCGCTTGCGGCTCGCGCCGACGACAATCGGGCAGCCCAAGGCGTGGAACAACGCCAGGCCGTTCATTAGCTCGAGATTGTGGGCGACGGTCTTGCCGAAGCCGAAGCCCGGATCGACGAGGATCATCGAGCGGTCGATCCCGGCCGCCTCCGCCGCCGCGATCCGCTCCTCGAGCCATTCGTAAACCTCGACCAGGACGTCGTCGTAGCGCGGCGCATCCTGCATCGTTTCCGGGTCGCCCAGATGGTGCATCAAGATGACAGGCACGCCCGCCGCCGCGACGACTTCCGCCGAGCGCGGATCGAAGGTCAGCGCCGAGACGTCGTTGACCAGCCGAGCGCCCGCCGCGAGTGCCGCCGTCATCACTTCGGACTTGCGGGTGTCGATCGACACCGCGGCGCCGCCGCCCGCCAGCTGGCGGATCACTGGGACGGCGCGCTCGGTCTCGTCGCCTTCCCACACCGGTTTCGCGCCCGGCCGCGTCGATTCGCCGCCGACATCGATGATCGCCGCCCCTTCCGCGGCCATGTCCGCTCCCGCGGTCGCGGCCGAATCGGCGTCGGCAAAGCGCCCGCCGTCCGAGAAGCTGTCGGGCGTCACGTTGAGCACGCCCATCACCTGCGGCTGGTCGAGCCGCACGGTGCGCTCACCCAATTGCAGCGGCGCCCGCTTCGCGGTCAGCGCCTGCCATTGCAAATGTGTTTGCTCGTCGAGGCGCTGCTCGACCTCGGCGACCGGGACCAATTCGGCCGCGACGCGCTTGTTGCCCTCGACGCTCAGCAGCTCGACCGCGCTGAACCAGGTCAGCCCGCCCGCCAGCTGCGCGACCTTGCCGTCATGGCCGAACGGCGAATCGACGAACGCGGTCGGGCGGATGAGGGTGCGCATCACTCCTATGAAGCGGAGAGATGGCGCTGGCGCAATGCATCGATCGGTTCGAGCGTCCGGCCCTGGTCGAGGTGCCAGAAGGTCCAGCCGTTGCACGAGGGCGCTCCCGTCAGCGCCGCGCCGACCTGGTGGATCGATCCCGAATGGCCGCCCGACTCGACCGAACCGTCGGCGCGAACCTTCGCTTTCCACCGCCGCTTGGCATCGGTCAGCATGGTCCCGGGCTCGATCAGCAGCGTCTCGACCAGCTGGCCGAACGCCACCCGCGGCGCGCTCCTTTTGTCGGCCATGCCGATCATCGCGCTCTCATCCAGGGGCAGCGTCGACGCGATGCGTTCCCGAGCGACGCGCACATAGTCGGCCTCGCGCTCGATCCCGATCCATCGCCGCCCGAGCCGCCGCGCCACGGCGCCTGTCGTGCCGGTGCCGAAGAACGGGTCGAGCACGACGTCGCCCGGCTGGGTGCAGGCGAGCAGGATCCGGTAGAGCAAGGCTTCGGGCTTCTGGGTCGGATGCGCCTTGTGGCCGTCGCCGTCCTTGACCCGTTCCGCCCCGCCGCAGATCGGCAGCACCCAGTCCGAGCGCATCTGCAGGTCGTCGTTAAGCGCCTTCATCGCGCGATAGTTGAAGGTGTAGCGCGCTTTCTCGTCCTTGGCGCACCAGATCAACGTCTCGTGGGCGTTGGTGAAGCGCGTGCCGCGGAAGTTCGGCATCGGGTTCGACTTGCGCCAGACGATGTCGTTGAGGACCCAGAAGTCCGCGTCCTGGAGCAAGGCGCCGACGCGGTAGATGTTATGATAGCTGCCGATCACCCAGATCGTGCCGTCGTCCTTGAGGATCCGGCGCGCCTCGGCCAGCCAGTCGCGCGTGAACTCGTCGTAGATGGCGAAGCTGTCGAACTTGTCCCACGCGTCGTCGACCGCGTCGACCCGGCCGCCCTCGGGACGGAACAGGTCGCCGCCCAGTTGCAGATTGTACGGCGGGTCGGCGAAGATCATGTCGACCGATTTGTCGGGGAGCCGCGCCATCGCGGCGATACAGTCGCCCTCGATAATGTCGTCGAGGGGGAGGTCCTTGGCCGGACTTGAGCGCGGGCGCAAACGGCCCTGGTCCTCCGCAATGCGGGCAATAAGGTTCATGTTAACTCTGCCCCCCTGCCGGCAAGGGTGAGTCAGGCCGGAGTCCGGGTCAAGCGAACAGAAGTTAACGAGGCCGCGAAGTGTTCCAGAACGGAACGAGTCCGTTACGACTCCGACACAACATCTAGCGTTCTAAGGTGCCGCACGGCCTCAACCGCTGGTGGTGTGACTCAAAGGACTCGCCGATACGCATTCCTGCAGCTGCAGCTCCGGTTGGGCAAAACGGGCGATGATCTCGCGCACCGGCGCGAAGCTTCGCCGGTGCAGCGGCGTCACGCCCAGCGCCTCCAGCCCGCGGAAATGCTCGGGCGTCCCGTAGCCGCGGTTGGTCTCCCAGCCGTAGCCCGGATAGTCGCGCGCCCGCTCGACCATCATTCGGTCGCGAGTGACCTTGGCGACGATCGACGCGGCGGCGATCGACCGGCAGCGCGCGTCGCCGGCGACGATCGCCTTCGACGGCCGCTGCCACCGCGGGCAGGCATTGCCGTCGACCAGCACCCAGGCCGGCTCGATGCCCAACGCTTCGACCGCGCGGGTCATCGCCAGCATCCGCGCCCAGTAGATGTTCAAGGCGTCGATCTCCTCGACGCTGGCAACACCGACACCGATCACCGCGCATTTGACCAGCCGGGCGTGGATCGCCTCGCGCTTGTCGATCGGCAAATTCTTCGAATCGTCGATCCCGCGCGGGAAATGCTTGCGGTCGAGGATCACCGCCGCGGCGACGACCGGCCCGGCGAGCGGCGCGCAGCCCGCCTCGTCGACGCCGGCCAGCGGCTGCGGGTAATCGAGCTCGAGCTTGAAACAGGGCCGTGGCACGCGCGAGATGCTATCCCAATCGGATCGCGTCATGCCAGCACAAGCTGGCATCTCATCGAGAACAATCCACAATTTCCTTCCTGAGACCGCAGCCTTCGCTGGAGTGACGGTGCGTCAGCTATCGATCCGCCATGGCGGGAAGCGGCGCGCCTCGCCGGCTTTGTAGAGGAAGATGATGTTGCCGTCGGGGTCGCGCAGCCGTGCCTCGCGCCACATCCACGGCTGGTTCCGCGGGCCATGCTCGAACGGCACTCCGCTGCGCGCCATGCGCTCGACCCGCTGATCGAGGTCGTCGCATTCGAGATAGATGGCGGTCGTTGCCGAGACCGTCTCCTCGGGATCGATCTGGACCGACAGGGTCGCGCCGCCGGCGGTTTCGAACCGCGCGTAATCGGGCGGATTGGCGACGATCTGCCTGAGGCCGAGGCCGCCGTAGAACGCGACCGACTTGTCATAATCGGTGCCGGTCACCGTCACCTGGTTGAGCCGCGGGCCGGCGCCGACATCGAGCCGGACCCTGCCCTGGCCGATCGGTCCGGCGCCGCCGCCAAGCCCCGGCGCCTCGCGCAGCGCGACGCGGACGAATTCGCGCGCGCGGCCGATCGCGTCGGTCAGCGATACTCCTTGCGCCAGGAACAAAGCGATCGCGCTGGCCAGCGTGCAGCCGGTGCCGTGGGTGCTGGTGGTGTCGATCCGCTGGCCCTGCCAGCTGGTCATGTTGTCGGTTTCGACGAGCGCGTCGGCGAGCGCGTCGCCCTCCTCGTGGCCGCCCTTGACCAGCACCGCGCAGCCATGTTCGGAGACCAGACGTAGGGCGGCCGCGATCGGGTCCTCCTCGTGGGTCAGGCGCTTGAGCTCGGGGAGGTTGGGCGTGACGAGGGTCGCGACGGCCATCAGCCGGCCGTAAGCCGCAATGGTCGCGTCGTCGGCGAGCGGCGCGCCGCTAGTCGCGACCATCACCGGGTCGAACACGATCGGCAGCCCGGGCTGCGCTTGCTTGAGCTGCTCGAGGTGATTGGCGACCTGCTCGGCGGCGAAAGCGCTGCCGATCATGCCGATCTTGACCGCATCGACGCCGATGTCGCTCACAACCGCGTCGATCTGCGCCAGGATGATCTCGGCCGGCACCGGATGCACGGCGGTCACTCCGAGCGTGTTCTGGGCCGTGACCGCGGTGACCGCCGTCATCGCGTGGCCGCCGAGAATGGTGACCGTCTTGATGTCGGCCTGAATGCCGGCCCCTCCCCCGGAGTCGGAACCGGCGATGATGAGGATGCGGGCGATCACGCGGCCGCGACTGCCTCGCAGATGTCGTCGACCAGCCGCTGGACCAGCGCCTCGTCGTCACCCTCGGCCATCACCCGGATCAGCGGCTCGGTGCCCGACTTGCGGATCACCAGGCGGCCGTGACCCATCAACTCGGCTTCCGCGGCGGCGATGCGCGCCTTGACCTTGCTCGTGTCGAGCGGCGCGCCGCCGTTGAAGCGGACGTTCTTCAGGAGCTGCGGGACGGGCTCGAACTGGTCGAGGATCTCGCTTGCCGGCTTGCCATCCTCGACCAGCACGGCGAGCACCTGCAGCCCGGCGACGAGCCCGTCGCCGGTGGTCGAATAATCGGTGAGGATGATGTGGCCGGACTGCTCGCCGCCGACGTTGCAGCCCTTCTCACGCATCGTCTCGAGCACGTAGCGGTCGCCGACCTGGGCGCGGATCAGCCCGACCTTCGCCTTGGCCAGCCGGCGTTCGAGCCCGAGGTTGGACATCACCGTCGCGACCACGGCGCCGCCCCTGAGCAGGCCGTTGCGTTTGCGCTGCAGCGCGATCAGCGCCATCAGCTGGTCGCCGTCGACCAGGCGCCCGTTCTGGTCGGCGACGATCAGCCGGTCGGCGTCGCCGTCGAGCGCGAGGCCGATGTCGGCTTTCTCCTCGACCACCCTGGCCTGCAGCGCCGCGGGATGGGTCGAGCCGCAGCCGTCGTTGATGTTGGTGCCGTTAGGGGTGACCCCGATCGCGACGACGTCGGCACCCAGCTCCCACAGTGCTTCCGGGGCGACATGGTAGGCGGCGCCGTTGGCGCAATCGACGACGATCTTGAGACCGTCGAGCCGCAACTGCTCGGGAAACGTCGACTTGGCGAAATGGATGTAGCGGCCGCGCGCGTCGTCGATGCGCTTGGCGCGGCCGATCAGCTCGGCCTTGGCGAGCTTCGGCTCCTTCTCCAGCCGCCGCTCAATCGCGCGCTCGGCCTCGTCGCTTAACTTGTAGCCGTCCGGTCCGAACAGCTTGATGCCATTGTCCTCGAACGGATTGTGCGAGGCGGAGATCATCACGCCCAGATCGGCGCGCATCGACCGCGTCAGCATCGCCACCGCCGGGGTCGGCATCGGCCCCAGCAGCACAACGTCCATGCCGACGCTGGCGAAACCCGCGACCAGCGCCGATTCCATCATATAGCCGGACAGCCGCGTGTCCTTGCCGATCACCACCCGGTGACGGTGGTCGCCGCGGAGGAAATGCGCGCCCGCCGCCTGGCCGACGCGCAACGCGGTCTCGGCGGTCATCGGCTCGCTGTTGGTGAGCCCACGGATGCCGTCGGTGCCGAAGAATTTGCGAGTCATGGCCGGGCTTTAGCGCGGCGAGGCCGACGGCGCGAGGTTCAGCCGGCGACTGGCTTTCCCGGCGCGCCGCCAGTAGTGAGCGCGCATGAGCGAGGCCCTGTACGAACGCGCGACCGAATTGCTCGAGGCGGACCTTGGCGACGAGCTGATGGCGCTCGACGCCCAGGGCGGTACCTGCTTCGGCTTCAATGCCGTGGCCACGGGCGTCTGGCGCCAGCTCGTCAGCCCGAAATCCTTCGACGAACTCAGGCAAGCGCTGCTGGCCGAATATGACGTGGGCAGCGACCAGTGCACCGAAGAACTCCAGGAGCTTCTCGATAACCTCATGGAAAACGGGCTGGTTCGGAAGCTTGACCGATGAGCCGCATGGGCGGGGATAGCGGTCGTGGCCGCGATTCTGCAACAGCCGCTTGGCTGTTGAACCGCCAAGATAATTTTCTGCAATCCCGGGATAGGATTACGGACTTGCGAGTTGTCATCGGGTTGCACGTCGCCTATTGACCGACCGCTGGGACGCGAGGAGTTGAAATGAGTAACAGGTTTGAAGAGTCGGCTTTCCAGAAGAGCCCCAAGGCCAAGTGGGTGAAACCAGACGTGCGCCAGCTCAGGGCGGGCGCCGCGGAGGTCAATGCCGGCACCGTCGACGACGGGGACCCCGGCACAGCTCTCAACAACTCCTGAACCTGGGACACTCGTCGGCAAAACGACCGGGTTCGGTATAAGCGCTCGCTCGCCGTCGTGATTCCCTACGTCTGACGGAGACACAAGCTGACGGCGCTCGCTGGCTATTGGTCGTTCGACTCCAGGCCAGTTCGGCAATTGTGCAGCCGGATGCTCGAGGGCCAGGCCGCGTACGGCAGCCACCGGGCCCAGGACGACGATGGCGTGCTCGGGCTCGGCCGCAATCTCTTCCCGACCCTTCCCGAAGACGCGTACGACTACGGCCCGCAGTCGCGATCGACCTTTCGTTTCATCGCCGATGTCAGGCTGGACAACCGGCCGGAGCTCGTCGCCCAACTCGCCATGCCGCCTGCGGATCACGCGCAGCTGCCGGACGCTGCCCTGCTGTTTGAATCGCTGCTTCGATGGGGCGATGATGCCGTCAGCCACTTGGTCGGCGAATTCGCGTTCGCCTTGTGGGACGGCGCGAAACAGCAATTGCTGCTCGGGCGCGACATCCTGGGCCTGCGTCCACTTTACTTCCACCAAGGCAAGAACTTCTTCGCCTTCGCGTCCATGCCGAGCGGGCTGCACGCGCTCGAAGATGTGCCTTGCGACTTCGATGGCGAATTCATGGCGGAAAGCCTGGCCTTGATTCCGCGCGTCGGCCGCAGGAGCCACTTCCGGGACATCGAGCGGGTCGAGCCCGCCCACCTCGTTCGCGTCACGCGCGATGGGCTCCAGTCCCACAATTATTGGCGCCCTCTTCGCCCGTCTGGCCGGGCCGCGCGTCCCGAAGAGTATGAGGAGGGGTTGCGCAGCGTCTTCGACCGGGCGGTGAAAGCGCAGCTGCGCGGCGCCGGCAACACGGTCGCGTCGCAGCTTAGCGCCGGCCTCGACAGCTCGACGGTCACAGCGACCGCCGCGCGACTTCTTCCCGCCGGTAAGGTCGTCGCCTTCACCGGGGTTCCGCGGGCCGGATTTACGGGGCGCACTCCGCCGGGAACAATCGCCAACGAGGCTGATCTCGCTGCCGCAACCGCCCGCCTGTTTCCGAATATCGAGCATGTGCTGGTCGAGAACTCCGGCGAATCGCCTCTGGCGTGGCTCGACAGCTTGTTCCTCTACCAGCAGCAGCCCGCCGCCAACCTGACCAATGCGGTGTGGGGGCAAGC
>Ga0255310_10000077_pt1 | contig 16420 bp, 17 predicted proteins | sample EtOH1_T0_E1_meta_FD_201359 | JGI IMG/M metagenome (GOLD analysis project Ga0255310, IMG submission 201359) | Sandy soil microbial communities from University of British Columbia, Vancouver, Canada - EtOH1_T0_E1 | ecosystem: Engineered > Artificial ecosystem > Sand microcosm > Unclassified ...
CCACGATGTACGCGGCCTTGTTGCGGTAAAAGGGCGACGCCAGCACCTGGATCTGCAGGCTCGGCCGCGCGCGCGACGGCCGCGGGAACTTGGCGCGCAGCGCGTGCACCACGCTCCGCAGGTCGCGCTGCAGGTTCTCGAACGGCAGCCCGAAGCCGAAATCCTGCGCGATGCGCGCGAGCGTGGTGCGCAGGCCCGAGCCGCCCTTGCGCGGATAGTAGCTGCGGTAGGCCGGTTCCTCGCCCTCGAGATGCTCGGTGGCGACCGCGGGCCGCCAGAAGATGAACTCGTTGCGGTAATAGCGCCGGTGCAGCACCTGGCAGGCGACCGAATTGAAGAAAGTCTCGGCCAGCTCGGGCTGACGGTGCTCGTGCAGCAGCGGGATGTAGGCGAGCTTGATCGCCGGCCAGAGCGATTCGTCGGTCTCGATCTCGGGAAAGCGCGCCAGCACCGCCTCCACGCCTTCCTGCACGCGCCGGTCGTACATCGTGATGCGCGCGCGCGCGAGTTCGCGCATCGCCGCCCAGTCGGCTTGCTCGAACAGGCGCTTGGCCTCGCGCGCCGCGTCGCGAAACAGGCGGTAGTGCCGGTCGAACCCGGCCAGGATGGTCCGCGCGACCTCGGCAGCGCGATCGGAGCGCGCTTCGTGGATCGGCAGGATCTTGGCGGGTTCGCCTTTCACGCGTCCTTCAGGCGACTTTCTTCGCCGCTTGCTGCGCGTCGAAGAACTGCTCGTCCTCGGTCGAGCCGTGCAGCGCGGTGGTCGAAGCCTTGCCGGCGGAGATCACCTGTGTCACGTCGTCGAAGTAGCTGGTGCCGACTTCGCGCTGGTGCTTCACCGCGGTGAAGCCGTGCTCGGCAGCCGCGAACTCCTTCTGCTGCATCTCGACGAAGGCGGACATGCCGTTGCGCGCATAGCCGTGGGCGAGCTCGAACATCGAGTAGTTGAGCGCGTGGAATCCGGCCAGGGTGATGAACTGGAACTTGTAGCCCATGGCGCCCAGCTCGCGCTGGAACCTGGCGATGGTCGCGTCGTCGAGGTTGCGTTTCCAGTTGAACGAGGGCGAGCAGTTGTACGCCAGCATCTTGCCGGGAAATTTTTTCTGGATGCCTTCGGCGAACTTGCGCGCGAAGGCGAGGTCCGGCGTGCCGGTTTCGCACCACACCATGTCGGCGTACTCGGCGTAGGCCAGACCGCGCGCCAGCGCCTGCTCGAGGCCCTTGCGCGACTTGTAGAAGCCCTCGACGGTGCGCTCGCCGGTGAGGAACGGCCGGTCGCGTTCGTCGATGTCCGAGGTGACGAGATCGGCGGCTTCCGCGTCGGTCCGCGCCAGCAGCACGGTCGGCACGCCCGAGATGTCTGCGGCGAGGCGCGCGGCGATCAGTTTCTGCACGTGCTCCTGGGTCGGCACCAGCACCTTGCCGCCCATGTGGCCGCATTTCTTGACGCTCGCCAGCTGATCCTCGAAATGCACGCCGGCGGCGCCGGCATCGATCATCGCCTTCATCAGCTCGAAGGCGTTCAATACGCCGCCGAAGCCGGCCTCGGCATCCGCCACGATCGGCGCGAACCAGTCGACGTCGCCCTTGCCCTCCATGGTCTGGATCTGGTCGGCTCGCGCGAGCGCGTTGTTGATGCGCTTGACCACGGTGGGCACCGAGGACACCGCGTAGAGCGACTGGTCCGGATACATCGACAGCGAGTCGTTGGCGTCCGCCGCGACCTGCCAGCCGGAAAGGTAGATGGCCGGTACGCCGGCCTTCACCTGCTGCATGGCCTGGTTGCCGGTCAGCGCGCCGAGCGAATTCACGAACGGGCGCTCGCGGCACAACTGCCAGAGCTTTTCCGCACCCAGTTTCGCGAGGGTATGCTCGATCTTCACGCTGCCGCGCAGCCGCACGACGTCCTCGGCGCTGTAGCCGCGCTTGACACCGCTCCAGCGCGGATTCTCGGCCCAGTCCTTCTTCAGTTGCGCGATTTCCAGTTCACGTACGCCCATCGTGGATCTCCAAGTGTGATGAATGATCGATGCCAAAACGCATAATGCGGCACATTATTCCAAACTAATGGCGCGTAGCAATAAGAGAAATTCCGGACTTTAAACGAACAATAAACAAGCTCTTACAGTAGCTTAGACCGGGTCTGTTTCACGATGCGAATGAAGATTTCAAGACGATGCTGCATCGCACCATGCAAGCCGGCGATCAGGTCTGTACCAGTTTGCGGTGGCGGTGGACGCTCATCAGGATCCCCAAGCCGACGAACAGCGTCGCCAGTGCGGTGCCACCGTACGAGACGAAGGGCAGGGGCACGCCCACGACCGGCAGGACGCCCGCCACCATGCCCATGTTGACGAACGCGTAGGTGAAGAACATCAGCGCGATCGAGCCCGCCAGCAGGCGCGCGAAGAACGTCGGCGCGTTGGCGGCGATCATCAGGCCGCGCCCGACGAGCAGCGCATACAGCACCAGCAGCAGGCAGTTGCCGAGCAGGCCGAACTCCTCGGAAAACACGGCAAATACGAAATCGGTATGGCGCTCCGGAATGAACTCGAGGTGCGTCTGCGTGCCGTGCAGCCAGCCTTTCCCGGTGATGCCGCCCGAGCCCACCGCGATGGTCGACTGGATGATGTGATAGCCGGCGCCGAGCGGGTCCTGCGTCGGATCGAGCAGCATCAGGATGCGGCGGCGCTGGTAATCATGCAGCAGCCCCCAGAGGGGAACCAGGCTGGCAAGGCCCAGCACGGCGAGCGTGGCGAGCACCTTCCAGCCGACCCCGGCGAAGAAGATCACGTAGAACCCCGCCGCCGCGACGAGCACGGCGGTGCCGAGGTCCGGCTGGCGCGCGATCAGCAGAACCGGCAGCACGAGCAGCGCGGCGCCGACCGCAAAGTCGCGCCGCCGCAATGCGCCTTCCCTGCGGTGAAAGTACCAGGCGAGCATCAGCGGCAGCGCGAGCTTCATCATTTCGGATGGCTGGAATCGTGTCACGCCGACGTGCAGCCAGCGGCGCGCGCCGTTGACGACGTCGCCGAACAGCGCTACCGCGACGAGCAGCAGCACGCCGAGCAGGTATGCCGGCAGCGCAAATCGCATCAGCGCCTGAGGCGGCACGCGTGCCACCAGCCACATCGCGCCGAGCGCCACGGCGAGATTGGCGGCCTGCCCCGCGACGCGTCCGGGCTGGTCATAGCTCGCCGAATACAGCGTCACCAGGCCGAGCGCGGCGATCGCGAGCGCGATCGCGAGCAGCGTGCCGTCGACCCCTTCCGCGAGGTACGCGGCCAAACTGCGCAGCGGGTTGCGGGCAAGCTCCATCAGTCGGCCGCCTCGTCCTCGGGCTCCTCCACCGGCGCCGGTTTCTCGAGCGCCGCCGGCAGCTTGCCGAGCAGATGGTAATCGAGCACCGCGCGCGCGATCGGGGCGGCTGCGCGTGCGCCGAAGCCGCTGTTCTCGACCAGCACGGCGAGCGCGATCCGCGGGCTCTCCACCGGCGCAAAGGCGATGAACAGCGAATGATCGCGCAGGTGCTCGGCGACGCGGCGCTCGTCGTACTTTTCGTTCTGCTTCATGCCGACCACCTGCGCGGTGCCGGTCTTACCGCCGCTCGTGTACTGGGCGCCCGCGAACGCGCGCGCACCGGTGCCCTCCTTGTTGACGCCGGCCATCGCGCGCAGCACGAATTCGACGTTCTCCGCACGCAGCGGCACGTGCTTGACGAGCGCGGGTTCGATGGCACGTCGCGTCCCGGTGCGCAAGTCCTCGATGTGGCTCACCAGGTGCGGCCGCAGCATGGCGCCCCGGTTTGCGAGGGTTGCGACGGCAAGCGCGAGCTGCGCCGGCGTGTAGGCGTTGTAGCCCTGTCCGATGCCGATCGAGATGGTCTCGCCCGGGTACCACTTCTGCTGCTCGGGGCGCCGGAAGCGCTTCATTTTCCACTCCGGCGAGGGCAGCACGCCGCTCGCCTCCCCCTCGAGATCGATCCCGGTGCGCGCGCCAAAGCCCAATTGCTGCATGAATCCGGCGATCGCGTCGATGCCGAGGTCGTTGGCGAGCTGGTAGTAGAACGTGTCGGAGGACACGACGATCGACTTGTACAGATCGACGCTGCCGTGGCCGCCGGGCTTGGAATCGCGAAAGCGCCGCTCGCCGAACACGAAGTAGCCCGGATCGTAGATCGTGCTGCGCGGCGTGCGCTTGCCGAGTTCGAGCGCGGCGAGCGCCATGAAGGGCTTGAAGGTCGAGCCGGGAGGGTAGACGCCCGCGATGGCGCGGTTGTTGAGCGGGCGGTCGGGCGAATTAGTGAGCGCCTCCCAGCTGGCGGGATCGATGCCGTCGACAAACAGGTTCGGATCGAAGCCCGGCCTGGACACGAACGCGAGCACGGCGCCGGTCTGCGGCTCCAGCGCGACCAGCGCGCCGCGGCGCTCGCCGAAAAGGCGCTCGGCGACCTGCTGCAACCGGATGTCGAGCGTGAGCGTGAGATTGTTGCCCGGCTGGGCGGGCGTGCGCGCGAGCGTGCGCAGGCCCCGGCCGGCGGCGTCGATCTCGACCTGTTCGACGCCGGCGGTGCCGTGCAGCTCCTGCTGGTAGCTCGCCTCGATGCCGGCCTTGCCGATGAAGTCGGTGCCCCGGTAATTGGCCTCGACGCCGAGCTCCTCGAGCCGATCCCGGTCGCGCGTGCTGATGCGCCCGATATGGCCGAGGACGTGCGATGCGCCGTCGCCCAGCGGGTACTGGCGGAACAGCCGCGCCTTGATCTCGACGCCCGGAAAGCGGTAGCGGTTGGCGGCGAAGCGCGCCACCTCTTCGTCCGACAGCCGCGTGCGGATCGGCAGGCTCTCGGCGGTCCTGGTCTCGGCGAGCAGCTTGCGGAAGCGGCTGCGATCCTTCGCCTGGATCTCGATCACCTCGCCCAGCTCGGCGATGGTGCGCTCGAGGTCGCGCACCTTGGCCGGAAGGATCTCCAGCGTGTAGGCCGAATAGTTGCGCGCCAGCACGACGCCGTTTCGATCGAGGATGAGGCCGCGGTTGGGCGCGATCGGCACGATCGAAATGCGGTTGTCCTCGGCTTTCGAGGCGTAGCGGCCGTGCTGGACGACCTGCAGGTAGAAGAAGCGCGCAAACAGCAGCGCGAACGCCACCAGCACGACGGCGCCGGCGAAACCGATGCGCAGCTGGAAGTAGTACAACTCGCGCTCGTGGTCCCGCAGCTCGGCGAGCCTCATAGCGGCCGCGTCTCGTCGATCTCGATCGGGCGGCGCTGCGGCGCCAGCAGCACGAAACTCGCCACCGGCCAGAGCGCGGCACCCAGAAGCGGCGGCCCGAGCAGCAGGCTCCAGCCGGGAAGATCGGCGCCCGCCGCCAGGCGCACCAGGGCGCCCACGCCCTGCGCGAACAGCAGCAGCGCCGCGACGTGCAGCGCCTGGCCCCAGACCGAGAACCAGAGAATGCGCCGCGACAGCGTGAGCGCGGCGAATGCGAGCAGCGAGTAGACCAGCGCGTGCTGTCCCAGCAGCACGCCGCTGCCCGCATCGGTGAGCAGGCCGATCAGCCAGCCGGCGCCGAGGCCGACGCGCCGCGGCTGGCGCACGCACCAGAACGCGAGCGTCAGCGCGACGAAGTCCGGCGCCAGCGCGACCGCGTGCCAGGGCACGAAATTGAGCAGCAGGGCAACGGCGAACGAGGCGGCGATCCAGCCGACGCGCACCGGTAGCAGGATGTACTGCGGCCGCTCAGGTGCCATCGGCGGCCTTCTTGCGTGCGCGGCGCGGCTTGCCGGTGCGCGGTTCGGGCTCGGCGCCCGCTTCCTCCGGATAGGGCGCAGGCCGCGCCTCGGCGTTCAACACCAGCAAGTAGCGCCCGCGCTCGACGCCCGCCGCAGGCTGGCACAGGATGTGGGCGAAGGAGTTCGCGGCGTCACGCTCGACGCGCACGACCGTGGCGACCTGCAGCCCGGGCGGATAGGTGCCGTCCAGTCCCGAAGTCACCAGGCGATCGCCGGCCTCGATCTCGGCGTTGGCGGCCATGTAGCGCAGTTCAAGCAGTCCGGATGCGCCGCCGCCGAATGCCACGGCGCGCAGCCCGTTGCGCACCACCTGCACCGGGATCGCCTGCTCCTTGTCGATGAGCAGCGTCACCTCCGATGTGCCGGCATGCGCGCGTGTCACCTGCCCGACGACGCCGATCTCGTCGACCACGGGAGAACCGGCACGCACGCCATGCTGCGCGCCGCGGTCGATGATCACCTTGCGCGCGTACGGGTCGCGCGCGTTGTACAGGATCTCGGCCGGGACGCCGCGCGCGCGGTGCCGCTCGGCAACGCCGGCGAGGCGCCGCAGCTGCTCGGTGTCGGCCAGCGTCGCCTCGAGACGCTGAACCGACTGGGACGCCTCCACCAGTTGCCGGCGCAGGGCCGCGTTCTCCTCGCGCAATTGCGCCTGGCTGGAAAAATACCCGGCGATCCGGCCGGCAACGGCGCCCGGCAGCGCGGCCAGCTCCTGCAGCGGCTGCGCGGCGAGCGCCAGCACCTGGCGCAGGCCTTCGGCGTAGCGAAAACGCGCGTCGAGCACCAGCAGCGCGAGCGAAAGCGAGGCGAAGAACGCGAGCCGTACCAGCGGAGCGGGGCCGCGCTTGAAGAACGGCGGCGGGGTGTGCTCCACGTCAGCGGGGGACGATGGCGGGAACGGGCGAGTGCGACAAACCGCCGCGGCTGCCGCGATCCCTCACACCTCGCCCATGAACCGCGCTATTCGTTGGTGAAGATCGGCCCGAAGTGCTCCATCTTCTCGAGCGCCTTGCCCGAGCCGCGCACCACGCAGGTGAGCGGGTCCTCCGCCACGATCACCGGAAGCCCGGTTTCTTCCATCAGCAGGCGGTCGAGATCGCGCAGCAGCGCGCCGCCGCCCGTGAGCACCATGCCCTTCTCGGCAATGTCGGCGCCGAGTTCGGGCGGCGTCTGCTCGAGCGCGGACTTGACCGCCGACACGATCTGGTTGAGCGGCTCGGTCAACGCTTCGAGAATTTCATTCGAGCTGATGGTGAAACTGCGCGGAATGCCTTCGGCCAGGTTGCGGCCCTTGACTTCCATCTCGCGCACCTCGCTGCCGGGAAACGCGGAACCGATGCCCTTCTTGATCGTCTCCGCGGTGGCCTCGCCGATCAGCATGCCGTAGTTGCGGCGGATGTAGTTGATGATCGCCTCGTCGAACTTGTCGCCGCCGACGCGCACCGATCCGGAGTACACCGTGCCGCCGAGCGAGATGACGCCGACTTCGGTCGTGCCGCCGCCCACATCCACCACCATCGATCCGGTCGCATCCGCCACCGGCAGATCGGCACCGATGGCCGCGGCCATCGGTTCCTCGATCAGGAACACCTGGCCGGAGCCGGCGCCGATCGCGGACTCGCGAATGGCGCGGCGCTCGACCTGGGTCGAGCCGCAGGGCACGCAGATGATGATGCGCGGGCTGGGCGAAAACAGCTTGTTGTCGTGCACCTTCTTGATGAACTGCTTCAGCATCTGCTCGGTCACGGTGAAGTCGGCGATGACGCCGTCCTTCATGGGACGGATCGCGGTGATGTTGCCGGGCGTCTTGCCCAGCATCTGCTTGGCTTCCTTGCCGACCGCCTGGATCGTCTTCTTGCTGTTCGGGCCGCCTTCCTGCCGGATCGCGACGACCGACGGTTCGTCGAGCACGATGCCCTTGCCGCGGACGTAGATCAGCGTGTTCGCGGTGCCGAGATCGATGGCGAGGTCGTTGGAGAAATAGCTTCTGAGAAAACCGAGCATGGGTACCGTTGTGCTATGCGTGAGGTTTGCGCGCCAAAGGCATGTCGCCAAAGGGCCTATAATGCTCAAATATTACTCCCCTTTTTTCGCATCGCGGGAGTTTTTCCGTGTCGCAGCATGCCGCTTTCCCCTGAACAGATCCAGCACCTCGCGCGGCTCGCGCGCTTGGCGGTCAGCCCGGCGCAGGCGGGGGAGGCGCGCGCCCAGCTCAACGGGGTGCTGAAGCTGATCGACGAACTGCGCGCGGTGGACACGGCCGGGGTCGAGCCAATGTCGCACGCGGTAGCGGCGCAGGCGGCCGCGGGCCAGCGCCTGCGGGCCGACGAGGTGACGGAGCCCGACCGCCATGCCGAGTTCCAGGCGGTGGCCCCCGCCGTGGAGCGCGGCCTGTATCTCGTGCCGAAAGTGATCGAGTAGCTTGCTCGACGCGAGCCTCAGCGAGCTCTCCGGTGCGCTCGGACGCGGGACCGTCTCCAGCGTCGAGCTGACGCAGCTTTTCCTGGGGCGCATCGCGCAGCTGAACGGCGCGCTGAACGCCTTCATCACGGTGGACGCCGAGCGCAGCCTGGGCGAGGCGCGCGAGGCCGATGCGCGCCGCGCCGCGGGCCGTGCCGGCCCGCTCACCGGCATCCCCGTGGCGCACAAGGACATCTACTGCACGCGCGGCATGCTCACCACCTGCGGATCGCGGATGCTGGCGAATTTCACCAGTCCCTACGACGCCCATGTCATCGAGCGCTTCGCCGCCGCCGGTGCGGTGCTGCTCGGCAAGACCAACATGGACGAGTTCGCCATGGGTTCTTCGAGCGAGACTTCGTTCTTCGGACCGGTGAAAAACCCCTGGGACGCCGGGCGCGTGCCGGGCGGTTCCTCCGGGGGATCGGCTGCCGCGGTCGCGGCGCGCATGGCACCCGCCGCCACCGGCACCGACACCGGCGGTTCGATCCGCCAGCCGGCCGCGTTCACCGGCGTCTGCGGCCTCAAGCCGACCTACGGCGTGGTGTCGCGCTACGGCATGATCGCGTTCGCCTCCTCGCTCGATCAGGGCGGTCCGATGGCGAGGAGCGCCGAGGATCTCGCGTTGCTCATGAACGTGATGGGCGGGCACGATGCGCGCGATTCGACCAGCCTGGAACGGGCGGCCGAGGACTACACCCGGGAGCTGGAGACGCCGCTCGCCGGGCTGCGCATCGGCCTGCCGCGCGAGTATTTCGGCGAGGGTTGCGCGCCGGAGGTGCTGGCGCGCGTGCGCGAGGCGATCGCATGGTTCGAGGCGCGCGGCGCGCGGCTCGTCGAGCTGGCATTGCCCAACAGCCGGCTCGCGTTGCCGGTGTACTACGTGATCGCGCCGGCGGAGGCGTCCTCCAACCTGTCGCGCTATGACGGCGTGCGCTACGGCCACCGCGCCACGGATTACGCCGATCTCGCCGACATGTACTGCCGCACGCGCGCCGAGGGTTTCGGCGCCGAAGTCAGGCGCCGCATCCTGATCGGCACCTACGTGCTGTCGCACGGCTACTACGACGCCTACTACCTGCAGGCGCAGAAGGTGCGGCGCCTGATCGCGCGCGATTTCGCCGAAGCGTTCGAGCGCTGCGACGTGATCATGGGCCCGACCTCGCCGTCGACGGCGTTCGCGCTCGGCGCCAACGTCGACGACCCGGTGCAGATGTACCTCAACGACATCTTCACCATCACGGCTCCGCTCGCGGGTCTGCCGGCGCTCAGCATTCCGTGCGGCTTCGACGCCGCGGGTCTGCCGGTCGGGCTGCAGCTCACCGGCAACCATTTCGCCGAGGCGAAGCTGCTCGGCGTGGCGCACCGCTACCAGCAGGAGAGCGACTGGCATCGGCGCGTGCCGTCGGGGACGCCGCTGTGAAGCGCGCCGGGACGCGCTCGGGCGCATGAGCTGGGAAATCGTCGTCGGCATCGAGACGCACGCGCAGCTCGCGACGCGCAGCAAGATCTTTTCCGGCGCCGCGACGGCCTTCGGCGCGGCGCCGAACACGCAGGCCTCGGCGGTGGACATTGCGCTGCCCGGCGTGCTGCCGGTGCTGAACCGGGCCGCGGTCGAGTGCGCGCTGCGCTTCGGCATCGCCGTCGACGGCGCCATCAACCGGCGTTCGGTGTTCGCGCGCAAGAACTACTTCTATCCCGATCTGCCGAAGGGCTACCAGATCAGCCAGTACGAGCTGCCAATCGTCGCGGGTGGGTCGATCGCAATCGTTGTGGGCGACGCGCAGAAAGTCATCCGGCTCACGCGCGCACACCTCGAGGAGGATGCCGGCAAGTCGCTGCACGAGGATTTTCACGGCATGAGCGGAATCGACCTCAACCGCGCCGGCACGCCGCTGCTGGAAATCGTTTCCGAGCCGGAGCTGCGCGGCGCGGCGGAGGCCGTGGCCTATGCGCAGGCGTTGCATGATCTCGTTACGTGGATCGGTATCTGCGACGGAAACATGGAAGAAGGGTCGTTCCGCTGCGATGCAAACGTTTCCGTTCGCAGGATCGGGGACCCGCAGCTGGGTACGCGCTGCGAGGTCAAGAATCTCAATTCGTTCGTGTTCATGCAGCACGCAATCGAGTTCGAGGCACGTCGCCAGATCGATTTGCTTGAGAGCGGGGGCGCGGTTCTGCAGGAGACGCGGCTTTTCGACCCGGACAGGGGCGAGACGCGTTCCATGCGGTCCAAGGAGGACGCGCAGGATTACCGTTACTTTCCTGACCCTGATCTTCTGCCGTTAGTGATTTCGGATGAGATGCTCGAGGGCGTGAGGTCGAAGCTGCCGAAATCGCGCGCCGATCAGCGCACTGAACTCATCGAGCGGTACGGCCTTACCCCGGCACAGGCGCAGCTTCTGACGGCAAGTTATGCAACCTCGTCGTTCGCGCTGGAGACCTTCAGCGGACAGCCCAAGGACGCGGTCCTGGGATTGGCCAACTGGATCGCGGGCCCGCTAGCGGCGCGCTTGAATCGCGAGCGCATGAGCATCGCTCGGAGCAAGGTGGGACCGAAAGATCTGCAGGAGCTCTATGGGTTCGTCGCGCGTGGCGAAATCTCGAACTCGACCGCCACGGGCGCCGTGCTCAGCGCAATGTGGGACGGGGAGGGCAAGGCGGGCGAGATCATCGGGAAACGCGACTTGAAGCAGATCAGCGACAGTGGGACGATCGAGACCCTGGTGGACAGGGCCCTTGCAGCGAATCCGAAGTCGGTGGCCGAATTCCGCGCCGGCAGGGAAAAAGCGCTCAACGCGCTCGTCGGCCAGGTGATGAAGGCCTCGGGAGGTAAAGCCGATCCGGCGCAGGTGAACGAACTGCTGCGCCGCAAGCTGCGGGGCTGAGCGCGCTACTTCTTGGCGCTGCTGCCGCGCGTCAGCTCGATGTAGCGGCGCCTGTCCTCGTCGTACTTGGCGTTGATCGCGTCGACTTCCTTCTTCCTTTTCTCGCGCTGTTCTTCCTGCGCCTTCAGGTCGGCATTGGCAAGCTTCGCGTCCTGATCGAGCTTGGCGGGCGGCTTGTTCTTGCCCTTGTAGAACTCCATTTCCTTTGCCAGCCCGGCCTGCTGCTTCTGGATGCCCGCGATCCGGGCATCGATTTCCCGAATCGCCTTTTCGTTGTCGAGCAGCGCGCGCTTGCGCCCGGCCTCGATGTCGGCTTCGCTGGGATAAGTCGCGAGTAGCGCCTTGTCGCGCCGCAGGCGCTCCTTGGCGAGGGCGTCTTCCTCCCGTTTCTTCGTCGCTTCGGCTTCCTTGAGCACCTTTTTCTCGGCATCGGCCTGCGCGTCGATGCGCCTCACCACCACGCCCTGCTTGTTCAGCAGCTCGAGCGGCATGCCGATGCATTGCGGCGGCGGTGTCTGCCCGTAATAGGTCTTGCGGTCCTTACCGACGCAGCGATAGGTCAGAGATTCGATCTTCTGCGCCTCGGCGGCGAGCGGCGCCAGCGCGCACGCACCGGCGAGCGCAGCGGCGACAGCGAATCGGGGCATTACGGTTCCTCCCGGCATGGCATGGCGGCATTCTATCCAACGCGCCGGGCGGACGCGAGTTGACCTGCTAGAATCGGCGCCGCTTTGCCCGGCCAACGCATGCATTCCGCAGACCCGTCGTTCATCGCCGAAACCACCGCCAAGATGCTGCTCGAGGTGAAGGCGGTCCTGTTCTCGCACGACAAGCCCTTCATCTTTACTTCCGGCTGGGCCAGCCCCGTCTACATCGACTGCCGCAAGCTGATCTTCTACCCGCGCATCCGCGCTCAGCTGGTGGAGTTCGCCGCCGCGACCCTTGCGCGCGACGTCGGCTACGAGCAATTCGACGTCGTCGCCGGCGGCGAGACGGCCGGTATCCCGTATGCGGCGTGGATCGCCGAGCGGCTCGGTCTGCCCATGCAGTACGTGCGCAAGAAAGCCAAGGGCTTCGGTCGCAATGCGCAGATCGAAGGCGACGTGCGCGAAGGTGCGCGCACGCTGCTGGTCGAGGACCTCACCACCGACGGCCGTTCCAAGATCAATTTCTGCCAGGCGCTGCGCAACGCGGGCGCCGTGGTGGAGCACGTCTACGTCAACTTCTACTACGACATCTTTCCCGAGTCGAAGAGGATTCTCGGCGACCTGGGCGTGCGGCTGCACCACCTCGCGACGTGGTGGGACGTGCTGGCGGTCGTGAAGAAATCGGGCTATCTGCCGCCCGCGCAAACCGCCGAAGTCGAGCAATTCCTGCATGCGCCCGCCGAATGGTCGGCCGCGCACGGCGGCGTGTCGAGCTTTCCCTCGGCCTGAGGAAGGTCTGGCAGGCGCCGCAGCGCCCGCCGCCCGCAGCGTGCGAATTCTCACCCTGAACGTCAACGGCATCCGCTCGGCGGCGCGCAAGGGCTTCTGTCGCTGGCTCACGGCGCAGCGCGCGGACATCGCGTGCCTGCAGGAAATCAAGGCGCAGGACGCGGACCTTGCGCCCGAGCTGCGGGCGCCGAAGGGGTTGCACGGGCATTTCGCGCACGCGCAGAAAAAAGGCTACGCCGGGGTCGCGATCTATTCGCGGCTCAAGCCCGACGCCGTGATCGAGGGCTTCGGCAGCCGCGAGTTCGACGCCGAAGGGCGTTACCTCGAAGCGCGCTTCGGCCAGCTTTCCGTGGTCTCGGTTTATCTGCCCTCAGGCTCGGCCGGCCCGCACCGGCAGGCGTCCAAGTTTCGTTTCCTGGGGGAATTCCTGCCGCATCTGGCCAGGTTGAAGCGCTCGAAGCGGGAGGTGATCCTGTGCGGCGACTGGAACATCGCGCACCGCGAGATCGACCTCAGGAACTGGCGCTCGAACCAGAAAAACTCGGGCTTTCTGCCTGAGGAACGGGCGTGGCTCACGCGCGTGTTCGACGAGCTCTCCTACGTCGATGTCTTCCGCCGCCTGAACGCGAAGCCGGACCAGTACACCTGGTGGTCGAACCGCGGACAGGCCTGGGCGAAGAACGTCGGCTGGCGCATCGACTATCAGATCGCGACTCCCGGCGTCGCGCGCGCCGCGCGGCGCGAGGCGATCTACAAGCGCCGGCGCTTCTCCGACCATGCGCCGCTGACGATCGATTACGACTGGACGCTAGCCTGACTTGGCCGCGACGACGCCGCGGCGGTTGCGGCGCCGGTCGAGCCACCAAGTGAGCGCCGGCAGCACCACGAAGCCGCCCGGCATCACCAGCGCGACGAAGTAGGGCGACAGGTTGGACAGTCGCCTGAACTGGGCGCGCAGCTCCGCCCGGTCCTGCGGCGACCACTTCTGCTTGTTGCGCGGCTTCATGAGCAGCGGCATCAGGCCCTTGACCTGCGTCAGCTCCCGCAACAGGTACTTGCGCTCGCGCTCGGCGAGCGCAAACGCCCGCCGCACCACCACCACCGTTCGCGCGCGGTTCATGTACCGCGCACGGAGGAATCGCGCACAGGCGGCGCGACGCGCGCCCACCAGCGCAGCGCGCGCTGGTAGAGCCGCCAGAGCGACCAGCCGCTGGCAAGCAGCTTGAGCGCGCGCCGCGGGCGCCAGGCGAGGACGAGCAGCGCCGCCGCGCCGAGCAGCAGCGGCCTGCGGCGGGCCTCGTCGAGCACGCCGCGAACACGCGCGAGCCAGGCCAGCGCGGTGTCCGCGCGCGCCAGCAGGCCAGCGATCTGTTCACGCTCCGCCTCGGCGCGCGCCGCCAGCCTGGCGCGCTGCCGATGCAGTTCAATGAGGCGCGCGCGCATCACGACGCCGGGCCTGCGCGCTCGCGGTCCTTGCGCAATTCCTCGAGCGTCGCAGCGAGGAACTTGGGCCGCTCGAGCCAGCGCTTGCGCGCCACGAGCGCACCGGCGAGGCCTGCGCCGAGATACAGCGCCGCGAGCAGCGCCGCCGCGAGGATCCGGTTCGCGTCCCAGAACGCCAGCACGACGACGACCGACAGGAAAACGATCGCCAGGCCGAAAAAGAACAGGGCGCACGCGACCCAGAGCGTGATTTCGACGAGGCGCAGCGCCTGTTCTTCGAGCTCGCCTGCCGCCAGGCGCCCGCGCGTCTCGGCGAATGCAAGCAGCGTGCGGGCAAGCTCCCTGGCGGAGCCGAGCATGATGGTCGTCCGGTATTCGACCCGCGCGGCGCGGGCCGGACTCAGCGGCGGCTGATCAGAACGCCCAGCACGAGCCCGACCGCCGCGGCGATGCCCACCGCCTGCCAGGGGTTCTCGTGCACGTATTCGTCCGCGACCTTGGCGGCCTCCCGCGTGCGTTCGGCGAGGGCGCGTTCGGCCTCGACCAGCTTGACGCGGGCGCTGGCGAGCGATGCCTGGATGCGCTCGCGCGCAACGCCGACCTTCTCGCCGGCCTGGGACGCGGTGGCGCGCAGCAGCTCTTCGGCGTCGGCGACCACGATCTTCAGGTCGGCGACGAGTTTGTCCTTCGAAATGTCTTGCGTGGCGTTCATGGTTGGGGTGCCCGGCGCGCGCGGCGCGCAAAAAAGGAAAAAGAGGCTACCGATTTTTGGCGCCGGTGGCAACCGTTTACACTCGCGCCGCAATGACCCTCTCCGTCTACGCCGCGGTCTTTCGCAGCCGCACCATCGGGCTCCTGCTGCTGCTCGGGTTCTCCTCCGGTCTGCCGCTGGCACTCACGGCCGGCACGCTGCAGGCCTGGCTCGCGGTCGAGGGCGTGGACATCGTGACCATCGGCTGGTTTGCCCTGGTCGGACAGCCCTACACCTACAAGTTCGTCTGGGCGCCGCTCATGGACCGTTACGCGCCGCCGTTTCTCGGCCGGCGGCGGGGCTGGCTTGCAGCCACCCAGCTTGCGCTGCTTGCGCTGATCGCGCTGCTGGGAACCCTGTCGCCGAAGGATTCGCCCTGGCTTACGGGGCTGGCGGCGCTCGCCGTGGCGTTCGTCTCGGCCTCGCAGGACGTCGTGGTCGATGCCTACCGCACCGACATCCTGCGCGCCGACGAGCGCGGTGCCGGCGCTGCCGTGTCGGTGCTGGGCTACCGGCTCGCGATGCTCGTTTCCGGCGCCGGCGCGCTGGTCGTCGCCGATCAATGGCTGGGCTGGCACGGCACTTACTGGCTGATGGCCGGGCTGATGGCTGTCGGCATGGCGGCGACCTGGTTCGCACTCGAGCCGAGCGGTGCGGCCGCCGCCCCCAAGACCCTCAACGCGGCGATCACCCAGCCGATGGCGGAGTTCTTCTCGCGGCGCGGCGCGGTATGGATTCTGCTGCTGGTGGTGCTGTACAAGCTCGGCGATGCCTTCGCCGGCAACCTGACGACCGCGTTCCTGCTGAAGGGGCCCGGATTCTCGGCGACCGAAGTCGGTGCCATCAACAAGGGCTTCGGGCTCGTCGCCACGATCGTCGGCGCGCTGGCCGGCGGCGCGCTCATGGCGCGGCTCGGGCTGTTTCGGGCGCTCCTGCTGTTCGGCGTGCTGCAGGCGATCACCAATCTCGGCTTCATGCTGCTCGCCGCGAGCGGCAAGCATTACCCGCTGATGGTCGCGGTGATCGGCGCCGAGAACCTCTGCGGCGGCATGGGCACCGCCGCCTACGTCGCGTTGCTGATGGCGCTGTGCGACCGGCGTTTCTCGGCGACCCAGTACGCGCTGCTTTCGGCGCTTTCGGCCGTGGGCCGGGTCTACGTCGGCCCGGCCGCCGGCTACATGGTGAGCGCCCTGGGCTGGGCGCCGTTCTTCTTCGCCACCTTCGTCATTGCGCTGCCGGGCATCTTCATGCTGTATGCGATGCGCGGCATGCTGGATGCGCTCGACCGGCAGGCGCCGCGGTAGGTTCTTCCGGGCGATGCTGCGGGGTGATGCGCCACTTTCGGGCGCGACGGGATTTTGATCTCCCCCTTCTCCGGTTTTCTGGAAGGATTTCGGGACAATCCTTCCAGAAAACCGGAGAGATGAAGAAACCCAACCTCGCGCAGAGTTCGAGTCTCGAGCGCGAGCAAAATCAGCTCTTCGTCCCCGTTTCGTCGTTCATCCAATCCTCGATCAGCATGTAGGCGACCGCGAGCACCACCGGGCCGACAAAAATCCCGATCAGTCCGAAGCCGATGATGCCGCCGATGACGCCGGCGAATATCAGCAGCAGCGGCAGGTCGGCGCCCTGGCGGATGAGGACCGGCCGCAGC
>Ga0255310_10000078_pt1 | contig 16360 bp, 13 predicted proteins | sample EtOH1_T0_E1_meta_FD_201359 | JGI IMG/M metagenome (GOLD analysis project Ga0255310, IMG submission 201359) | Sandy soil microbial communities from University of British Columbia, Vancouver, Canada - EtOH1_T0_E1 | ecosystem: Engineered > Artificial ecosystem > Sand microcosm > Unclassified ...
GGCAGGCAGGCGCAAGAGACGATGATTAGGATTATTTTTGCCGGTAACATAATTACACTTCTAATTAAGTATGCAACAAACAGATTTTTTAGTGATTGGATCAGGCATTGCAGGATTAACCTATGCACTGAAAGTGGCACAGCAATGCCCTGATAAAAAAGTATTGGTGATTACGAAGACGATGGCGGACGAAACCAATACCAAATATGCACAGGGCGGCATTGCGGTAGTGAATGACATGGAGAATGACAGTTTTGAAAAACATATTGACGATACATTGATTGCAGGCGACGGATTGTGTAACCCGCATGTAGTAGAGATAGTAGTGAAGGAAGGACCCGAAAGAGTGAATGAACTAATTGAATGGGGAACAAAGTTTGACAAAGAAGATAATGGAGATTATAAACGGGGAAAAGAGGGAGGCCACTCTGAGTTCCGTATCCTGCATCATAAAGATATAACGGGTCAGGAAATGGAACGGGCCTTGCTGGATGCGGTGGCAAGACAAAAAAATATTGAAATCATCAGGCATTGTTTTGTTGTCGACATCATTACACAGCACCACCTCGGTTATCTTGTTACTAAAGCTACACCTGATATAGAATGCTATGGGGTGTATGTGTTAAACCTGATGACCCGCCAGATAGAAAAAATCCTGGCAAAGATCACTTTGGTGGCTACGGGGGGAAACGGTCAGATATACAGAACTACAACCAACCCTTCCATTGCTACCGGTGATGGAGTGGCCATGGTATATCGTGCCAAAGGAAGAATTGAAAACATGGAATTCATCCAGTTTCATCCTACAGCTCTGTATGAACCGGGAGTGCGGGGACATGCTTTTTTAATAACGGAAGCTGTTCGCGGCGACGGAGGCATTCTCAGGAATAAGAATGAAGAAGCCTTTATGGAAAAGTATGATGAAAGAAAAGACCTGGCACCCAGAGATATTGTGGCAAGAGCAATCGATAGCGAAATGAAACGAACCGGTACTGAACATGTATGGCTGGATTGCAGACATTTCAATAAAGAAAAATTTGTTGAACATTTCCCCAATATTTATGAAAAATGTTTGTCAATAGGGATTGATATTACAAAACATATGATACCCGTGGCCCCGGCGGCGCATTATAGTTGCGGAGGTATAAAAACTGATGAATGGGGAAAAAGCTCCATAAAAAACTTATATGCCTGTGGCGAATGTGCAAGCACCGGTTTGCATGGCGCCAATCGTTTGGCAAGTAATTCACTTCTGGAAGCAATGGTGTTTGCTCATCGTTGTTTTGTGGATGTAGTTGAAAAGATACGATCTGCTTCATTCAAGGAGGAAATACCGGATTGGAATGCACGGGGAACTACCGAACCGAAAGAGATGATTTTGATTACCCAAAGTTTAAAAGAACTGCAACTGGTAATGAGCGATTATGTAGGTATTGTCCGTAATGATATCCGTTTGCAGAGAGCTTCCCGCAGACTGGATCTGCTGTGGGAGGAAACCGAACAGCTATATGAAAGCAGTACATTATCTCCACAGTTGCTGGAATTGCGTAATATGATTACTGTTGGATACCTGATTGTAAAAGGAGCAAGTTTACGCAAAGAAAGTCGCGGCCTGCATTACAATACAGACTATCCTGGTAAGAGTCCCCTTGTTCAGAATATCGTTTTATAGTTTTCTATCTTTGCCCGCATTATGTATTATATCGTTTACGCATTTCTTTGGTTACTTTCTTTATTACCATTAAGAATATTGTATATTATTTCAGATGGCTTATACGGCCTGGCTTTTTATGTTTTAAAATACCGACGGGAAGTAGTGATGAGTAATTTACTCATTGCATTCCCTGAAAAAACAGAAATGGAACGAATTGCCATCGCCAAAAAATTTTACCATAACCTTATTGATATGTTTTTGGAGACTATCAAATTGATTTCTGTCTCTGATAATTTTATTGCAAAACGGGTTTCGGCCAATTGGGAAGTCATTAATGATTTGTATACAACCGGTAAAAGCGTCCAGCTTCACCTTGGGCATAATTTTAACTGGGAATGGGGAAACCTTGTATTGACAAAAAAAACAGCATTTAAGTTATTGGCTGTCTATATGCCTATAACCAATAAAATTTTTGAGAAACTGTTTTACAAATTACGTACCCGTAACGGCGCCATTTTTTTACGTGCCACGGCAATGAAGGATGAATTTCTGCCTTATCGCAATACCCGGTATTTACTTGGCCTGATAGCCGATCAGAACCCCGGACATCCCGGCAATGCCTGGTGGTTTAATTTTTTCGGGAGACCAACCCCCTTTTTAAAAGGCCCTGCCAAAGGAGCCAATGTTAATGACACCATTGTTGTATTTGCTTTTATCCATAAACCACGCCGGGGTTATTATGAAGCAGTATTTTCATTGGCGGAGGAAAATCCTGCTTCTCTGACAGAACAGGAGCTTACCAAGAAATTTGTGCTCTACCTCGAGGATGTTATCAGGCAATATCCCGACATGTGGCTCTGGAGCCACCGCAGGTGGAGGCATGAATGGAAGGAAGAATACGGGCCGGTTCTTTCTTAATTGTTCTTTTTCTTCTTTTTTAACTGCAGGTAATCGAAGAAATAAATTATTTTCAGTGAAATATTATTGTTCTGGTCTGAATCAAGTGTATTGCCGAAATTTTTGAAATAATTTTTTTCAACAAGACTTTCATAAGTAAACGCTGCATCTTTCCATACCACATTTATAAAACTACCCGGTGCAAACTCCCAGGTATAAACCATGTCGATATTGAAGAAGTTTACATTCTGGTCAGCATCCTGGTTGAATGAAGTATTGGGATCCAGTTTACCATCCATTTGCCGAAGAGTAAAAAATTCTTTATTCTCAACACTGCTGAAGTAATGCCTTGCCCGGAAAGTGATGCCCATTTTATTATTGAAATTGTATTTGGCGCTGAGGATATTTTCAATTGTATTTACTTTTCTTCTGGCGAAAATGATTTCAGTATTATCTGACCATGTATAGCCAATACTGTTAAAAGCAGGGCTCAAACCCAGGCGATGTGATAATGAAAATTTATTGCTGAAGCGATAGGTTTGACCTGCCGTCATATCCAGAGCAAACTGGTCGTAAAAATTAAAATACTTACGACCAAAAAGTTCAGAAAAGACATAATATTTCTTTGCGCCGTTACTTTCAAAGAAAAAGCCCCCACTAACACTTGCTCCCCTGCGGAAAAACCAACCTGTATTACGGGGTTCATAAAAATCATTTTGTCTTGGTGAATAGTTCCAGAATGTTCCAAACCAAAAATTCTTTTTGGTCTGTACATGCCCGTTTACATTAAAATTGACCCGTTGATATTTCTGATCAATTGGATCTATCCGGGTAAACAATTGACTGAGATTAAAGTTAAAGTTTATGCCAATCATGTTATACCAGCCTTTTGGTTCTGTCCACCGGTATCCAAACCAAGCACCATGATCTAAAAAATTGTTATTGGTAAAATAGCCAAGATCATTACTGGTAAATTTAGTATCTGTGAGTTCCTGCCAAACATTAAAATTGAAGCGGCCGCTTGTTTTACCAAAATGAAACTGACTGCTGAAACCACTTTGTGTACCTCCGTCAGCCTCATAACCAAAAAGATTACTGGTGGCCAGCTTACCACCCACATTCCACATATTCTTTTTATCATTGAAATCAAATAAAGCCGCAGTTACATTTGCATCATAATCGCTTCCACTGCGGAAAACATTTGTGTTCACTAGGGAAATACTGGAATTATGTTTTAAAGTCTGGTCTAATACAATGATGTTATAATTCGTAAGCGGATCTGTTTCCAGTTTATATTTTTTTTTGGTTACATCATCTTCAACAGTTGCATACTGCGGTTTGGTAAGTGCATTTAACACACCGATACCAAGACCGTTTTGCGTCCTTCCTGATATTTTTGAAGCATTGATAAGTTTTGATTCCGTGGGATTGTTGATAATTGTCTGACCGGGGCTTACCGCATTATACGCATCATAAAGATGTATTGGCCTGCCGCCTATTCTTCTTGAATAAAAAAGATTTCCTTTACCAAAAAGCTCGGTTCCTTCAGTAAAGAAAGCACGGTTTTCGTTGAATTTTACTTCAAACGGCGTAAGGTTCAGTACCTGGTTATCACTTTGCACCTGTCCAAAATCAGGAATCAGTGTGGCATCTAAAGTAAATGCCTGGTTAATGCCGTATTTCACATCAAGCCCGCCATTAAACTGGCTGGTCACTTTTTCTTCACCAGCAGCAACGCCGGGATAATGATTGGCATATACAGAAAAATAAGGCGAGAACTGTAAACGTACTGGCGGCTTAATGTTGGTGATGCCGGCCCACACACCTTCCTGTGTCAAAAAGCCGTTCACATTTACATCAATAGGATTCCAGGTATATTGCTGTTCTGTTTTTCTCCGGCGGCGGGTAATATTCAATCCCCAGTTCTGCACTTCTTTTTTTCCAAAACGGATAGCGGAAAATGGAATAAACATTTCAAAACTCCAGCCGTCATTATGAATTACAGCGCCGCTTTTCCAAACAGAATTCCATGAAAAATCTTCTCCTCCATTCTGACTATCGGGCCCGGCAGGGGCCATTTTCGCATCCCATTGTTCATTCAGAGGTGTAACAAAATATTCGAAGCCATTTAATTTATCATAATAAGTGTCAAGGATAATCCCTACATAATCATTTGTACCAAAACCATCGCGACCAACCAATTCTGAAGCAATGCTGTCTTTGGTTCTTTCATAACAATAACCGCCAAAGTAAATGCCTTCATCGCTGTACATCAGGTAGGTTTCTGTTCTGTTTACATGGTCTTCCTTTGCTCCCATTTTAGGACGAAACTCGATCAGGTCAGTCATCATTGCTGCATCTTTCCATGCACTGTCGGTGAGAAAGCCATCAATTTTTACAGTATTTGTAGTTCTTTTTGCCTGCAATTCTCTTGGGGCAGGAGCCTGGGCGTACAAATGAACCGAACATAACATTACTGCAGATAAGGTGATAATGGCTTTGGTCAGCATGGATCGGTTTGTTGGTTTGACGGTTTCAGGTTTCAAATAGTTACAGTAAAAAACTGTGAACTACGAAAATATTCAGAGAATAAAAATAGAGGCGTTTTACCTTGAACTGTTTGTAAATTATCTGAAGTGAATTAAAGACTTGACAAGTGGCAAAAAAAGCGGGGCGTTAACATTTTTTTGGGAGAAAAAAATCATCGTCTGGAAAATCAATAAAGAAGTATAAAAAAGGAAGATCATCAGATCTCCTCCATACAATCTTATCAAATGTTTTTTAATTTAATACACTCTTCTCCTTAATAATCTCCACTTTTTCCAGTTCTTTAATTTTTGCCCAGCCGCCTGCTACATTGCGAAGGTTGTGGAAACCCTGCCTCTTTAATAAAGAGGCAGCAATAACACTGCGGTAACCACCGGCACAATGAACATAAAGGTTTTCCACATCACTGAAATTGGCCATACTGGCTGGGTCGTTCATATCATTCAGCGGAAGATTGACAGCCCCGGGTAAATGACCATCTGCAAACTCTGTGGGCTTTCTTACATCGAGCACTACAAGATTTTTATCGAAGGGCAGATCCATTAGAAGCTCGTCTGCTTCCACATCAATAATCAAATCAACTTTTTCCCCGGCATTTTTCCATGCTTCAAAACCGTCTTTTAAATAGCCCTGCACTTTATCAATACCCACTCTTGCCAGGCGGATAATAGTTTCTTTTTCTTTTCCAGCTTCAGTTACCAGCAGGATGGGTTTGTCAAAAGGTAACAGGCTGCCGGCCCATTCTGCAAAGCGGCCATCAAGACCAATACTGATAGAACCGGGAACAAAACCTTGGGTAAATTCCGTTTCAATTCTTGTATCTAAAATAATGGTATCGTCAGACATTTGTTTTTTAAAGTCTTCAACGGACAGCGCAGTCATTCCCTGCAACAACACCTCATCAAGACTTTCATAACCTTCTTTATTAATCTGTGCATTGATAGGGAAATATTGTGGAGGCTCAGCAATGCCTTCTGTTACTGCTTTTACAAACTCTTTTTTTGATGCTGCCTTCAGCGCATAGTTAGTGGCTTTTTCATTGCCGATGGTACTGTAAGTATCAGGTCCAAGATTTTTTCCGCAGGCACTGCCGGGGCCATGTGCAGGATAAACGATGACATCATCAGCCAACGGAAAAAGCTTAGTGTGAATACTATCGTACATCATCCCGGCCAGGTCTTCCATCGTAATCTCATCTCCTTTCTGAGCCAGGTCAGGACGACCCACATCTCCTACAAATAAAGTATCACCGGTAAAAACACAATGATCTTTCCCACTTGCATCTTTCAGCAGGTAGCAGGATGATTCCAGTGTATGCCCGGGTGTATGCAATACTTCAATGATCAGTTCACCCAGTTTAAATTTTTCTCCGTCATTTGCAATATGCACCGGGAATTTTGTTTCTGTTTTTGGTCCATAAACAATCGGCGCATCGGTGGCTTTACTGAGATCAAGATGACCGCTTACAAAATCAGCATGAAAATGGGTTTCAAAAATGTATTTGATTTTTGCTTTCCTTTCTGATGCCAGTTGCAGGTACTCTTCAATATCTCTTAGTGGGTCTATAATAGCCGCCTCACCATTACTTTCAATATAATAGGCCGCCTCACTCAGGCATCCGGTATACAATTGTTTGATCAGCATTAGTATTTATTTATGCTGCAAAGATACCTGATAAAAAATAGAAATAGTTAAGCAGTGAGGGTCCAACTGTGTTAATAATAGAAGGGCTGGTAAATGGTTAGGCCAGAAGTTCTTGCACAAATTTGTTGAGTTCCTGCAGACGCCTGTAATTGACAGAATAGTAGATGAATTTGCCATCTCTTTCTGTTTTTACAAATCTTGCTTTGCGTAAAATGGCAAGATGCTGGGAGGCTACAGATTGCTCCAGGCGAAGGTGCATATAAATTTCCGTTACGGTCATCTTGCCTCTTTCATCTATAAGTTTTAAAATGACCTGGCGAAGCTTATGATTAATGGCTCTTAACATGATAGCAGCTTTTTTTACATTCAGTAACTCGACGGTCAAACCATCACTGGTTGCTGTATCGGGAGAAAAACTAAGTGAGTAGCTGGTCATAGCTGCATGGTTAATGGTCGTATTTCAAAAATAACCGTACACTTTTATATTAGGAAAATAAATATGTTAAAAGAAGTAAATTTTAGATAAGCGGTCTTTATCTGTGGAAATAAAACTCTTTCAGGTACAAAGGCTCCGAATAAGCAAGGTCGGCAAACTGGTTCTTGCTAAACTGAAGTTCTGAAAGCGAAATAATATTAGAAGCATCAGCAGTAATTTCAGTAAAAACTGCATTTTTATTTTCACAAAGCGATTTGAATTTTTTACTGCCATTTCCCAGGAATAAAATTTTATTTAATGCCAGTTCTTTTGCAAAGGATTTTTCATCCACAACTAAAGCAAGTGGCTCCACAATAATTTCCAATTTTTTATTATAAATAGCGGTAAATACTTCCATTCTACGGGCATCTATCATCGGACAAATGAGTTCGACCGCATTTTCTGTCGCAGCATTGGCCATCATCTGCAAAGTATTTATAACTATCAGTGGCTTTTGCAGGGCAAAACAAAATCCCTTAGCAGTTGCTAAACCTACACGTAAACCTGTATAAGATCCGGGACCAATGGTAACAGTGAATGCATCCATATCTGTTAACTTATATCCTGTCTCATTCATCATTGCTTCAATAGCGGGATGAAGCCAACCCGCATGGTCTTTCTGGTCTTTATTTTTATCAAGTAGGAGCAATCGGCCATCTTTTGCAAGGCAGATAGATGCAGTTTCAACAGCGGTATCAATATTTAAAATAAGCGCCATTTTAATTTTTTGCTTCCTTTTGTAACAGTGAGGCGGGTTGGTATCTTTTTTCTGTTTTGTATAAGAAGTCGAGTAATTCAGAAATCTTTCTCAAACCAATTTTAGTTGCCCATTCAAATGGTCCGTAAGGGTAATTAGTGCCCAACTTCATGGCTGTATCAATTTCTTCCCTGGTGCTTACTTTTTCTTCCAGTGCAAAATAGGCTTCATTAATGATCATAGCTACCACTCTTGCTGAAATAAAACCCGGTACATCTGGTACCCATTTTGTTTTCCGGTTCATGGCACTGAAAATCTTTTCTGCAATTGATTTGTCAGCATCCGGTAAACAGCTTGCTTCAATAATTCCACGTTTCAGAAAAGTAAGCCAACCATTGATCCGGATAAAAGGATACCCGATTTCTTTCGATGAATGAATTACTGAATTTACAATAACAGGCTTTGGCAAAAGCTGCTTAAGAACATTTTTTCTTTCCTTATCGTTTTCAAACAGCAGGTCAAAGAAAACATCCGCATCCGGATAGTTTTTAAATTCTTCCACTTTGTTAATCCATTCAATTCTTACCTCATCAATAACTCCATAAGCAAGAAACTCATCTTTTAATCCGTTATTTGCCAATACCACCCAACGCATTTATTAATTTTTTGCAAAGAAAAGGTATAAACCTAAATTCGTTTTCCCTAAAATTCAGGCAATGGACAATCAAATTATCAATACAGCATCGGCGCCGGCACCGATTGGCCCTTATAACCAGGCCATCCTGAGCGGTAATATGCTTTTTATTTCCGGGCAGATTTGTATTGACCCCGCCACCGCGGGATTAAAAAATAAAGATGTGCAGGAAGAAACCCACCAGGTGATGCACAACCTGAAAACCATTCTTGCTGAAGCAGGAATGAATTTTAACAACGTAGTTAAAACTACCATTTTCATAACGGATATGAACCGGTTTTCTGAGATCAATGAAGTGTATGGAAAATATTTTGACGGTTACTTCCCTGCCAGAGAAACTGTACAGGTTTCTGCTCTGCCCAAATTTGTAAATGTCGAGATAAGTATGATTGCTGCTAAAAAAGAATTATGAAAAAGATTTTTGTTTCGGTTTATGCTGGCTGCTGCTTACTGCCTGCTATTGCCCAGGATCCATGGAAAATTACAGCGGCAAAAATTGACCCGGCAAATTATTATGGTGTCACCGTGGCAAACGGTATGATCGGCATTGTGTCATCACCTGAACCTTTTAAGGTAAAAGAGGTGGTACTGGCTGGGGCTTATGATTTATATGGCAGGGGAAGAGTGAGCAATTTTCTTCGCAGTTTCAACCTACTGAATATGTACCTGGAAGTGGATGGGAAACGGATGGATGTAAAATCAGCTGCCAATATGCAGCAGCAACTGGATATGAAGAACGCCAGCTTTACAACATCTTTTGATTATGGAGATAAAGCTACTGTTTCTTATACCTATTATTCCCTCCGTCATTTACCGTACACGGTGTTGATGGATATCAGCATTACCGCAAAAAAAGATATCAGCATCAATGCTGCCAGTGTGATGGAAGCGCCGGACGCATTAAAAGAAGTTCAGAATTATTATAACGAGATAGACAGACCTCATGTGGTTATCAGCCTGCTTACTTCAACCGCAAAAAGCCCTACAGGTAAACTGCTGATGTGTGCTTCCAATACTTTTTTGTTCAGCGAAAAACATGGAGAAGAACCAAGAGTGATTCATGAGATGTGGGATAATAACATGCACCTGATGAAATTCGTTAAAAAAATAAAAGCAGGGGAAACTTACAGGTTTTCTATTGCCGGCTCTTCTATCACATCAGCTCATCATGATGATCCGCTGAATGAAGCAGAACGTGCTACCATTTTTGCAAAGCTCGAAGGACGTGACCGCTTACTGCAGTTTCATAAAAATGCCTGGGAGGATCTCTGGAAGAGTGATATTATCATTGAAGGGGATGCACAGACACAACAGGATATTCACAGCATGATGTATCATCTTTATTCTTTCACAAGAGAAGGGACAGCATTATCACCATCGCCTATGGGATTAAGTGGCCTTGGTTACAATGGTCATGTTTTCTGGGATACAGAATTGTGGATGTATCCTGCATTACTTGTATTACATCCTGGGTTAGCCAAAAGTCTTGTTGAATACCGTTATCAACGGTTAGATGCAGCTAAACGAAATGCTTTTTCAAAAGGATTTAAAGGAGCCATGTTTCCCTGGGAAAGCGCTGAAAAAGGAGTGGAGGAAACCCCGGTATGGGCGTTGAGTGGTCCGTTTGAACATCATATCACTGCCTGTGTCGGTATTGCAGCATGGAATTATTATTGTGTGTCGCAGGATAAAAACTGGTTGCGTGAAAAAGGATGGCCGATACTTTCAGCAACAGCAGATTTCTGGGCAAGCCGTGTGGAGCGTAATGGCCCCGGTAAATATGATATTAATAATGTAGTGGCAGCAGATGAATGGGCGGAGAACGTAGACAACAATGCTTTTACCAATGCTGCAGCAAAAGCTAACCTGGTATATGCAACTGAAGCGGCGAAAGTATTGGGCATTACTCCTGATGCTGACTGGATGAATGTGGCGAATAATATTCCTGTATTAAAAATGGATAATGGCGTTACAAAAGAACATGCTGCCTACAACGGCGAAGGAATTAAACAGGCTGACGTAAATCTTTTATCTTATCCTTTAAAAGAAATTACAGATCCAAAACAAATGCGGAAAGATTTGGAGTATTATGAAACAAGAGTTCCCAATGAAGGAACACCTGCGATGACACAGGCGGTATTCACCACTTTATATGCACGTCTTGGTGATCCTGATAAAGCGTTTCATTGGTTCCAGGATGCATATGTTCCCAACCTGAATCCACCATTCAGAGTTATTGCAGAAACTAAAGGTGGGACCAATCCTTATTTTAGTACAGGGGCAGGTGGTATTTTACAAAGTGTGTTGATGGGTTTTGGAGGATTGGAAATCACAGCGAAAGGAATTACACAGATTAAAGCCAGTTTGCCTAAGCAATGGAAGTCGTTGACACTAACAGGTGTTGGTATTGAAAAAAGAACTTTCATTGTAAAATAGTTTTATCTTTAGCGCCTTGAAGAAGATTGCTGCTATACTGTTTCTGCTTGTGCTTGCATTTAACTTTTGCGGGTATCGTTGGTTATTTTCTTATATGGAAGATAAAGCCACTGCCCGACTGGAGCAAAGACTGGATGCCGGTGATTATGATGAAACACAACTGGTAGAAGTAAAAATTCCTTTACGGGCTCCTTATCAAACAAGCTGGAGCGATTATCAGACTTTCTATGGTGAAACAGAATGGAATGGCGAATACTACCAGTATGTAAAACGCAAGTTGAGTAATGACACACTTTATCTTCTCTGTATTCCCCACACTGAAAAAACAAAGATCCACGCTGTAAAAACTGACTATTTCAAATCTGTTAATGACATTCCGTTTCAGGGAGGTCCTCAAAAATCACAGCAACCATCTTTTGTGAAATTATTACTGAGTGAATTTTTGCAGAACAACAGCACATCAGATTTTTCTATTAATGAAATGAAAGAAAAGATTTTTAATCCTGTCTATACATATTTCCATTCTCAATTCAATCCTTCCACACCTGCACAACCACCCGAGCAATTCTTTCTCTGAGAAATCGGTTTACTTTTTTATTCAATTCATAATTGAGAATTTTTATCATGAATCTGTTCAGGCTATCAGCGCCTCTGTTGTTATTGTTTATTACAGCATGCCAGCAGGGAAAAAATAATTCAAAAGAAACTTTCAGCGACCCGGTGCTTTACTGCAAAACAGTAAAACAGCTGAACAACGTTGTGCTGGAAAATAATTTTCCGCCCATGATTGCGAACCGTAATTATACTTATGCCAATATAGCCGCTTATGAAGTGGTTGTTTTAGGCGACACACGTTTTCAGTCGCTGGCAGGGCAGATAAAACATTTACCTGCTGTGCCGGCACAGGATACAGCTAATGTCAATTTTAATTATGCAGCGTTGCTGGCATTTTGCAAAGTAGGGGAAACTGTCACTTTCCCTGAAGGCAGTATGCAGGAACATGTAAACAAACTGGATTCAATTGCTGCATCTTCCGGGATGTCCCCGGAAATGATAACGGCATCCAAAAAACTGGCAGACTCAGTGGCGAATCATATTCTTCGCTGGAGCAGGAAAGATAATTATGCTCAAACAAGAAGTGCAACAAAATACACAATTACCAATGAAGATGGCAGCTGGGTACCCACTCCGCCAATGTATGCTCAGGCGGTGGAACCACACTGGCGGGAAATACGGCCCATGGTTTTAGACAGTGCATCACAGTTTATACCTCCACGGCCACCGGTATTTGATGTAAAAAACAAAAACAGTGAGTACTACAGGTATTTGCTCGAAGTAAAAAATATTGGTGACAGTTTAACTGATGAGCAAAAACACATTGCCGATTTCTGGGATGATAATCCTTTTAAACTGAACGTAACAGGACATTTCCAGTTTGCAACAAAAAAATTCTCACCGCCAGGCCACTGGATGAATATTGTCGGCATCGGCGCAGAAAAAGCAGGAGCTGATTTTTCAACTACAGTTGCTGCCTATACAGAAACGGCTATTGCTTTATTTGATGCATTCATCAGTTGCTGGGATGAGAAATACCGCAGCAATTATGTACGTCCTGAAACAATCATTAATAAAATTAAAGAGTTCGCTGACTGGCGGCCTTACATTCAAACACCCCCGTTTCCTTCCTACACCAGCGGACATGCTACCAATTCTGCTGCTGCTGCCGAGGTAATGACCAATTGGTTTGGTGATAAACTCAGCTTTGTAGATACATCATTGCTGGAATTCGGAATAAAAAACAGAACCATTCAATCTTTTCGCAGGGCGGCTGAAGAAGCAGCCATGTCCCGTTTATACGGAGGCATTCATTACCGTTTTGATAATGAAAATGGCGCTGATGCAGGAAGAAAACTGGGAGAATTTATTGTACAAAGATTAAAACTTAGAAAAAAACCTGCCTGACGATAGTCAGGTTGATTACGAAAACCAAAAATTAAAATCATGAAACGCATTTATAGTTTAATAACTGCTATTATTTTTATTGCCTCTCATCATGCCAATGCACAGGGCTGTGTTGCTATTAAAGGTACTGCTGGCATTTGCAGCCGTCCTTCTGATGCCAGCGGTTGGGAGCTGAATCTCAATAACCGTTATTTTAAATCTTACAAACATTTTGTAGGCACTGTTGAACAAACACAGCGGATTAAAGAAGGCAGTAATGTTATCAATCATTCTTATGAACTGGATATTACTGCTACCCGTACGCTTAATTCAAGATGGTCGCTTGCTGTTACATTACCCATTATGGATTTTGGACGTTCTTCCCTGTATGAACATGATGGCTCTACCAGGCACAGCACCGGTTCATTTGGTATCGGTGATGCCCGCTTTTCTGCTTACCGTTGGATGTTCGATCCAAAAATATCACACAAAGGGAATTTACAAATCGGCATGGGAATAAAACTGCCAACCGGTAATTATAATTACCTCGATTATTTTTATAAAAAACCGGATTCAAGTGTGCTTGGACCAGTTGATCAATCCATTCAACCCGGCGATGGCGGCACAGGTATCACTTTCGAGCTGAATAGCTTCTATAATTTCAGTCATAAAGTTGGAGTATATGGCGGCTTTTTCTACCTCATCAATCCGCGGGAAGTTAATGGCACATCTACTACGAGAGGCGGCACTGCATCGGCAACTGCAAAAAAATATAATACAGATGTAATGAGCGTACCTGATCTGTTTATGACCCGTGCAGGAATAGCATACATGGTCAGGCAACTCACCTTTTCCGGTGGTATTCGTGTAGAAGGGCTTCCATCTACAGATTTAATCGGAGGCAGCCGGGGTTTCAGAAGACCGGGGTATATTATTTCTGCTGAGCCATCTTTAACATGGGTTACTAAAAAAGCCAGTTTCAATCTTGCTGTTCCATTTGCCCTGAAAAGAAATCGTACGCAAAGTGATTCGGACAAGCGCCGCAGTGCTGCCACTGGCACGCATGTGCAGGGTGATGCAGCTTTTGCAGATTACCTGGTAAGTGCAGGAGTAACATTTCGTCTTTAAGAACTGTTGTTATCTGCCAGGATCAGCTCATTTCATTTGAAAGAAGCCTCTCCGGTTTGGACAGCTTCTTCAATGAGAACGGACTCTTTGGTAAGATTTTTTTATGTTATCTGAAAACAAATTTTACGATGAAAAAACTGAAAAAAAATATAACAATTGCCGCAATGTTATTACTTGGTATAACATTATCCGGCACTATTTCAGCGCAAACTGATCTGGATGCAATTATGATGGAGAAAAATGCATTCTGTGTAGGCCCTTTATACAGCTACAGCAGTTGGAAGAATTATTGGGAAGGAACATTAAAAAGAGAAAATCTGAATCTTGGAAAAGTATCCACGCAAATGTTTGGCCTGATGGGAAACTATGGTCTTACCCGTAAACTAAATCTTCTTTTTAGTGCTCCATATGTAAAAACCAAAGCAACTGCCGGGACCCTGCATGGCTTGAAAGGAATACAAGACCTCAGCCTGTTTGTAAAATGGAGGCCATTTCAAAAAAAGTTAGGAGATGGAAGACTCTCTTTCTTTGGTATTGCAGGATTATCTTTCCCCCTGGGCAATTATACACCTGATTTTTTACCGCTTTCCATTGGCTTGCACAGCACAACAGCTTCTGCAAGAATAATGGCCGATTACCAGCGGGGTAATCTTTTTGTGACGGGCTCTGCCACCTACGTTTACAGGAATAATATAAAAATTGACCGGGAATCTTATTATACTACCGAAATGCACAATACCAATGAAGTAGAAATGCCTGATGGGGCCAATTTTAATTTCAGGGCAGGGTTCAGAAATTACCGTCTTATCGCTGAAGCAGTAGTAAACAACTGGACAACCCTCGGCGGATTTGATATTACCCGCAACAATATGCCTTTCCCCAGTAACCGGATGAATGCAACAACTGTTGGTGCCAACTTCAAATATGTGATACCTTCTATTCCCGAGCTTTCAATAGTAGCCGGAGGGAACACTACTGTTGCCGGAAGAAATATGGGACAGGCAACTACCGTGTATGGTTCTTTCTTTTATGTTTTTGATTTGAGCCATAAAACAAAATCATCTGATCAACCTTCAAAAACTAATTGATATGAAAAAAATATTTTTCGTTTCTACAATCATCGTTGCAGCAACCATTACCACAATAGTTGCCTGTAATAAAGATATTGAAGGCAGAACAGATAATATTGCTGCCCTCAACCCTGTTAATATTGATTTGAATGCAGGAACATGGAAACCTATATTGCTTACAGGACCAACGGAATTTGCAGTAGCCGCACCAGCTGCTACTACAACTCCCGATTACATTGCACAGATCAATGAAATTAAAACATGGCAAGCCAGGCTTACCAGTGATGAAAGAAAAATTGTAAAATACTGGGGTGCCGGCGCAGTGCTTCGCTGGAATGAAATTCTGAGGGAGCTGGTAGCAAAACATAATCTTCCGCCTTACCAGAATACTGATGGCACCTATCCTTTTCCCAGTGCCAACAATCCCCTGGCTTATCCCCAATTTCCATTTGCTAACCCGCCTTATGCTGCGAGGGCCTATGCGTATTTCAGCGCTGCACAGTATGATGCATTAGTAGCAACTTGGTATTATAAAAAACTTTATAATCGTGCTGCACCTTATACAGTTGATGCTACAGTAAATGCTCTCATTCCAAAAACCGCACTTCCTTCCTATCCTTCCGAAGATGCGGCTGTAGCCGGTACTGCTGCGGAAATCCTGAAATTACTTTTTCCCGGCGACCAGGATTTTATTCAGCAAAAAGTAGAAGAGCACAAACGGGCAAGAATTATTGCCGGTGCCAATGTTCGTAGCGATATTGAAGCTGGTGAGGCATTGGGTAAAGCGGTTGCTCAAAAATTTGTTACCCGTGCCCGTGGTGACAGAGCTGGTGCTGCTATTGGAAACCAGGCTCAGTGGACCCAAATGGAAACTGATGCCATTGCAAAAGGAGAAATTCCCTGGTATAGCCTCGAAGTTCCAAGGCGCCCACCTATGCTGCCCTTATTTGGAAAAGTAAAAGCATTTTTGTTTGATTCATTAACTGCTATTTCACTTCGCCCAGGGCCGCCACCTTCTACCTCAAGCGATGAAATGAAAAAGGAAACAGAGGAAGTATATAATTACACATCAAACCCCACCCGCGAAAATATACGTATTGTACATTTCTGGTCCGATGGAGTTGGTACTTATACACCGCCCGGTCACTGGAATGCGATAGCCGCAGAAGATTTTATA
>Ga0255310_10000079_pt1 | contig 16262 bp, 13 predicted proteins | sample EtOH1_T0_E1_meta_FD_201359 | JGI IMG/M metagenome (GOLD analysis project Ga0255310, IMG submission 201359) | Sandy soil microbial communities from University of British Columbia, Vancouver, Canada - EtOH1_T0_E1 | ecosystem: Engineered > Artificial ecosystem > Sand microcosm > Unclassified ...
CTATGATTGGTTGCATCGCTATCGTCGGGGGATCAAGTTGGTCGAGCGCTGCGCCGGCGAGTGGCCTGAAGTCGCCCAGGTCTTTCAGCGGCGTTTCTGGCGGGGTGGCATTCGGCGGGTGGCCGATTATCTCAACCGCCGGATGCACGAAGGTGTCTTACCGGCTCGAGTGGACCCGTCGGCGGCGGCGCACCTGGTAGTTCAGTCGCTGTCGTGGATGGCGGTCCACCGCCACTGGGCCTCGGAAGGCGCCGAGCTGGTGGAGGAGTCCAGCGCGCGCACGGCACAGCATATCCTCCTTACCGGACTGTTGGGGCGACCATGAATTCCACGCAGGCGTTTCTGGCGCAGTCCAGAGAATACCTCACCGGTCACTACCTGCCGAAGATCCGCGCCGCGGTGGAAGACCTCGCCGAGGCCGACCTGTGGTGGCGGCCGAATGAGGCCTCCAACAGCGTCGGCAACCTCATGCTGCATCTGGCGGGAAACATCCGGCAGTGGATCGTGAGTGGCGTGGGCGGCGCCCCCGATCGGCGTGACCGCGCCGCCGAATTCGCTCGGCGCGAGCCCCTGGACCGCGAAACCCTCCTCACGCTGTTGAGCGAGGCGATTCTCGAGGCGGATGCGGTGATCGCCCGCGCTGATCCGGCGGCGCTCGACCGCCGGGTCGCGGTGCAAGGCCGCGAAGTCACTGGGCAGGAGGCCATTTACCACGTGGTGGAGCACCTGGCGCTCCACGCCGGGCAGATCATCTACATCGCGAAGCTGCGTGGCGCGAGGGACCTCGGATTCTATCGGATGGACGGGAGCATTCCTCGCCCGGCCTGGCCCGGCCATCCCAGCTCAGGTGGGGCGTAGGAACCCCTTTCACCGGGTACCGGTCACCGGTCACCGGTCACTGGTCACTGGTCACTGGTCACTGGTCACCGGTCACCGGTCACTGATCACCCTTCACCGCCCTACGGCACCGCACCCCAGGTTCGTCCCAGCCGCGCGATGAGTCCCGCATAAAGCTCGATCCCGTTCCACAGGTTCTTGAGCCGCATGTTTTCGTTCTCGGCGTGCTGATTGTTGTCGTGATTCGAGATCGGCACTCCGATCAGCGGGACGCCCAGCACCTCGTGGAAGACGTAGGTGCCGTCGCTACCTCCGGAGGCGGGCAGCGTGATGAGCCGCTCCGGCTGGCCTTCCTGAACCGCCGCGATGACGGCGCGCGCGGCGGGCCCGTCCAGGGCGGTGCGCGACGCGGGGTAGCCCGCGCTGAAGACCGCCTTGACGACTTTGGGGTGGGCCCGCCGCGTGGCCGAATCCGGATCGCTGCTCACCACGAAGAAGCCCTGGGTGCGGAGGTGGTCCAGGATCAGGGTCTGCACCCGCTCGGGTCGCTGGTCCGGGACCATCCGGATATCCACGAAGGCGGTGGCCTCGGCGACGATGACGTTCGCCGCGGTGGAGCCGGTGCGCCCGCCCGACAGCCCGCTGAGGTTGAGCCCGGGGAGCAGGATGCGCTCGCCCAGCGAGGCGGGCGCCCCCTCGCTGCGCCCCAGCCGGAGCTCGCCGAGCAGTTGCTCCTCCACCGGGGGAATGGTGGCCAGCGCGGCGCGCTCCGCCGCGCCGATGGGCCGGACGTCGTCGTAGTAGTGCGCGATCAGGATGCGGCCCTCCTCGTCGCGCAGCGAGGCGAGCAGGCGGACCAGCATCACGTCCGGGTTAGGGGCCCAGTTGCCGTAGTGCCCGCTGTGCAGCGGGCGCGCCGGGCCGTAGACCGTGAGCTGCAGGCCCATGTCGCCCCGGACGCCGAAGGACAGCAGCTGCTGGCGGGTCTGGTGCACCGGGCCGTCGCCCATCAGCCACAGATCGGCCTTCAGGGTCGCGGCGTGCCGGGTCAGCATGTCGCGCAGGTGGGTCGAGCCCGCCTCCTCCTCCCCCTCGAAGAAGAACTTCAGGTTGACCGACGGCCGCACGCCCAGCGCCCGCAATGCATCGAGCGCGCTCAGCTGCGCGATGATCGAGCCTTTGTCGTCCCCGGTCGAGCGCGCGTACAGCCGCCACTCGGGGTCGAAGCGCGCGCCCGCGGCGGGGAAGGGAATCTCCCGCCCGCCGGCGAAGAGCGCCCGGTCGCGCAGCACCGGCTGCCAGGGCGGCGACACCCAGCGTGCCGTGTCCACCGGCTGGCCGTCGTAGTGGGCGTAGAGCACCACGGTCCGGGTCGCTCCCGGCGCCGCCAGCTCGCCGAACACCGCCGGCGGCGAGCCGGGCGCTTCCAGCAGCCGCGCCGCGACCCCGCGCCGCTCCAGCATCCGGAGCAGCGCCGCGGCGTTGCGGCGGATGTTCACCGAGTCCGCGGCGAGATTGGGCAGCTGCAGCAAATCGACGAACTCGCGGAAGACCTCCGCCTCGTGCGCCGCCCGCCAGTCGGCGATGCGCGAGCGGAGCGACGTGTCGGACGCTTGGGGGCCGGCGAGCAGCAGCAGGAGAAGGAGCGGCATGAGAGGGCCTGGGAACCGGATGAGTCGCCCGCAGAATCCGCGTATCTTCCACAGCCCGCGCCCGCATCGCAAGAGGAGGGTCATGCCGAAACGCGTCGAAGAGTCGCTCGATCCCGAGTCCTGGGAGGCGCTGCGTGCCCACGGACACCAGGTGCTCGACGAGCTGCTCGACTGGCTCCGCACCCTGCGCGAGCGACCCGTCTGGCAGCCGGTCCCCGAGGACGTGCGCGAGGCGCTGCGCTCCCCGCTGCCGCTCGAGGGCCAGGGACTGGAAGCGGCCTGGCAGGATTTCCGCGGCCAGGTGCTCCCCTATCCCTGGGGCAACGTGCACCCGCGCTTCTGGGGCTGGGTCAACGGCACCGGCACGCCCAGTGGGGTCCTCGCCGAGCTGGCGACGGCGGTGCTCAACACCAACGCCGGCGGCGGACACCAGGCCGCGCCCTACCTGGAGCGCCAGGTGGTGGACTGGTGTAAGACGATGCTGGGTTTCCCCGCGACGGCGAGCGGGGTCCTGGTGACCGGGGGCTCGGTCGCCAACCTCGTCGCGCTCGCGGCCGCCCGCGACGCGGCCGATCCCGGCATCGGCCTCAACGGCCTTGGCGCGACGCCCCGGCCGCTGGTGTTCTACGCCTCGAGCGAGACCCACAACTCCGTCGACAAGGCGGTCCGGCTCCTCGGACTGGGCCAGCGCGCCCTGCGCGCGGTGCCGGTGACCGCGGACTTTCGCATCGACCTCGGCGAGCTGGAGCAGGCGATCGCCGCCGATCGCGCCGCGGGGTTGCGGCCCTGTTGCGTGGTGGGCAATGCGGGCACCGTCAACACCGCCGCCATCGATGACCTCGCCGCGCTGGCCGACCTCTGCCGGCGGGAATCCCTCTGGTTTCACGTCGATGGCGCGTTCGGCGCCCTCGCCGCGCTCTCCGAGTCCCTGCGCCCGCTGGTCGCGGGACTCGAGCGGGCCGATTCGATCGCGTTCGACCTGCACAAGTGGATGTACATGCCCTACGACGTGGGGTGCGTGCTGGTGCGCGATCCCGAGGCCCACCGGCGCCCCTTCGCGACCCACGCCAGCTACCTGGCGCGCCTGGAGCGCGGTGCGGCACCCAACGACCACGACCCCGGCTCCCTGGGGCCGGAGCTGTCCCGGGAGTTTCGCGGCCTCAAGATCTGGTTGCAGCTCAAGGAACACGGCATCGCCAAGTACGCCCGGCTCATCGAGCAGAACGTGGCCCAGGCCAAGTACCTCGCGGGGCTGGTCCACCGTCACAGCGAGCTCGAGCTGCTGGCCCCGGTGGCCCTGAACATCGTGTGTCTGCGCTATTGCCCGGCGCAGGACCCCCGGGAGGACGAGCGCCTTAACGCGCTGAACCGCGAGATCCTGATGCGCGTGCAGGAGCGCGGCATCGCCGTTCCCTCGGCCACCACCCTCCACGGCAAGTTCGCCATCCGGGTGGCGATCACCAATCACCGCACCGTGAGCGCCGATCTCGACCTCTTTGCCGCCAAAGTGGTGGAGATCGGCAGGGAGGTGCGCGCCGAGACGCTGCGCTGAGCGACGGCCGCCCCGGCCTCCTGCCGCGCGTCCGGAGCCCGCGAAACTGGCGGCGCTCGGGGGCGAGGGCTACGTTACCCGGGTTCCCCGTCCCCATCCCGAATTCCGATCCATGGCCCCTGCTCCCTCGGAAAAGTCGCGCGCCGTCGCGCTGGCGCTGTGCATTCCGCTCGGCGTGTTCGGCGCGCATCGCTTTTATGTCGGCAAGATCGGCACCGGCCTGTTGCAGCTCTGCACCATGGGGGGCCTGGGGCTCTGGTGGCTGTACGACCTGATCACCATCGCGAGCGGTGAGTTCCGCGACGTGGACGGGCTGCGGGTCCGCCAGTGGGATCCCGACGACAATGCCGCGCTCGCGCACGGGGTGCCCCAGGAGCTGCTCGACGAGATCGAGTCGCTGCGGCACGAGGTGTCCGAGCTCGCCGAGCGGGTGGACTTCACCGAGCGCCTGCTGGCCGACCCGTCCCGCCGCAGCCCGCCTTCCGGCTCGGTGACCTAACCCGCATGCTGCTCGAGCGGGTTCGGCGCGCCCTCGCCCCCGATTACGACATCCTCCAGGAAATTGCCGGTGGCGGCATGGGCGTGGTCTTCGCCGCGCAGCAGCGCCGCCTCGATCGCCGCGTCGCCATCAAGATCCTGCGGCCCGAGCAGGCCACCGCCATCGCCGCCGAGCGCTTTCTCGCCGAGGGCCGCCTGCTCGCGCGGCTCGACCACCCCAACATCGTGACGGTGTACGACGCCGGCGAGGCCGACGGGCTGCTCTACTACGTCATGGAGTTCATCGCGGGCGAGACCCTCGCCGAGCGGCTCACGCGCGGGCCGCTCCCCGCCGCCGACCTGTTTCGCCTCAGCCAGGATCTGCTCGCTGCGCTCACCGCCGCCCACGCTCTCGGCGTGGTCCACCGCGATGTCAAGCCCGCCAACATCTTTCTCCGCGATGGCCGCGCCCTGCTGGGGGACTTCGGCATCGCGCGCTGGCGCGAGGAGAACGAACAGGCCTTCACCACCCCGGGCGAGCTGATCGGAACGCCCCGCTACATGTCGCCCGAGCAGCGCGACGGGCTGCACTCGACCTTCCGCACCGACGTGTACGCCGCCGGCCTGGTCATCTGGGAAGCCGGTGCCGGGAGCCGCTGGCCGTTCTATCAGAACCCCGATACCGCCGACTGGAGCCGGCTGCCGGCCGGGCTGGCCGAGCCAGTCCGCAAGGCGCTCGAGCTGGACCCCGAGCGGCGCTGGGCCGACGCGCGGGGGTTCGCCGCCGCGTTGACCCGGCGGCCCGTCCGCCGCCGCGGGCTCATCGCCGTCGCTGCCGTGCTCCTGCTTGCCCTCGCGACCTGGGCCGCCTGGCCCCCCGGGCCGCCGCCCCAGCGCGCCCGGGGGCTGTCGCTCGAGCTGGAGCACTTCGCGACCCTGGGCGCGGCTGCGGCGGCAGAGCAGAGCCTGGGGGACTCCGCGGCCGCTTACCTTCGCCAGTTGCTCGACGGCAATCCCGACTTCTATCTGCCGCCCCCCGGTCAGCACAGCCGGGACCCTCGCGCCCTTCGGCTCGCCGGCGAAGCACGGGTGAATGCGGGACAGCTGCAGCTGGTGGTGCAGGAGAGCGGGAGCGTTCCCGAGGGGGGTGAGCGCATCACCGCGAGCGATTCGGGCTCCGCGCTGCAGTGGCGCGCTCTCGCCGAATCCGTGGCCGATCGCCTGATCTTCAAGGTCTGGAAGCGCGCCGCCGACGACCCGTTCTTCCCCGGCAAGGCCATCCCGGCCAGCGACTCCGGCCGCGCGCGGCTTGCCAAGGCGGAGCAGTTCTTCTCCCTGGGCCGGTGGGATGAAGCGCGGCGGGCGTACGGCGCGATCGAGGATAGCTGCCTGCTCTGCACCTTCCGGTCGCTCGATATCGCGCGCTGGTTCGGGCAGGAGCACGATTCCCGTCAGTTCGGCATCCTGCAGCGGGCGCAGGACAGTTTTCCGGAGCAGTACCGTGCCCTGATTCGCGCCTACGGCCTGGCCACCCGGGACAAGCTGGACACGCTTGCGCACGCGGCGAGCAATTACTCCCAGTTCTTCCTCGCGCCCTTCGAATTCGGCGACGAGTTGTTCCATCGCGGGCCGTTGTTCGGCCGGCTGCGCGCCGAGGCGATCGATCCCTTCCGCAACGCGCTGCTCTACCGTCCCGGTTTTCAGCCCGGCATCGAGCATCTCACCGGGCTGCTGATTGTCGAAGGCGACAGTGCCGGCGCGGCAAGGCAGCTCGACACGCTGTTGCGCCTCCCCATCATCAGCGGGTTGTCGGGAGCGCTCACCCTGCTGCGCCGTCTCGGATACACTTGGCGCTTCCTGCCCCCCTCGGCGGCGCTGGACTTCTCGCGGCGGTTGCTGCGCGATCCGATGGTCGTGCTGGAGCCGGACGCGGCGGCCGCGGCGCGACTGCTCATGAGCATGGACGCGCCCCGCGGCGCGGTGGAGTTCGGGGGATTGCTCGCCAACTGGCCCGAGCGCCCGGACGCCGCGTTGCCGGGGTTGCTCGGGAGGCTCTATGGGTACGCGGCCCTCGGCAAGCTGGATTCGCTGCGACAGACCGGCGAACGGCTGGCCCGCGCCAGTCCCGATCCCGCCTACCGTCTGCTCGCGCTGGAGCTCGAAGCCGTGCTGCGCGCGTTCGACCCGGACCTCCGCGTCCGTACTTCCGGGAATCTGCGCAATGAGCTGGCCGCGCAGGCCCGTTTCGCCGCCAATCCGAAGCTGCGGCAGCGCGCCCTGTGGGCCCAGGGACTGCTCGCCGTGCGAAGTGACGACTCGGTGCATGTCATCCTGGCTCGCGACGGTCTCCGCGACGAGGCCGAGCCCGGACCGCTCGGCCGGATCCTCGAAGCCGCCGCCCTGGGGAGGCGCGACCCCAGGCGCGCCCTCGGCCTGCTGCCCGTCGTCCCGACCCTCGATCTGGAGGCGGACTACGCCGATCTGCTGGAGGACGCCGTCGTCCATCTCCTCACCGCGGAATGGCAGCAGCGGCTCGACAGCCTGGCCGATGCTTCCCGGACCCTCCGCTGGCACGAGCACACCCAGCTCTCGGGCCACCTGAGAGGCGCACCGCAGGCCGGCGAGATGGCCTGGGCGCTGGGGACCTTGGTCCGCTGGAAACGCGCCGGCATCCTCGCGGCCATCGGCTCCTCTGGCGCCGAGCGCTGCAGCGTCAACCGCGCCGTCGCGCGCCTCTGGGCCGATGCCGATGACCCATTCCGCGCTCGCGCCGATAGCGCGCGCAAGGCGCTCGCCGCGTCGGGCTGTCCGGCCGCGCCATGATCACCTGCCGCGTGCTCGGCCCCGTCAGCCTCGATGTCGATGGCGCGCCCGCTCCCCCGGAGCTGCTGTGGCGCAAGCATCTCGCGCTGCTGGTCTACCTGGCGCGCTCTCCCAAGCGGGCGCGCACCCGCGAGCATCTCACCGGGCTGCTCTGGCCCGAGAAGGACGAGAGCGCGGCGCGGCATTCCCTCAACGAAGCGCTGCGGGTGCTGCGCCGCGCCGCGGGCGACGCCGCGCTCGAGGCCACCGCGGGTCAGATTCGCCTGGCGGAAGCTGCCGTGCACCTGGACGCCGACGCGCTCGACCGCTGGATCGCGGGTCGCGCCTGGGCCGAGGCCGCCGCGATCGTGGCGGGAGAGTTTCTCGAGGGCTTTGCCATCACCGGCGCCGAGACGTTCGATGCCTGGCTCGCCGCGGAGCGGCTGCACTGGCGGGCACGCTCGGTGGTGGCCCTGCTCGGACTCTCCGAGGCGGCGCTGGGGCAGGGGCACGCGAGCGAGGCCCTTGCCGCCGCGCGCCGGGCCGAGGCGCTCGATCCGCATTCCGATCTCGTCGCGCGCGCCGCAATGACTGCGCACGCGGTGCTGGGCGACGTGGCCGCCGCGAGCGAGCACTATGAGCGCTTCGCCGCCCGGCTGGCGAGCGACGTCGGCTCCCTCCCGGCCGAGCCGACCCGCGTGCTGCACCAGCGCATCCGTGCCGCCAGGGGGCCCCGCGCGCCGCAGCCGACGCCCGACACCCAGGAACGACGCCGCGCTCCCCTGGTGGGCCGCGGGCGCGAGCTGGCGCAGCTGCTCGACCTCTGGGAGCGCTGTCGCAGCGGAACCGGCGCCACCGCGATCGTCGTCACCGGCGATTCGGGAAGCGGCAAGACCCGTTTGCTCGAAGAGTTTGCCGGGCGGGTCCGGCTCGGTGTGGGCAGCGTCGCGCTGGTCCGGGCCGTCGAGGGCGATCTGCTCGAACCGGGGCGGGGCCTCCTCGGGATCGCCCGCGGCGGGCTGCTCGCGGCGCCCGGCCTGCCCGCGGCCTCCTCCGAAGCGCTCGCCGCGTTCACGGCTTCGCTGCCCGATTGGGCCGAGCAGTTTCGCAGCGCGCACGCGGCCGACCCGCCGCTCTCGCTCTCCCAGGCGATGCTCGCGGTGCTCGAGGCGGCGCTGGAGTCCGGCCCGCTGCTGCTGGTCGTCGACGACGCGCAGTGGTTCGACCGCACCTCGCTGCTCGCCCTGCTCGCCGCGCTGCGCGACTTCCCCCGCGCGCCGCTCTGCCTGCTGTTCGCCACGCTCCCCGAGCCGCCGCGCGAAGAGCTCGATGAGCTGCGCCGTCGTCTCGGTCATGACGTGCCGGGCGCCACCCTCATGGTCGGGCCGCTCGATGCGCTCGCGCTCAAGCAGCTGGCCGCCTGGGCGCTGCCGGCCTACGAGGCCGTGGCGCTCGAGCGAGTGAGCCGGAGAGTCGCCAGCGATTCAGCGGGCCTTCCCATTCTTGCCGTGGAGCTGCTTTCGGCGGTGGCCCAGGGACTCGATCTCCACCAGGGCACCGCCGCCTGGCCCGAGCCGTACCGCACCCTGACCCAGAGTCTTCCGGGAGAGCTGCCCGACACCGTGATCGCCGCGGTGCGGATCGGATTCCGGCGCTTGAGCCAGAACGCCCAGCAGGCGCTGGCTGCCGCGGCGGTCCTGCCGGCCCGGGTCACCGAATCGCTGCTCGCCCGCGCCACCGGACTCGAAGCGTCGGCGCTGCAGGCGGCCCTCGACGAGCTGGAGTGGCAGCGCTGGCTCGAAGTCGATGGGCAGGGCTACGGGTTCGTGGCCCGGCTGGCGCGGCAGGTCGTCGCCCGGGACATGCTGACGCCCGGTCAGCGCGCCCGCTATCGCGAGCGAGCCGGGGTGACGCCTTCGCCGTGACCCCGGCCTGAAAGAGGGGCCGCACTCCCGGCGCGGTCGTCAACGCTGGGTCCCCGATTCGACCCGAGCCGGACCTGTCGGTAGCTTGCAGGAACGATTCCCGGTTCCTCATCCTGCGTGGAGTGGCGTATGCGATCTCTGCTTTTTTCGGTGGCCCTGGTGCTCGCCGGCGTTTCGGTGGCCGCAGCGCAGCAGCCCGAGCGCGAGGTGATGGCCGTGGTGCAGCAGTTGTTCGACGGGATGAAATCGCACGATACCGTCAAGATGCGGGCGGTGCTGCATCCTCAGGCACGCCTGGTGTCTGCGGGCGTGAAGGACGGCGCCCCGACCGCCAGTGTCGAATCCACCGATGGCTGGCTCGCCGCGGTGTCGCGCGGCGTGGAGCCCTTCGATGAGCGGCTGCGCAATCCGGTCGTGAAAGTGGACGGCGGGCTGGCCTCGGTCTGGGCCGAATACAACTTCTACGTCGGCACCCGCTTCTCCCACTGCGGCGTCGACACCTTCCACCTGGTGCGGACGGCCGAAGGGTGGCGGATCGTCGATCTCGCCGACACCCGCCGCAAGGACGGCTGCACGCCCTGATTCCGCGAGGCAACCATCCGAACCGGTGAGGCATCTTCCGGATGATGCCTCGCCGGATGCTCGCTCTGCTGCTGGCCTGCGGCGTTCCCGCCGCGGGCCTGGCCCAGGCTCCCGCGCCCGGCCTCGGGTTCGATACGCTGGTCGCCCGCGCCTTGTTCCGGGAGGCGCGCGAGCTCACCGCGCGCGACGCGGGCGCGTTGTGGGGCCGCCGGCTCGGCGGACCCATCCTGTTCGTCGAGCCGCGCAGCCGCGCCCTGCTCGCCGACTCGGCCGATCGCGAGGGTCGGCTGCAGGCGGTGGGCGCGTTCTACTCCGGCGTGTTGCCCGCGAGCGAGAACGCCGCCAACTCGTCGTTGCGCTGGGCCGGGCGCAGCTGGGCCATGCTGCTGTGGCCGCCACCGGCCGATTCGCTGGCGCGCGGGGTGCTGCTGGCCCACGAGCTGTGGCACCGGGTGCAGGACAGCCTGGGCCTGGCGGCGCGCGATCCCCCTAACCCGCACCTCGCCGGCCGCGACGGCCGGCTCTGGTTGCGGCTCGAGGGGCGCGCGCTGGCCCGGGCCCTCACCGCCCCGGGGCCGGCGCGCGTCCGGGCGCTCCGCGACGCGCTGCTGTTCCGGCGGGTGCGCCGCCGCGAGTTTCCCGCCGCCGATTCCAGCGAGCGGCAGCTCGAGCTCAACGAAGGCCTCGCCGAGTACACCGGGATCGCGCTGGCCGCGCCGGACACCGCGCTGCGCCGTTCCCTGGTGGCCGCGCGCCTGGAAGTGCTCGACAGCGCGGCCCACTACGAGCGCAGCTTCGCCTATCAGACCGGTCCCGCCTACGGGTTCTTCCTCGACGCCCTGGCGCCCGGGTGGCGCGCCACGCTCGGGCCCGGCGACGATCTGGCCTTCCGGCTGCAGGCCGCGCTCGGGGCGCCCGCGGCCGCGCGGACCGCGACCGCGGTCGCCCGCGCGGGCAGCTACGGCTACGCGGCGGTGCGCGGCGCCGAGACCAGGCGGGCGACCGAGCAGCGCACCCGGCTGGCCGCGCTGCGCCGCCGTTTCCTGGGTGGCCCGGCGCTCGAGCTGCCCCTCGCCGAGATGAAGCTGGGATTCGATCCCGGGAAGGTCGAAGCGCTCGATTCCGTCGGAACCATCTACGGATCGCTGCGCCTCACCGACCGCTGGGGCGTGCTGCAGACCGACGCGTCCGGCGGGCTGATCACGGCGGATTGGCGGCGTCTCGTGGTGCCGGCGCCATCCGAAGGAACCACGGGGCGCCGTCTCGCCGGGCCGGGCTGGGTGCTCGAGCTCGCCGCCGGCTGGCGGCTGGTGCGCGGCCCCCGGGCCGGGGACTGGGCGGTAACCGACCGGTGACCGGTAACCAGTAACCTGTCACCGGTCACTGGTCACTGGTCACCGGTCACCGCAGTCTCACCCGCGCCAGGAGCCGCCCGGTCACCGCGTCCACCGGCGCGGAGTAAATCTCCCCGCTGAAATCGAGCCGCCGTCCGGCGCTCCAGGTCGCCCCGGCAAACAACACCAGCCGGTCGAGGTCCACCACCACCCGGCGGTGGTCGATCACGTCGAACTGATTGGTGAAGTTCACCCGGAACCGCGGCGCCAGGTGGTTGTATCCGGCGCCCGCGTAGGGCCGTAGCACCCGGCCCAGGCTCCAGCCCAGGGCCGCCGAAACGCCGATCACGTTGGGCTGGAAGGAGTCGTTCGAGCGGGTGCCCAGATAACAGGGGCTGCCGGCGTCCTGCAGCGCGGCGTCGTCGCAGGTGATCGGTCCCTTGACCGTCCCGAAGCTGCCGTGCGCACGCAGGTCCAGCACTAACCCGCGCGAGCGCAGCTCGGTGCTCCGCGCGAGCGCCACCCCGACCACGTTGGCCCGGACCTCCGCCATCCGGATGGGAGGGATCCAGCTCGCCTCGAGCACCAGCCCGGCGGGGAGCGTCAGGGAAACCCGCGGGCGGGGCGCGGCGAAGAGCAGGTCGGTGTTCTCCGGCCCGTGCTTGTCGGGCCGGCACACCGTTGGCGTGGCGACCGCGGGGCTCACCTTCGGGAGGTAGCTCAGCTCGAGCCCCAGCCGCAGCTGCCCGGCCGGGGCGTGCAGCGGGGCCGCCGCGTTGCTGAAAGCCAGCGGGACGTCGAAGATGGCCATGGTCTTCGCTTCGTTCGAGCCTTGGCCCGGCCGGCAGGTGTCGGTCAGCTGGGCGGCGGCGGGTGCCGCGCCCAGGGCCAGCAGCAGGGCCATACCCGCGACGGCCCTCACGGCACCACCGTCACGCTGCCGCGCATGCCCGACGTCGGGGTGCCGTGCACCCCGCAGAAGAACGTGAAGCTGCCCGCGGTGGGGAAGCTTGCGTCGAAGCTGAAGGGCGCCAGATGGGTTCCCGGCGGCGCGGGGTTGGTCGACGCCGGAATGGTGTTGGGGGCCACCGGCGTCACGTTGTGCGGCCCGGCCCCGTTCTGCCAGACGAAAGTCACGCTGCCTCCTGCCTTGAGCTGGAAGTTGTCCGGCTGAAACTCGTTGTCCGCCACCTCCACGGTCACGAAGCTGGTGGCACCCGTCGAGGTGACGCTGAAGCGCAGCGGCGAGCCGCTGGTCCCGCTGGATGCCGCCGTGACGGCGCTCGTCGCGGCGAACGGCGGCAGCGTGACGCTCGTCGTCGCGATGCCGTCGGCCCCGGTTGCTCCCGCTTGCGGGCTGACCGAGCCTCCCTGCGCCAGGATCGCCCAGACCACGGTGCGGCCCGCGACCGGGGCGCCGTTCTCGGTGACCACGACCCGGAGCGGCTCCGGCAGCTGGGTCCCGGCCGGCGCGGACTGTCCGTCTCCGCTCGGCGCGGCCTTGGCCAGCGTCGCACTGGGAGACCCCGGACCCGTGCCGCCTCCCCCGCCGCAACCCCCGCCCAGGAGCACCAGCGCGCTCCACCCCGAACCGAAAACTCGGCGTGTCATGTGGAATATCCTCTCCGGGTTGTCCGCGCGCGACCCGCGCGAAGCGATCCCCTTGCGGCCTGCTCCCCGCGGCCGGTGGCCTGCTACCTTTCTTGCGATGCTCTCAGCTGCTTCGCTGACGTTTCTCACCACCCTGCTGGATGCGCCGGGTCCTTCGGGATTCGAATCGGCCCCGGCCCGCCGCTGGCGCGCGGAGGCCGAAGGCTTCGCGGACGACGTACGCGCGGACGTGAATGGGAATTCCTTTGCGAGGCTGCACCAGGGCACCCCTCCCGAGGCGGCGCCGCTCATGCTCGCTGGTCATATCGACGAAATCGGGCTGATGGTGCTGCACATCGACGAGCAGGGCTACCTCTGGTTCGAGGCCATCGGAGGCTGGGACCACCAGGTGTTCGTCGGACAGCGGGTCACCCTGCTGGGGCGCGACGGCCCCGTCCCCGGCGTGATCGGCAAGCCGGCGATCCACCTCCTCGACCGGGAGGCCCGGGACAAGGTCTCCAAGGTGAGTGAGCTCTGGATCGACATCGGCGCGGGATCGCGGGCGGAGGCCGCGGCGCGGGTGCGGGTGGGGGATGCCGGGGTGCTGGGCGGCGCCCTCCAGCGGTTGCCCAACGACCGGCTGGTGAGCCGCAGCCTCGACAACCGCATCGGCGCCTTCGTCGTGCTCGAGGCCCTGCGCCAGCTCGCGGTGGACCGCCCCGCCGTGCCGGTGACTGCGGTGGCCACCGCGCAGGAAGAAATCTGCCAGAGCGGCGGCGGCGCCCGCTCGTCCGCCACCGCCCTGGCGCCGCTCGCCGCCATCGTGGTGGATGTCACCCACGCGACCGACACCCCGGGTATCGAGAAGAAGCAGCACGGCGACATCACCCTGGGAGGGGGGCCCGTGTTGTCGCGCGGCTCGGTCGTGAATCCCAGGGTGTTCGAGCTGCTGCTGGAGACCGCGGAACAGGAAGGGATTCCCTGCGGGGTGCAGGCGGCCGCGCGCGATACCGGCACCGATGCCGATGCCATCTTCTCGGCACACCGCGGCGTGGCGACGGGGCTCATCTCCGTGCCGCTGCGCTACATGCATACCCCCAACGAGCTGATCGCGCTCGCCGACGTGGAACGCGCCGCCCGGTTGCTCGCGGCGTTCGCCCGGCGGCTCACCGCGACCTCCGACTTCATCGCGCGCTGAGGCGCTAGGGTCGCAGCGCCCCCAGCGCGGCGCCGGCGGTCTCCCGGATTTCCATCACCTCGTCGCGGGTCAGCGCGCTGAGCGCCTCCGCCGCGCCGGGTCCCGCGAGGGTCAGGCCCTTGAGGGCCAGCAGCCGCAAGGGCAGCGGATTCCGCCCGAACCGCCGGGACGTCGGCGCTGCCCAGCTCCCCAGCACCGCGATCGCCTCGGCGGAGCCGATGCGTCCCAGGGCGAGCAGCGCCTCCCGTTGCACCTCCACCGTGGTCTCCCGTTCCAGCAGGTCGGTGATCCCGGTGCACATCTCCCGCGCCACCGGTCCGCCGATGTGCACCAGCGCCTGGCGGCACACCGCCGGCGCGGGATCGTTGAGCAGCTTGCGAAGCCACTGCAGCGCCATCGGGGTGCCGATGCGGCCCAGGGCGCCGGCGACCGATTTGCGCACCCGCTCGTCGGGATGCTGGAACTGGCGGCCCAGCGCGGGGACTGCGTCGCTGATCTCCATCTCTCCGCACAGCTCGGCCGCGTTGCGGACCACATACCAGAGGGGGTGTTCCAGCCGGGTGAAGATCGCTTCAGGCCCGGCCCGCATCTGGGTGATCGCGGTGTAGTAGCTGTGCCGCTCGCTCAGGTTCGGCGCCGCGACAAGCAGCTCGACCAGCGTCTCGGTTCCCAGCGATCCGAAGCGGCGCAGCAGGCCGACCACTTCCTGCTGCCGCTCTCCGTGCGCCAGCCGCGCCAGCATGCCGAGATGCTCCGGCGTCACCAGCCGCTTGAGCTCCAGCCGGTATGCCTGCCCGGTGCGCTCCGAGGGCGCTTCGTCCTCGGCTTCGATCAGTTGCAGCGCCGCGTCGAGCACCCCGTTCCAGTCTTCCTGGGCCACCGCGGCACGCCCCCGCCCCAGAATCTCCCCGAGCGGCGGCCGCACCCGCGTCGGCATCTCGCCGGGCAGCTCGATCTCGTCTCCCCGGGCGGCAAGCGGGTCGAGCGCGATGGCTTCGGCGTCGCCGCTCTCGATCTCCAGGGAGTCCCGCTGGCTGGCCCGCCGCGCCGAGGGCAGCGCAGGGTCGCGCGAGGTCATCTTCTGCACCGCGAGCTGGTCGGGCGCCTCGATCAGCTGCAGCCGCTGCGCGGTGGTTCCCATCGCGGCCGCGACGTCCGCGAAGCACGCGTAGGTGCCGGGGAACGCGGCGAGCACCGTCGCGAGCCGCAGCACGTCCGCCTCGTCGGCCTCCGCGGGCAGCACCACCTCGCCGACGCCGTGCAGGAGCAGGTGCTCGTTGAGCACGCTGGCGCCCGGCACCTTCAGCGACACCGCTTCGTCACCGAGCCGCAGCGCGTCCGGCTCCGCCGTGATACGCAGCGGCTGGCCAGCGAGCAGCGCGCGGATCGCCGCGAGCAACGCCGCTTGCGCCTCCGTGGCGGCGGGCTCGTAACGGGTCAGGTGGATCAGGGCGCCCAGCAACGGCGCCAGCGGCAGGCGGCTCGGCATGTGAGCGGTGAAGATAGAGTTAACTTCGGGGCCGAGCAATCAGGAGAGTGGATGGCGATCCTCGACGCCGACAAGCTCGTCGCCGCCCTGCGCGGCGCGTTCACGCGCGGGATATCCCGCCGGGAGCTGCTGCAGCTGGCGGCGGACCGCATCCGCGCCGCGGGTGCGCCGTACACTTCGGTGTACCTCTACATGCTCCACGGCGACGAGCTCGTGCTGGAGGCCTGGAGCGGCCGCGCCACCGAGCACAGCCGCATTCCCGTCGGCCGGGGCGTCTGCGGCACGGCGGTCGCCACCGGACAGGATCAGAACGTCGGGGACGTGCGCGCCGTCGAGAACTACCTGGCCTGCAACCTGTTCACCCGCTCCGAGCTCGTGGTGCTGATCCGCCGCGGTGAGCGCATCCTCGGTCAGATCGATGTGGACAGCGACCAGCTCGACCCCTTCACCGCCGAGGAAACCGGCGCCGCCCGCAGGATCGCGGATGCGCTGGCGGTTCTGCTGTGACGGAAACGACCGCCACGCGGGCGGTGCGCGGGGTCGAGATCTTCGAGCGCCGCATCGGGGGCGGACCGCCCACGGTGGTACTCCACGGCGGTCCCGGGGCGCATCACGATTACCTGTTGCCGGGTTTCGATCGGCTGGCGGTTGGTCGCGAGCTGATCTACTACGACCAGCGCGGTGGGGGCCGCTCGCCGGTCTCCCGTGATACCCCGGTGGGCTGGCGGGAACAGGTGGCCGACCTGGAAGCCCTCCGGCGCCTCTGGGGGCTCGACCGGTTGAGTTTGGCCGGGTACTCCTGGGGCGGCCTGCTCGCGCTCCTC
>Ga0255310_10000081_pt1 | contig 16158 bp, 16 predicted proteins | sample EtOH1_T0_E1_meta_FD_201359 | JGI IMG/M metagenome (GOLD analysis project Ga0255310, IMG submission 201359) | Sandy soil microbial communities from University of British Columbia, Vancouver, Canada - EtOH1_T0_E1 | ecosystem: Engineered > Artificial ecosystem > Sand microcosm > Unclassified ...
AAGGAATTGAAATCCAAACTGAACTGATAACCAGGAGTACTTAATGCCAAATCCGAAACGAAAACATTCAAAGTCGCGCACCGGCAAACGAAGAGCGCACGATCATCTAGCTCCGACCGCGGTGGGAAACTGTCCCCATTGCGGAGAGCCTCGCCCGCCGCATCGCGTGTGCCCAAAGTGTGGCTTCTACCGTGGGCGCATTGCCATCGAGATGAAAGAAAAAGAGTAAGGGAATTGCGGATTTCGCTTGGCGATTTCCGCTTGAAAAAGACGCGAAGCAGGATCGGGAACGCTAAGGCCTTATGCTTAAGATCGCTGTGGACGCAATGGGAGGCGATTATGCTCCTGCGAGCGAGGTCGAGGGCGCCATCGAGGCGGCGCGAGACCTGGGCGTCGGCGTCATTCTTGTCGGGCGATCTGAACCGATTCAAGCGGAACTCGACAAGCATCGCAGAAGCCGCACTCTGGGCGGCACGACCCGCTCCTGGCGGAGCTCGGGCATCGAGATAGTCGACGCCCAGGAAGTCATCACGATGGATGACCCGGTAGCGGTTGCCGTGCGGCGCAAGAAGAATAGCTCGATTCGCGTTGCAGCCAAGCTCGTCCGCGATGGACAAGCGCAGGCCCTGGTTAGTGCGGGCAACACAGGAGCGGTCATGATGACCTCGAAGCTGGTCATCGGCGCGCTTCCAAAGGTAGATCGTCCGGCTCTGGCGGCGGTGCTTCCGACCCTGACCGGACATGGAACCGTCATACTCGATGTTGGCGCAAACGCAGAGTGTAAGCCTGCCCACCTTTATGACTTCGCCGTGATGGGCTCGCTATACTCGAGCGTCGTTGTTGGCGTAACCAACCCGCGAGTGGGGTTGCTCTCGATCGGTGAAGAAGAGATCAAAGGCAACGACCTCACCAAGGAAGCCTTCAAGTTGCTCAAGAGTTCATCGCTCAACTTTGTCGGTAACGTGGAAGGACGCGACATGTACACCGGCCAGGTAGACGTTGTAGTATGCGACGGCTTTACCGGCAACGTTGCCCTCAAAGTCAGCGAGGGCGTCTTCGAGTTCATAATGCGGTTGCTCAAGCACGAATTGAAGGCCTCCCTTCAGACGAAGGCCGGAGCGATGCTCACCAGGCCCGCGTTTCAGAAGTTCAAAGAGCGGCTGGACTATGCCGAATACGGCGGAGCGCCGCTGCTCGGCATAAAGGGCGTTGCGGTCATATGTCATGGGCGGTCCAATGCCAAGGCTATTCGTAATGCGATTGCTGTCGCACGCACCTATTGTCTTGGGGAGGTTAATGGCAGAATCGAAGCTCAGTTGGGTGCGGCGATTGTGGCAAGCCACGACGGCCACAGATAGTTCGTAGTCAGTAGCCGTGGCCCGTAGCCAGTTGTGATTTAGGGTTTTGGTTACGGACCAGGGACCGCAGACTACGGACCATGGACTATGCGAACAGCGTTCATATTTCCAGGCCAGGGCTCGCAACAAGTCGGAATGGGTCGGGAGTTGGCGGAGACGCAGCCGGTTGCCAGGCAGGTCTTTGAAGAGGCGGATCGAGTGCTGGGCATAAGGTTGTCCAGCCTGTGCTTCGAAGGTCCCGATGAAGAACTAAGGCTGACGATGAACACGCAGCCGGCGATTCTGACTAGTTCGATCGCGGCTTTGAGGGCGCTGGAGGCCAGGGGAGCGCGAGCCGATTTTGTGGCTGGCCATTCGCTCGGCGAGTACACGGCGTTGGTCGCCGCGGGATCGTTGAAGTTTGATGACGCGCTCGGTGCAGTCCGAAAGCGCGGGCTGTATATGCAGGAGGCGGTACCCGCCGGCGAGGGGGCGATGGCTGCGCTGATTGGCATCGACGTTGACACCGTCCGCTCGATCTGCGCCGAGGCTTCGAGTCGAGGGGTCTGTGCTCCGGCGAATATGAACGCGCCAAATCAGACGGTCATCGCCGGGCACAGGCCGGCGGTCGAACGCGCGGTTGAATCGGCCAAAGCAAAAGGCGCAAAGCGCGCTGTCATGCTTGCGGTCAGCGCGCCGTTTCACTGCGAGCTGATGAAACCTGCGGCCGAAAGGCTCGCCGCGTTGTTCGACGAGACGGTATTCCTTGATTTGAACGTGCCGCTCGTCACGAACGTCGACGCTGAGCTGATTAGCTGTGGAACCCGCGCGCGCGACGCCCTGCTTCGCCAAGTCGCATCGCCGGTCCGCTGGAGCGAGTCGATCAGACTACTGCTTGATGAAGGAGTGACTCGGTTCATAGAGGTTGGGCCCGGCAAGGTACTGTCGGGGTTGGTGCGACAGATCAACCGTCAGTGCCAGATACTGAATGTCGAGGGCGTTCAGTCGCTGGATGCGACGGCGACTGCCTTGGGGCTTTGAGGGAAAGATGAATGGTGAGCTTGGGCATTCCCGATTCATCGTTCATAATCGTCATTGATTGTAAAACTGCGGTCCGGCGAACTTCAGGTTGTCGCTGACTCGTCCATACGCCGCATTAGAAACCACGACAAACCGAAGTTTGTCGGACATCTTAATAGGGGGGCTACGAAATGGCTGAAGGTTCCGTTGAAGAGAGGGTGAAGACAATAATCGTCGACGAGCTCGGTGTGGACGAAGGTGAAGTAACTCCAAACGCGCGCTTCATCGATGACCTTGGCGCCGACTCGCTCGATACCGTTGAACTGGTGATGCGATTCGAGGAAGAGTTCAACATCGAGATTCCAGACGAAGACGCCGAGAAGATTCAAAGCGTGCGTGACGCGATCGACTACATAGAGAAACACTCTAAGTAAGTCGTGCGCCCCAAGCTTTCATAGTCCTGGAGGTAAGGATTGAACCGTCGTGTCGTAATTACAGGCATGGGCCTCATCTGCGGCTCAGGCAACACCAAGGAAGAAGTGTGGTCGAACCTGCTCGCGGGCCGGTCCGCGGTAGGGCCCATCACTCGTTTTGACATCTCCGCTTTTCCAGTCCGCATCGCCGGCGAAGTTAGAAACTTCGATCCCTTGAAGTTCATCGAGAAGAAGGAAGTCAAGAAGATGGACCCCTTCATTCACTATGCGGTTGCAGCATCGCAAGAAGCGATGGACGACTCCGGTTTAAGGGTGAATGGGGACGACGATGCAACGCGGATCGGAGTGTTCATCGGGTCGGGGATCGGTGGGTTCGGTGTAATCGAGCGGGAGCACGAGAAGTTTCTCAAAGGCGGACCGGGCAAGATATCGCCCTTTTTTATCCCGGCGGCGATCGTCAATCTGGCGGCGGGACAGGTTTCGATTCGGTTTGGGTTAAAGGGGCCGAACTCGGCGACGTGTACCGCCTGTTCGACTGGGGCGCATGCCGTTGGGGACAGCTTCAAGATCATTCAGCGAGGAGACGCCGAGGCCGCGATCACGCCGATGGGCGTGGGCGGATTCGCGGCGATGCGGGCGCTGTCGACTCGCAACGATGATCCCGAGCACGCGAGCCGTCCGTTTGATGCCGACCGCGACGGCTTTGTAATTGGTGAGGGGGCCGGGGTATTGCTCCTCGAAGAGCTTGAGCGAGCGCGCGGGCGAGGCGCAAAGATCTACGCCGAGCTGGTCGGATACGGCATGTCGAGCGACGCGTTCCACATCACTCAACCGTCGGAAAACGGAGACGGAGCGATTCGCGTCATGACGAATGCGATCAAAGACGCGGGCGTTCAGCCGCAGGACGTTGATTACATCAACGCTCACGGAACGTCGACGCACTACAACGACAGACTCGAGACGCTGGCTATCAAGAAAGTGTTCGGTGATTCGGCTTATTCGATTCCGGTCAGCTCGACAAAGTCGATGATGGGTCACTTGCTCGGAGCAGCCGGAGGTGTCGAGGCGGGAATCATCGCGCTTGCGCTACAGGATCAGATCGTGCCGCCGACCGCCAACTACGAGAACGCGGACCCTGACTGCGACCTCGACTATGTGCCGAACGGCGCTCGGCGAAAGCCAATGCGCTACGCGCTCTCAAACTCGTTCGGGTTCGGTGGAACAAACGCGGCGCTGCTGATGAAGCGGTATGACGGAGATTAGAGTCGCGGGCCGAGGTCGGGTTGGGTCACCGGTGCGCCGGACAGTAGATTCATCAAGCCACATCACGCTGGACAGTACACATCAATGTGGGCGGACTCAGGTCCGCTCTCACATCTCACAAAAGGGACTCGTATGAACATAGTAGTATGTTTGAAACAGGTGCCAAAGAAAGATTCGATCCTGCGAATCGGGCCTGATCAGAAGTGGATCGATGAGCGCGACATCAGCTACGAGATGAGCGAGGCGGATGCGTACGCTCTCGAGGAAGCGCTTCGCCAGAAAGAAAAGCACGGCGGCGAAGTCATCGTCATTTCGGTTGGTCCTGAACGCGTGCGGCAGTCGATAAAGGAAGCGCTGGCGAAAGGCGCGGATCGTGCGATTCATCTGCACGACCCGATTTTTGACACTGCCACGGACGCGGCCGCGATTGCGCGCTCGATTGCGGCGGCGCTCAAAGATGAGAAATGCGATCTCATAATGACGGGTCTGCAATCAGATGACTATGGGTTCGCCCAGGTCGGATTGATCCTGGCCGAGCATCTGGGTTTGCCGAGCGCGACGATCGTCATGGAAGTGCAGCCCGAGGAAGGCACAGTGCGGGTGAAGCGAGAGCTCGAGAGCGGGTGGTTTCAGTGGGTGCGGCTCCCGATGCCGGCCCTGCTCACCATCCAATCGGGAATAAATCAGCTTCGCTATGCGACCCTCAAGGGCATCATGGCCGCAAAAAAGAAAGAGATTCGCGAAGTGAAGGCCGCTGATGCCGGGTTGACTGCGGATGGTTTGAAACCCGCCCAGGTGATTGAGCGCGCCTATCTTCCAGAGAAGACTAAACGCACCGAGTTTATCGAAGGCAAACCGGCGGACGCCGCGGCGAAGCTGGTTGAGAAACTGCGCTTCGATGCGAGAGTGATCTAGAATGGCGATTTCCGATTTCCGATTGCCGATTTGAGTTAACCGTTCTGAAAATCGGCAATCGCCAATCGCCAATCGAATTGGGGGAATCATGAGCCAAGGAATACTTCTTTTCATAGAGCAGCGTGACGGGGTGCTCAATCGCACTTCGTTTGAGGCAATGGTTGCAGCGCAGGGAATAGCTTCGGCGACCGGCGAGAAACTGTCAGCGGTTGTGTTTGGCAAGTCTATCGCCTCGGTAGCGTCTGAGGTGGCCGCTAGAAAGCTCGAAGCCGTCTACACTGTCGAGGACAACAAGCTTGCCGAGTACACCTGTGACGGTTACGTTGCCGCGTCAAAACAGGTGGTCGAAAAGCTCGATCCGCGCTTCGTCATTCTCAGCCACACCTATCAAGTCCGGGACTTCGCACCTAAGCTGGCAGCAACGCTCGGAAAGACCTTTGTCACTGACTGCGTGGGTTATCGCACAGACGGCAACGATGTTGTGTTCACTCGCCAGATCTTTCAAGGTAAGATCAACACCGATGTTAGAGTGACCGGCGCGCCTCCGATATTGGCGTCTTTTCAAGCCGGGTCCTATCGAGCCGACAAAGCCGAATCCGCCGAATCGGCCGCGCCCATCGCGCCGCTCGAAATCAACATGGGTGATGTGCAGATAAGGACGCAGGCCGAGCCGAAGTTCCAGGAAGCGAAACAAGCTGTTGATCTGAGTCAAGCGCCGCTCATTGTTGCTGTTGGGCGAGGGATCAAGAGCCAGGAGAACATCGAGATTGTGCAAAAGCTCGCCGAGACGTTGGGCGCCGAGATCGCGGCTTCGCGGCCGATATGCGACAACGAGTGGCTGCCAATGGACCGCCAGATCGGCAGCTCGGGTCAAACGGTTTCGCCGAAACTCTACATCGCCGTAGGCATCTCGGGTGCAATTCAGCACGTCGTCGGGATGAAGAATGCGCAGACCATTGTCGCTATCAATAAAGACGCCGAAGCACCGATCTTCGACATCGCGGACTACGGTATCGTAGGTGATCTCTTCGAGATAGTGCCGGCGTTAACCGCCGAAATTGAGAAAGTAAAAGGCGAAGGGTGAGAATGGACCACGGATTGAACGAATACCACGGATGTACGCGGGTCTGATTCGCGCACATCCGCCTTGATCCGTTTGATCCGTGGTCTATTCCTGTGGTCTATGTCGACACAACGAGAAATACTCGAAATGGACGTCCTGCTCGTCGGAGCGGGGCCTGCCAATCTAGCGTGCGCCCTTCAACTGAGCAAGTTGATTGCTGCTCACAACGAAACTACGAAGCAATCAGGGGCGAAGCCTCTCGATGAGATAAACATCGCGGTGATCGAGAAGGCTTCCGAGATCGGCGCGCATCAGCTTTCCGGAGCCGTGCTTGATCCAATCAGCCTACGCGAGCTAATTCCAGACTTCGAAAACGAAGGCGCGCCTTTCGAAGCTCGAGTGGGCGAAGAGCACGTCTATTTTCTTTCCGGGCATGGCAAGATCCCGATGCCCATACTGCCGCCGCCGCTTCGCAATCATGGCAATTATGTTGTCTCGCTCAACAAGCTCGTGCGCTGGCTTGGCGAGAAGTGTGAAGAAGCGGGGGTAAACATCTTCCCGGAGTTCCCGGGCGCTGAGATGCTCTACGAAAGCGACGCGGTTATCGGCGTTCGCACGGGCGATAAGGGAATCGACAAGACCGGCAAAGCGAAGCCGAATTTCGAACCGGGGGTCGATATCACGGCAAAGGTAACGGTGCTGGGCGAAGGTGTGCGCGGCTCGCTCGCAAAGCAGATGATCGATCGCTTGAAGCTCGACCGCGACTCTGATCCACAGGTCTATTCCGTTGGCATCAAGGAACTGTGGGAGATGCCCGACGATCGATTCGCGCCTGGCTCGGTTATTCATACGATGGGCTGGCCGCTCGATTCGCACACGTTTGGCGGATCGTGGGTCTACGGAATGCGGGACCGGATCATTGATATAGGTCTCGCGGTCGGGCTCGATTATCGCGATCCGAACATCGATCCTCATCACGAGTTTCAACGCTTCAAGACTCATCCGCTGATCGGGGATCTCCTCACGGGCGGCAAGTTGGTCCGCTACGGCGCGAAAGCCATGCCGGTCGGCGGCTGGTACACTATGCCACAGCTGACCTCAGACGGGGTGATGATCATTGGAGACTCGGCGGGCATGCTCAACGGTGAGCGGCTGAAGGGCATTCACACCGCAATCAAGGCTGGGATACTTGCCGCTGACACGATCCTCGATGCGCTGGTCAAGAATGATTTCACTCGAAGCACGCTCGGCAGTTACGACAAGAACCTCAAGGAGAGCTATATCGGCCGCGAGCTCTACAAGGCCCGCAACTTCCATCAGGCTTTCGATCGCGGGCGAATGTTTGGCCTTGTGACTGAGGGAATCTCTATCGTGACTGGGGGGAGATTTCCTTCGAAGCTTCCGATCAGAGCAGGCCATGAGCACATGCAGAAGGCGAAGGATTACGGCCGTGAGGATCGGTATGCCGATTTGAAGTACGATAACCAGCTCACATTCGATAAACTTACAGATGTTTACCACTCAGGCACTCATCACGACGAAGACCAGCCCGCGCACCTGAAGGTCCTCGATCTCAATATCTGCGTCGGTCGTTGCGTGGAGGAGTACGGCAACCCTTGCCAAAACTTTTGTCCGGCAAATGTGTATGAGATGCTTGACGCCGGAGAAGGGAAGAAGCGCCTTCAAATCAACTTTTCAAACTGTGTTCACTGCAAAACCTGCGACATTATGGATCCCTACCAAATCATCAACTGGGTCCCTCCGGAAGGTGGCGGCGGCCCGAATTATCGCAATATGTGACTCCAAGCTTGCCGGAACTGGATTCAAACGAGCACCGGGCTGCTGTTGATTTGAGCTAGATTCAGGGCGGACCTTGCCGGGCAATGCCCAGGCCCACAAAGCTGGATCCTCGCTTATTCAGGCGCGAAACACAAAACCGCACGAGCGTTTCAAATAAAACTTCGCGCACCTAAACGGCAAGCTCACGATGGATAATGTGGCAAAGGGCACACCGCTACTGTGGTGGAAAGCACAAAACTGAAAAAAAGCTTGACAGTGAAATGGAGGGTATGATACTTTCCGGTCCGCGTCTAAAGTCACAAAAAAAAGTCACCATTGATTGGCCTTGGGGTGCAGATTTTGTTGTGCCCGAGAAGCGTAATTCGGGCCAATCTCGTCAATTACTTGCCCTAGGTGCATCACCTCGCTGTAACCCCGAGCCTTTTATTGCGTTCGGTGCGCTGTTTTGTCGCTACGCGATATCCAAAGCAATCTCCAGCCAATGCGGTAGGTTAGAGGTTGCTACGTTGATCGACCCAATTGAGGTCTGCCTTTAACCAAGGCAGCGCCCACCCGAAAAGCCAAAGGCAGTGGACTGGGTACTGGTGTATTCACCCACTCCGGTGCTTAAGATTGGCGAGGCCAAACAATAAAGGTGGCTGAGGAGTAGTGTATCCGTGGCGCGGGTGCTCCGAGCGCCCGTGACCAAAGTACCTTTCCATAAAAAGGAGGATCTGCAATGTCTGGACCCCGAGATAAGAAGAAGGAACCAAGGAAGACCAAGAAGGATTACGAACTCAGTCGGAGGACAATGCTGAAGCTGACCGCCGCGGCTGGGGCCGGCACCGTTTTGTCCCCAATGATTCTGACATCAAGGAAGTCGACCGTATACGCTCAAGGCACGGTGGCTGAGCCGGTACTCTGCGCGCCAACACCGGTACCGCAAAGTCCGCCACATACGCCGTTCGTCGATAACCTTCCGGTCCCATCTCCGGCGATACCGCAATTCCTGAACCCTGCGCCAACCCAGAACGCCAACATCGCCGGCGGCGAGGCGGCGCGTGACCCTCATCAGCGTTGGGCGCAATTCACTCCCGCGGTTACCTACCAACTGGAGGCGAAGGCTGGCACCCATCAATTCCATAGTGACTACCTGCCGTCGTACATCTGGGGCTTCAATGGCCAATATCCGGGTCCGACGATCCTCAACGCGTATGGCATACCGTCGCTTGTGCGATTCAAGAACAGCTTGCCGGCGACTACCACGAGCTTCGGCACCAACAAGACTACCGTTCACCTGCACAACGGACATACGGCGTCCGAAAGCGACGGTTTCGCGGGCGACTTCTTCGACACAGGATTGTTCAAAGACAATCACTACGCCAATGCCTACGCCGGTATTGATGACTTCCCGGGATTTCCGGCAGGCGACCCACGCGAGGGACAGTATACCTACTGGTATCACGATCACCTCCAAGCCGAGACCGCCAACAACAACTATCTGGGCATGAACGGGATCTACCTTTCCTATGACCTGAAGACTCCGCCGTGGGAGTTCGACACGCCTGGATCTCTCCGGCTGCCCGCCTACTTTGGTTTGACCGATATCCCCATACTTCTCGCGCAGAAGAGATTCTGCGCCACCGACCCGTTAAACGGACGCACTGAGGCGTTCCAGGTAGTCGGGGCCGGGGCTCCGTCGACGGACAAGTTTACGGCGAATGGCAAGATTCAGCCAAAACTGTCAGTCAGGCGGCGCAAATATCGCTTCCGGTTCATCAACTCCGGGGTGGTATTGCCCTTCACCTTGAGCCTGCACGGTCCGGACGGCGCGCAAAAGCCGATGACGGTCGTCGCATCGGACGGCAATTTACTACGTCAGCCGGCTGATGTGAGCGCCACCAGCACTCCCAACCTCCTTGAAGTACACGTGTCCTCACGAATGGACGTGATCATTGACTTCAGCCAGTTCACGGTTGGCCAGTCGGTTTACCTGAAAGAGAACACGCAGACTCCGCAGTTCGTCAGCTCCCCGACGCCACCTGACCCGGCGCCAGGTGTGCCGATCGGTACGGTCGTGATGCGGTTCGACGTAGTCGGGAACACCATCATTCCCGACACCCCGCCGATTCCGGCCACGCTGACTGAGTTGCCTCCGATTCCGGCGGCGTCCACGCCTCCTTTTGAGTGGGGCTTCCGATTCGTAGCGGGTCGACCGAACGCTTTCCGCGTCTCTCACTCGTCTATTCCTGAAGACAATGCAAGTCATGTCGCCACGGATCTGCCGTTCGACCCATTCACTCCCGCCCACGTGGTGCTGAGGGGTTCGACGGAAGAGTGGATAATCAGGAACGACACGCTGGCGGGCAACTGGCTCCACCCCGTTCACATTCACCTGGAAGAGGGCCGAATACTCGAGCGATCCATATGTACCGTTCCCAGTGCAACTGGATGCTTGCCCGCAAACAGGACTGTTCTCCCGATGCCGGCGTGGGAGGACGGCAACAACGCGCGAAGGGACGTGTATCCGGTGCCTGGACAGCATAGACTGAAGATCAGGCTGGCGTTCAGGGATTTCGTGGGTCGATACCTGATCCACTGCCACAACATGAACCACGAAGACGCCTTCATGATGATGCGGTGGGACGTTGTCGAAAGCATGGCTGAATTACGCAAACGCAGGGAGGAAATCAATGCGGAACGCATAGCCAAGGGTGACACGCCGCTGTATACGAAGGAGGAGCTGGGCTAATGAAGAGGAGAAAATTTCTCACAAGCCTTGGAAGCGACAAGCCGTCAAGCGCACTTCGTGCGCCGGTGCAAGGCGTGCCGCACGTGGCGTCGCCGGGGCCTGCGATCTTCACCAATGCCCGGCTTCGCACCCACGAAAACAAGGAGGTTCGCTTCTACGATGACCTGATCAAGGGCAAGCAGGTGTTGATCAACCTGATGTACGCGACCTGCGAAGGGACTTGCCCGCTGATCACCTCCAATTTGGTCAAAGTCCACAAAGCCCTGAAGGATCGGATGGGTAAGGACCTGTTCATGTATTCGATCACCGTAAAACCGGAAGACGACGACCCGGCAGCGCTGAAAGACTATGCCGAGATGCATAACGCTCTGCTGCCGGGCTGGACTTTCCTGACCGGTGATCCGTATGACATCGATACCATCCGGTACAGGCTTTTCAACATGAACCACATTTTGGTTGATACGGACGTCTATTCGCACACGTCGTTCCTGCTTATCATCAACGACGCAACCAACCGCTGGCTTCACGTCGATCCCCAGATTAGCCTGTTTGGGGTGCTGCGGAAAATCTCCTGGGCCGACCCTCCGAAGTCGCGCGAGCAAGTGATCGAGGACAATAGGAAACTCCAGGAGAAGATAGACCAAGAACGCAGGATGTACGGCTTTCGAAAGACAGTATGACGAAGACGTTGGGGGCTAAAGGGGTCTCGACAACCCCGTGCTCTCGAGCGGTTCGATTGGGAACTGAGAATAGGAGTTGCCGAAAGGCGACTCCTATTCTTGGCCCTTTGTTTTAAGGAGAGTGCGATGAAACGATCTACGATTTTCTCTGCATTGATACTTGCCTTACTGGCGGCAACCCCGGCGTTTGGGCAGAAGGGTTGCGAATTCAACCTCGTCGGAACGTGGAAAGCTGAGAAGTCTGACCCGGCAAACCCGGTCCATTATCGCTTCACGCCGGACACCAAGGTCACTGTGCTATCCGGGTCGGGCCAGAGTTCGGAGCTGCGAGAGATCGCCACCGCAGCCTACACGCTGGATGACCCCAAAGCGCCGAAGGTCATTCTTGTCAAAGCAGACAAGGATGGCGGAGGCTTCGGCCCGGGCATAACTTCAATGGAGATCACCGGGTACGATGACACATCCTTGACCTTCGTAAGACCGGGCTCTGCGCCGACACGCTGGGTCAGAGTAGACCCTCACAGATATTTCATCGTCCTCGCCGGGCGAATGGGAACCTTCTATGACAATAGCGGACCTACGTTCCCGATGATGATCAAAACGGACGGACATCAGACACAAATAGATGCTGTGGGCATCTATGCCAACGGCGGCAAATGGGTTTTTGGCACGATCCCGGCAGAGACTTATAACGAGTTTATGAAGGAATCTCGCAAAGATTTGGACGTGATGCTGCGGCTTGAAATCACGTCGGCCCAGTATGAAAGAGGATTGAAGATAGTGAAGACCTGGGAAAGGCGAGCTCGCAATAACGAACTGTTATACCCGGATCTTCCGATGGACAACATTCTGCTGGCGAAGCAGGTCACGGAGACCCTCAATCAATGCGGGGAGCGGTTTAAGTTGTACAAGCTGGACTGGAGCCTGGAGGATCACATCTCCTCGTCTTCGCCGCGAGATGATAATCCGTTTACGCGCATTCCTTTCCTGTATTTCAAGGAACTGAAGCGACTCAATCAGTCGCTTCACGTCCCGGATGAAAAGTTTTACGGGCAGGGGCAGGCGATGCAAAAACAAGCGGGTCGGTGAATCCGTGTTGACTAAGTGCAGTCAGAGAGGACTGCATCTTGAGGAATTGTGCGAAAGATTTCATACACCGGAACCTCTCAGCGACTTGATAGTTAAAGATGACAGGTCGAGAGGGAGAGTCTGAGCGGGTAGTTGCTCAGATTTTTTTCCTCCTAATGAGCGCGTCGCCGAGCGGGAAAGGAGAGCCATATATGAAACGAGCCGTCGTTCTCAATTTGCTAGTGTTCGTTTGCGTGGCTGCTACCGCCGCCACGGCTTTCGGTCAATCGGATGCCACGAGAGTGTGCCCGTTCAACATTTCCGGCTTGTGGAGATCGGACACGACCGAGGTGAGTCGCATCTTTTTTAGCTTCTCGCCGGAGGGGCATGTCACAATGCTGGAACACTCTAATGACACTCTGCCCCAGGAATTCGAGGTCATAACATCGGTGGGCTATAAGTTGGACGCGCCTGCCGCGCCCAAACAAATCGAGTTCACGGCGTGGCGCGGAGATGATGTGTTCCCAAAAGGGGTAACGTCGTGGAAGATAGTCCAGTATGGTGACGATTTCTTCATCACGCTCGATCCGGTGTCGGGACAACAGACACGGTGGGTCAGGCAGCAAACACATCGCTACTTCCTAACCTTCGCAGCTCGCAGTGGGCCGCTCTCGCTCGGTGGGCCCGCATTCGCGATGTGGACTTTGATGGATGGACGCGAGACCAAGGTCGAAGCACTTGGCATTCAAATAACCAAAGACGAAGCTGGCAAGGATGTACCAACCTTTGGGCCAATCTCAGGCGAGCTTTACGAACAGATACTGGAAGAAAGCGAGAAGGACCAGAAGAGTCGAAAGGAAAAGGCGAGCGTAATTGTGCGCTTTGAGTTGACCGAAGCAGAGTTTGAACGAACGCATAAGATCTATCAGATATGGGAGAAGTACGTGACGGACCACAAGCTTCCGCACGTCGATCCTTTTCTGAATGGAATGGAGCTCTTGAGCAGAGCGGCCGAAGGCCTGAATCAATGTGGTGACAAGGTCAAGATGAATAGACCAACTCGGGGCGAACGTGACGAGATCATCGCCAAACTCGATCCACCTCAGCAACCGTTGGAGTACATAAGAATAACGAGGAAAAAGAACGAGGAGCTGCACGTCACAAACTCAATGTATCCCTGGGTCTGGCGACCTCTGATACAGCAGCCTGGACATTGAGTCGATTTTGCTTGTTCGTTAGTACTGCTTTAATCAGTACTGTAGGAACATAACCTCTAACCCTTAAGGAGAAACCAGCATGAGCGATACTACTGCTACCAAAATCAGCGCGAGCGGCAAAACAGGTGGGACCTGTACAGTCTCCGGCCCGTACAAGAGCACCAGGAATACCTCTGTAGTGGTGTTCTTCAAGAGAGGGGATAGGTTCAGTGTTGACCCCACTGACGGAAGGTCCACTACCTGGGCCATGTAGTGAAGACTCAGCGGAGGTTGGATGCGGGTCCTAATCGAGGCAGGCGATTTCTGTTGCCTGCCTCACTTCTCACTTAGAAGGAAGAAGCCTCGAGCAGTGAAGGAAAGGGCGCGTGAACGGCCCCTCCAAATCCGAAATGAAACGGTTCTCTGCCGCCGAGGCAGGAGCGAACTACCGGACGCAGAATGATCCACGACGCTTGCTCTGGTTGGTGGTTGCCTGAGTTAGCGCGCTTCCGTTAGGGGGTAGAGCTGTCCCGCCCTACCCCCTAAAGACTCCCGCACAGGTCAAAGTGATAAACAACTCCTATCCGGCGGGAGCACCTGCCACATTCTCGCGTCCGTGCGTGTGTTTGCGGTGTGTGTTTGCTTGACAACGCTCAACGCGAGAGATAGATTACCCGCTCGCAGCACCACAATTTTTCAAACGAATTGGATTGAAAGAAGTCCTGGGTGTCGGACAGATGTGTCCGGGCGGCGGTCCGGCGATGGAGTTCATCGCCGGAGGCCGGATTAGAATGAAGAAGATCGGCAGCATAAAGCTCATCCTCTTTTTTACCGCACTCACATTGGTGCTGACCTGGCTGGTGATCTTTGGGTATGAACGCTATCTGCGCGCGCCCTTCTACTCCTGGGTGGAAGCGCGTTACCCGGGTGATAAGCAGTTCCAGGATCAGATCGAGCAACGAATCGAACACTTCTGGATCTCCACCGCGGTTGATGTAATCGTTGTGACGCTGTTGCTTGGCCTGGTGAATCGTCAACAGAGCAAGTTGAGGGGGGGCGAGGAGCGTTACCGGGCGCTGTTCGAGCACGCCGGCGAAGGGATTGGCGTTGTGACCATGCTGGACCATCGCCTGGTAGATGCAAACAAGAAATTCGAGGACATTCTTGCCTACCGCCATCGGTCGATCATCGGCGCACATGTTTGCGAGTTGATGGGCGAGGATCATGTGCGATCGCACGGCTTCCTTAAGAAAGTGCTCGGGTGTGATGTGGAGGGGGAGCTTGCGCTAGAGAGTAATGTATGGTCGGACGAGGTTGAGGTGAGTGTCAATGCCGGATCGGGTTCCCAAGTGACGGTGTCGGCATCTTGCAGCAAACTCTCAACTGGCAAGCAGCGGTTCTTCATTCTTATCATCCGCGATCTCACTGAGCGTAAGCGGCACGAACGTGAAAGGCAGGAAATCGAGCGGCAGCTTTTCCAGCAGTCGAAGCTGGCCTCCATCGGCGAACTATCCGCCGGCGTCGCCCACGAGATAAACAATCCGCTCAACTGCATTGTGAATTTCGCCCAGTTGCTCAAGGACGATGGTGTTGCGCGGAACGAAACCGAGCGGCGAATGGTGGGCGGCATCATTGAAGAAGGTGATCGGATCGCCAGGATCGTTCGCAACCTGCTCACCTTTGCTCGCCAGGATCAAAATCTGCCGAACCCGGTGGCGATGGTCGGGATTATCGAGAACTCAATCTCCCTGTTTGGCCGACAGCTCGAACGAGACGGAATAACGCTCGAGATAGATGCGGGCTCAGAGGTCCTTCCCGTCCGTGCCGACGCCTCCAGGCTCCGGCAGGTGGTGGTCAACATGATCAGCAACGCGCACCACGCTCTGAAAGACAAGCCTGACGGGGAGAAGCTGTTTCGGATAACTGTGCGCAACGCCGAGCGTTTGGGCCGACATCTGGTGCGAATCGAGTTCTACGACAATGGTCCGGGTGTACCGCCCGAAAACATCGACAAGATATTCGACCCGTTCTTCACAACGAGGCGAGACAGCGGCGGAACCGGCCTCGGGCTCAGCCTCAGCTTTGGCATAATACGCGGTTACGGCGGACAAATTTGGGCCGAGAGTGAACCTGGCAGCTACACTCGCTTCGTGGTGGAGCTGCCGGCGGAGGTCTCGTGGGAGGCCGAATATGCCGATAGTCCTGGTGGTCGACGACGAGCCGAACATTCGTTGGACGATGGCGGAGTTGCTTAAGCGCGAAGGCTTCGAAACGCTTACAGCTTCCGATTTTGATAGCGCCATCTCCCTCATCGAAAACAACGAGGTCGATGCCGCACTGGTGGATATTGTTCTGCCTCAAAAAAGCGGCATTGCGTTCCTGAACGCGCTGCACCTGCGTGAGCCATACATCCCGGTAATAATGACCACCGGAGAGCCAAACATATCTCAGATACCCGAGATCGTCCGGGCGGGAGCCTATGATTTTTTGTCAAAGCCGGTGGCTAAGGAAGTGCTCATCACCGCGGTCACCAAGGCGGTCCGGCAGAAACAACTCAAGGACGAAACACGCAGGCTCGAGGAGCAAATAAAGCAGCACGCAAACCAGCTGGAGCTGGCTGTCGCCGAACGAACCCGCGAACTGGCCGAGGC
>Ga0255310_10000082_pt1 | contig 16132 bp, 18 predicted proteins | sample EtOH1_T0_E1_meta_FD_201359 | JGI IMG/M metagenome (GOLD analysis project Ga0255310, IMG submission 201359) | Sandy soil microbial communities from University of British Columbia, Vancouver, Canada - EtOH1_T0_E1 | ecosystem: Engineered > Artificial ecosystem > Sand microcosm > Unclassified ...
GAACAAGCTGGTGATCATCGCCATCGGCGTCGTAATCACCGGTCTGGTCTATCTGGCGATCGCCGGCTTCGGTCGAGGTGCCAGCATTCGCCGCAAGGCGATCATCGCGGGAATTGCCTCGTTTATCGCGGCCTGGGCGATGGGCGTCCTGCTGGTCGCCTCCGAAGACAAGATGCGCGAGAGCAAGGAGGAGTTTCGCTACCGTGCTCGCGAGGGCTTCGTCCTGATCGAAAAGGGACACAGCATCCGCATCGAGCGCGCGGCCGCCGATCCTTTGGTGCTGACGCTGCCGCCGATCAACCAGCTCGATGCCAACAAGAGGATCCGCTACGCGGCGGACACGGCCGTCGTCTGGTTCTTCTTCTTCGCCGCGTGGAGCGCCTTCTATCTGGCGACGCTGGCCCAGGCCGAAGCGCTTGGCGCCCGCCGCCGCGCCGCGGAAGCGGAAAGCGCCGCCCGCTCGGCGCAGGTCCGTGCGCTGCGCTACCAGGTCAACCCGCACTTTCTGTTCAATACACTGAATTCGCTGTCGTCATTGGTCATGTCCGGCCGCCCCGAAGAAGCCGAATCGATGATCCTCAAGCTGTCGACCTTCTTCCGCTCGAGCCTGTCGCTCGACCCCTTCGCGGACGTCACGCTGGCCGAGGAAATCGCGCTCCAGAGTCTGTATCTGGACATCGAGCGGGTGCGCTTTCCAAGGCGCCTCAAGGTCGAGATCGACGTGCCGCCGAGCCTCGAAACGGCGCGGCTGCCGGCGCTGATCCTCCAGCCCGTGGTCGAGAACGCGATCAAATACGGAGTGTCGCCGACGCGCGAAAAGGTGATTCTGCGGATCGTCGCGCGAGAGGCTGGGCCTGGCCGCTTCACTCTCGAAGTCAGCAACACCGGCAAGCAGTCGAAGCGCGCGCGCGAGGAAACTCACGAAGGGACCGGTGTCGGTCTTGGCAATGTTTGCGAACGTTTACGCGCGCGGTTCGGGACTGCCGCGCTGTGCGAATTTGGCCCGCTCGACGACGGCGGCTATCGTGTCGTGATGACGCTGCCGCTGGATCGGGCCGATGGATGAGACTGCCGCGTTAAAGGTCCTGATCGCCGACGACGAGCCGCTTGCCGCCGAGCGGCTGCAGCTGCTGTTGGCGAGATGCGCGGGGATCGACCTCGTCGGCACCGCCAGCGACGGCGAAAGCGCGGTCCGGATGGCTGACGCGCTTGGCCCCGACGTGTTGCTGCTCGACATCGCCATGCCCGGTCTCGACGGCATCGACGTCGCCCGCGCGATCGCCACTCCTGCATCGTCTCCCGCGGTCGTGTTCGTGACCGCGTTCGACCAGTTCGCCGTCGCCGCGTTCGAAGTCGCGGCGGTCGATTATCTGATGAAACCGGTCGATCCGGTCCGGCTTGAGCGCGCGCTCGAACGCGCCCGCGCTTATGTCCGGCAGCGCCGCGACGAGCCCGGACGGGCGCCTTCGAGAACCTCGCAATGGCTCGACGAATTCTGGGCCTCGGACCTGACCGGCCTGGTCCGCATAGCTTCGCGCGACGTCGATCGCGTGTCGGCGGAGCGCGATTACATGCGCCTGCACGTCGGCCGGCGCAGCTGGCTGATTCATCATTCGATGACCGCGCTCGAGGACGGCCTCGACCCCGAGCTGTTCGTGCGCCTGCACCGCTCGGCGATTGTCCGCCGCGACTTCATTTCAGGTTTCACCCGCAATCCGTCGGGCCGCTGGATCGCGCGCCTGGCCGACGGCGGCGAGCAGCCGGTCGGCCGGCTCTACTCCGATCGGGTGCGGAGTATCGCCGGCCGCTAGGCTCGAACATGGCCGCCCGTTAGGCTTGGGCCAGGAATTGCTGAGAGCAGCCACTGGAGAAAGTGCCCGCCTGGGCGACGGTCGGCACGACCAGCATCATCGATACGATCGTCGCCGCGAACAATGCCAATATCTTCATCGTTACGCTCCTGTCGAAACGCGCCGCGAGTCCTCGGGGGCTATGAGGGTGGATTTCGCGTCGCCCCATCCTGCTAGCGACGGCGCGCGAGGAAATCCCTCGCCGCTCGACCAGCGCGCGGCGAAAGTCGGCAGTCGTTATCGAAATACGACGAAGGCCGTTCGTCAGCCGCCCAATCGACGAACGGCGGACTCTTCAATCCATAAACTCAGGCGGCCGCTTTGTCCCGCGCGCCCGTCGAGCGGTCGACCACCGCCGTCACGGCGACATCGAGCGTCACGTTGCCGAGCGTCCTGAAAATGTCCGGCACCATCTCGACCGCGACCAATAGCGCGAGCGGCGCGATCGGGACTCCGAGCGCCATGGCAATCGGCGCGATCGAGCTGATGTAGCTGACCTCGCCCGGCAGGCTGACGGCGCCATAGCTGATGACCGAGGCAACCGCGGTCGCGGCGATCATCTGGCCCATGCTCGGTTCAATGCCCAGCCAGTGCGCGACGTAGAAGGCGACCGCGACGTTCATCGCCGGCCCGGTCGCCCGGAACAACGCGACCGACATCGGCAAAGTGACGTCGGCGACCTGCTCGCGGATGCCCATCACCCGCGCCGCGGCGAGCATCGCCGGCAGCGACGCCAGCGAAGACCGGGTCGAAATGGCGACGCTCTGCGGTGCGATCATCGCCCGGGTGAAGGATCCGGCGCCGACGCCGCCGGCGAGAATCGCCAGCGGATAGCCGGCAATGGTGATCGCGACGCCGAGGACCGAGATCAGCACGATGTAATGCGCCAGCGCCGCGAACGCAGCGCCGCCGGCGCTCGCTCCGACGGTGAAGGCCAGCGCGAACACGCCCAGGGGCGCGATCCACAGCACCCAGCCGATCACCACCAGCAGCGCGTCACTGACCGCCTCGAACAGGCCGACCAGCGATCGCCGCTGCTGCTCGGGGATGCGCGCCGCGGCCAATGCGAACAGCAGCGAGAAGACGACCAGCGGAAGAACGTCGCCGTTCGACGCCGCGGCGATCACATTTTCGGGGATAATCCCGCGGAAAAAGTCGGCGACTCCCGGGACCGGCGCCGACGCCGTCGCCGGGTCAATGCCCGACAGGCCGGCGCGAAGCGCCTGCGCCGCCGCCTCTGGAAGCGGAAACAGCCCGGTCAGGAACTGGATCATCAGCGTGCCGAAGATCGCCGAAGCGGTGCAGACGATGACGATCCACAGCACCGAACGGCCGGCGATGCGGCCGGCGCGCGCGGCCTCGGCGCCCTTGGCGACGCCGGTCACCAGCAAGGCGACGATCAGCGGGATGACGGTCATCTTCAGCGCGTTGAGCCACAAGCCGCCGATCATGGTTGAGGCTTGCAGGGCCGGCTCGCGAAGGCCGTCGCCCAGCGCCGCTGCACCGGCGCCGGCGACGAGGCCCGCAAGCAACGCGACCAGCACCCAATAAGCGCGTCCGCCACTGACGCTTTTGACCGCCGCGCCGGCTTCGGCCTTTTTGCTCAACGCGGCTTCCGGAAGCGATAGACGACGCGGTCGGTCTTCCCGCGGATGGCGGGATCGAACACCAGCAGCGAATGGTCGTCAGCCGGGTTGCGCAGGAAGTTTCGGATGCCGACCAGCTCGAAACCCGCACGCTGGAAATCGGCCTTCAGCACCTCGGGGTCGATCCGGTGCAATTTCATGACCGTCGCACGCGTGTCGCCGTTGGGGAGCGCGACATGGTCGATGATGCCGACCGTCGCTCCTGGCTTCATCGCCGCATAGAGCGTCTTCAGCCACGCGTCGGGATCCATGCGCACGATCTTGCGCTCGGGATTCTCCCAATAGACGTCGTGGTAATCGAGATTCATGATCATGAAGTCATAGGCGTTAGTGCCGAGCGCCGGCGCTTCGAACGGGCTCGAGATCAGCGAGACATTCTTCTGCCGCTTGGCGAACTCCGCAAAAGTCTTGCGGCGCTTGTCATCAAGGAACTGGGTCGGCTGCCACACGGTGACCCTGCCCTTGGGACCGACCGCCGGCGCCATGATTTCCGCCCAATATTGATTGGCGCCGAACATATCGATGACATGGCTGCCCTTCTTGAGCCCGAAAAAGCTCAGCACTTCGGCCGGCTTGCGCGATTCATCGAGCTTCACATTGTCCGGCGTTCGACCCGGCGCGGCAACCGCCGCCGCGACGTCCGCGGGCACAGCGGCGGTGGCCGGCGACATAAAGGCTGGTGACACAAACAGCGTCGCTGCGGCGAGCAGCATGATCGTCGATTTCATAACCCCTCCTTGGCGCGAGTTGGCACCTCTCATACCACGCGTCCTCACGCGCGCCAGCCAGTGAGAAATTCCCGCAATCCGACGCTTTGCAGCGCTACGGTTGCGCGCTAGGGTTCGGCCCGCATCAGCCAATCCTTGGGGAGGGATGTTCCATGGCTACCGTTGCTTCATCACCGGTCGAACTCCGTTCCGCCGAGCGCCGCTTCTATTCGCGGATGGCGCTATTCATGGTCGCCCTGGTGTTCATCGGCTTCGCGCCGAGCTTCTATTTGCGCGGCTACGTCCACGTGCCGCGCCCGAACCCGACCCTGCCGCCGACGGTCATGCTCCACGGCCTGTTGTTCACTCTTTGGATGCTGGTGTTCGTCGCCCAGACTCAGCTGGTCGCCAACCGCCGGGTCGGCGTCCACATGAAGCTCGGCAAGCTGTCGTTCGTCCTGGCGCTGGCCATCGTGCCGCTGATGTATTTGGTCGGCGTGTGGCAAGTCGCGCGGGCCAACCAACCGCCGTTCACCGATCCGCTCAACTGGACCGTGGTTCCGCTCTCCGCCATCCCGCCCTACGCCGCGATGCTGTGGGTGGGCTGGACCCGCCGCAAGGAAGCGCAAGTCCACAAGCGGGCGATGCTCAGCGCGGCGCTGTTGCTGATGCACCCGGCGATCGGCCGTATCCCGCTGCCGCCGTTCCTCGGCTTCTTCGCGCTGACCGGGGCGCTATCGGTCGCGACCTTCATCCCGCTGCTGGTGTGGGACAAGCGCCGGCTCGGCCACGTCCACTGGGTCAGCCGGCTCGGCGTCAGCCTCGGCGCCGCCGCGGTGGTGCTCGATGTATTCTTCCTCGCCACCGGCACCTGGGCCCCGATCGCGCGGCTGTTGCCCGGGGTGGGAAGCTAGGCCGCCGTCGTCTTCGCGGGTCTCTCCGCCGCCATCGACTGGACGATCTTGAGCGCTTCGTGCGCTGACAGCGCTGCGCCTTCCTGCCACAGCCCGACGTAGCTCAGATGCTCGCCGGCGAAGACGATCGGGCCTTCGGGCTTGAGCAGCTCGGCGTAGCGGGCACTGCGGCCCGCGGCATCGAAGTCCGGACCGATCGCGCCGACTCCCTCGGACCACGGCACCAGCCCCCAGCCGACGGTGACGCCCTTGCTGAGCAGCCGCGACTTGCCGGGATGCAGCGCCTCGATCGACTCGCGGCTGATGCGCAGGCGCTCCTCGTGGCTCAGCGCCGCGAAGCGCTGCGGATTGTCCTGGTGAGTCCAGCCGGCGACATAGGCCGCGACCAGCACGCCCTTGGCTGAGTTGATCCCGCTCGACGGGTAGATGACGTTCTCGTTGAGCCGGTCGGTCCAGGCGAGCCCGCCGTAGAGGCGTTCGTCGCTCTCCCAGAAGCGCGGGCTTTCGAATGCGACCTTGACGCTCGGCAGGTACAGGATGCCCTGCAGCGCGGCTTTCTTGGCCGGGGAAAAATCGCTCGGGATGCGGGCCAGCAGGTGTGCGGGCAGCGTGCAGACGCAATAATCGGCGTCCACCGGCTTGCCCCCGCCAAGCTCGATGCGAACGCCGCTTCCGGCCCGGCGGATGGCGGTGACCGGGGTGCGCAGCCGCACCACCGGCCTCACTTTCTCGTAGATCGCATGAGCGATGCGATCCATGCCGCCGACCGGCTGCAGCATCGGCGCCTGCATGTCGAAGATGGTCTCGAACAGGAACGGCAGCGCGGGGCTTCCGAACGGGCCCTGGCCGGCGCTCGCGGGGAGCAGTTGCTGGAGCGTCATCGGCAGCTGCGGCACCGGCGCCTGCGCATAGCCGCCTGGCTCGACCGTAAATCCCGAGCGTCCGTCCGGCGCATAGCGTCCCTTATCGTCGAGCGACGTGTAAGCGGCGAGGAACTGGCGAAACAGCTCGAGCTCGCCCTTGGGCATCTCCTTGTCGAGCGCATGTTGGTCGATCGCCTTGGCGAGCAGCTCGCCGAGCCGCCCTTGCATGTCGTGGATCATCTGCCGCTCGCGCACGACACGGCCGCCGAAGTCCCAGCCGGCGCCGCGATTGCCGTTGACGAAAATCTCCATCGGCACGCCGAAACGCCGCGCATAATCGAGGATCAGGCGGTGGCTGCTCGGAATCCGGGCCGCGCCGGCGTTGAAGTACAGCCCGTTGTCAAAGGTCGCGTGCTGGTCGGGCCGCCCCATGTGGACCATCCGATCGCCGCCGCGCACCGTCCACACCCGCCCGCCGATCCGGTCGCGGGCTTCGAGCACGGTCACATGGTAGCCGGCGCGCTGGAGCTCGTAGGCCGAGACCAGCCCGGCGATCCCTCCGCCGAGGATGGCCACCGAACGCCCCTGCCCGCTCTGCCTGGGGAGCTTGAAATCCTCCGCTCCGGCGGGCGTTGCATGGATCAGGCCGAGCGCTTCCATGCCGAGGAACATCGCGCTTGCACCGCCCGCTGCGCCCAATTGCATGAGCAGCTTCCGTCGCGTCAGTGCCATCGTTCGCTCCCCTTATTTTCGCGCCGCGGTAACCTCGATTTCCACCAGCCACCCGGGATCGACCAGGCCCGCGACCTGCATCGTCGATCGCGCCGGCTTGTTGGGCTGCCCGGGCGTCCCGAACCGCTCGCGATAGGCGCGCATCATGCCGGCGAAGTCCATCCGCGGCTGGCCCGGCGGCGCGACCAGGAACACGCGCATCATCACCACGTCGCCGAGCGACATGCCGCGCTGCGCCAGGAGCGCGTCGATTTTCGAAAGCACCGAACGGGTTTGCGTTTCGGTATCGCCATAACGTTCGACCGAACCGGCCGGAGCGGCTGGATTGGCGACGTCAGGGACCGTTCCGCTGACGTAGACCACGGCTCCCGGCGGCACCTCGACCGTCGCGGCGATCGGCGAATCCGCGGCGCCGCTCCGGATCACCGGCTGCCCTTGCTGCGTCGCGCAGGCGCCGAGCAACGCCACTGCCAAGGTCAGCACCGTCAATCGCATCGCGACTCGCCCCCCTCATCCGCATTCGTAGCATAGCCGTTCCGCTCGGCTGCCCGAAAGCGCCAGTCGGCTCAAAATCCGCAGCGGCGCGCATCGCCTTGCCCGTTCGGGCGTTCACGCGCGGACAGGCTAAACCATTCAGCAGGAGCATTTTTATGACCCATCACGACCATTCGGACGAAATCACGACCCTCAACACCCTGACCGCGACGTTGATCGACAGCGTCACCGGCTTCGACGACGCCGCTTCCAACATCGAAGGCAGCAGCCGCTTGCAGCAGCTGTTCCGCGAACGTGCCGGCGAGCGCCGCCAGGTCGTCGAAGACCTGCGCGGCGAAGTGCGGCGGCTCGGCGGCAATCCCGAGGACGACGGCTCGTTCCTCGGCAAAACCCACCAGCGGTTCCTCGACCTCAAGGCCGCCATCATGGGCCGCGACGAGCAGGCGATCGTCAACGAGGTCGAGCGCGGCGAGGATTATCTCAAGGAGAAGTTCGAGGCCGCTCTCAACTCCGGCCATTTGTCCGGTGACAGCCGCGCCGTGGTCGAACGCGCCTATCAGTCGGTCCGCGCCGGCCACGACCAGGTCAGCGCGCTGAAGCACGGCCTCGAAGCCTAGTTCCTCACATTCCGCAGCTTCGCCGCTCCTCCCTCTCCCGCACGCGGGAGAGGGTTGGGGTGAGGGCCTGCCGACAGGTCGTTACGCCGCCCACATCTTTTGCTATGGCCGTCCGGCAGGGGATATCCGGCCGGGCGAAACCGGCTACGTCAGGAGTTGCAACGATGTCAGTTTCTCGCGTCGCGGCTGCCGCCGCTTTGTCGTTTCTGCCGCTGTCGGCCGCCGGGGCTCAGCCCGCGGCGCCTGTTCGGGTGATCAATGTGGTCAGTTACTATTACGCACCCGCGCCGATCCTGCTTCGGGCCGGCCAGCCGGTGACACTCCAGTTCATCAACCGCGCCGGCAAGGGCCACGACTTCACCGCGGCAAGATTCTTCCGCTCGGCGCGCATTCTCTCGGGTTCCGTCGGGAGTGGGGAAGTCGACCTTCGTCCCGGGCAGGTCGTCAACGTGACGCTGATTCCGGCGGCAGGCCGCTACAACGCTCACTGCAGCCATCCCTTCCACAAGATGCTGGGAATGCACACGACGATCGTCGTTCAGTAAAGCCTCGTCCAACAGGGCTTCAGGCTAGCGCCGCGCGATCAGCCGCACGATAGCCTGGTGCCGCACCGCCTCATCGCCGCCGGCCTTTTCCAGCGCCTGACGGATCTCGTTCAATTCTTTCTCAGTCAAATGCTCGATGCCGATGAATTCGTTGCGCGCATGGCCGACCGCGCGGATCAGCTCGTCGAGCTTGGCCTGGATCGCGCACCCGTCCCGGTTCTGGGCATTCTGAATCAGGAACACCATCAGGAAGGTGATGATGGTCGTGCCGGTGTTGATCACCAACTGCCACGTGTCCGACCATTGGAATATGGGCCCCGAGATTCCCCACACGATGATGGTTGTCAGCGCCATTATGAATGCGATCGGGCGCCCCGCCGCGCCCGACACCTTGCTCGCGATATGCTCGAAGAAATCGTACATGCCTCTGGCCTCCTCGCGCGTGCCAATGCGAGGAACGGAGTGGCGAAGCAATCGGCTTATTGTCAGGCCGCGCGGTCGAGCCGTTCGAGCAAGGGATAGAGCTCCCGCGTCTCGCGCGCGATGCGATTGGTCAGCGCCTTGAGGAAACTGCGGCTGTCGCTGCAGTACCCCTCCCAGTCGGCAGCGATCGCACCGGCGCTCCATTTTTCGCAATGTTCGACGTAGGCTTCGGCAAGACCGCCCATTTCTTCAATGATCAGGCGTGCGGTCTCCGCGACGTGCCCATCGCAGCTCGCCAGCAGCCGCGGATAGACTACCCAGTCCTGGTCCTTGAGGTGGCCGATCAGCGTCGACGAGAGCTCATAGCGAAGCGCAAACAGATGGAGCTGAGGCGGGGGCTTGGGCTGGCCGATCAGATGCTCGAGCCGGGCAACGATCTTGACGAGGAGCGCATGCTCGTCGCGTAGCTTGTCAATTTCGGTCATAGGGGTTCCCGTTCAGTCGAAGACCGAAGGGCTAGGAGCAACAGCCTGACCGGGCGTTAAGCTTGCCGCCACAATGGACCATGCCGCCCATCGCCAGGAGGTGGGAGAGCAAATCGGTAGCGCCCCGTCCGCGCATGGGTTCGGCTCGCGCCTCAGCGCACGGAGCCAAGGCTCGCCCCAAACAGAAATGCCTGCCCCAAACAGAAATGGGGGCCGGCATTGCTGCCAGCCCCCACTGCGCCGAGCACGGATATGTCGGTGTTCGCAACCAGATCAGCCGAAGCCTCACCGTCTCTCGATCCTGACTCACCAGCTCAGGCGTCGCTTTCCATCGCAGCGGCTCGTGAGAGCCTCGCTTTCCCAAACTTTGCTTCCCGAAAGAAGCTCCACCTGGGTCCGCTCATGCCTCGCCCGAAGACGAAGCAACTCCGATGTTCCACGGCCCTTCTTGGGATGATCACTTCCGCGTCCCGCTTTGCTCCCGCCATTCCGAAGAACAACCGAAGCCGCGTCGCGCAAAAGGAAGATCATCTCTTCCGGCGCCTCTTCCCGGCTGGCCCCGAAAAGCCCCCGAAGGAACTCTCCACTGCCTGCCGGCAGAGATCGGATCTTTGGTCACTGCCGCCCGAAGGAGACTGCGACCGCCGTCCCGATCACCTGAACACCATGCCCATCGCTGCGAGTCGCGCAAAGCGAAAAATGTGGGTGCAAGCCTGTGGATAACGGGGATATCGGTGACAACCGATGGAACGAATCGGGATTGCCGCGAATCCCGTCCCGTCCCCCGTCCCGGCATTGCCTGAATCGGCGCCCCCTCCTACTTCGTGACAAGTGCCTGAATCCCCCGCCACAATCCCCGAGCCTGCCTATCTCGCCGGCCTCAACCCGCCGCAGCGCGAGGCGGTGCTGACCACCGAAGGCCCGGTGCTGGTGCTGGCCGGGGCCGGCACCGGCAAGACCGCGGCGCTGACCGCCCGGCTCGCCCATCTGATCGCGACGCGCCGCGCGTGGCCGTCGCAGATCCTAGCCGTAACCTTCACCAACAAGGCCGCCCGGGAAATGCGCGAGCGCGTGTCGGCGGTCAGCGGCGGCGCCATCGAGGGCATGCCGTGGCTCGGCACCTTCCACTCGGTCGCAGCGCGCATGCTGCGCAGCCATGCCGAGCTCGCCGGCCTCAAAGCCAACTTCACCATCCTCGACACCGACGACCAGCTGCGCGTCATCAAGCAGTTGATCGTCGCCGCCAACCTCGACGAGAAGCGCTGGCCGGCGCGCCAGCTCGCCAGCCTCATCGACCGCTGGAAGAACCGCGGCTGGACGCCGGCGCAAATCGACGCGGGCGAGTCCGAGGTCTTCGCCAACGGCCGCGGCGGCGAGCTCTACGCCGCCTACCAGGAGCGCCTGAAGACCTTGAACGCGTGCGATTTCGGCGACCTTTTGCTCCACATGCTGGTGATCTTCCGCCGCCACGACGATGTCCTCGCCGCCTACCGTGAGCGCTTCCGCTACATCCTGGTCGACGAATATCAGGACACCAACCAGGCGCAGTACGAGTGGCTGAAACTGCTCGCCGAGCCGCGCCGCAACCTGTGCTGCGTCGGCGACGACGACCAGTCGATCTATTCGTGGCGCGGCGCCGAGGTCGCCAACATCCTGCGCTTCGACCGCGACTTTCCCGGCGCCGCGGTCATTCGGCTCGAGCAGAACTACCGCTCGACCAGCCACATCCTTGCCGCCGCCGCGGGCCTCATCGCCCACAATGCCGGCCGCCTCGGCAAGACGCTGTGGACCGATGTCGGGGATGGCGAGCCGGTCAAGGTCGTCGGCGTCTGGGACGGCCCCGAGGAAGCCCGCCGCGTCGGCGAGGAGATCGAGAGCTACCAGGCCAGCGGCGGCTCGCTCGACGACATCGCCATCCTCGTCCGCGCCCAGTTTCAGACCCGCGAGTTCGAGGAACGCTTCATCGCTATCGGTCTGCCCTATCAGATCATCGGCGGCTTCCGCTTCTACGAGCGCGCCGAGATCCGCGACGCGCTCGCTTATTTGCGCCTGGTCGCCCAGCCGGCCGACGACCTCGCGTTCGAGCGGATCGTCAACGTCCCCAAGCGCGGCCTCGGCGACAAGGCGGTCGCCAACATCCACCGCCACGCCCGCGCCACCGGGCAGCCGCTGCTGCTCGCCGCCGCGGCGATGCTCGACAGCGACGAACTCACCCCGCAGGCGCGCCGCTCGCTCGGCCGCTTCGTCGCCGACATCTTCCGCTGGCGCGAACAGGCCGCCAAGCTTCCCCATCCCGAGCTCGCCCGCATCCTGCTCGACGAGAGCGGCTACACCGCGATGCTCCAGGCCGACCGCACCGCCGAAGCCGCCGGCCGGCTCGAAAATCTCGCCGAACTCGCGCGGGCGATGGAAGAATATGAGAACCTCGGCGCATTTCTCGAGCACGTCAGCCTGGTGATGGACAACGACGCCGCCCGCCAGGGGACAAGCGTCACCATCATGACCATCCACGCCGCCAAGGGCCTCGAGTTCGACCGCCTGTTCCTGCCCGGCTGGGAGGAAGGCGTGTTCCCGTCGCAGCGGGCGATGGACGAAGGCGGCCTCGCTTCCCTCGAGGAGGAGCGCCGCCTGGCCTACGTCGCGATCACCCGCGCCCGGCGCAAGGCGACCATCCTCCACGCCGCCAACCGCCGCATCTACGGCCAGTGGACCAGCTCGCTTCCCAGCCGCTTCCTCGCCGAGCTGCCCAAGGAGCATATCGACGAGGAGACGACGATGACCGGCGGCGAGAGCCTGTGGCGCGCGCAATGGTCGGAGCGCGCCGACCCGTTCGCCCACGTCGCGCGGGCGGAACGCCGAGGCCCCGGCTGGCAGCGCGCGGCATCCGGCGGGAAATTCAGCGGCGATCCCCAGCGGATCATCGAAGCCCGCGCCTCCGCGGTCTCGCTCGGCACCAAGGGCCGCGGCGACCTCGCGCTCGGCCAGCGCGTGTTCCACGGCAAGTTCGGCTACGGCACCATCGCCGCGATCGAAGGCAACAAGCTCGAGATCGACTTCGAGCACGCCGGCCGCAAGAAGGTCCTCGACAGCTTCGTCAGCGCGGACACGTGACGCTTCCCGAACCGTTGCGGCAAACCCTGATCATCGTGGCCGAACTGGGAGAGTCGGCGGCGGACCCGTGGTGGGTCATTGCCAGCGCGGCCGTGGCGCTGCACGGCGCGCCGGTCGACGATGTGCGCGACGTCGACCTGTTGATGAGCGCCCGCGACGCCAAGCGGACGCTGATGCGGGTCGGAGTCGAGCCGGCCGCCGGCCGCGCGACGGACCTGTTCCGCTCTGCGGTTTTCGGGACCTGGCATGACCCACCGCTGCCCGTCGAGATCTTCGGCGATTTCGATTTTGCCGACGCGGGCGGCTGGACGCGGGTTTTTCCGCTGACGCACGAACCAGTGACGATCGGCGATCACATCGTGTTCGTTCCGTCCGCGGCGGAGCTGAAGCAGATGCTGATCGGCTTCGGCAGGCCCAAAGATCTCGCCCGCGCCCGGCTCCTGCCCGCTTAGATCCGCGTCCCGACAAGGCGCCCCAACCCATAAGTAATCGCCATCGCCAGCAGCCCGCCGGCAACGTTGCGAACAACGGACGGGACTAGCGGCATCCGTCCGAGCCTCGCGGATACTGCGCCGGTCAGCGCCATCGCGATGACGACCGCCACGCCGGTAACCCAGATTTCCGCCGCGCGTGACGACAGCATCATCGCGACGATCGGGATGAGTCCGCCGACCGTGAAGGCCACCAATGAAGCGAACGCCGCCGCCCACGGGTTCGTCACCGCGTTCGGATCGATCCCGAGCTCGGCGCGGGCGTGGACTGAGAGGGCATCCTTGGCGCTCATCTGGCGGGAGACCTCGATCGCCAGTTGAGGTTCGACGCCGCGCTGCTCGAACAACCGCGCAAGCACCTGAAGCTCGCGTTCCGGATCCCGTTCAAGATCCGCTCTCTGCCGCGCGAGCTCGGCCACCTCGAGCTCGCGCTGGGTCGAGACCGACACATATTCGCCCGCGGCCATCGACAGCGCGCCTGCGGAGACCGCCGCGATCCCGGCCAACAGCACCGTCTGGTGCGCCGCGTTCGCCCCCGCCACGCCGAAGATCAAAGCCGCGGTCGAGACGATCCCGTCATTGGCCCCCAGCACACCCGCCCGCAGCCAGTTGAGCTTGCTGGCGATGGCCCGCAGGGGCGGGTCGGTTGGCGGTGAAGTGTTAGGGGCGGTTGCGGGCATCACGTGTCGTCCCGGGGCATCCATCGCGCGACTCGGAACCCGACTCGGCCTGCGAGCATTAATGCTTCAAAAGTCAACAATAAAATGAGCTGAGCAATATGAAAAAGCGGCTTGCGCTGGCGCTTGCCCTGTCGAGTGCCCTCGCCCTCACAATACCGGCTGCCCCGGCAGTTGGATCCTACGAAACTCCGGACGCCAAGGCGGCGGCGAGCGAGGCTGTCGACCATGCGCGGTTCGACATGTTTGAAGCCTTCGGTTTCAAGCAATTGAAGCCCGGCCAATATGTCTGGCGCGACGTGCCCGGCAGCGCCGGTGCGGAACGGGTCGTAATCAGCCTCTCGGACCAGCTCGCCTTCCTGTATCGCGGCGAAACGCTGATCGCGGTGTCAACCATCTCGAGCGGCAAGGACGACAAGCCGACCCCGACCGGCATCTTCCCGATCCTCGAGAAGCGGCCGTTCTACCGGTCGAAGAAGTATGACAATGCGCCGATGCCGTTCATGCAGCGCATCGACCAATACGGGACCGCGCTCCACGCCGGTTTCAATCCGGGAGTGCCGGCCTCGCACGGCTGCGTCCGGCTGCCGCCCAAATTCGCGGCGAGACTCTACACGGTGACCGACGTCGGCACCCCGGTGTTCATCGCGGCGTAACGATCAGTTGGTCTAGAGGTCCACCGGCTCGAGGAACTCGCCCCCGGCATCGCTGCCGAGCGCCCAGCGAATCTGGGCTGGAAAGTCGCCGTAGCGCGGAACCCTCAGGAACACGCGCGCGCCGATCGGCAGGGTCTCCTGGCTGCGAAGATGAAACCCGCCCGACGAGACGTCGGTGATGGTCACCGGTTGCTCGGAGCCATCGGACATCACCAGGGTCGCCTCGTGCGCGACGCTGACGCGTGGTGTCCGCGCGATATGTCCAGGTGTTCGGCTCACTTTCTCGCTCTCCAGTTCGGGAAGTCAATCCTAACAATGCCGGGTTGCGAAATGGTTAGCGGGAGAGTTACTCGAAGCCGTGGTCGATCATCGTCACCGGGATCCGCAGGTAACTGACCCCGTCGGACCCGGGCGGCGGGAAGCGCCCGGCGCGGATGTTGACCTGGATCGCTGGCAGCAGCAGCTTCGGCACGCACAGCTGCGCGTCCCGCGCCTCGCGCATGGCGACATAGTCGTCCTCGCCGACACCCGCGACATGAACGTTGCGCGCGGCCTCTTCCCCGACGGTGGTCTCCCACGCAAATTCGTCGCGGCCGGGCGCCTTGTAGTCGTGGCACATGAACAGCCGCGTTTCCGGCGGCAGCGCCAGGAGGCGCTGGATCGACCGGTAGAGCCGGTGGGCGCTGCCGCCCGGAAAATCGCAGCGCGCGGTGCCATAGTCGGGCATGAACAAAGTGTCGCCGACGAACACCGCGTCGCCGATCCGGTAGCTGATGCAGGCCGGCGTGTGGCCCGGGGTGGCAATGACCTCGAAGGTCAGATTGCCGAGCGGCAGCCGCTGCCCGTCCTCGAGCAACAGGTCGAAGTCGCTGCCGTCGCAAGCGACATCGTCGGCGGCGAACATCGGCCGGAAGACCTTCTGCACCTCGCGGATGCCGACGCCGATGCCGACCGTGGCGCCGGTTCTCGCCTTGATCACCGGAGCCGCCGTCAGATGGTCGGCGTGGGGGTGCGTTTCGAGGACGTACAGGATCGCCAGGTCGCGCTCGTCCGCGGCGGCGAGAATCCGCTCGGCCGAGCGGGTGCCGGCTTCCCCGCTGGCGGGGTCGAAGTCGAGCACCGGGTCGATGACCGCGGCCTTACGGGTCTCCGGGTCCGCCACCAAATAGGAGACGGAGTTCGTCGGCTCGTCAAAAAAGGCCGTGATGTGCGGGCCAGCCGCCATATTTCCGCTCCGCCGCACGGGGCCATCAGGATGACTCCCCAAGCCCCGCGCGGCAAGCGTTTTGGTCAGCCTATTTCATGCATCGTCGTCAACTCGGGCGTGGGGACGCCGGTCGCCTTGTAATTCGCCACCAGCTCGCTCTTGCGCTGCGCTAGCTGCTCGCCGAGCGCGTCCATGTCGATCCCGGCCTGGCGCGCCTGGCTGAACAGGCCCTCCATCCTTCTTTCCTCTTCCTCGACGTGATGCTCGATCTGCTCCTGGAGCACCTTGACCTTGGCATCGAAAAACTCGTCGCTCTGCTCGTCGCCAGCCTCGATCTCGGCGATCAGCACCTTGGCGCCGTCATGCTCGACATAGGCTTCCTTGAGCAAATCCTCGTCGACCTTGCCCTCGCACGCCGGGTAGAAAATCTCTTCCTCGATGGTCGCGTGGACCGACAGCTCGAGGCAGATCTTGCGGGCCAGCTCCTGCTTGCGTCCGTCGCCGCTCGCTTTTTCGAACCGGGCGAACAATTCGGCGACCGTGCGGTGGTCCTGCTTGAGAAGCGCGATCGCATCCTGTTGTTTTGTTTCGGACATTGGGTTCTCCTGTGCTGTGGTGGAGAAACCCGCCGCGCAGGGCACATGTTCCTACCTCATGCGTATGACGCGGCTGAACAAGGGAAGGACAATCGCGGTGGACTGGAAGGGCCTCGG
>Ga0255310_10000083_pt1 | contig 16055 bp, 13 predicted proteins | sample EtOH1_T0_E1_meta_FD_201359 | JGI IMG/M metagenome (GOLD analysis project Ga0255310, IMG submission 201359) | Sandy soil microbial communities from University of British Columbia, Vancouver, Canada - EtOH1_T0_E1 | ecosystem: Engineered > Artificial ecosystem > Sand microcosm > Unclassified ...
CAACAGCCAGTGGGAGGCCTACGACGACGGAGGGCGGCTCCGGCCCGGGGTGCGGCTCATGCCGCCGCGCATTCTCGAGATCAAGCTTCCCTGAAGCGCGCGTTAGTTATGCGGGTGAGGTTTCGTCAGCGATCCTGCCGTTCGACTCAGCACGATTTGATCCACTCGCCGATCCATCAGGCGCTATTACCCGGAACGGGGCGGACACTCGTTGCTCCAGTGGGGCCAAGTCAGTCACGAATGGCGGTGTCGAGGTCGTCGATAAATAGACCGGCACCTCAAATCGATAGTAGCCTGTGAGTCGAGCGGCATGCCAGAAGGGGATTGCACTCAGTCGACGAGATGCCACGATAGGAATGGAATCCGTCTGTTGCTGGCCGGCTGCCACCGGCCGAGGCTGCAGGAGAATGGCCCTGCAAATCGGTATGATGCTGGGTACCCAGTGGGTCCCATCCCATCTTGCGACCGTGAACAGGAAGTAGGAATAGAACACACTCAGGTCCGGGGAGACACACTGATCCGGGTAACGAGTTCCCAGAAACTGGTTGGTATAGCGAAGATGCACGTTGAAGCTAAAGATGCCGGAGACCTGCGGGTTTTCTTGCACCAGAACGGCCGGTTCCAGAACCTGGAATGCAGCGCCCGTGGACACAGACGGGGGAGGAGCCTCAATGGCGACCGCAGCGATTGGAACCGATACTGCTGAAACCCGAGCTTGGATGCGGCTCAGCGCAGTTGGGCTATTGATTCCGATCCAGATGCGATTGAGTTCAGGGTCCAGTTCCAAGCCCCATACATCGGGGTCGGTTCGAAGCTCGTCGAGAGTCCCGAGGTACGAGTGCAATTCAATGGCATCGTACTGACCTTGTCGGAACTCTATCATATCTGTGCTCACGAAGACGTCCAGCCAGCCCGGGTACACAGCACCGCAAGTCAACACCTGTCTCAAGACGTCCTGAGCAGTTTGACGCTGTGACATGTCCTTCAGGCGCGCTACCAGGGTGCGACTTGTGAGGTCTTCGAACAGCCCACCGAACCCGCCGGGAATTACACGTGCTGCGATCTCGGCCTCTTGCCCTCGCGTGAGGAAGCCGGCGGAACCTCCTGGGATTGCGGAGCGAATCTCTTTGGCAGTAGCACAAGGCGTCTTGTTTGCATCCGGGTCCGTCGTGCCGGTGGCACAACCGGTCGAGAGGGCAACGAGAAATCCACACCACTTTAGCGGGCGACAATGCATGCTGAAGAAGCGAAGGGGCGAACCATGCACTGACCCACCAATGCTTTCAGGCGAGCGCCTGCACTCGGGGAGGAGACGGCCTTGCCGATGCCCTGGCGCATCTGCTCATGCCTTGATTTGATTCATGGCCGCCTCACGATGATAACGGCGTCGACCAGGAATGCGAAACAAACTTCTGCCCCGATCTCCGCCGTGGGGGTAACACCCCCGCTGGGCAAATGACGCCAGTCGGTGAGATACTTCCCTTAGACCCTGGGAAAGGACTCATCGTGTCAGGCCGTTTGTGCTTTATAGCCGCGTCCGCGGCCGTCGTGCTTACCTCCGCAGGCCACCTCACCGCCCAGCCGCGACCCGCCCGGACGGCGGACGTCGCGACTAACCTGCGTTATGAGATCACCTTCGACTCCGCCACCGCCGCAGAGCGTAAGGCCCGAATCGGGATGCGCTTCGATGTCGCGCGGGCCGGCCCGGTGCTGCTCTCGCTGCCGGCGTGGACCCCGGGGGCCTACGAGCTCAGCAACTACGCCCGCAAGGTCTCCAACTTTTCCGCCAGCGGCCCCGGCGGCCCGCTCGACTGGGACAAGACCGATTACGACACCTGGCGGGTGAGCACGGTGGCCCCGGGCACCGTATCGGTCGAGTTCGATTTCCTGGCCGACTCGCTCGACAATGCCATGGCGTGGTCGAAGGACGACTTCCTCCTGGTCAACGGCACCAACGTCTTCCCTTATCCCGAGGGCCTGGGGATGGACTTCGGCGCCCGGGTGAATGTGACCACCGCGCGCGGCTGGCAGGTGGTGAGCGGGCTCGACGCCGACGGCGGCCCGGGGCGCTACCGGGCAGCGAATTATCACGACCTGGTGGACATGCCGTTCTTCATCGGGCGGATGGACCTGGACAGCAACCAGGTCGAAGGGGTCTGGCACCGGCTGGCCAGCTACCCCTCGGGGCAGCTCCGGACCGCGGGGCGGCGGGTGCTCTGGCAGCAGATCGCCGCCATGGTGCCGCCCCAGTCGAAGGTGTTCGGCGAGACCCCCTGGAAGCACTATTCCACCCTGCTGATCTTCGACTCGGCCTTCGGGGGCGGGAGCGCGCTGGAGCACCAGAATTCCCACGTCGGCATCTACAATCCGCAATTCATCGGGACCGCGCTGCTGGCCTCGATTACGGCGCACGAGATCTTCCACGCCTGGAACGTGAAGCGGCTGCGGCCGGCGGAACTGGTGCCTTACCGCTACGACCAGCCCCAGCCGACCACGCTGCTCTGGGTCAGCGAAGGGATCACCGATTATTACGCCGACCTGGCGCTGGTGCGGGGCGGGATCATTGACTCCACGGTGTTCCTGTCGGTGACCGAGGGCAAGCGGGAGCACACCGATCAGACCGTGCCCGTGGCCCTGGAGGACGCTTCCCTCACCACCTGGATTCATCCGACCGACGGCACCGGGGACATCTACTATGACAAGGGCTCGCTGGCGGGATTGCTGCTCGACATCCTGATCCGGGACGGGAGCGAAAACCGCCGCTCACTGGACGACGTGATGCGGGCGCTGTATCAGAGCACCTTCAAGCGCGGCAAGGGGTTCACCACCGCCGAGTGGTGGGCCGAGGCGAGCCGGGCGGCGGGAGGGCGCTCCTTCACCGAATTCTCCGCGAAATACATCGACGGCCGGGAGCCCTTGCCCTGGAATACCGTCGGGGCGCTGGCCGGGATCCGGCTCCAGTCGGACACCACCCGGGAGCTGCGGCTCGGGGTGAACACCCTGTCGGACAGCTCCCGGGTGTTCGTGACCGCGGTGTCGCGGGGCAGCGCCGCGGACGACGCCGGGATCGAGCCCGGCGACCAGCTGCTCCGGGTGGGGGCGATCGAGGTCAAGGACGATAACTTCGCGCCCCAGTTCCGGGCCCGCTACGACAGCCTGGTGGGCACCACCATCCCGGTCGTGGTCATGCGGAACGACGCCGAGCGGACGGTGCAGATGCAGGTCCGCCGGGAAACGATCGTGGAGAAGCGACTGCTGTGGGACCCGGCGGCAAGCGCCAAGGCGGCGCGGATTCGGAACGGAATCTTGAAGGGAAAAACTGGACCGTGAGTGGTCAGTGGTCAGTGATCAGTGTTTTCCACTGACCACGGACCACGGACCACGGACCACTAACCACTACTACTCCTGCATCTTCCGAGCTGCCGCTTCCTGCCCCGCCAGCGCCAGCAGCTGACGCTGGGTGGTCCCGCGGCGGAGCAGGTCGAGCGCCGCGCTCATCTGCGGATCCTGGGGGATGCCCCGGCGCAGCCAGGTCGAGTCGCCGAAGGCGAGGATGGTGAACCGCTCCTCGATATTGCGATCGATGACCGGCCGTGCCGCATCGAACTGGGCGCGGGTAATCGGGATCTTGGCCTTCATCAGCCGGTTGAAGAACTCGTCGCGCATCTCCTGGGTGACCACGAAGTCGCGCTTCAGGGTCCCCTTGGACTCCAGGGCATAGTTGTAGAGCGTCACGTACCAGGTGCGGAAGTCCTGGGCCAGCGCCCGGGCCAGCTCGCGCTCGGCGGTAGTGGCCGAGTCGGGCGTGACCACCACGTCGGGGGTGATGCCGCCGCCGCCCAGGATCTTGCGTCCCGCATCGGACTTGAAGACCGGGCGGGCCTTCACCGTATCTCCTGCGACCGAATCCCGGGCGTATTCCACGAACCGGTCGTCGCCCAGCCGGTCATGCTCGGCCTGGATCGAGCGGCCGCTCGGGGTGTACCACTTGCCGGTGGTCAGCTTGATGTACCAGCCCCCTTCCATCGGGAAGAGGGTCTGCACCAGTCCCTTGCCGAAGGACGTGGTCCCGACCACCAGGCCGCGGTCGTGATCCTGGAGGGCGCCGGCCACGATCTCGGAAGCCGAGGCGCTGCCGCCGTCCACCATTACCACGATCGGCATCGAATCCACCACCGAGGGCCGGCTGGCGGTGGCGATCTCCGGGGTCTTGCCCCGATGGCGGACCACCACGATTTCCTGGCCCGGCTTGAGGAACAGGTCGCTGATGTCCAGCGCCTGGTCGAGCGAGCCGCCGCCATTGCCGCGAAGATCGAGGACGAAGCTCCGGGCTCCCCGGCGCCTGAGGTCGAGCAGTGCCTTGGCCACGTCCTCCGCGGCCGAGTCGTTGAAGCTCTGGAGCGGGATGTAGCCGACCCCATTGTCGAGCACCAGCGAATAGGGCACCGCGGGGACCCGGATCACCGCCCGGGTGAAGCGCCCCCGGATCGGCTGGGGCACCCCGGCGCGCTGGAACACGACATCCACCTTGGTGCCGGGCTGACCCACCAGCCGGCCGGAGACCTGGTCCAGCCGGAGGCCGACTACCGGCACCGAATCCACCGCCATGATGTGATCGCCCGGCTGGACCCCGCCGGCTTCGGCGGGACTGTTGGGGAAGACCCGGGCTACCACGATCTGGTCGTCCTGAGGCTCGATCTGCATGCCCAGGCCGCCGTAATTGTTCCGCAGGGTGTTGCGCTGGAAGGAGGCGATCTCCTCGGGGGAATACAGCTCGGCGTAAGGGTCCTTGAGGTTCTTGATCAGCCCCCGGGCCGCTTTCTCATAGATCGCATTGCGGGAGAGCGAGTCTACCGCGTTGTCCTCGATACGCTGCAGCACCTGCGCGAAGAGGCGGGCGCCGTCCGCCGTCTCGCTGCTCTGGCTGAGAAAGGCTCCGGCGGCCAGCGGGAGCAGCAGGAGGGCTCCCCCGATCGCTATCGAACGCATGCGCATGCCATGGCTCCATTGCCACAGGACGAAGCCGCGACGGACACCGGAATGGCGCCGTCGCGGGGGTCAAGAATCAGACAGCAGCTCCTGTACTTACGTTAATCGCGGGCGGGGGGATTCGCCATGGGAGCCCTCAGCCATCAGCCTTCAGCCTTCAGCCCTCGTCCTGACTGAAGGCTGATGGCTGACGGCTACCCCTTGGTGAGGATCTCTTCGAACAGCTTCAAGGCCCGGGGGTCGTCCGACTGCCCCAGCCAGAACAGCGCCTTGCGGCGGATCTTGGGGTCCCGGTTGGTCCGGGCGATCCGGATCAGGATGGGCACCCCTTCGTTGTGGTCCAGCTGGGAGAGGGCGAACACCGCCTGGTCCCGGACCTCGCGGTTCTCGTCGTCGTCCTCGGCCAGCTCGGAGAGCCCTTTGGTGGCCTCGTCACCCGCCGCCTGGCTCAGCCAGAAGACCGCGTTCTTGCGGGTGGGGGTGCGGGCCCGGGTGTCCTTGGCCAGAGCCAGAAGCTCGGGCCAGACCACGGCGCTGTCGGCGATGATCGCCGCGTAGATCGCCTTGTCGGCGTTGTAGGCCCGATTGGCCAGGGAGACCAGCGCCTTGGCCGCGACCGGCGCCGAAATCATCCCCAGGTCGGTGATGTTGCCCGAGCTGCTGGGCCACTCCCCGCCCACGTAGAGCCGGAGCCGGGTGACCTCGCCATCCGACTTGGTGATGGCTACCCGGGCCGGTCCCGGAATGCAGGGACGGCTGCGCCAGCTCTTTCCGGACCAGCGGACGTTGCCGTCGTCGAAGGTGGTGACGTTGTCCTCACCCCGGGAGCGATCCCGGATGAAGGACTCGCCGTCCCCGCAGATCCCCTCCCGCACCTCGTAAGACAGCCGCACGGTTCCCTCCCGCACCGCCATGATCCGATCGGTGAGGGCCTGACCGCCGGCTGAACCGGCGAGGCAGGCGACGAGCAGAGGTGTACTGCCGATGAGGCGTCGCATGGTCACGTCCTCAGTTGGGCTTGCCTTCGAGAATGCGCTCCAGGAACGCCGCCACCCGCGGGTCGTCCGACTGGCTGAGCCAGAAGATCGCTTTCTTCTGGAGCTCCTTGTCGGTCTCGGTCCGGGCGATCTCGAAGAGCTTGTCCACCGCCGCCCGCTCATCCCGCTGGGAGTAGACGAAGATGAGCTGCTCCTTCATCTCCCGGCTGGGCATCTTCTCGTAGAGCGTGAACAGCTCGGTGGCGGGGATGTCCGATTGGCCCACCCAGAACAGCGCCTTCTTGCGCAGCTCGATGCTCTCGTTCACGTCGCCGGCCACCCCGAGCAGCCAGCGCTGGCTTTCGCGCCCCTCCACCTGGGACATGGAGAACAGGATCTTGTCGCGCGACTCGGTGTCCCGGAGCTGGCCGAAGAGGGTCTTGAGGAAGCCCACCCGGTCGGGATCGTCGCCCTGGCCGATCCAGAAGATGGCCTTCTGGCGGAGGTCGCTGGAGACCCCGGCGCGGAGCGCGAAGTCGCGCAGCGCCTGGCGGGCTCGGGGAGAATCCTGCTGGGACAGGGCGAAGATCGCCTTGTCCTGGAGAGCCGGATCGGCCGCGCTCCGCAGGATGGAATCGAGCGCGGCCACCGCGGCGGGCGAATCCACCTGGGAGAGCCACTGCACCGCCTGCTCCCGCACCTGGCCGTCGGGATCGGTCCGGGCCGCATCCAGCAGGATCCGCTCGGTCTCGGGGCCCTCGTGCTGGGACACCAGGAAGACCGCCTTGCGGCGGAGGCAGAGCGAGCCCTCGTCCCGCCGGGCCAGCACCTTCTTGAGGATGGGCAGCGCCTTCTCGGCGTCCATCTGGAGCAGGGAGTTGAGCGCCGCCGATTGGACGTCGTCCTCGGTATCGCAGCGGTCCCGGGTGCCTACCTGAAACCGGGTCACCCCCCGCCTGCTCGGCGGTGTGGGGGGCGTCGGGGGTGTGGCCGCAGTGCCCGGGGTCGGGGGCGTTGGGGCCACCATGGCCCGACGGGCGTCTTCGGCGATTTCCGCTGCGCACTCGGAGTCACCCCGGCGGGCCAGCTCGCCGCAGATCCGGATCCGCAGCTGCTCGGCGTCCCGCCGAGTGCTGGCGCCCCGGGCCTTCTGCTTCTGGAGGTCGAGCACCTTGAGGGCCTTGCTCAGCGACTCGCCGTTATCCCGCCGGCTCAGCGCAAAGGCCTGCCAGTAGTAGGCATCGCCCGCATAGGTGGAGCGGGGATACCTGGTGTAGATGCTGGCGAACAGGTCGGCGGCCGTGGCATAGCGGCCCCGGTTCAGCTCCTCGCGGGCATTGCGATAGATCTGATCGGCCGGGTCCTGCTGAGCCCAGGGCGCCGGGGGCGACTCGGCGATCTCGTCCTCACTCCAGGCGAAGCCGAAGGACCCGAAGCGGCCCATCTGCGCACTGGTGGCGGCCAGCGCCGCCTGGGCATGGAGCAGTCCGACCCGGGCCTGGGCCATCACTGGTGCGATCTCGACGAGGGTGGGCCGGACCTGGGCGAGTGACGCCAGGGCGCGGGCCTGGGCGTCGGCCACCACCGAGCCGATCCAGCCGAGATCGGGAACCCGGACCACCACCGGCGCCCTGGTCCGCGCGGTTTGCGCGGGCAGGACGCCGACCGGTGCGGTGGCGAGGGCGAGGACGAGGTACCGGACGGAAGACATGGTCACGCTCCTTACAAACGAATGGCCGAGCCCGCCGGGATTGCGTTCCGGAGTCGGGTTCGGAGATGACTCTGCGCCAGGCCATCGGCGATCAGGTCGAGATCCTGGCTTCTCTGGCGCGGATTGAGGGTCGCGATCTGCGCCAGCACCAGCTCGAGATCCTCGAGCAGCCTGCGGGTTCTCAGGTCGGCGACCCGCTTGGAGTCGAGCAGCAGGCGGGTATTGGTGAGGAGATCCTGGGCCTGGCCGGCGAAATCGGTCGCGGGGGGCCGGGTGCCGAACTCGGTCAGGAAGGTCTCCACCTGGGTCAGGTGGTCACCGGTCGCGAAGAGCGCAGCCACCTCGCTCCGCTCCCGCACGTCGCCGCTCGATGGGGCCGGAGACCGGGAACCGGGATTGGGGGTGGCCGTCAGGGTGGGCTGATCGGGCACCGGCTGGGTTGGGGTCTGCGCGGTGGTTGTGGGCGACGCCGCAGGTGCTTCGGTACGCGACGGCAACGTGATCCGGCCGATGGCAATACCCAGGGCCAGCAGCGCGGCGATCCCGATCGCATAGCGGAGCGGGGTGCGGAACGGGCTCAGGGGGCGGGGCGCGGCCCGCCGGCCGGCCTGGATGGCCTCCCACATTTCCGCCCGGGGAGCCGGGGGGGGCGCGTTGTAGTCGCGCGCCGCGTCCCGAACCCACTCGTCCAGCCGGTCTTCCCGTTCATCCATCATGAGGCCAGATCTCCCGCGTACTCGGCAAGCTGCTGCCGAAGTTTGGCTCGCGCCCGGCTCAGCTGGGCCTTGGAGGTGCCTTCCTGAATCCCCAGCGCGCTGCCGATTTCCAGGTGCGTATACCCTTCCACGTCGTGCATCAGAAACACGGTGCGATACCCGACCGGCAACCCTTCGATTGCGGCGGCGAGTTTCCGCTTGAGGTCCGGATCGGCCTCCCGCGCCGGCGCCGCCACCGGGTCGGCATGCTCCAGATCGACTTCCCGGGCCCGGAGCCGCTTCACCTTCCGCTGCCCGTTGTAGACCACCGAGATGGCGATCGCGGTGATCCAGGTGGAGAGCGCCGCTTCGCCCCGAAAGGTGGCCAGACGGTCGAACGCCCGGATGAAGGTGTCCTGGGTATAGTCCGCCGCCAGCTCCCCGTCCCCCACCATTCGGTAGACGAGACGGTATACCCGGTCCACATGCGAGTCGTACAACTCGCGCTCGGCATCCTGGTCACCCGCCAGGACGCGGGCGACGAGACTCGTTGGTTCCACCCTGCCCCGGGCTCAAGAGGGTCGCCCCTATTCTGTGGTATCGGACAGAGGAGCGCCAGAAAGGGTTGCTTCGGGGAGCCTTCAGCTTTCAGCCCTCAGCCCTGAGTCACTAGCCAATTGTATGTCGGTCGAGATTGGCGTGGCTGAAGGCTGAAGGCTGAGGGCTGATGGCTATTAAATAATATATGATTCACTTATTATCATTGCATGGCTCGTCACAAGGCGCCAAATCGCCTCGATCACATCGCAGACGCTGCAACGGAAGTCTTTATCCAGCACGGATATGGACCCGCAAGGATCGCCGAGATAGCTGCCAGGGCCAGAGTGGGCCCTGGGACCGTTTATCTCTATGCGGAGGGGAAGGAAGCGCTGTTTGACTTGGCGATCCGGCGGTCGCTGGAGGATCCAACGGTCTGGACCATGGTGCTGCCCCACCCCAACCCGAAGCCGGGTGCGGTGGGCGACGCCCTTTGGCGATGCCTCCAGAACGCAGCCCATTTTCCCCAGCTCTGGCTGGCGACCGAATCCCCTCCCCCGGAGGATGTCAGAGCGGAAGTGGAAGGTATCGTCCGAGAGTTGTATCGATGGCTACACCGCTACCGGAGGGCCATCAAACTGGTGGAACGCTGCGGAGGGGACTGGCCCGACCTGTCCCAGGTGTTTTATCGCCGCTTCTGGCGGGGCGGGGTGCGCCGCCTCTCCGACTACTTCCAGCGGCGGGGCAGGGAGGAACTCCTGCCTCGGCGGCCCGATCACCTCGCCGCCGCCCATCTGGTGATAGAATCCCTCACCTGGATGGCCGCCCACCGCGAATGGGCGCCCGACGCCGCTCAGATCGCCGAGTCGACGGCCGAGGAGACCGCCTTGGGCATGCTCGTGCCGGCGATTTGTGGCAAATAGGCATCAGCCATCAGCCGTCAGCCATCAGCGACTGAAGGCTGAAGGCTCTATCAAAGGAGTTTACGGTGAACACCGGCGCGGACTTTCTCGCCCAGTCCCGGGAATACCTGACCGGGCACTACCTCCCCAAGCTCCTGGCCGCGCTGGAGGTCCTGTCGAATGCCGACCTCTGGTGGCGGCCCCATGAAGCTGCCAACAGCGCCGGCAATCTGGTCCTCCATCTTGCCGGCAATATCCGCCAATGGGTGGTAAGTGGAGTGGGTGGGGCGCCCGATCAGCGCGATCGGGCAGCGGAATTTGCCCGGCGGGACCCCTTGTCTCGCGCCGAGCTGGTGGCCCGGATTACCGAAGCGGTGCTGGAGGCCGACGCGGTGATCGGGTCTACCGACCCAGCCTCGCTGGGCGAACGGCGGGAGATTCAGGGCCGGCGGGTCACTCTGCTCCAGGCGATCTACCATGCGGTCGAGCACTTCGGGATGCACACCGGGCAGATCATCTACCTCGCCAAGCTGCGTTCGGGGAGCGATCTGGGTTTTTACGAGATGGTGGATGGAATCCCCCGGGCGGCGTGGCCCGGGCATCCGGCGGGGGGGAGTAGCTAGGACGGTAGGTTGTTGGACGGTAGGACGGTAGTGGAGGACGGTATGGACGGTAGGGCGGTAGGACGGCAGGTACCGCTCACCGCTCACCGCTACGGCGTCTGCCCCCAGAACGGCCCCAGGTACACCAGCAATCCCGCATACAGCGCGATCCCGTCCCACAGGTTCTTGATCCGGAGATTCTCGTTCTCGGCGTGCTGGTTGTTGTCGTGGTTTACGATCGGCACCATGATCAGCGGCGCGTTCAGCACCTCCAGAAAATGATAGAGCGGAAGGCTGCCGCCCATCGGGGGCTTGGCGAGGACCGGCTCGCCCAGGGCGGCTTCGGCCGCGCGCATGACGGCGCGCGAGACCGGGAGATCCATCGGCGTGCCGGTGGCGGGATAGCCGCCGTCGCCGGTGACCTTGATGACACGGGGATGGCTGCGGAGCGTCGCAGAATCCGGATCGGCCGCCACGACGTGATATCCCCGCGCGACGAGGTGCGCCCGCAGCATCGCCAGGACCCGTTCGGGTCGCTGCTCGGGCACCAGCCGGAAGTCGAGGTACGCCAGGGATTGCGGCACGATCACGTTGGCGGAGCGATCGCCGGTGCCGCCGCCGGAGAGTCCGCTCAGGTTCAGCGCGGGTCGGGCGGTCAGCTCGGACAGCGACGCGGTGCCGCCCTCGGTGCGTCCCAGCCGAAGCTCTCCCCGCATCTGCTCTTCGATGGGCGGTGTGGCGGCGAATGCGGCGCGCTCGGCGGCCGAAAAGGCCCGGACGTCGTCATAGAATCCGTTGATGAGAATCCTCCCCTCCTCATCCCGCAGCGAGGCGAGCAGGTGCGCCATCATCACGTTGGGATTGGGCGCCCAGTTCCCGTAGTGGCCGCTGTGCAGCGGCAGGGCCGGCCCGTAAATCGTGAGGTTGACCCCCATCACCCCGCGCACGCCGAACGACACCTGGGGCCGGCGGCTCTGGTGCACCGGGCCGTCGCCGAAGAGCCAGAGATCGGCCTTGAGCAGTTCGGCGTGCCGGGTGAGCATCCCGCGCAGATGGGTCGATCCCGCCTCTTCCTCACCTTCGAAGAAGAACTTGAGATTGACCGACGGCCGCCGGCCAAGCGCCTTGAGGGCATCGAGCGCGGTGAGCATCGCAACGATGGGCGACTTGTCGTCGCTGGCCGAGCGGGCGTAGATCCGCCATTCGGGGTCGAAGCGTCCCCTCGCGGCGGGGAAAGGGATCTCCCGCGCACCCGCGGTCAGGGCGCCGTCCCGCAGCACCACCGACCAGGGCGGCGTGGTCCAGCGCGAAGGATCCACCGGCTGCCCGTCGTAGTGCGAGTAGAACACCACCGTGCGGGTGGCGCCGGGGGTGATCAGCTCGCCGTAGACCGCGGGGGCCGAGCCCGGCGATTCGAGAATGCGGGCGGTCGCTCCCCGCCGCTCCAGCATCGAGACAATCAGCGCGGCGTTGCGGCGGATGTTGACCGAATCGCTCGCGACATTGGGAATCGCCAGCAGCCGGCTGAGCTCGGCCACGATCTCGGTCTCCCGGGGAGCCCGCCAGGCGTCGACCCTGGCCCGCAGCGAGGTGTCTGGCTGGGTGCTGGATGCTGGGGACTGGAGGCTGGTGAAGAGCGCAAGGGCGAGGAAGAGCATCGGAACCGCCCTTTCAGGCGCATGACTGAAGGCTGATGGCTGACGGCTGCGGACTGCTCTTATCTTCCATGGCCCGCCAGTCAACCGCAAGGGAGTTCGGCATCATGGCCCCCCGTGAAGAATCGCTCGACCCGGAGTCCTGGGACCAGTTCCGGGAACACAGCCACCGGATCCTCGACGAGTTGCTCGAGTGGCAGCGGACCCTGCGTGAGCGCCCGGTGTGGCAACCGGTGCCCGAAACGGTGCGCGCCGATCTCCGGCGGCCGCTTCCCGGGGCGGGTCTCGGGCTCGAAAGGAGCTGGGACGAATTCCGGAAGTCGGTGCTGCCGTATCCCTGGGGGAATGGGCATCCCCGGTTCTGGGGCTGGGTGAACGGGACCGGGAGCCCGAGCGGGGCGCTGGCCGAGCTGGCGACGGCGGTCATCAACACCAACGCCGGCGGGGGCCATCAGATCGCCCCGTACCTCGAGGGGCAGGTGGTGGACTGGTGCAAGACGATGGTCGGCTTCCCCGGGTCGGCCAGCGGCGTCCTGGTGACCGGAGGCTCGGTGGCCAACCTGGTCGCCCTGGCCGCGGCGCGGGACGCGGCGGATCCGCGGGTGACCGACGAGGGCCTCACGGCGGCCGGGGCGCGGCTCACGATGTACGCTTCGGCGCAGACCCACAACTCGGTCGACAAGGCGGTCCGGCTGCTCGGGCTGGGCCAGCGCGGGTTACGATCCATTCCGGTGGACGCCGAGTACCGCATGGATCTCGCGGCACTGACCCGGATCATCGCGGACGACCGGGCCGAGGGCTGGACGCCCTGCTGCATCATCGGCAACGCCGGCACCGTCAACACCGGCGCGATCGACGACCTCGCCGCGCTCGCCGATCTCTGCGAGCGGGAAGGGATCTGGTTCCACGTGGACGGGGCCTTCGGCGCGCTCGCAGCGCTGTCGGACCGGCTGCGGCCGCTGGTCCGGGGGATGGAGCGGGCCGACTCGGTGGCGTTCGACCTGCACAAGTGGCTGTACATGCCCTACGACGTCGGCTGCGTGCTGGTCCGCGATCCGGAAGCGCATCGGCGGCCTTTTTCGACCCACGCCAGCTATCTCTCCAAGGCCGCGCGCGGGGCGGCGCCGACCGATCACGAGCCGGGCTCGCTCAGCCCGGAGCTGTCCCGGGAATTCCGCGGACTCAAGGTGTGGATGCTGCTCCAGGAACACGGCGCCGCCAAGTACGCGCGGCTCATCGAGCAGAACGTGGACCAGGCGAAATACCTGGCGGGCCTGGTGCGCCGGCACCCCGAGCTGGAGCTGCTGGCGCCGGTGCCCTTGAATATCGTGTGTCTGCGGTACACGGGGAACGGGGAAGACCTGGGGAACGGGGAACGGCTCGACGCGCTCAATCGCGAGCTGCTGATCCGGATTCAGGAGCGCGGCATCGCGGTGCCCTCGGGGACCGTGCTCGACGGAACGTTCGCGATCCGGGTGGCGATCACGAACCACCGCAGCCGGCGGGACGATTTCGATCTGTTGGTGGATGCGGTGGTGCAGCTGGGACGGGAGCTCAGCGCACCGGCCTGAGCCGGGCGATCCGGCCCTCCACCCCGGCGGCCCAGCAGACCGCCGCGGCGCAGCTCACGGTGTTGAACCCCGGCCCCTCCAGCCGCCGCCAGGTGGCGCCGTCATCGTTGGAGATGGCGGAACCGGTGGGTCCCGTCGAGACGTAGGTGCGCCGGCCTGCCGCGCTGACGCCGTATTGCACCCCGGTGAGACCTGGGCTCGTCATCGGCCGCCAGCTGCGTCCGCCGTCGTCGCTCAACATCAGATTCCCGGCGGACGCCTCCCGATTCTGATAGTCGCCCCCCACCGCCACGCCATGCCGGCGGTCCCGGAACGCGAGGCCGAAAATTCCTTTGGCCGGTCCCGCCGCCGCGGGCGTTTCCACCGCCCGCCAGGAAGCTCCCCGGTCCGCCGAGTAGAGCACCCGCGCTTTGGGACCGCCTCCGGTCCCGATCCAGACTTCGCGATTGCCGCCGAGCGCGATGGCGGTTCCGCTCGCCGCGAAGGCCGCTTCTCCATCGCGGGCCGGCGGGCGCTGTTCGGGGGGAACCGGAGTCCAGTGGGCCCCGCCGTCCCTGGTAACCATGAGGGTGAAGCGTCCCCCGAGCGGGTCGCCGAAGGCGATGCCGTTGTTGGCGTTCCAGAACGCCATGCCGTCGAAGAACACCCCCGGCGTGGTGTTCTCGTACTGGAGCCGCCAGGTTCTGCCGCCGTCGTCGGTGCGGTAGAGCCGTGCGGCGGAAGCTCCGCTGAACGCGGTGCCCAGCGCCCAGGCCCGGCGCTGATCCAGGGCGCGGATCGCGATCAGAAAGAGGTTGGAAGCCCCGGGAATGCTGTCGGCAGTCCAGGTGGCTCCGCCATCGGTGGTTCGGGCCACCACCCCGCCCCGGCCGGCGGCCCAGACCACCCGGTCATTTACCGCGTGAAGTCCGCGAAATTCGGCGGCGGTCCCGGAGGGCTGGATGATCCATTGTGCCCGGAGCGGGCGCGCCAGGGCGACGAAGGCGAATAGAGTCCAGGCAAGACGCATCGCGCGAAAGTAGCTGTACCACCGGGGGATGGGGAATGGGGAGTGGGGTAGTGGGGAATGCCGGCGCTCTGGACTTCCCGGGGGAGGGTGGTATCGTCTGCCATGGCTACCAACCCCTCTGAAAAGTCCCGCGCCGTCGCGCTGGCGCTCTGCATCCCCCTCGGCGTGTTCGGGGCCCACCGCTTCTATGTGGGCAAGATCGGAACCGGACTGCTGCAGCTCTGCACCCTGGGCGGCCTGGGTCTCTGGTACCTCTACGACCTCATCACGATTGCGAGCGGTGAATTCCGCGACGGCGACGGCCGCCGGGTGGCGCTCTGGGACCCGGAAGACGCCGCCGCGCTGGCCCATGGCGTGCCACAGGAGCTGCTCGACGAGATCGAGGCGCTCCGGAGGGAAGTGGGCGAGCTGGCGGAGCGGGTGGATTTCACCGAGCGGTTGCTGGCCGATCCGTCGCGCAAGCCAACTTCAACGGGCGGCACGGTCTGAGTGCCCTGATCGAACGACTCCGCAGCGCGCTCGCGCCCGAGTACGACATCGTGCGCGAAGTGGCGGGCGGCGGCATGGGCGTGGTGTTCGAGGCCCGGCAACGGCGCCTGGACCGCCGGGTGGCACTCAAGATCCTCCGTCCCGAGATGGCGACCGCGGTCGCCGCCGAGCGATTCCTCGCCGAAGGCCGGATTCTGGCCCGGCTCTCCCACCCCAATATCGTCCCGGTGTACGACGCCGGCGAAGACGACGGCTTCCTGTACTACGCCATGGAGTTCGTGGAGGGGGAGTCGCTGGCTGAACGGCTCAAGCGGGGTGCCTTGCCCCCAGCCGAGGCCGTGCGCCTCGGTCGCGACTTGCTGGGTGCCCTCGAGGCCGCGCATGCCCTCGGGGTGGTGCACCGGGACGTGAAGCCCGCCAACATCTTCCTCCGGAAGGGCAGAGCGCTGCTGGGAGATTTCGGCATCGCTCGCTGGCAGCAGGCGCCGGATGCCGGATACACCACACCCGGCCAGATGATCGGAACGCCCCGCTACATGTCCCCGGAGCAGCGCGACGGGGTGCCGGTGAGCAAGCGCACCGATGTCTATGCCGCCGGACTGGTTATCTGGGAGGCGTGCACCGGAGAGCGCTGGCCGGCGTACCAGTCCCCCCACGCGGCGGAGTGGAGCAGGATCCCCTCGAGGCTGGTGGCGACGGTGCGCCGCGCGCTCGCGCTGGTTCCCGAGGAGCGCTGGGCCGACGCCGGCGAAATGCGGCACGCCCTCGATGGCTCCACCCGGATGCCGCGGTGGACCCTGCTCGCGGCCGGCACGGCGGTCGCCGCGCTGGGGGCGTGGCTGCTGTTTCCTCCGCCCCCGCCGCCGAGTGGTCCCCGGGGAGCGGTGAGCATCGCGGTGGCGGCGTTCCGGCCGGATT
>Ga0255310_10000084_pt1 | contig 16044 bp, 16 predicted proteins | sample EtOH1_T0_E1_meta_FD_201359 | JGI IMG/M metagenome (GOLD analysis project Ga0255310, IMG submission 201359) | Sandy soil microbial communities from University of British Columbia, Vancouver, Canada - EtOH1_T0_E1 | ecosystem: Engineered > Artificial ecosystem > Sand microcosm > Unclassified ...
TTGTTTGGCAGAAACGACGCCCGGAGTAACCGTAAGCTCTGGCATCTCGGTAATCATCATCGCGTGATCATGACTGACGCCGGTACCTAGGATGTAAACGGGCTTTTTCTTCAGGCTCTTGGCACGTTCGGCAGAGGTGATAACCACGGCGCCAGCGCCGTCAGTCACCAGACAGCAGTCATAACGATGCAGTGGGTCGCATACCAGCGGCGAATTCATCACATCACTGATGGTTAACGGCTCTTGGTAACGGGCGCGAGGATTCTTCTCTGCCCATTGCCGTGTGGACACAGCAATCTGCGCTAATTGCTCGGAGGTCGTGCCGTACAAATGCTTGTGACGCATCGCTGCCAGCGCATAAGCACCGGCTGGAAGCATCAAGCCGTAGGGCATTTCCCATTCCAGGAAAGGCGGTGGGTTTTTGCGATCAATGGAGCTCATCATGGCTGCCATGCCACCACCCAACCCCCCCTTGGAACGGGGCGTCTGCGCATACACAGAAACGGCGACTTCACATAAGCCCAGGGCTATCGCTGCCGCAGCGTGCTGCACGTGAACTTCAAAGCTTGAACCACCGGTCATGGTGGTGTCGGTATAGCGAGGACGAATCCCCAGATGCTCCGCCAGTTCCATGGAGGGCATCATCATGCCGGTGACGAACAAGCCGTCCACGTCACTTAATTTTAATCCTGCATCTGCCAAAGCGGCGTGAACCAGTTTCACTTCCAGCTCGCGCTCCGTCATATGGAGCTCGCCGGTGGGTGAAACTTCGTCCACGGCGCCTACGATACAGGCCTTGCCGCGTAGATAGTTTGCTTTTGCCATAGCGTCCTTACTCTATAAAGTTACCAAAGTCCTTGGCTGACTGGGTGGATAGCAAAATCAGGCTGCACCCCGTTCACCGACAGTCAGTCAAAAAATCAGACTACCCTGTCTGATGGGTGAGACTAGGTGATTTGTACTGTGATGGCAAGAGTATTTTGACCGCTTGTTCACTGCAAACATTTCGCCTTGCTTACAATTTCCTTTAAACTCCATACCTCACTTTAGATCATTATTTGGGATCAGCTCCGGAGAGTCAGGATGTCGCACAACGAACGCAGCAAAACCATTACCCAAGGCCCACAACGCGCACCCAACCGAGCCATGCTGCGGGCGGTTGGGTTTAGCAACGGCGACTTCGACAAACCCATTGTTGGTATTGCCAATGGTTACAGCACGATCACCCCTTGCAACATCGGCCTGGGCGAGCTGACCCGGCGCGGTGAAGTGGCGCTGCGTAAGCTAGGCGCTATGCCACAAACCTTCGGCACGATCACCATTTCTGACGGTATCTCCATGGGCACGCTAGGCATGAAGTATTCTTTGGTGTCACGCGAAGTAATCGCCGACTCCATCGAAACCGTCTGCAATGGCCAATGTATGGACGGCCTAATGGCCATTGGCGGCTGCGACAAGAACATGCCAGGGGCAATGATTGCCATGGCGCGACTAAACATCCCGGCAATTTTTGTCTACGGCGGCACCATCAAACCCGGTCATTACAAGAATCAGGATCTGACCATCGTCAGCGTATTCGAAGCCGTTGGGTCATTTAGCGCGAAAAAAATTGATGAGGCCGAATTAACCGCCATCGAAAAGCACGCTTGCCCAGGCGCGGGCTCATGCGGTGGCATGTACACCGCGAACACCATGGCCGCTGCTTTCGAGGCCATGGGAGTCAGCCTGCCCTACTCCTCGACCATGGCGGCTGAAGATTCCGAGAAAGCCGATAGCACCGAAGCCTCGGCCCGCGCGTTAGTCTACGCCATCGAACACAACATCCGGACTCGTGACCTGCTGACGCGCAAGGCTTTCGAGAATGCCATCACCGTGGTCATGGCGTTGGGCGGTTCGACCAACGCCGTATTGCATTTGCTAGCCATTGCCGATGCGGCAGAAGTCCCCTTGAGCATTGACGATTTTGAAACAATACGCGGCAAGGTGCCGGTACTGTGCGACCTCAAACCCTCCGGGAAATACGTCACGGTAGAGCTGCATCAGGCGGGTGGCGTGCCCCAGGTAATGCGTATGCTGCTGGAGCATGGCCTACTGCATGGCGAATGCCTCACCATTACCGGCAAAACCCTTGCCGAAACCTTGGCTGAACTGCCTGCCGAGCCTCACGCCAATCAACAGGTGATCCGCCCTTGGAACAACCCTGTTTATAGCGAAGGTCATCTATCAATACTTAAAGGCAACCTGGCAGAAGAAGGCGCTGTAGCTAAAATTTCCGGCATCAAAAAGTCCAGCATCACCGGTCCGGCCCGAGTTTTTGATTCTGAAGAAGACGCCATGCAAACCATCTTGGATGGCAAGATCAAAGAAGGCGACATCTTAGTCATCCGTTACGAGGGCCCCAAGGGCGGCCCCGGCATGCGCGAGATGCTCTCGCCGACTTCCGCCATCATTGGTGCCGGTTTAAGCGACAAGGTAGGTTTGATCACCGATGGCCGTTTTTCTGGCGGCACGTATGGCATGGTGGTCGGCCACGTCGCGCCCGAAGCGGCTGTTGGCGGCACCATCGCCCTGGTAGTCGAAGGTGACAGCATTACCATTGATGCAGGAAAACGCTTGCTGCAATTAAACGTAAGTGCGGATGAATTAGCCCGTCGCCGCCAGGCTTGGGTCGCTCCGGCTCCGCGCTGCAAGCCAGGATCGGTGTTGGCCAAATACGCCAAGCTGGTGACATCGGCGAGTCGAGGTGCAGTAACCGAGTAAGTCATTGCCGAAAAACTGCGCAGTCAGGCTGGAGGGGCGTATCAACCTCTCCAGCTTTTCTGTAAAGCCAGGCTAAAACCCAAACACCAACTCCAATCCCGTGTAGTCGGACTGTTCCTGGAAGAGCTGGAGATGGTAAGAATATCCCGTGTAATACGTTGCCAGCAGGCTAAGAGAGCGGCTTGATTGTTTGCCGGCAAAGAATTCGGTGCCAAAAACTAAACGGGTATTATTGTAATAATCCTGAAGCTGCAATGCTCTTACATCCGCGCCCATCATCCAACGACCGACGCCCCACAAACTCATCGCGCCACGGTAATCAATGCCTGCTCGAGCAACGGCCTGATCAATATTTTCTGGTTCTTCTGGTAATAAATACTCACCACCGACATAAATACGTGCGCCCTTCCAGGTGTACGCCAACAGCCATTCAACGGCGTTGTAATCTACTTTCTGGTAAGTAGCCCCACTTAATCCAATATAATCATCGCCTTTATGAGAGCTTTGGTGATAGTAGCGAAACGCAGAAGAAACTGCGTTTCGCCGCACGGCCAACTGACCGGCAATCAAGTAGTCATGTACCAGCAAATCACGCGAAATCTTTGCCATATCAAAATCAGATGTGGCAAACCCCTGAATAGAAATATCCAACGCATTAAACCCCAGCGTATTTCTACCGGCCAGCAAGCCAAAATCTTCGCCTAAACCAACAGAGCCCACGTTGGTGGCAGGATAAGTATCCGAAGCCTGGCGGGAAGCTATGTAGAATCGAGGTCTCAGTGGATCGGCCAAAGGTCGATCAAAAACAGCGTCCGTTGGCAGGAGTTTCCATGTTTTCGTTGACGCAGATTCAGCCTGAGTTTTAGTCTCGTGTTTAATTTTTAAGGGGCGTACCCCTATCTGCTTAATGTCGGTTAGCGCCAGCAATGTGCCAATCACTTCATCGTCGTCAACAAGCCCGGGAATGATGTAAACAGTCATTTGATTGGCGTTTTTTTGGACAACAAACTGCGAGCTGTTCAAGCCAAAATTGTCACGCAAGATGCGGGTGGCCTGTTGAACAAGCTTGTCTGTCACGGCGGTGGGTGCCGCATGTACGATCTGCGATAGATCAACTAAGAAGAAAATAAACAACAAAGCAGATACTAACCCTGCACGCTTGATTGCGGTCGAGTTTGAGATACCAAAATAGAGCATTACCAGGTCCTGATGGGGCCGGTATCCAAATGTATGAAGTCGGATGACGGGTAATAGCCAACGCCACCTGCACGTTGCGCTAGCGAAGCTTTCTTAAGCTGCCGTAGCGGTACGCCGGGGACACGTAAGTCAATCGCTTGACCTTTTACATGGTAACTGTGTTTGGCAACACCTTCACTATGTTGGCGCAACATTTCGTTGGTTTCGGGGGAGCGATAAGCCGAAATAATGTTCATCGGCCGGCGGCCAAAATTAGCGGAAACGGCATACATCAGATCAAAAAGTTTTGGGTCCATCTCAGCGACTTCACCATTATGATGGTCTCTGAGGACATGGTTAATCGCCCATAATCCTTCGTTAATATACTGACCCTTAACCCAGTAGACTACCGATGCAGATTCGCCGGTATGCAGGTTAAGCAGATGTAACCAGCGTTCTGGTTTCATCACTTTAGCTTCAACCCAGCTAGGCGCCATAGCACCCAAGGTGGCGGCTCCTGCTAATTTCAGGAAATTACGACGAGACGGGTTTTGAGTCGAGTCATTTCGGCTTGTCATGTAATCAAATCTTAGGTTTGCATTTTTAACGCGACTAAATAATATATATTTAGCTCACTAAAAAGGCGGTGGCTAGCGATCTAGGATTACCTGCCCCACTGTTACGATGGACGGTTGTTTTTTAGCCCACCAAATTGGGCAGCGACATCGAAACCATCATTGCACAAATATCTTGGCATCGCCAAATTTAAAGATATTTGTTAATTCCAGCGGATGATTATAGCATTCATTTTATGACTTTTCCTAGATCACGAAATTATCTAATTGTAATAACTCATGTTTATACATTTTTCCCACACAGTTACCTTTTATAGTGAGATTGACGGCGCAGGGAACCCACCCTAAAATGCCGGTCTCGTTAAGGGGCGGTTAGCTCAGCGGTAGAGCACTACCTTCACACGGTAGGGGTCGTAGGTTCGAACCCTACACCGCCCACCAGCACTCAATCTTCAGCGTCACCCTTCTTTGGGCTTTACCATAACTACGTTGTAACCTATCATCGTGCTCACACATGAGCTGCCGGCCAGAAGGATCTGTGCCGCGCCAAGGAAGCCAAGGATGGAATTCAAAAATCCTCTGTTGAATCAAACGCCAGAAAGACTTAAAAAGCTTCAGGCCAATTTTTTTTCTTCCATACCCCATGCCAGAGAACTCGGCATTGAGGTCACGGATATTGGTCCGGCCCGAGGCACGCTCAAAATTCCTTACCGCGATGTGCTGATCGGCGACCCACGTACCGGCATTATTCATGGGGGTGTCATCACCTCTCTGATTGACAGTTCCTGCGGCTTGGCCGTGTTTGCCGCCCTGCCTCGCATGGAAGCCATCGCCACACTCGATTTGCGCATTGATTACATGAAACCGGCTCAACCCAAGCTGGATATCTACGCTTTTAGTGAGTGTTATAAGCTCACTCGGCAAATTGCCTTTGTGCGTTCTATCGCTTACCAGGATGATATCAACGACCCAGTTGCTACCAGCGTTTCCGCCTTCATGCGCGCATCTTCCAAGCTGCCACCCATCACGCCTAAACAGTTTAAATCGGAGATGGGTTAACCATGGATAGGCCAACGGATATTGCGACGCTACTTAAAAAAGCCCAAGAAACGGGTAATTATACCCCGCTAATGCAAGCCATTCCTTATGCCCTGTTTATGGGCGTTGAGATGAACATCGATGCCGGCGGTCTGCCCTTGTTTCATTTGCCGTTCCAGCAAAAAAATATCGGCAATGCCGTGTTACCCGCGATACACGGCGGAGTTATCGGTGGTTATCTGGAACACAGCGCGATTCTACATTTGATGTGGGCACGCGAAACCACTGACTTGCCAAAAACCGTAGATTTTAATATTGATTATCTGCGCCCCGGCCGCCCGGAAAGCGTCTACGCCCAGTGCCACGTAACGCGCCAGGGTGCTCGTGTTGCTCATGTCCAAGTCGATGCCTGGCAAAATGACCGAGCTAAGCCTATTGCGGTTGCTCGGGTGCATTTTTTACTGTGATTTTTTGTTCTAACTGCAAGGGAGAGTGTGATGTCAGATGTACGTTTTGATGGCAAAACCGCCATCGTCACCGGTGGTGGCGGTTCTTTGGGCCGGGCCTACTGCTTACTTTTCGCTAGCCGTGGCGCCAATGTGGTGGTCAACGATCTGGGCGGAAGCTTTGCCGGTGAAGGGGCCAGTCAATCCGCTGCTGATAAAGTGGTGCAGGAAATTATCGCCATGGGTGGCAAAGCCATCGCCAGCTACGAATCCGTCTCTGACGTAGCCGCCGCTGAGCGCACCATCAAAGCCGCCAAAGATGCGTTTGGCCGGGTAGATATTCTGGTAAACAACGCCGGTATTTTGCGGGACAAATCCTTCAACAACATGGCCGAAGAAGACTGGGACAAGATTTTTGAAGTTCACGTTAAGGGCGCTTACTGCATGACTAAGGCGGCTTGGCCTATTTTCAGAGAGCAGAATTACGGGCGGGTGGTCCTGACTTCTTCAGCTGCCGGTATCTATGGCAATTTCGGTCAGACCAATTACTCCGCTGCCAAGCTAGCCCTGGTTGGTTTTGGCCAGACACTGGCTATCGAAGGCAAGAAATACAATATCAACAGCAATACCATCGCACCGGTGGCAAAATCTCGCATGACCGAAACCGTCATGCCGCCGGCATTGTTGGAGAAGCTGCGCCCGGAGGCCGTCGCGCCTTTGGTAGCCTGGCTATCCAGCGAAGAATGCAAAGAAAGCGGCTCGCTGTTTGAAGTGGGCGCAGGTCGCTTCTTTAAACTGGCCTGGATGCGTACTAAGGCGTTTAAATCATCAAATGCCGAAGGTGTTGCCAGCCTCGAGGAGCTGCGTGATAACTGGTCTGCTGTCACCGATTTTACCGATGCTAAGCGCGTTAAGAGTATCCAAGAATCGACGATGGAATTTATGAAGTAAGTTTTGATTTTCCGGCTCCGCAAGCTCGGATACACAGAGCTTGCGGGGGCTTGAATAAGTGTCGCGCAAAACTTAGTCTATGATTATGAGAGGGCGGTAGCCGACTACATAAATCAGTAAGTTGACAAAAAAATAACAATAATATTTATTTAGTTTTTAGTTAAATCAGTGAGTTAAAATCAGGAGGATACGATTATGTCACGCAAGGTATGCGTCATTGGTAACGGTATGACTCAGTTTTCTAAACCTGGGACCAGCCCCGAATACAACATCATGGCGAAAGACGCCATCAATCAGGCCCTGGCAGAAGCGGGTATCGACTACAAACAAGTCCAGCAAGCTGCTGTCGGCTACGTTTATGGCGAAAGCACCACGGGTGAACGCGCCATGTACGAAGTGGGCTTGACCGGTATTCCTATCTACAACGTCAACAACAACTGCTCAACCGGTTCCACTGCTTTGTTTATCGCTAAGCAATTAGTCGAAGGCGGCATTGCAGAGTGTGTCATTGCGGTGGGCTTCGAAAAGATGCAAAAAGGCGCTTTAGGTGCCACCTTTACTGATCGGTTAAACCCGATGGATAAGCACATGCAGGCGGTCTCTAAGCTGCAGAAGTTCACCAGTGCTCCGCCAACGTCTCAATTGTTCGGCGGCGCCGGCCTTGAGTACCAAACCAAGTACGGCACGTCCAACGAATCGTTTGCCCGTATCGCGGTAAAGAATCGTAAACATGCTTTGAATAATCCACGCTCTATCTTCCACGATGCTCTGACCGTTGAAGAAGTCATGGAGTCGCCCCATTATTTTGGCCCCCTCACCCGCCTACAATGCTGCCCGCCGACTTGCGGTGCCGGCGCTGCCATTGTCTGCTCCGAGGAGTTTGCCAAGAAGTACTCCAAGACCAAGCCGGTTTACATCACCGGTATGACCATGACCACGGACTTGCCGTCTACTTTCAATGACAACTCGATGATCAAAGTCATCGGTTATGACATGACTAAGAACGCAGGCGAGCAAGTATTTAAGCAATCCGGCGTTGGCATCGAAGATGTTGACGTGATTGAGTTACACGACTGCTTTACAGCCAACGAACTGCTGACCTACGACGCACTGGGCATGTGCAAGCCAGGCGAAGCGGGCCGTTTGATCGACGAAGATCAAGTAACCTACGGCGGCAAGTGGGTGGTCAATCCTTCCGGCGGCTTGCTGTCTAAGGGCCATCCCTTAGGAGCCACCGGTCTGGCACAATGTGCGGAACTGTCCTGGCAGCTGCGCGGCAAGTCTGAGAAGCGCCAGGTAGAAGGCGCTAAGGTTGCCCTGCAACATAACCTGGGATTGGGCGGCGCCTGCGTCGTTACGATGTATCAGGTCTAAGCTGTAAGGTCGATTGTTAAAAAACTCCTCCGAAACAGAAATGCGTCGGAGGAGTTTTTTGTGCCTGACGCCACTAATCTGATCGTTCAGCAGACCAGATCACTGCCGAATGACTGGCGATATCGGCGTTTGAACTCATCCAGGGTGAAGCGATGGTTTTGGGTGCCGTGCTGGACGACTTTAATAGCCCCAAGCAGCGAAGCAATTCGACCCGTGACTTCCCAGTCCAGGCTTTTTTGCAAGCCAAAGATTAAGCCTGCCCGGTAAGCGTCGCCACACCCGGTAGGATCATTGACGGCATCGGGCCGAGCCGCCGGAATCTCCAACCGCCGACCGCCTGTGTAGATTTCTGAGCCCTTGGCGCCGTGGGTGACAATCAATGCGTTAACTTGTTTAGCCAGCGCCTCAAAGCTAAACCCAGTCCGTTCTGCGAGTAATGCACCTTCGTATTCATTAACAGTGAGGTAGCTGGCCTGATCGACAAAGGCCAACAATTCCTCGCCGTTGAACATGGGCAAGCCCTGACCTGGATCGAAGATAAAAGGTATGTTCGCTGCTTTGAATTGGGCAGCGTGGTCTATCATACCCTGGCGACCATCGGGAGCAATAATGCCCAGAGTAATGCCCGCGTCGTTGGGTACTCGGTTTTTATGAGCGTCGCTCATGGCGCCGGGATGGAAGGCGGTGATTTGGTTGTCGTCCAAGTCGGTGGTGATGTAAGCCTGAGCAGTGTAGCTTTCGGTAATTTCTTTGAGGTAGCGTTGATCGATGCCGATCTGCGTTAACCATTGCGCATACGGGCCAAAATCGCGGCCAACGGTAGCCATCGGCACGCCCTGCCCGCCCAATAGCATTAGGTTGTACGCAATGTTGCCGGCGCAACCGCCATATTCACGGCGCAGTTCGGGCACCAAAAAGGACACGTTAAGCATGTGTACCTTATCCGGCAAAATATGATCTTTAAACCGCTGAGGAAAGACCATGATGGTGTCAAAGGCCATTGAGCCACATATCAACGCTGCCATGCGTGTGTTCCTTTAATTCGATTAAAAATATTAGTTAGCGGGGTTCCAGCGCACGTTCAGTTCTTTTACTGCACGCACTTCATCCAGGCGGCGCACCGGCTGAGTGTAAGGCGCTGCCTGCAGGTGGGCGATGTCCTCACGCGATTCCTTGGCGATAGCGATCATTGCCGCGATAAAGCCATCCAAGGTTGCTTTGGATTCGGTTTCCGTCGGCTCGATTAACAAGCACTCCGGAACCATCAATGGAAAGTAGACGGTAGGTGCGTGATAGCCGAAATCCAGCAGGCGTTTGGCAAAATCCAAAGCGCGCACGCCGGTTTCTTGGTTGTTGCGCTTTAGCGTTAGACTGAATTCGTGAGTGGCTCGACGTTGCGGGTAAGCCGCATCAAAGCCGGCTTCTTGCAGTTTTTTCAGCATGTAATTGGCGTTGAGCGTGGCGTAATCGGCCACTCGGACCATACCCTCTCGGCCGAGCATACGCGCATAGATATAGGCCCGCAGCAAAACGCCCATGTTGCCGTTAAACGCAGACAATCGACCGATGCTTTGTGGGCGTTCCTTTTCGGTAACGTAGCGATAGGTTTCGCCCTCACGAATCACGAAAGGTGTGGGCAGAAACGGTAACAGTCGCTCGCTGACGCCCACCGGTCCGGCACCTGGACCACCGCCGCCATGCGGTGTGGAGAAGGTTTTGTGTAGGTTCATGTGCACGACGTCAAAACCCATGTCGCCGGGTCGGACTTTGCCGAGAATGGCATTGAGATTAGCCCCGTCGTAATACAGCAAACCACCCGCTTTATGCACGATGCGCGCAATTTCGGCGATATTGCGCTCAAATATCCCCAAAGTTGACGGATTAGTCAGCATGATTCCGGCGGTTTGAGGGCCGACAGCGGCCTGTAATGCCACCAAATCCACGTCGCCATCCGGCCCGGTAGGGATTTCCTTAACCTGGAAGCCGCACATAGCCGCCGTTGCTGGATTGGTGCCATGGGCCGCGTCGGGTACCAGTACTTCGGTACGCGCTAGATCGCCGCGCGTGCGATGATAGGCACGTATCATCGCCATGCCGGCATATTCGCCTTGAGCGCCGGCCATGGGTGTTAAGGAGACGCCCGCCATGCCGGTGACAACCCGAAGTATTTCTTGCAGATCATAAACGCAGGACAACATTCCCTGGCTGCGACTGGCCGGAGCCAGCGGGTGGCGCGCCAGAAACGCCGGCTGCATAGCCAAACTGTTGCAGGCTCTTGGGTTGTACTTCATGGTGCAGGAACCCAAGGGATAAAAATGCGTATCCACGGAGAAGTTGCGCTGGGATAGGCGGGTGTAGTGGCGTACTACGTCGAGTTCGGAGACTTCAGGCATTGCCAGTGACACACGGCGCAGGAAATGCGGCGGCAGATCCGCCAACGCAGGCCGACGGGCTAACGCCGGATTGCTCGAATCCTCGGCTGCCATGACAGAGGCTTCATTGGGAGCTTGCGCCCAAGCCTGCCGACCGGATTGCGAACGCTCAAAAATCAATTGAGTCGAGGTTTGTAGCGGATTGATGTTGTGTTGGCTCGATTGACTCACGACGCAGTCCTCTTGGAGTCCGATAATATTTGTTGCAGCGCCGCCGCATAATGATCCAAATCGGCATTCGTTTTGGTTTCGGTAACGCAGATCAGCAGGCTATTACCCAACTCGGGATAGTCCAGACTGAGGTCAAAGCCACCCTGGACGCCATGATCGGTCAACCGGGCCAATATCGGCGCGACAGGTTTGGGTAGCTGCAGGACGATTTCGTGGAAATTATTGGCCTTGAATACCGCCTTGACGCCGGAAATGGCTGTTAATCGATCCCGCAGTGCCTGCGTTTGCTGATGCGAGGCGGCCGCAACCCGCGCTAATCCTTCAGCGCCTAGCATGGCCATATAAATGGTCGATGCAGTCACTGCTAACCCCTGGTTAGTGCATATATTTGAGGTCGCCTTAGCCCGGCGGATGTGTTGTTCGCGGGGCTGTAAGGTCAGGGTAAATCCGGTTCGACCTTCCAAATCGACTGTGCGGCCTGCAATACGGCCGGGCATCTGTCGGACATGCTCCTGACGGCAGCACATAAAACCATAATAGGGACCACCACCCGCCAGGGGCACACCCAGCGGTTGACCTTCGCCGCAAGCAATATCGACACCACCCGCTTTGCCCCAAGCACCGGGTGGTTGCAGCACGGCGGTGGTTAACGGATTGACCTGGGCAATCACCAGAGCGCCCTGTTTGTGCGCCCAATCTGTCAATGTGTCGACGTCTTCCAGCACACCAAAAAAATTGGGTTGTGGAATAACTAGAGCTGTGATGTCTTGGCCGGCATATTGCGCCAGACTGGCTGGGTCGATTGCACCCCGCTGAGGATCGAAAGGAATCTCGATGATCTCGATTCCCTGGGCTTCTACCAGTGCTGTGGCAGCGCGCCGATAGTGCGGATGCACGGAGCGCGGCATCAGAATTCGTGGCTTTTTAGACTGACGATTAGCGCGCACGGCCATCAAGATGGCTTCGCCCAAGGCTGATGCACCGTCGTACAGCGAAGCATTGGAGACATCCATCGCCATCAGCTGAGTCATCATTGATTGATACTCGTAGATGACCTGCAAAGTCCCTTGACTGGCTTCGGCTTGATACGGCGTGTAAGCGCTGTAGAATTCGCCACGGGTGGCAATTTGCCATACGGCGGCGGGGATGTGATGCTCGTAGGCACCCGCGCCAATAAAACAAAGATCGATGGGATCTTGGCCAGCGCGCTGCTGCATCAACCGCGTCACCGCCATTTCTGTGAGCCCCGGCGCAATTTCGGTCAGCTCGTCGCAACGCAATTCTTTAGGGATTTCTTCAAAAAGGGTGTCCAGATGCTTAACGCCAATGGCGGCAAGCATGTCTTGAATTTCAAGTTCGGTATGGGGAATAAAAGGCATGAACGCTCCGTATGATGCTCACTTGCGATGCTGTTAACCTAGAGTGGCGCGATATCCGGCAGCGTCCAACAAGGTGGCAACGGCGTTTGGGTCGGCAGGGCGCAGGCGAAACATCCAACCTTTGCCGTACGGATCCTGGTTGATCAGCTCTGGCGAGGCTTCCAGTGCGGGGTTGGACTCCACCACTTCGCCCGCTATTGGGGCGTAAACATCAGAGGCCGCCTTTACCGACTCGACGACGGCACACGCTGCATCGGCCGCATATTTGGCACCGGCTTTGGGCAATTCGACGTAGACCAAGTCCCCCAAAGCATCCTGGGCATGATCGGTGATACCGATGCTTACTGTGCCGTCGGCTTCGGTCTTAATCCATTCGTGACTGGCGGTGTAACGCAATTCTTCAGGGGTGCGGCTCATGGTGGTTTCCTTTACAAGTCGATCTCAAATTTCAATCAAAATTCGTCCGTGACGAACAAACGGCGGCTTAACTATTTTTGCGGGCTCCAGACGGTCGCGAATTTCTACCTGGCAGTGCTCGCCCGTAGCCAGGGGCACACGCGCTAAAGCGATAGAGCGCTGCAAGGTGGGCGAAAACGTACCGCTGGTAATAACGCCCTCGCCGACCCCGTCGATGATGACTTTTTGGTGGCCACGCAATACGCCGCGCCCTTCCAATAACAGGCCCACTTGTTTACTAAGGCGAGGCTGCGTCGCCAACGCCTGGCGGCCGATAAATTGCCGATCCGCCGGATCACGAGTGATGGTCCAGCCCAGGCCGCAATCCAAAGGGTTGGTCTCTTCATCCAAATCCGAACCGTAGAGATTCATGCCTGCTTCCAGGCGCAAGGTATCGCGTGCGCCCAGGCCACAAGGAGGGCAGCCAGCGGCCAACAACCGATCCCAGAAATTAGTTACTTGACCGGCCGGCAGGATGACCTCAAATCCATCCTCGCCGGTGTAGCCCGTACGCGCAATGAACCAATCCCCGGCTTCGGCGGCAAAGAAATTATCCAGGGCCAGCGCTGACGCGGTCAGTTCCGGTGGCAACAACGGGGCTACCCGCTGCCGGGCATTGGGGCCTTGTATCGCCAGCATCGCGAGGTCGGCGCGTTCTTTCATGACGCAGTCGTAGCCAGAGATCTGATGCTGAAACCAGCGCAAGTCTTTTTCTCGAGTACCGGCGTTAACAACCAAACGATAGCGATCCCCACCGCGCCAATAGGCGATCAAATCATCAATCACGCCACCACGGGGATTGAGCAGGCATGAATACAAGGCTTTGCCTGGAGTTTGCAGTCGAGCGACGTCGTTAGCCAGTACATAGCGCAAAAAATCTTTAGCGCCTGGCCCGGCAATATCGACCACTGTCATGTGAGAGACGTCAAATACCCCGGCATCACGCCGAACCTGGTGATGCTCTTCGATCTGCGAGCCGTAGTTAACAGGCATGTCCCAACCGCCGAAATCGACCATCTTGGCGCCGGCGTCACAGTGTTTTTGATAAAGCGGTGTTCTTTGGCCCATGGTCATCCTTGTTGTCCAGCCTACTGCTCCCGATTGGCACGCGCAGGCAAAAAAAAGCGGCAGAGGATTACCCCTGCCGCTCCTCTGTCCATGGACCTGAGAGATCGAGGCCAAAGGCCTCTTACCCCTTCGGTGGTCCCTAAGCTTTGCGGCTTAGGGACTCTCTCCAGAGTCGACGCGTATTCCCGGTCCTTTTGCCTGAGCGTTTCCGAGCGGGGTTGCGCCTTCGGCGTCTGGCCAATAACCAGATCTCTCCCGGGAATGCGATCGTCGAGGCGGACACTATACCTAATGTATCTGGATGTTACTATTGCCTCATCTTTATTCTTTCGCGTGAGCAAGAAGAGTTTACCCGACTACGACTTACGGCGATTGCGCCAGTAACCCGGGTGCCGGTGCAGGTTGGCCACCGCGATGATAAGCACCTCCGCTTCATCTACCTCATAGATCAAACCATAGGGAAACCGCTTGAGTTGGCAGCGGCGGGTATTGTCGGTCAGAAGGTGCCAGGCGTTGGGGTATTGCCGGATTCGCTCAATAGCGGACAGCACTTCAAGCAGGAAGACGTCGCCCAAACCGGCCAGTTCGGCGTTGTAGTAGACGATCGTCTCGTCCAACTCCTGCTGGGCAGGTTCGAGAAATCGAACCTTCATGCGGTGCGGTATTTCGCCAGAACCTCGTCCAACTCGACCGCTTTGATTTCGCCCCGTCGGTAGGCGGCAAGTCGGTCTTCCGACTCCTTGGCCCACAGCCGATCCATCGCCGTATCTGGCTGATCCAGACTGGAAAGGATTTCTTCCACCAGCGCGATTCGTTCAGCGGGCGGTAGTGTTGTCACCAGCGCCATCAATTCTTTTGCCTGCAAAGTCATACTTTACCCTCCTGCCTCACGGTTGCATTCTGCGCCGATTATACCTAGTCCAGGGAGATAACCGATAATCATCCGTCTGATCCCATTGATTATTCAATCCACCTGCTGTTACTTTTGATTCCGGTTAGTAATTCTTATCGAAGCGAGACGGCTTGCTCAAGATGGGCTCATCGGTAATCCCCAATGCTTGTAGTGAACCAAGCCAGGCCTTTTTATCCAGCCCTTGTTTCATCTCATGGGTCTTAGTATTCAGGATGAAGTACCCAGGCTTGCTCATTTCCCTCTCCGGCGAATGCTCAGCAATGATTACGTGCCCAACGACCAACTCGTTGAGAACTTTATAACCATCGATGTTGGCTTTAATCCACTCAGTTTTGGCGGGATGGTTGATTAACACCGCCCCAGCATATACACGGATCAATGTATAGCCACCCGGTAAACGAACGGAGTAGTCGCCGCAGGCCGATATGCTAAGAACCACGATGAGTGCCAGCCCCACCCACAATGAGCGAGTAATATTTAGCCCCATCATCAAAAACTCCCGCTTCCCGAGTGGCTGTCAGACCAGTCGGCATTGATTCGATTCCCGCCGCCGCCCGAATCGACTCAATATCATTCTTCAACAACTGATTGATCAACTGGTTGACGGTCGTACCCCGCGCCTCGGCCCGAGTCGCCAAAAAATCTAATATTTCCGGATCCAAACGCACAGGCGGAATCAGCCGCAGATTGGACCGAAAAAACTTACCGCCTTCACCGTTGCTGAAATCGTATCATCTTTCATAGGCTCACCTTTTTTGCCACTACGCGGCGTTAACCTTGCTCGTACTGTTCACGCTCGCGCCGTGTCGCGGAGCGAGCCGAGATCATACGTATCAGCGCCATGCTTGCTCGCGTTGGCTTCTGCCTTGGCGTCGTCCCACTCGAACTCGTAATCTACGCCCGTCATCATACGGCTATGTCCAATTTTTCTGTTTGCGCAGACCGTTGAGATGTACACCGAAATCTTTGCGTAGCGTGGCATCTCACATGACAAACAGCCTTGATTGCACTGTCCCTTGGCAAGCGTGAAGAGTGATTCCCGAAAAGCATTGACGGATACTTCTGCAAAGTAGAACGACTCCCAATAAGCGTCGATTTAATTCTTGGCAGATCTTCGGATCGTAGTACCGATGCCAGTTGTAAAGAAGCCGGCCCGACGCGATTCCGCCGTACTGGTGGCGTTTTTCCTAGTGCGATCCGGATGTTAAAGAGCGATGGGCCCGAAGAACCAGGCCGGGGCTAAATTTTTTCCCAGACGCGAGTTTTAGCCAACCGGCGGCTAAGGGCAAGGGGGTTTTTGCGTTT